>ERZ773188.235-NODE-235-length-69441-cov-7.951446_pt1 | contig 69441 bp, 59 predicted proteins | sample MGYA00581011_ERZ773188 | MGnify/ENA primary metagenome ERZ773188 (study PRJEB29015, sample SAMEA2737798) | human gut metagenome | biome: human gut; feature: human-associated habitat; material: faeces | place: China | collected 2012 ...
GCTAAGGTTATGCATGCCGGTCTGGAATGCGGGATCATTCAGGAATCCTATCCTGATATGGACATGATCTCTATCGGTCCGGACTTGCAGCATCCGCATTCTCCTGACGAGCGTGTCAGCATTCCGTCTGTTGCCCGTACGTGGGACTTTATTGTTACGACGCTTGCGAGAATCTGATTCGTATATACATTATATAATAATATAATAGGATTAGTTTAATTAGGAGGAAATTAAGAATGGGAAAACTATTTGGAACGGACGGTATAAGAGGTATCGCCAACAAAGACCTTACTGCCGAATTGGCTTTTAAAACAGGTCAAAGCGGTGCATATGTGCTTACAAAACATTCTTCAAAAAGACCGAGAATACTTATTGGTAAAGATACAAGAAAATCAGGTGATATGCTTGAGGCGGCTCTTACTGCCGGACTTTGTTCGATGGGCGCAAAGGTTATTCCTTTGGGTGTAGTTCCTACACCGGCTGTTGCATATCTTACAAGATACTACAAGGCTGATGCAGGTGTTGTTATCTCTGCATCTCACAATCCATGCGAATACAACGGTATAAAGTTCTTTAACAGTGACGGATACAAGCTAAGTGACGGAATTGAAAACGAAATTGAAAGTTATATACTTGGTGAAAAGGCGATCGAAGAATTGCCTACTCACGGCAAAGTCGGTTATGTAAGTGCTAACCACAACGCTGTTGAGGATTATGTTGCGTTTGCTGTTTCTACGATTGACTGCCGTCTTGACGGTATGAAAATCGCTGTTGACTGTGCAAACGGTGCAAGTTATGAAACTGCTTTCAAAGCTCTTAACAAGCTTGGTGCAAACGTTGAGGCTATACACAACACTCCTGACGGTGTAAACATCAATCATATGTGCGGTTCTACTCATATGGAAAGTTTACAGGCTTACGTTACTTCAATCGGTGCGGACATCGGTATAGCTTTTGACGGTGACGCGGACAGAATGTTGGCTGTGGACGAAAACGGCAAGCTTATTGACGGTGACCAGATTATGGCGGCTTGTGCAAAGTTTATGCGTGATAACGGTACATTGAAGCAAAATACTCTTGTTGCAACGGTTATGAGTAATCTTGGCTTATTTATGGCAGGTGAAAAAATCGGTATCAACATTCCGCGAACAAAAGTAGGTGACAGATATGTACTTGAAGAAATGCTTGCAAAGGGTTACAATATCGGCGGTGAACAATCCGGTCACATCATTTTCCTTGACCACAACACAACAGGTGACGGTCTTGTAAGTGCTTTGCAATTCTTATCGGTACTTAAAAAGACAGGTATGAAAGCGTCTGAGGCGGCAAGCATTGTAACGGTTATGCCGCAAGTGCTTAGAAATGCCGTTGTAAAACTTGAAAATAAAAACAGTTATATGGAAAATGAAGAAATAGCTGCGGCTTGCAAGGCTCTTGAAGATGAATTTGCCGGCGAGGGCAGAGTCCTTATCAGACCTTCGGGTACTGAACCGCTTGTTCGTGTTATGATTGAGGGTAAGGACGAAGAATACATCACAAAGAAAGCTGAGGAACTTGCAGAACTTATTGAAAAAATCTTGGGATAAAAGTGGTTGTAAGAAATATGGATAAAATAATTTCACTAATGATAACTGCTGTTATGACTGTTACGTCGTGCAGTTTTAAAGGTGAAAATCCGCTTGACGGCAAAAGAATTGCATTTATTGGTGACAGTATCAGTTACGGCACTAATTGGCAAGGCGGTTACGGCAAGTTGATTGGGGAACAATATAATATGAATGTTACAAATGTCAGCAAGGGCGGTGCTACTCTTGCTGACAATGTGCATTGGTCGGAAAATTCAGACGGATACAGACCGTATATTACGGATATGCTCGATAACCTTGACGGCGATTATGAATATATCATTGCCGAGGGCGGTTTGAATGATTTTTGGGGCCATTCGGAACTTGGAGAAATTACAGACGGTTTCAGCGGTGATTTTGATGAAAACACAATGACCGGCGGTATGGAAAAAATGTTTTTTGAAATTAGAAATGATTTTCCTAACTCGAAAGTAGGGTTTGTTATTACACATGATCCGTTTACATATGACGCCGAAGGTAATTTTGAATCGTATTATGAGCGTATAAAAGAAGTATGCGACAAGTGGGATGTTTCGTATCTTGATTTGTATGCAAAAAATAATTCCGATACAGGTGTAAATGTGCGTGACGATGATATGCGCAAGCTGTATTTTGGAACAGAAAGTAAGCCTGACGGTGACGGCACTCATCCGAACGAACTCGGTTATCAGGCTATTTATGTTGAGCCGATGATACCTTGGCTGAAATCTTTATAAAATGGATAGGTGAATGATGAAGGATTTAATTATAAACGGAAGCAGACAGCTTGATATACCGCTTGATGATGTGCAAGTTGATAAACTTATGGAATATGCGCGTCTTTTGGTTGAGTGGAACGAAAAGATTAATCTTACTGCGATAACAGATGATGAGGGCATTGTAACAAAACATTTTCTTGACTCGCTGACCGCAATAAAGACGGGATATGTCAAGGGAAAAGTGATTGACGTCGGAACAGGTGCGGGTTTCCCCGGACTTGTGCTGAAAATCGCAAAGCCTGAAATTAAGCTGACTTTGCTTGACAGTCTTAATAAGCGAATTAACTTTTTAAAGGACGTTTGTGAAAAAGTTGATATAAATGATGTGGAATTTGTCCATTCGCGTGCGGAGGACGGCGGTAAAAACAGAGATTACAGAGGTAAGTTCGATACCGTTGTGTCGCGTGCAGTGGCTAATTTGACTGTGCTTTCGGAGTGGTGTATTCCGTTTTTGAAACAAGGCGGTTACTTCCTTGCTTTGAAAGGCCCGTTGGCAGAGCAGGAAGTAAAGGACGCTAAACGTGCCATAAAAATACTCGGCGGACAGATTGAGGACATTGTTGAGGCGGAAATTCCGTTCACCGAATTGAAACACAAGATAATAGTTATAAAAAAAGTAGGACAAACTCCGCTTAAATATCCGAGAAAACCGGGTATTGCAACAAAAACTCCTATTGGAACTTGTTACAATTTGGTGAAATAAAAAAATTAAATTGAATATTGTCGAATTATAATTGCAAAAAGTGCTTGCAATATGGAAATATTATGCTATAATAGTAAATGTAAGGCAGATAGTATCGATACGGTACATTTCTAACAAGGTTTCCCCAAGGCCTTGTTCTACCCCCAAAATGTCTTACACCTTCCACCACCGAGGGTAAACAGCGATAATGTTGTTACATCAAGTGTAAACATCAATGCCGAACATTATCGCTGGTTACTCTTTTTAATTTCAGGGAAATTAAAAAGAGTACTAATCGATTACCTTGCGTGTGGATATATTTTTTAACCATTCAGTGTAAAATAATGTAAATTAGCATAGGAGAAATTTCCATGATTAGTTTCCTTAGAAAATCAACGGTACAAGATAAAATGCGGATTGTATCACTTCCGCTTTATATGATAGCACCAAATCCTAATCAGCCGAGAAAATATTTTGAACCGCAAGCTATGGAGGAATTGAAAAATTCTATAATGGAATACGGTTTAATTCAGCCGGTAACGGTACGCAGACGTAGCGGTGAATATGAGCTTGTAGCAGGTGAAAGACGTTTTCGTGCTGCACAAATGGCGGGACTTGACGAAATACCGGCGGTTATAATTGAGGCTGACAATGATAAATCGGCAATTTTGGCTTTACTTGAAAATTTGCAGAGAGAGGATTTGTCGTTTTTTGAGATAGCGGAAAGTTATAAAAGTCTTATTCGTGAACAGGGACTTACACAAACGGAGTTGGCTTTGAAAGTCGGAAAAAGTCAAGCATCGGTTGCAAACAAAATACGATTATTAAAACTACCTCCGCTTGTGAAAAAATTAATAAGAGATTACGACCTTACGGAACGTCACGCGAGGGCTTTACTGTTGCTTAACAATGAAGAAAAACAGCTTGAGGCTGTCAAACTTATTTGCCGTGACAATATGAATGTTACACAAGCAGAAGAACTTGTACGCACTATGAATATTCCGAAGCCGAAACCTATCAATGACCTTCGCATAACAACTGCAAAAGATGTTAAAGTATTCAAAAACACCGTAAAACGTGCTGTTGATTTGATGAAAAAAAGCGGTATAGATGCAAAAATTGAAGAAAATTCTTTTGAATGGGGAACGGAATACATAATTAAAATTAAAAAGGCTGACAAAAAATAAATGTTTACATTACCTCCTTTGCGGTATATAATAAGCAAAAGGAGGTTTTTTAGTGTGAAAAAATCAATAAAACTTGTTGCATTTGATATGGACGGAACTGTTTTGGACAGTAAACTGCGTTTGCCGAAAGGTCTGTTTGAAATGATTGAATCACATCCCAACGTGAAATTTGTTGTCGCAAGCGGAAGGCAGTATTACAGTCTTTTGAATATATTTAATCCGATTAAGGATAAATTGATTTTTATTTCTGAAAACGGCGGAATTATAATGGAAAAGGACAAGGTTATTCATATTATGCCCGTTCCTGACGATAAGGCATTGGAAGTGCTTGATTTGGTGAGTGAGGACAAAGGGATTTATCCTGTGCTTGGGTGCGAAAAAACATCTTATATAGAAAACCCGCCCGAATATGTTATGAACGATGTTGCACAATACAATGTGCGTTTGGAAACTGTTGATGATATAAAATCGGTGGTGGGCAAGGATAATATTTTAAATCTTGCGCTTTACTGCCACAAAAGAGCGAAGGATAATATACTTCCCAAACTCGCGGATATAAGCGGTGATTTGAAGGCTGTTTTATCGGCGGAAAGTTGGGTTGATGTTATTAATGCAAATGTAAATAAGGGCAACGCAATTAAGGTTATTCAGGATATTTACGGTATTTCACCCGAAGAATGTGTTGCGTTCGGTGATTATATGAATGATTATGAAATGCTCCGAAATTGCGGCGAAAGTTACGCCATGGAAAATGCACACGATGAAATTAAAAAAGTTGCAAAATACATCGCACCGTCAAATGATGATGAGGGTGTAATGCAGGTATTAAAGAAAATATTGTGATGAAACTAAAAAAATCCGTCAAATGACGGATTTTTCGCGTACAAACAAAAGGTATGAATAAAATACCTTTTATTTGATTAAAGCGTTTTAATATATGTTTTTGCAAACTCCTCTAAAAGTTCGTCACGTTCTATTTTAACAATCAGACCTCTTGCACCGTTATAGCTTGTTATGTAGGTCGGGTCGCCTGAAAGGATATATCCTACTATTTGGCTGATAGGATCATAGCCTTTGATTTTCAGTGCCTCATATACTTTGGCAACTATTTCTCTGACTTCCTTTTCCTTATCAAACTCAAGGTTGATTTTCATTGTTTCGTTAAATTCCATGATATTCACCCTTTCTGCTAAAAATAGCATATCATTTATTTATAGCATAGTACAAATACAATAAAATTGCAAGTGTTTTAGCTAAAATTTTATAATAAATTAATATTTATACATTATTTAATCGAGTTCAAACAGATTGTCAACGTTATTGACAGGTCCGACTGCTGAAATACACATAGTCGAACTGTCGAGAACTCTGTCTATTATTTCCGCAACCGAATCGGCATTTACTGCGTCGATTTTTTTCAGTGCTTCTTCCTGCGTGTATATCGGTTTATTCAAAAGCAATGAACGACCTGCACCTTGCATTCTTGCGCCTGTGCTTTCGCTTGAAAGTATATAATTGCCTTTAAGCTGTTCTTTTGCTTTTGTGATTTCTGCCGATGTCAGCTTATTGTGTTTAATCGTATTGATTTCTTTTGAAATAAGATGTGCGACTTCGCCAAGACTTTCGGGACTCATTCCGGCAGAAATATCAAATACACCCGTATTGATATACGCACTGTGTCCCGCACTTATCGAATACACCAAACCACGCTGTTCGCGTATGTTTTGGAACAATCTTGACGACATTCCGCTGCCGAACACGTTGTTAAACACAAGCAGACTGTACACCGATTCGTCCATAACATCAATGCCTTTGAACGTTGCGACAAGCTGGACTTGTTCAATATCTTTTTCTTTTACGATATTATTCTTGCTTATATAAGGTGCATCGGGAAGATACGGTTTTGTGTCAAGCATTTTTTTTGTACCGAAATACTTTTCAAGAAGTTCAAAAAACGTATCGTCAAAATTTCCTGATACTGATATTATAGTATTCGCACTTGTATAATGATTATTCATATAGTTTCTCATTATATCCGGTGTTATGCCGTCAAGGCTTTCATATGTGCCGAGAATCGTTCTGCCCATAGGTGTGTCGCCCCATGCGGCATATGACGAAAGGTCATACACAAGATCCTCCGGACTGTCCTCATACATATGGATTTCTTCTTTTATAACCTGTCTTTCAAGTGCCATATCATCAGGTGAAAGAATCGGATTATAAAGCATATCCGAAAGAATTTCAAGTGCAATCGGAATATGCGAATCAAGTGTTTTTGTATAAAAACAAGTATATTCACGCGAAGTAAATGCGTCAAGTTGACCGCCGACCGAATCTATTTCGTGTGCAATTTGTGCCGCAGAGCGATTTTTCGTTCCCTTAAAAAGCATATGCTCGATAAAATGAGAAATTCCGTTTACTTCTTTATTTTCATATCGTGAGCCGTTGCCTACCCATACTCCGATTGAGATTGACTTTAGGTAATCAATCTTTTCGGCAACTACTTTTATACCGTTTGAAAGTGTTTTATATTGATACAATATTATACTCCTTTATCATATATATTATTAGACGTAAATTTATACTGATTTGTTCCAAATTCGACTAAAATTTTCGCTTTATCTCGCGTACCAAGCCGAATACACGAATACGTGTAACATCTTCGTTTTCAAAACGTCTGACAGGGTACATTGGGTTTATGGAGTGAAGTTCGATAAAATCAGGTCCGTATACGATTTTCTTTACAACGCCGTCCTCTTCATCTATCATAACAACCGCATAACTGCCACTGTCAACTGATGACTGACATCTGACAAGCACAAGGTCGCCCTCCATAAAAAGCGGATACATACTGTCACCGACAACACGGAGAAAAACGAACGGTTCGTCACCGCGAACGTCATTTTTATTGACAGGTTCGTAATCTGTGATATTCGTTTCGGCAAAGCAGCTCAGACCTGCCGCAACTCTGCCGATTATCGGAATATTTACATAGTTTGACGTATCGGCTATTTCAACGTTATTCGGCATATCCTCCCAGCCGAGAAGATATTCGGGGGAAGTATCAAGACATTGTGCAAGCTTTATAAGCGAGTCGCGTTTTATATTTTTTACTGTCCCTTTTTCGTATTTTTGGATTGCCGCTTTTTGCACACCGATTTTTGCTCCAAGCTCCTCCTGGGTTAAATTATGCTCTTTTCTGAGCATTTTAATTCTTTCGCCCGTAGTCATTTTAATCACCAAAATCTTTCTAATCATATTTCGTAACTGATTATATAGTATCATATTTTGAAACTTTTTGCAAGCATTGTACATAAAAGTATCTAAAAAGTAAACAAAATGTTGTTAAAAGTATCCTAAAAAGAAATTTATGCTTGACAAAAGTATCTTAATGAGATATAATAACAGTGTCTTAAAGAGATAGCCAAGCGATTGGCATATATTTTTTAACAATAAAGTATCTTAAAAAGATAGAAAGGAGTGCTTATGATTTATTCAAATGATGACCCAATGGCAATTTTGGCAATGGAAATTGCAAGGACGGATAATTACGGTGATTATGACTCATATGACGGAGAAACGGTATGTCCCGTATGCGGTGCTTTTGAACCGGAACATTACTATATCAATGATGATGAAGAATGTATCGGCTGCAGTGAATGTGTCAGAAAGTCGGACGTTATGTATTGATGAAAAATCAATATTAAATGAAAAAGAGGGTGATTAAATTGTGCATTGCAAATGAAGGGGAAATTCTTGAATTTCTAACGTACATAATGCGTCGCGAAGATGAGGAAATTCGTATGGCGGATTCATTTAAAGCGGCGGAGCTTTTGGGTAAGCATTACGGAATGTTCGGAGGCAAGAGCGAAAGCGGAGGCGGTGATGTTATAATCGTCGATAATATCGAAAAAGCCGAACAAATCAAGGAGCGGAAAAATGCAGTGCAGTCTTGACAGGCTGATAGCGCCGTCTTTCTACAAGGTGCATAACTCTATTGAAGATTATACGCATTTTTGGCTTTGCGGTGGTCGTGGGTCGACTAAATCAAGTTTTGTGAGTGTTGAAATTATACTCGGTATTATGAAAAATGCCGATACAAATGCGGTTGTACTGCGTAAGGTCGGTGCTTACTTAAAAGACAGCGTATTCTCTCAGCTTGAATGGGCGATTGAAAAGCTCGGCGTATCGGATATGTGGGATATAAAGGCGAGTGTGCCGGAAATGGTCTACAAAAAAACAGGTCAGAAAATACTGTTTCGCGGTGCGGACAAGGTGCAGAAATTGAAATCCACAAAGGTTACGTATGGATATATTCGATATATTTGGTATGAGGAGTTAGACGAGTTTTGCGGTATGAAAGAAATCCGTTCGATAAATCAGTCGATGATGCGCGGCGGTGAAAAATTTACCGTGTTTTATTCGTACAATCCTCCGCAAAACCGACGCAGTTGGGTAAACCGTGAGGCACTCAAAAAGCGTGACGATATGCTTGTGCATAAGAGTACATATCTTGATGTACCGAAAAGCTGGTTGGGAGAACAATTTTTTTTGGAAGCGAAGTATCTTAAAAAGCTACATATTAATCAGTATAATCACGAATATCTCGGTGAAGTGACGGGAACAGGCGGTGAAATTTTTGATAATCTTGAAGTTGTAAAACTTAGCGATGAGGAAGTAAAAAGTTTCGACAATATTAAATGCGGTGTCGATTTCGGTTTCGCGGCAGATCCGTTTGTGTATGTGGTGTGTTTTTATCACAACAATAAGTTGTTTATCTTTGACGAAATTTACGCGAAAGGGATGACAAATCACAATGCGGCTGAAAAGATTTTTGAAAAAGGGTTTGCTAATAAATTGATTGTATGCGACAGTGCCGAGCCGAAAAGCATCAATGATTTGCGAATGTTCGGTTTGCGTGTCCGCGGTGCAAGGAAAGGTCCGGACAGTATCGAGTACGGTATCAGATTTTTGCAGAGTCTTGAAAAAATCGTGATTGATCCCGAAAGGTGTCCGAATGTCGCAAGAGAATTTTCGGAATATGAGCTTGAACGCGATACGGACGGTGAATTTAAGTCGGTTTATCCCGACAAGAACAATCACACCATTGATGCGGTGCGTTATGCACTTGAGGACGAAATCACAAAGAAAAAAGCGAGGGTAATTAAAAGGAGTGAACTTGATTTATGATAATTGATGAGGATATTTTAAAGGACGGTATAGACGAGGTGTTGCTTGCTAAGCTGATTGGGAAACATTCACTTGAACAGGAGCGATACGAAAAACTTTACAACTATTATATCGGCAAACACGCAATTTGTGAACGCAGACGTTCAAGCGACAATATCGCGAACAACAAAATTGTGTGCAATCACGCGAAGTATATCGTGGATATTGCAAAAAGCTATCTTGTAGGCAATCCTGTGGCGTACAGCTGTTCGGACGGATACGATATTGAGGCGGTTAAAAATTGCTTTGCCGTTCAGGATATGCCGAGTTTGGACGCGGAATTTGAAAAGACAATGAGCATTTTCGGTAAAGCTTATGAACTGGTTTATGCGGACGAGCAATCACAGCCGAAAAGTGTATGCTTGCCGCCGAGCAACACGTTTATTGTGTACGGTGCGGGCGTTGGCGAAATCCCGCTGTACGGCATACATTATTACAAAAAGCGTGACATTGACGGTGCGGTTACGGGTGTTTGCTGTATTGTGTGTGACAGGGAGATGATTTATACATATGAAAACACTGCGGACAGTTTTTTGCATATGACTATGACAAATTCTCAGCATCACTATTTCGGTAAAATGCCTATGGTGGAGTATCGCAACAACGAAGAAAAGCAAGGTGATTTTGAACAGATGATTCCGCTGATTGACGCTTACAATATTTTGGAGTCGGACAGAGTTAACGACAAGGAACAGTTTGTTGACGCATTCTTATTCCTTACCGGTATCGACCTTGACAGTGAGCAGGCGAAGAAACTTAGGGAAGAACGTATTTTGATGGGATATGAGGGTGCGGCGGCTCAATATCTTTCAAAGGTTATGTCCGAAAGCGATATTGAAGTGTTAAAGGACAGTCTGAAAAGCGATATTCACAGATTTTCTATGATTCCCGATTTGTCAGACCAGACGTTCGGTACAAATTTATCGGGTGTCGCGATTAAGTATAAGCTTATGGGTTTTGAACAGCACGTCAGAAACAAGGAGAGATACTTTACGAAGGCTTTAAAACAGAGATTTGAGTTGTATGTTAATTTTCTGTCGCTAAAAGGTGCTATGGAGTATGTGCCTATACATCGCATTGATGTTGTGTTTACGAGAAATTTGCCTGTTAATGAGTTGGAGATTTCACAGATGGTAAACAACTTAGTCGGTATTGCGTCAAGCGAAACTCTTTTATCACAGCTTTCATTTGTGGGCGATCCGAAGGAAGAGGCACAGCTTGCCGCAAAAGAAAAAATGCTTGGCGAAAAATTAAAATATGTACAGGAATAATTCAAGAATAAAAAACATAGTGATTTATTTTAATGTAAAGAAAGGAAAAAAGTATGGACGAAAAGAAGAAACAGGGGACACTAAACGGTGACACGAAAAACGAAAACGGGGGACACAAAAACGATGAACTGAAAAATCTCATTGCAGGCTATGTTGCGGAGGCGATTAAAAACGAAAAAGCAACTTGGGAAAAAGATTTTTCAGACAGAATCGTATCGGAAAGAGAGGAAGCCGCGAAGATGGCTACAATGTCGGCAGAGGACAGAGCAAAGGCTGAAATGGACAAAAGACAAAAGGATTTTGAAAATGAAAGACAGCAGTATGTATCCGAAAGAGCCGAATTTGAGGCGGCAAAGGAATTGGCGGCTCAAAATCTGCCTGTGAATTTCGCGAGAATGGTCGCAGATGCAGACAAGGACATTATGGCGGAAAATATCGAGCGATTTAAAGCAGAATATATGAAAGCAATCGAAAGCGGTTTATCCGAAAGATTAAAGGGTGTTCCGCCGAGAATTTCAAGAGAAAAAGAAAATTTAACAGACCCGTTTTTAAGCGGTTTGGGAATGTAATAAATAACGTGATTATGAAAGGATGAATACAATGGCTATAAATTATGCAAGTAAGTATGCTCAAAAAATTGATGAAAAATTCGCAAGGGAGTCTATGACTTCGGCGGCGGTAAACAATGATTACGACTTTGTCGGTGTTAAGACGGTAAACGTATATTCAGTGCCTACCGCAGAGATGAACGACTATTCGGTATCAGGCACAAGCAGATACGGTACACCGCAGGAAATCGAAAACACTGTACAGGAAATGACTATGACGCGTGACAGAAGTTTCACGTTCACTATTGACAGGGGGACATATAACGATACTCAAATGTCAAATGCGGCAGGTGCGGCACTTCAAAGACAAATCAGAGAAGTGGTTGTGCCTGAAATCGACAAGTACCGTTTTGGAAAAATTTGCGAAGGGGCAAAAACTACCGTTACAGGTAAGGTGACAAAGGCAAATGCTTATGACGCATTTTTGAATGGTGCAACAACTCTTATTGAAAATAATGTTCCGCTTGTCGGAAGTTGTGCATTTGTATCAAGTGATTTTTACAAGAACATCAAGGAGGATTCGAGCTTTATCAGAAACGGCGATATGTCGCAGGAAATTTTGATTAAAGGTCAAGTCGGAACGATTGACGGTATTCCGCTTATCGTTGTGCCGAAGTCTTACTTCCCTGAAAACGTTGAATTTATTATCACAAATCAAGCCGCAACGACTTCTCCGGTTAAATTGTCGGAATACAAAATCCACGATAATCCGCCGGGAATCAACGGCTGGCTGGTTGAAGGCAGAGTGTATTATGACGCATTTGTGCTTGAAAATAAAAAGAGTGCGATTTATGTGTTTAAAACTGCCAAATAAGAATAGGTCAGAAAGGCTGTGTTGAAAATGGGGGACACTAAAAATGAAATTCTTGACGCGGTGAAATTACTGCTCGGAATTAAAGACAATGACAAGGACGATGTTCTTATGCTTTTGATTGAGGATACTGTTAATTCTGTGCTGGCGTACTGTCGTATTGATGTTCTGCCAAGACAGATTGTAAGCTTTATTCCGACGCTTACGGTCAAGAGATATACGGCAAATCAAAACGGCGGTGTTAAGTCGGTTACGGAGGGTGAGAGGAAGGTCGAATACTCTGACGACAACTATGATTATTTGAAAGAATATGCAATACGTCTAAAGCCGTTTGTCAGCAGGAAAGTTAAAGTGCCGTCGGAGGTGATTGCCGATGATAAATCCGTTTGAACGATTTTATGACACCGAAATCGAGGTGTACGAAGTCGGTGAAAATACATATGAAAAAAAGGGTGAAAAAACACTTTTGGGGAGTGTTGTGTGTGATATTCAGCCATATGAAAATGAACTCGAAAAACGTATATACGGTTTGACCGAAAATAAAAAATATAAAGTGTTCTGTGACAAAACAGACCTTATAAAAATAGGCAGATATGCTAAATTCGGTGACGAATTTTTTGAGATTATAAAGGCTGAATGTTGGAATTTCGGTATGACGGCGATGATGCGGAGTGAGAAAAATGCAGATTGATATTAATTATGATAACGGACTTTCGGATATTGCAAATAATATAGAAAATAATTTTGCGGATATAATCGGTCAGGGTGCTCAAACGGTATGTGAAAGTGCAAAAAGTCTTTGCCCTGTTGATACGGGACGGCTGCAGTCGTCAATTAATGTACAGCCCGGCGGAAATACGGCGGTTATATCGGCTGATACGGAATATGCGGTATTTGTTGAATTCGGTACGTCAAAAATGGCGGCACAGCCGTATCTTGTGCCGGCACTTTTATCAAACACGCAAGCGATATTGTCTGCAATCGCAGAGGCGATAAAGGGGTGATTATATGATTGATATTAATGCGGAGGCTGAAAAGTCACTCAGTGATGTTAAATGCAAGGCAGTATTTCAATATCCGAAAAATTTTAATAATCTGCCGATTATAAGTTATTATACGGTGACGGAGTGCGGCGGATTTTATGCCGACAATGACGAGAGTATTCAAGACGGGCATATTCAAATTGACATATGGGCGGAAATTCCGAAAGAATGCAGTGATTTGGCGGCAGAGGTCAATGAAGTAATGACAAAGGACAGTTGGGTGAGGGAGATGTCTATGGACGTTCCCGAAAATGATAAAAAAATATATCATAAGACAATGAGATTTCAGAAGTATTTTACGTTATAAAAATATATCTCTTTAAGACAAAATATGAAAAAACGGAGGAAAAATTATGAACAAGAAACCTTTACCTACAATAGGTGTGGACAAGTATACTTTCTTTAAAGTGAATGAGGACAGCGTTAGCGGAACGGAATACGGAGAAGCGTATAATTTGAAAGGAACGGTTGAAATTGCACCGACAGACAGCGGCGGCAGTGATGTTTTTGACGCGGACAATGGTGCATATGAGGCGTCAAGCTATATCGAAAAATTGGGACACGATATAACAAATGCCGATATTCCGCCGGAGGTTGACGCAATGTGGCGTGGATTGACACGCAAAAACGGTGTAGTTGAAGTCGGAAACGATGTTAAAACAGTATATTTCGGTGTGGCATGGAGAATTTTGAAGTCCGACGGCTCGTACCGTTATGTAAGATACTACAAGGGTTCATACAGTTTTGCATCAAACGTAGGCGGAAAGACAAAGCCGTCAAGCGGAAGTATCGACAAGCAAACCGCTAAGGCAACATACACGGCGGTACAACGTGATTTTGACAACAATTATTATGCGTATTTTGATGAAAGCGATTTGCCGTCAAATATCACAAGAGATGAATTTGAAAACAAGTGGTTTACGGATATGAATTACTATCCGCAGACGGTATAAGGAGAAAATTATGCAACATACATTAACATTTGTAAAAGATAAGGTTAAATACGTTTCAAAGCCGTTTGACTTTGAGGCGATGTGCATTATTAATGACGCACATAATGATGAAAATAAGAAAGGTCCGCTCAGCATTTGCAGGGACGCGCTTGACTATATGTTTGAGGGTACGGACGCAACTCAGGATGTTATCGATTCCGTTGACGTGAACGAACGTGCAAAGATGTGTCTTGTACTTTGGGGCTTTTACGTTGATGCTCTTTCTTCAAAAAACGAGTAACGTCAGGCGGTAGCGGTGTGCTTAGGGACATCTATACGATGTTCCTAACGTACCATCACATACTGCCTGACGAAGTTGGCAGACAAAATCCGTGGGTACTGTTTAAAATGCTTGACGGATTGAATGAAGATACAGAGGATTACGATAACGAACATTTGAGAATGTTTTACGGAGAGGAGGTATAGTTATGGCAGAGGCGGCTAATTTATCGGTCAGCATAACGGGTGACGCGTCGGGACTTATAAATGCTTTGACAACGGCACAAAATGCACTTGCTACACTTAATTCATCGGCAGGTAAAATAATGAGTGAATTTGACGGCAAAAACGCAAAAATTAATATTACCGCAGTTGACAATACCGCAAGCGGTGTGAGTTCGGCAAGAGCAAGTATAAACAGTTTGAAGGACAGAACAGTCAATGTTACTGTGAAGTACAATGTTCAGGGAATGCCGAAACTGGCAGACGGAACACAATATGCAAAAAGCGGTTTGGCGGTTGTAAATGATGAAAGGGGCGTCAGCGATCCGCGTGAGCTTATCGAGCATAACGGGCGACTTATGATGTTTAGCGGGCGTGATGTGGTTGTTCCGCTGTCGCAAGGCGACAAGGTTTATACGGCTGACGAAACAAAGGCGATAATGAACGGTATGGGTATTCCGCATTATGCGTCCGGCAAAAACAATGAAATGTTTGAAATTAAAAAGGCTGATTTAAACCATTACAAAAAAACAAACGATGTATCTCCGACGGAGGAATTAAGGCTTTGGAATGAATTGATGGAGCAATTCAGTTATGACAGCGAGGTTGTGAAAGAAATTCAAGAGGAGATTTTCGCATCGCAGAAGAAAATTTGGAAAGAAGAAAAAAAGGCGAGTGAAACCGCACTTTCAGACTACAAAAAACATTCCGACGCTTGGATTAAATATCAGGTGCAAGTGAATGATATGGGCGTTGACGAGCAGATTGAATCGTACAAAAGACAGCTTTACAACTATAATGCTATGGTGTCGGAAATGGTTACGTCAACCGCATATTCGGCAGAGGAAATTAAAGAAATTTGGGAGGATTTCTATGAGTACAAAGCCGATGTCGATTTGAAAATCGGCAAACTTGAAAATGAAAAGAATTATGCCGTTTATGAAAAGTGGAAAAGTGACGCGAAGAATTGGAAAAATATCCGCGATACATATGATGATTGGGACGAAACAGGCGACAGTCATATTCAGTTTTACGAACGCAGTATCGAACGTATTCAGAAAATGTATGACGGCGGCTTTGTAGGTTGGCAGGAATACAGTGACGATACTATGTATGCGGTTTTGAATTTGTATAATGCAAAAATCGAGGCAACGGACACACTTCTTGATAAGCAAAAGGAATACATAAATAATCTGAAAGAACAGTTTTCAAGTGAAGAAAAGGCACTTGGCACGAAGTGGGAGGTTGAGGACAGGAACGAGTCGAAGTCCGAAATATCGCACAAATTGAGCATATATAAAAATGCGGTTACTCAAAAAGGTATGGATACATACAAATCTTTGCAGGAGCAGATGAAAAAGATAAAACGTGAAGAGGAAATGTACAAATTACAAAAAACACATACCGCAACTTTAACGAGTCTTGAAAACAGTTATGATACCGTTGAGGCAAATAAGAAATATCTTCTTGCAACTATCGAAAAAAACGGAATGAATATAGAAAAAATCGTGAAAAGCGTGAATTTTGACGTAAAAAATATGCAAAGTGTGATTACATCGTTGTTCAATCAGACTATAAGTGCAATAAAGTCGATTAAGGTATCGTCAAATTCTTATTCTGACAACAGAAATATCAGCATAAGAGGAGACAGCCGTGATATTTTGAACGCACTTCAAAACAGAGTCGGACTGGCTGTATCATACGGTAATTACAATTAAAGGGGGATTATATGAGGAATGGTTTTATATTTAAAGACCGTCATTCTTCCGATTTCGATGTGACGGTGAGGACTAAATCAAGACCGATATTGCCGAGCGTAAAAGAGAATATTGTCGATTTGCCGTACCGTGACAGCGGATATGATTTTTCAAAAGCTAATCCTTTCGGACGTGAGTTTTATAATGACAGGATATTCACGGTTACGTTTAACATATATGCCGATAATCTTGCGGAAATGCAGAGGAAGCTGTCTTTGCTTTCTCTGTGGCTTTGCGGTGAGGGTGAGCTGATTTTTGATGATATGCCATTTTCAAAATGGCGGGGGAAAGTGTCGGACGAGGTTATATATATGCCTGAACACAGCGGTCGTAAGGCGGTTATGGAGGTGTCGTTCAGGGCAGAACCGTTTTGTAAATGTATTTTTGATACGGAAGGCCCGGCTTTGGAAATGCCTTTTATGTTAGATGCAAATATACCTATTGATATTTCGTGTTTGTTTAAATTTAATATTTCCGGCAGCGGTGATATAAGTGTATACAATTTCGGTGACAGACCTGTAAGACCGATTGTAAAGCTTGGAGCGAGTGCAAGAAATGTAACGCTGTCTATGAACGGCAAATCGCTTACGTTTATGTCAAACGGTCAGACAACTATTGATTTTGAAAAACAAAATGTCAAAAATACAAGCGGAAATATATTGGTGTCGGGTGAGTTTTTTGAATTTCCGTCGGGAAGAAACAAACTTCATATCGTAAATTCAAACAGTCAAAATATGACGGCCGAAATTTCATATACACCGTATTTTATGTACGGTGAACATTTTGACGACTTGGAATGGGGTGACGGAAATGCTTAGAATATTACCGTATAACAGTGTTACGTTTGACAAGGGTATTGTAATCGGTGACGCGTATGATGTGCGTGTTACGTATGAAATAAACGGTGAACGCAGGCTTGATTTTTCGCACCCGATAAATGAAAAGTCGGAAATTATAAGTGAAAATAAAATCGTTGTATGCGAGGGTCAGGCATACAGAATTATAAAGGTGTCAAAAACAATCGGTGAAAAGAATTTTATTGCGGCGGAATGCAGTCACGTCTATAATGCGGACGCATCGAACATACATATTCAAAATATTCCCGATTTAATCGGAAAAACTCCGTCTTATGTTTTGGGGCAGATATTTAAAAATACGAAGTTTTCGATTATGACGGACAGTGAATTGACAAAAGTCGGATTGAAACGAGTTGATTACAGCGGTTTTAAGATTGATTTCTTTTCTATGGATAAGACCAATCCGTATGAGGCGGTTAAGGCTCTTATCGAAAACTGTGGTAAGGGCGAGATTTATGCCGACAATTACAAGATTGCCCTTGTGGAGCGTATAGGCGGTGAAAGCTGTTTAAGGCTTGATCTTTCAAAGAATATGAAAGATATTTCGATAGAAAGGGATATAACCGATATGGTGACGAAGTTGTACCCTTACGGAAAAGATGACTCACATATCGGAAGTGTGAACAGCGGAAAGCAGTATATTATAAGTGAAAACGCGGATATTTACGGTGTTCGTGAGGGGTATCGTGATTATACCGATTATATTGAACCGAGTAAAATATTAAGACGCGCACGGTGGGAGTTTGACAGTGAAAATGAGGAAAGAATTGACGTGCCTTGCGTTAATATAACAGGCGGATATGCCGATATTTCAAAGCTGGCGGATTATGCGGACGAGAAAATTAATATCGGTGATACGGTGACTGTAATCGACTGCGGAAACGAGATTAGAGAACGCGTCATAAGGCTTGAATATTATCCTTATCAAAGTGACGATACCGTTATATCTGTCGGCAGGGTAAAAAAGGATTTGTTTTTCTATCTTGAACAAATAGGAACTCTTGCAAAACGTTACAAAAAAGTATCGACAACAGGCGGTAAAGTCAAGGCAAAATCGGTAAGCGGTGTTATTTCACAGTCCGGAATGAAAATAAACGGTGAAAACGGTACGGTTTCGCTGTTATCTGATATTATTGAGGTGTCAACGGACGGTGACGTAAAAACGCAGATTGGAAATGTGAACGGTCAGTTTGTGTTTAATATTACGGACAACAACGGCAATTCGGCTGTGAATATTACGGACAAGGGCAATATGAATTTTAAGGGCGATTTTGAAACGGAAAAATTGAGCGTGGGGGATAATGTTATTACACAGGACAGTAACGGTATGTTGTGTATTAACGGTAAAAGGATATTGGTGGAAGGAGAATAAGAATGAAATTAGATTTTAATTTTGACGGAAAAACTTTGCTGAAAAAATGGTGGCAACAGGTGAAATCGAATTTTCAGACGGTGCAGGATGAATATAATACGTTAGAGGATAATTTGAGTGAAGAAATAAATCAACGTGTGAATTTAGGTAATGATTTAACTGATAAAATAACAAAGGAAACGTCGGACAGAAAGAGGGCGGACAGTTCGATTGAGAGCAAAATTTCAACCGAAATATCGGACAGAAAGGAATCGGACAGTTCGCTTGAAATCAAAATTTCAGACGAGGTAAATTCGCGTCAAGAGGCAGATGATGAATTGAGCGGTCGTATTGAATATGAAAAAATGGAGCGCCAGTCAGATAATGAAGAAAACAAGTCAAGATTTTTTGAAAAAGCAGACAAAACCGAGTTGTACGGAAGAGAAAAGAATATTACGCATAAGATAACACACAGTCTGAAAAAGTCTGATTTTATTATAAACATAAATGCAGGAAACGGAAACGGTACAGTAACGATAAACAGCTTACCTGTGCAGACTAAAATTTTTAGGGACGGACGTGCATATATACAAACAGCACCGATTTCTGCCTCGTTTTCGGCGGAAAAAGGTGAAGAAGGAGAAAAGTGGATTAATTTGTTATATGACTGCGATAACGGTACATTGGGATTGGAGGTTACGGAACAGCCTGAATCGGGTAATGTTGCAAAGATGAATGTAACATATATGAAAGCGGAAGTTGCCGAAATATATGCGGGTATAATCAGATTTGAAGGATTGAACACACTTGACGCTCTCAAAACGAATAACAGAGATTCGTTTGTTGGGGCGATAAATGAACTTGTAAGCGGAAAAGTCGGTGCGAATGATATTGTAAATGATAAAGATGCAAGTTATCGTGTGACGGATTTGCTGAAGTGGGTTGCCGAAGGCTTAGAAAAAAGTAATTCGGTTAATTATCCGGGGCTTGACTATATAATCAGCGATGTTTATGAAATGTATAATGCACTTTGCAGTTATGGTTTCCAAGAGCCGATCGAGGTTGTAAAAACGGTGGCGGAGTTAAAAAATCAAGCTGAAAATAAATAAAACGGAGGAGTAATTTATGGATAAGATTTTTAATTGGACAAGTACGGTTATCGGAATTGTGGGCGGATATTTCGCCGCAATTTTCGGTCAATGGGACAGTATTTTGTGGGCACTGCTGGTGATAATGGTGCTTGACTGTTTGACAGGTGTTATTAAAGCAATTTATACAAAAACAATGTCAAGTGAGATTGGGTTTAAAGGATTACTCAAAAAGATTACTATATTAATTATAGTAGCACTTTCAAATGTTCTGCAACAGATTACAGGTGACAATGTTGCAATTCGGGAAATAGTTATTATGTTTTACGTGGCGAATGAGGGTATAAGTGTGTTGGAAAATGTGGCGGTGATTTACCCGCGAATGCCGAAAGCAATAAAAGATATATTGCTCCAAATTCGTGACAGTAACAGTGCGGACAGTGAGTGAATATAATATATGGGGAGTGAGATATATGATAGTAGGAATAAATTGCGGACACACTGTCAGCGGTACAGTTGGCAGCGGTGCGGTCGGATTCCTTAACGAAAGCAACGAAACGCGCCGAGTCGGTTATAAAGTAATGGAGTATCTCAGGGCAAAAGGTGTTACGGTGGTTGATTGCACTGACGATTATTCTTCTACGGTAAGTGAAAATTTGAAAAAGATTGTGGATAAAGCGAATGCACAGCCGCTTGATTTGTTCGTTTCGATACACTTTAACAGCGGCGGCGGCAGAGGAACTGAGGTTTATACCTATAACGGAGAAGTTTTTAAACAAGCGGAGCTGGTATGTGAAAATATGGCGGAGCTTGGGTTTATAAACAGAGGTATAAAAAACGGCTCAAATTTGTATGTCATTCGCAGAAGTAATGCGAGGTCGATGCTTATAGAAGTGTGCTTTGTCGACACCGAATCGGACGCAGATTTATATAATGAAGTCGGCGCAGACAGAATTGCCGAGGCAATAAGTGACGCAATAGTCGGCGAAAAAATGGAGGAGGAACTTACAATGTCGCAATATGAAGAATTAAAACAAATGATTTCGGAACAGACTGCAAGAGTTGATGTTTTGCAGAATGAGGTTTACAAAATCGAAAATCCTATGATTTATAATTATATCGATGATAATATGCCCGACTGGGCAAAAGAGGCTGTTCGGTGGTGCGTGGATAACGGTATAATTGTCGGCACAGGCAGCGGATTGGGACTTGATGATACAAAACTTTGGACCTGCGTAGTGATGTATCGTTTGTCAAAAACATTGAAATAATAAATACAGCTGCCGATAAATTTGTCGGCAGCTAAAAAAATAAACAAATCTTTATAAAAATCACTAAAATATCTTGACATATCTATGTAAAATAAGGTATAATAGATATTGTTGTACAAACAGTGTATAACTGAGTCCATCAAGTCCGTTTTTAGAATTGACTTGCCGGAGGGAGGGGAAACAATGTCTGAAGTAAGAGTAAAAGATAATGAATCATTAGATAGCGCACTTCGCAGATTCAAGCGTCAATGTGCTAAGTCAGGTGTCATGTCTGAAATCAGAAAGCGTGAGCACTATGAAAAGCCAAGCGTAAAGCGTAAAAAGAAATCAGAAGCTGCAAGAAAAAGAAAGTTCTAATTTTTAATTAGCAACATAAGGAGATGACGATAATGTCTTTAAAGGAAAAATTAGCAGAAGATCTAAAATCGTCAATGAAAAACAAAGACACTGTACGCAAAAATACAGTACAACTTGTCCGTACTGCAATATTGCAGGTTGAAAAGGACAACAAAGTAACTCTTGATGACGAGGATATTTTGGAGGTAATTGCAAAGCAATTAAAGCAACGCAAGGACTCTCTTCCTGAATATGAAAAGAGTGGCAGAGAGGATTTAATCTCTCAGTTAAAACAGGAAATGGAATGCTTGATGGAATATCTTCCTAAACAGCTTACAGAGGACGAGCTACGTCCTATTGTAGAAGAAGGCGTTAAAGCAGTAGGCGCAACCTCCATGAAAGACATGGGTAAGGTTATGGAATACGTTATGCCGAAAGTTAAGGGAAGAGCAGACGGAAAAGCAGTCAGCATGATTGCTAAAAGTTTGTTTAACTAAAAATATTACAGAGAGAGCTTCGGCTCTCTCTTATATTTCATTTTCGCTGGTGTAGCTCAGTTGGCAGAGCAACTGATTCGTAATCAGTAGGTCGGGGGTTCGACTCCCCCCATTAGCTCCAATCGGAACAGGTTATGCTTGTTTCGATTTTTTTGTGCAAACAAATCAAAAAGCACGCCTGTATCAGACGTGCTTTTTGTCTTTAAAGATTTTCTTTAAAATAATTTTCAAGAACATTTGCGGCTTCAGTTTCGTCGTTACCTTCAACTTTGACTGTAACGAAATCACCTTTACTGATGCCAAGACAAGTTATTGTAAAAAGTCTTTTTAAGTTTTCAATTCTCTGGTTATATTCAATGCTAATGTTCGACGTAAAATTTTGTGCTTTTTGTACGAGTTTGCCGGCACATCTGGCGTGAAGTCCGTGTTCACCTTGAATTGTATAAGAAAATTGTTTCATGGTAAAAACCTCCTATCCTTCGGAAATATCAATATGATTATTTCCCGATACGTGATTTCTATACCTTGCGGTATAAAAATAAATGCACAACTTTGTACATTGGCTACATTATATCACAGTCGGTTGATTTGTCAACAAAATGAATAATAATACCATTAAATAGATAAAAAATCCGATTAATACGAAATATTTTTTATGAAAAGTGAAAGAAAAAATAACCATTAAATGTATTAATAGCCATATACTTACAGGATACAATATAACAAAGCATCAAAAATGTGTATATTTTGAGGATATATCCTTAATATATGTTAAATATTTTTCGACTTCAGACTGCGGAGAAAGGATTTTTACACCTGTTCCGAGCCCTGCAAGCCAACCGTAAAACTGTGAACTGATGTTTACATTTAATTTGGCAACGAACGTATTTTCGGTATTTGAGTTTAAAATAATATCCTTGCCGAACCTATCCATAACAACACCGATAAGGTTATTGTCAAATTCAATTTCGAGTGTATTTTCGTCACCTGCAAACATACCGAATGTTCTTTTTGAATAGTTTCCTATATCGAATTTGCTGAATTGGTCACCGCCGTCACGTTTTTCGGCGGTTATTGTTATGTTAAGCATTTTGTCTACACGGTAATGGCGTATTTCTTTGCTATCATCATCAAAACCAATCAGATAGTAATTTTCATCGTCCCATACCAAAATATACGGACTTACGGTGTAATTTGCACCGTCCTTTTTCGGTTCAAGCTTTTTGGCAAGCGTCCATGAACAATATTTGAAAGTGATTTTAACATCTGAAGATATTGCGGAATGAAGTTTATCTATATTATAGAAGATACTCTCATTCATCGTCTTAATTCTGTTTGAAACAACGACTTGTCTTTGAAGCGTTTGAGCCTCATGACGGCTGGCGAGCTGTTCGATTTTGTGAATTAACTGATTTGATTTCTTTTCTGTAATGAATTTTGAAGATTGAACTGCGTCAACCAATAACTTCAATTCTGCAATTTCAAAATCTCTTGACGCGAGATAATATCCTTTCGGCTCACTTCTTCTGCTCAAAATATCGCAACCGAATAATTTAAGCCGTTCAATGTCATCATAAATGCTCTTGCGTTCGGCACTTATACCTTGCTTGGCAAGTGCCGAAATAATATCATTTGCGGACATTGCGTGATTTTCGTCTGTATTTTCCTTTAACATCTGCATTATGTACAGTAATTTCAGCTTTTGATTAAATGATTTCCCCATTGCAATCCCCCCAAGTGTAATATAAATTAATGATACCACAAGTTAATGAGTCTATCGACAAAATGTCGACAGCTCCAAAAATCACATCTTGCGATGTAATTTTTGAGTGTTTTTAGAGAAAAAATCATAAAGTTCCTCCAAAGTCGAAACTTTAGATTTTAAGCCATTTCTGTCGCACAGGTCGCCAGAAATGATTATAAATTGAGGTTGAACCTCAAACACCCAAGAACAAAGTAGACAAAACCATAACGGTTTTGTCTACAATCTGAAATGCCTTTCTCTTTGAGAAAGGCATTTTGGTTTATAGTCCAAGTTGTTTTTTGCAATCTTCAAGAACTTTTTCGATAGTCTTTTCGGCTGTTTCAAAGCTTTCTGCGAATGTGCCGAGATACAACTTGATTTTCGGCTCTGTTCCCGACGGTCTTACGATAAAGTAAGTCTTTTCGTCTGAAAGGTTGTACTTCAATACGTTTGACTTAGGCAAACCTTTAAGAGGTGAAACATTGCCCTTTGTATCTTTAATTGTTTGTGACTGATAGTCGGTGTAAAGTACAACGTCCATACCTGCAACTTTTGTCGGCGGTGTTTGACGTAGGTCTGTAAGTAACTGTGACATCTTTTCCATACCGTCTTTACCCGGCATTACAAATGAAACTGTCTTTTCTGAATAATATCCGTACTTCTTGTATATATCCATAAGTGCTTCGTAAAGTGACTTACCCTTTGTTTTGTAGTAAGCAGCCATTTCTGCGATAAGCATTGTCGCAACAACGCCGTCTTTGTCGCGTGCGTGAGTACCTACAAGATAACCGTAGCTTTCTTCAAAGCCGATAAGATATGTATGGTCGCCTGTCTTTGCGAACTCTGTCATTTTTTCGCCTATATACTTAAAGCCTGTAAGCACGTTCATAATTTCGATACCGTATGAATGAGCGATTGCGGCGGCAAGCTCTGTTGTAACGATTGTCTTGATAACAACGCCGTTTTCAGGCAGAGTGCCTTTGGCTTTCTTAGATGAAAGTATGTATTCAACAAGCAAAGCACCTGTTTGGTTGCCTGTAAGTGTTCTGTATATGCCGTCGGCGTCACGAACAACTATACCGACTCTGTCACAGTCGGGGTCTGTACCGATGATAACGTCAACGTCATTTTCCTTTGCCATTTTTATAGCAATTTCAAAACCTTCCTTGTCCTCCGGATTAGGTGACTTAACAGTCGGGAAATTACCGTCCTCTGTATCCTGTTCCTTAACGACAAGCACATTTTTAAAGCCCATACGGTTAAGTATTGCTTTGATAGGTCTTGAGCCTGTGCCGTGGAAAGGTGTGTAGATAAGCTTGAATGTATCTGCAACTTCTGCTACTGCCTCGGGATTTTGCTGCTGTGTTTGAACAACATCAAGGAATTTTTCGTCAAGGTCACTGCTTACGATTTCAAGCAAGCCTTTTTCTTTTGCTTCGTCAAGCGAAATAAACTTAACATCGTCAAATATATCGTAGCTGTCGATTGCGGCAACAACAACATCAGCCGCGTCCGGAGGAAGTTGTCCGCCGTCAGGACCGTATACCTTGTAACCGTTGTATTCTTTAGGGTTGTGGCTGGCGGTAATCATAACGCCGGCACTGCAGCCAAGTTCGCGAATACCGAATGAAACTTCCGGAACTGAATGAACGATAGGAAAAAGATAAGTCTTTACACCTGCACAAGTAAGAACCTTAGCTGTTTCTTCAGCAAATGTGCGTGAAAAATTACGTGTATCGTAACCGATAAGAACACCTGCTTTTGCGGCGTCCTCACCGTTTGAAAGAACGTATTTCGCAACACCTTGACTTGCACGTCTTACGTTATATATATTGATTCTGTTCGTACCCGCTCCGATGATACCTCTCATACCGGCTGTACCGAATTCAAGTTCACGATAAAATCTTTCTTCTATTTCTTTTTCGTTGTTTTCAATAGATTTAAGCTCTGCTTTTGTGTCATCATCAACCACGTCGCTTGTAAGCCAACGGTTGTAGGTTTCCTTGTATCCCATTGATAACTCCTCCTTAAAAATAATCTCATATTAATATTATATAATACTTTCTCAAAATTTTCAATTATGAATATGTAAAAATTAAAGAAAAGTTATCGTATAAATTGACAAAAAAAACGCAAAACTTGACGAAAAGTGTATTTTGTTATAGAATAGCAGTAATATGTATTAATAAGGAGGACACTTTTATGGCAGTAAAGGTGCATGAAACAGGTTACGGCAAATGGAAAGTGCCTGTGATAATCATAGCTGTTATAGTTGTTTTGAGTCTTGCGGGAACGGGCATACTATTAAGCGACAGCCTTGGTGTTTCAATAGAAGAAGGAAGTAAGAGAATAGAGGTTGCAGAAGGTGACGGTACGTCATCTGTTGCAAAACTGTTAAAGGACAATGGCATAATAAAGTATCCGCTTTTGTTTAAGGTGCAGTCAAAGCTCGGCGGATATGACGGTAATTTTCAGCCGGGTGCGGCAACGATTGATGACGGAATGAGTTACAGTGACATACTTAATCTTATAATAACGCCGAGCCGTGAGGCTGCGAAAATTACAATACCGGAGGGCTATGAAATCAAGCAGATTGCACAGAAACTTGATGAGGCAGGTATTGTAAGCTGGCAGGACTTTTATGCGGCTTTAAATCCCGACGATTATGATTATGCGTTCTTGAAAAACTTGCCTGAACGTGACGGGCGTATGGAGGGATATTTGTTCCCTGCAACGTATGAAATTCCGAACGGAATGTCGGCACACGATATTATTGACCTAATGCTTGCGGCATTTGACAATCAGTTTAAACCGGAGTATTATGAACGTGCGACAGAGCTTGGATTGACGGTTGATGAAGTTATAACTATGGCGTCAATCGTTGAACGTGAAACGGACAGCGGAACGGAAAGAGCAAAAGTTGCGGGAGTATTTTATAATAGAAGAAACTCAGGTATGAAGTTCCAGTCGTGTGCGACGGTACAGTATATTTTAGGTGAAAGAAAGCCTGTGCTTTCGATTGCCGACACGCAGATAGATTCACCGTATAACACATATATGTATGCGGGATTTCCGATAGGTCCTATATGCAATCCGGGAACGGAATGTATAGAGGCGGCGCTTTATCCGGAGGCAACCGATGCGTATTACTTTGTACTTGGCAAGGACGGCTCACATATCTTCTCAAAGACATATGAAGAACACCTTGCGGCAATGCAGAGTACTGAGCAAAATATTTCGGTCGATGACAGTGCGATTGAAAATCAAGACAGTTTAAAACAATAAAGAGGTTTGATAAATGATAGAATATGATAAAGACGCGATTGTTCCGCCGTATATAACGGAATATTTGCGTGCGAAAACAGTGCATAATGATGAATTTATGCACTCGCTTGAAAAATATGCGGAAGAAAACAGTGTTCCGATAGTAGAGCCTGAAACGGCAAGGTTTTTGTCGGTGATGTGCAGAACAGTTAAACCGAAAAAAATACTTGAAGTAGGTTGTGCGATTGGGTATTCTTCTATATTAATGGCACAGGCTACAGATGATGACTGCGAAATAGCAACACTTGAATGTAACGAAGATATGGTGCGTATTGCAAGGGAGAATATTAAAACTTCGGGATATGCGGAAAAAATATCGGTTATTGAGGCGGATGCAAAGGATTATCTTTCGTATATTGACGATGATGAAGTTTTTGATATGATATTCCTTGACGGCCCGAAAGCACATTATATTTATATGCTTGACGAGTGCGTGCGATTGCTGAAAAAAGGCGGCGTGCTTATTTCTGACAATGTGCTTTACAAGGGAATGACAGCGGACGATAACCACGTTGTGAGAAGAAAAATCACGATTGTAAAACGTCTTAGAAAATATATTGATATGCTTATGGAGCATAAGGAGCTTGAAACATCGCTTTTACCGCTCGGTGACGGTGTTACAATATCGGTAAAGAAATAATAAAGGGTAGGAATATATTATGAAGAAACCAGAACTTTTAGCTCCCGGCGGCAGCTTGGAGAAATTGAAAACAGCAATAGATTACGGTGCGGACGCGGTGTATATCGGCGGTGAAATGTTTTCGCTGCGTGTTGCGGCGGAAAATTTTTCAAAGGAAGATATGCAGGAGGGTATAAAGTACGCTCACGACAGAGGCAAAAAAGTGTACCTTACCGCAAATATTCTTCCGCATAATGATGATATTGAAGAATTTGAGGAGTTTGTCAAAGATATAAAGGATTACGGCTTTGACGCAGTGCTTGTGGCAGATTTGGGATTATTTGATATGATGCAGGAACTTGCACCGGAAATACCTATTCATGTAAGTACACAGGCAAATAACATTAATTATCGTTCGGCAATAAAGTGGTACAAGATGGGCGCAACGCGTGTCGTGCTTGCAAGAGAAATGTCGTTTAAAGAAATTGCGGAATTTCAAAAGAAAATTCCTGAAGATTTGGAACTTGAAGCATTTATACACGGCGCTATGTGTATATCGTATTCGGGCAGATGTCTTTTGTCAAACTATATGACGGGACGTGACTCAAACATGGGTGCTTGCGCACATCCGTGCAGATGGAATTATAAACTTGTCGAGGAAACAAGACCTGGTGAATATATGGACGTGTTTGAAAACGAAAGAGGTACGTTTATATTTAATTCAAAGGACTTGTGTACAATCCGTCATATACCTGAGCTTGTGCAAAGCGGTATTGCAAGCCTTAAAATCGAGGGCAGAGTAAAAACTTCTTATTATGTTGCAACGGTTGTAGGAGCATACAGACGTGAGATTGACAGATATTGTGCCGATCCCGAAAATTATGTGTTTAATGAAGCGGAATACGAAGAACTTTGCAAGGTCAGTCACAGACCGTATACAACAGGTTTTTATTTCGGCAAGCCTGATGAAAATTCACAGGTTTACACGTCAAGTTCGTATATCAGAGATTACGACCTTATCGGTATAGTCAAGTCGTATGACGCGGAAAATGGCATTGCAACGATTACACAGAGAAACCGTTTCTTTAAGGGTGACGAAATAGAGATAATTCAGCCTATGAAACCGTTTTTTGTACAGACGGTTGACAGTATGTGCGATGAAAACGGTAATGAAATCGAAGTTGCAAATCACGCGGAGCAGATAGTTAAGTTTAAAACGGCACAGCCTGTTTGCGAGGGTGCAATGCTTAGAAAGAAAAAGTAAAAAAACAGAGCAGATTTAATAAAAAAACTACTTTTTTTATTAATCTGCTTTTCTTTTTTGAGAGAATATGATAATATAATTTATAACGGCAAATTTGAGAGAGGAAATTTATAAAAAAGGAGAAGGTTTTATGAAAAACAATCTAAAAAAATTGCTTTGTGCGGCATTGTCAACGGCAATGATTGCGGGAAGTATCGTATTGCCTATGACGGCAAGTGCAGACGATACCACAGGCGGAAACTATGCAGTAACGCTTGACGGTAATACTGCAACAATTCATTCATCGAGTAATGCATATGCGATTATTGCATCTTACGATTCTGATAATGGTACATTGCAAAAACTTGATTATCAGCAGGTGTCTGACGGAAGTAAAATAAACGTACCTTCAGGTGCAAGAATAATGCTTTGGGACAGTTTGCAAAATATGCGTCCGTTGCTTATCGAGCCTGTAAATGTTCCGAGAAAAATGTGGAAGTTTGACTTTGGCGACAGCGATAATGTGGCTACAGGATATTATTCGGTAACAAAAGATACCGCATATTCAACAAACACCACAAAGACATCTGACGGTAAAAAGTTTGGTTTGTTAGGAACTGATGAAAAGGCATATGAAGTAGGAACTCATATCGATGGTATAGATACTCAAGAAGGACAGGTTGTTGTTGTAAATTCGGGTAAAAAGAATACGGTTACATCTGCAACAGACGATTTCTTGGGTGCTGTTGGCGGTGCTCCGATAAAAGGCGAGCCTGCAATAGAAGGTGATTATCCTATTCGTTTCAGTATGGATGCGGAAAATGACCATTATTATAAAGTAAAAGTTTATGTTACGGGATTAAATCAGACAAAAGACGCTGTTGCAACTGTATTTTCTGAAAGACGTCATCCTATTATAACAGAAGAAAAAATTGCAGCAGGAGAAACAAAGGAAGTTGAATTTACTGCAACACTTCAAAACGTATACATAAAAGGACGTGACGGAGTAAAAGACTTTACATATAATGATAATATGCTAAACGTAGTAGCAGTTGGTGACAATGTTGCAATTTCGGCTATAGAAGTGGAAGAAGTTGAAGCGTGCCCGACTGTTTGGATGTACACAGATTCAACTGGCTGTGATTATGCTGCATTACAACCGTTCTTCCCACTACAGAATTATGGTGGAACAGGTACATTCTTGTCGAAATATTTACCAAAAGGAGTTGCAATATCCAATCAAGGTGATGGAGGTATAAACGCATCAGATTCTGTGCATTGGAATGCAGCGAATGCAAACATCGGCAAAGGTGATTTTGTATATGTTCAATACGGACATAACCATAAGGACGACGGACCTTTGGGATATTTAAAAGCAATACCGAAGTATTATGAAAAGGCTCATTCTGTAGGAGCAACAACAATTTATGTAGGACCTATTGACCGTCATAACACAGACCAATTTGATGCAGAAACAAATACATGGAAATCAACACTTAACGGATTTAGCAAAGCTGCAAAATATTATACAGAAGTGCTTATAACAGGCGGAAAAACAGAAGCAGATAACTTTGTTGCTAAGGCAACGTCAGATGGATTAGATGCAGGTTATGCGTATGCAGATACAGTTATTAAAAAGGGTATTACTGCGAACGGAGCAAAGGATGTAGTATTTATTGACTTAAATCAACCTTGGCTTGATTGGATGAAAGCAGCCGGAGCAAAGGTAAAGGAAATACGTGGTTCTGAAGTTTATGAGAAAAATGCAGTTGACTACTATTTCCGTGGAGTACGAGGCGGCGGAATTGACGGTACTCACCCTAATGATGCCGGTGCTGATAATGGTGCATACTTATTTATGCAAGAGGCATTAAAACTTCAAAATAACAAGGCTCAGTCAGTAATTACAGAGGTGGAAGCAAATGCAATAAAACCTCTTGTAACAGGTATGAGAAGCACCGCAACACCTTATGAAGTTTCTGAAACTGTTGTAAAAGCAGGTGCTGCACCTAACAAGGCATATCCGGAGGTATATGTTTCGTTGCTACCTACAAAATATCCTACTACTATCAAAAATGTAGTATTTGCAGAAGATGGAACAATACAGTCTGTTGATGTTTTGAAACATTCAGTATCCGAAAAGGATATGAGTGCATACGGTATTGTAGTTATTACGATTAAAAATTCTGACGGAACAGAAAAGGGTAAAATCTATGCAAATGCGCAAGTTGACAACACTGTAAACGGAACACAAACAATTAAAGAGTTCAGAACTTCAACAGACGGTCTTGTTCTTGCTGAAGGTGATACATATACTGCAGTAGTTTACAGAGCCAAAGATGCGGGTGGCGATGAAGGATTGATAATTGATACAGATAATCCGGATACATATTCATCTGTATATGAACCTATGACAATAAAGAGTTCGATTATATCGGAAAACTTTAATTACGAAGGTAAAACTTATAGCGGTGATGAAGATTTGGCAGGAAACGGTAATTGGGCTTTGGCAGGAAGTGCTGTAAATACCGGAAAACTTGGTGCAGAAAGTGCAGATGATGTAATAAACAGAAGATATGCCGAGTTTGCATCGACAGGTAAGAAAGCTGATAACAGTTCAGATGGTTCATTCTATGCTTCAAAGAAATTTGATGTGGCAGACGATTCATCGGAAACAGTAATAGGCACAAGCGGAAAATACCTTATAGAAATGGATTTGTCATACGTTTCGGGCGGAGATCTTAATTTCGGCTTGACAGACGGTATAGATAATAGAAATCCGGGTGGAAAACAGTCAATTACACTATTTAATGTGGCAAGTAACGGCTCAATTAAGGCTGGTGGTAAAGAAGTAGGCTCAATAAATAAGGGTAAATGGTCAACTGTAAGATATATTCTTGATATGGATAACGGAACAGGCACTATTCAAATAGACGGTTTCGACCCTGTTACATATGAATTTAGTAATTACAGTACATTTGGTACAGTTTCACCTACACAACTTACTTATTTCTTGCTATCGGCAAGTAAAGCGGCAGTTGATGTTAAAATATCTGATTTGAAGGTAGGAACTCTTGAACAAGAAGCTCTTCCTAAAAAGACAATTACAGTAGAATCAAGCGACAATACAATGGGAAGTGCATATATAGGAGAAGCAGGAACTACTGAAAAAACAGTAGATATGAACGATATGGTGACTTTGACTGCGACTGCAAATGAAGGCTATGAACTTTTGGCTTGGCGTAAGGACGGCAGTAATGAAAACTTTGCATTCACAAGTGAAATTACTGTAAGAGCACATGACACTGCGAAGTTTACGGCGGTGTTTACAGTATCTGAACCGGATAAATACAATTATTTGTATCATGAAACATTCAAAACATTAACAACATCAACGTTGGCAGCAAACGGATGGGTTAGTGCAAATCAACAAAGTGCAATGACGGTTGAGTATGATGAAAATTCAAGTCTTGGCAATTATTTGAGATTTGGAGCAAATACTAATTCAAGAGGCGGAGAAAAATCATTCGGAGAAACATATACATCTGATAATGGACTTGTATATGCAATGAATATTAAGTTTACAAAAGCAAATATTGATCCTAATGAATTTGCCGTTCATTCGGGAAATATGACTTATAATGATGGAAATAAAAATTATGGTTGTACAGGCGGATATGTTTTGTATTTGAAGCAAACAAAGGACGGTGCAATCACAGCAAACGGACAAACGACTACAATTCCGAATAATGAATGGGTATCGGTAGTTGCAGTTTGTGATTTTACAACACACAAAGTAAATGTAGTAGCAAAATCACTTGACTCAAGTAAAACTTATTTTGACGGTGAAGTTGATATGGCTGATACAAGTGCAACAGGATTATCGGGACTATATTGTAAGTATGGTAAATCATCAGGCGGTTCTGTATCAATGGATAATATAGAAATATTCAGTGCAGACCAATATACAGAATAAACTTTGCAAGTGAATTGCAAACGGAATACTAAACAATCCAAAAAAGACCGCGAAAGCGGTCTTTTTTGGTAAAAATAATCTACAAAAATAAAAAATGTACAACTTGAATTTTGCATTTTATATAAAAAATGATGTGCTTTTTTGTGCAATATTTTTGTTCAAAGTTTCTTAATAATATTGCACATACAAAAAAAATATGATACAATATATACCATATAGATGGGTTAGGATTGTGCAGATTTACTCAAATCGACATCCTGTACCTGTTAAATTAAACAAGACTTGGAAACAAGTTAAGGAAAGAAAGGGAGAGAAGAAATGAAAAGTAAAAAACTAATTTCATTACTTTGCGCCGCTGCTATGTCAGCATCTGCTTTCGCAGGCTTGACAGTAACAGCAAGCGCGGCAACACCTGTTTACACCTTTGATGGAAGTGACATCACAGGCTTTTCAGGTAATGGAACTCTTGCACAAGTGAGTGATGACAAGGGTGAATATTTCTCAATTAAAGCTAATGGCAGCAGTACATATTCTGCAACATTGACTTTACCTGCAGATGCACAATTAACAAGTGCTGACGGCTACACAATCGAATACGATGCAAGACTTCATAAGTCAAATGGTATGGGTAGATACGGAAGATATACTCAAGTTGCATTCATCGATTCGTCAAATGCAGCTAAAGACTCCAGAGACTATGGCCCATACGGTGCATTGTTCTCAGGCGGTAATTCAAGTACTGAAACAGGTCAAGGTTATACAACAGGTGTGGCATCTTCATTGTCTGCAAGATACCAACTTGACGGTACAATCGTAAATGACCCTGGTACAGAAACATTGGCTGCTGATAATACATCAGTAACAGGCATTGCTGATGATATGTGGGTTAGAGTACAGACATACGTTAAAGGTGATGTAGCTAAAGTAACAGTAATAGATGTAAATAATAATAAAATAGTTGATGGTGTTGATTATATCAACAGTGCAACAAAACTTGATACTATTTATGTAACAGCCGGTCGTGGTGATGACAGTGTTACAGGACCTGGTGAAGTATGCCTTGATAACATCAAAATTTATTCGGGTGAGGCAGAAACACTTACAACAGATGGTTTGAGAGGCGTTGTAGCAGCAGCCACACCAATTCCTGAACCTGAAACAGTATCCGGTTCAGCGCAAACTCTTGCAGCCCCGGCATCAGTAACAGATGCTTATACAGCTGACTTTAACAATGCTACTGTAGGAACTGTTGCATCAATCGAAACAGAAGATCAAGATGCAAAAACAGTTGTTGATGGTATGAAAGTTAAAGTTGGTTCAAGAAGTACAGGTGCTGATACAAAGACATATGCCGCAATCGCAAAGGTTGCTACAGGCGATAATGCACTAAAACTTGCTGCAAACCAATTCTCAACAAATGGTAGAGGACCGGTTGTAACTCTTGATGATACAAAAGAAATTTCATCAGGCGAAACTGCAATTATGGGATTTACAACATATCTTTCAGCCGCAAAAGGTACTGATGAAGGTGGTCTTCCGAGATTGTTCTTGATTGACAACACAACAAATATTGATGGTAACGGTTGTGCAAGAGATATACTTGCAGTTATTACAACCGAAGATGCAAGCGGATATACAAACGGTGATACACCAATCGGTATTCAGGTAACAGAAGGTTGGCACACTGTAGTTGTTGCAGTATCAGAAGGTACATACAGAGTATTTATTGACGGTAAATATAAAGATGGTGAAGGTAAACTTAGCCCTGCAGTTAAGGGTACTAAGGTTGGTTCCGGTTCAACATCAGCTCAAGTAACTCATCTTCCAAGCTTCGCAGTTGAAAATACAAAGTCAGACAGTGGTACAGCTTATTCAAAAGCCTTGATTGATAATGTAGTTGCATATAAGATTACAGATACACTTGATGCTAAGTATCTTCCAACTGAAACAGCAGCTCCGACACCTGCTCCGATACCTGCAAAGGTTACAATGAGCGTTGATGAAACTGCAAATACAGTTACATTGACATCAGATAAGGATACAAATGCAGTTCTTGTTCAAGCATCATACAGAACTGATAATACATTGGATTCAGTTAAGAAAGTTGTTAATCTTGAACTAAAAGCTAACGAGGCTAAACTAGTTCCTGCAACAGATTTAGCTACATTCACAACGAATGATAAGATAATGGTTTGGGATAGTCTAAAGACTATGACACCGCTTGCTAATGCTTGTACAATAAAGAACGGTGCAGCGCAAGCAACAGCTAAGCCGGCTCCGACAGCTGAACCGACAGAAGCTCCGACAGAAGCTCCGACAGAAGCTCCGGCAGAAACTCCTGCAACAACAGATGCTCCGACAACTGAGCCGACAGAAGCTCCTGCAGAAACAGTTGCTCCGACAGATACACCGGCTCCAACAGCAACAGCTGTTCCTACTTATGCAGTATCAGGTACTGTAGACGCAGGTGTTAAATCTGTAACTCTTACAGATAAAGCAGAAGCTGAAAATACAATTACAGGTAAAATCGAAGATACAACTGTAACGTTTACAGGTGTTAAAGCCGGTACATATACAGTATCAGCTGTAGCTAAAGATGATTACAAAGATTTAACAGTAACTCCTCAAGAAATTACAGTTAGCGGCAATGCAGCAGAGGCATTCACAGTAACAACAACAGCTAAAGTTAAGAGTGCTGTAACTACTGCAGTAACAGGCGGTACTGCTACAGTAACAGGCGCAACAGAATTGAAAAGCGTTGCAGAAGGTACAGAACTTACAGTAGTAGCTAATACACCTGCTTTGGGTTATGTTGCTGCTAATCCGACAATTACAGTAACAAAGACAGACGATGCTGAAACAAAAGTAACTGTAACAGAAGGCAAGTTCACAATGCCTGCATACCCTGTAACAGTAACAGTTGCATACGCAGCAGACCCGACAATGAAAGTCATTGATGCAGAAGCATCAACATGGGTAAAAGGTGATGACACAACAGCTCATGGCAGTGATGAATTGCTAAAATTAGGTCAATGGACAAAGGGTAAAGATGATACACTTAGCACAAATGAAGCAACACTTCTTAGATATGCAGGTCTATCAGATGTAGATAAAGATAGAATTATTTCAGCTAATTTGAACCTTGATGTTGCATCAACAAGCTATGATGCAAATCAAAAACGTTGGGTAGATTCTTACTTCCTTGTAGGTGCACTTTCAAGTAATGATTGGGATGCATCAACAGCGGTATATACGGATTATCAAAGCATAAGAAGTGATAGTTTGACAGATACAAAGGTATGGACAGGAACAAAGGATGCAACTACAGCTTCTACTGAAGATCATGGTGCATTCGCCACAGCAAATGTTCCTGTTACATCATTAGTAAAGTCTGCAACAACAGATAAACTTTCTTTAGAATTAGCTGTAGGAACAGCAAGAACACAGGTTGTTAAGAAAGCTCCAAAGTTAGTTCTTACAATAGGTCAAGCGGTAACTTTTAATGTTGCAAGTGGCGAAACAAAAGTTGAAAAAGCAACTGTTGAAATTAAGAATGGCGATGCAGTTGTAGCAACAGAAACAACTGATACTGATGGTGTAGCAAAAGTTGCTCTACCATCAGGTGATTACACATATACAGTAACAAGTGCTGATTATGCAATTAAAACAGGTTCTATAAAAGTTGCAGATTCAGCTGTAGCAGAAAATGTTGCTGTAGTTGCAAATGAAGCAAAGAAAGTTGAAATTACGTCTCCTGAAAATAACATTGTTGTAGTTGGAAGCCCTATTACATTTACAGCAACAGTTAAAGACCAAGATGGTCGTGTAATGACAGGCAAGACTGTAAATTGGACTGTTGTTGATACACCGGCTAATATTGCAGTAGAAAATGGTGTTGTATCAGTAACAAACGGAGTTATAGGCGGAAAATACAAAGTACAGGCTACAATCGCTGATACAGAAATATCTGCAACAGCAGACTTTGAAGTTGTTGCAAAGAGCAAAGGTACTTTAAAGGCAATATATACAACAGGTGATGAAACAACAGGTGTAGTTGAAACTGTTGACGTATATACTGAAGACGATAACAAATTTGAAGCAGATGAAGTTACTGTTCCTGAATCATATCTTTCAGAAAGAGTAGTAACAAATTCAGACACAGGACTATATGATGTATATAGTTATGTATCAGGTGGTACTGATAAAATTACTTTGGCAGCAGGAGAAAATAAAGTTGTAATTGTTGTCAAGAAAGACGCATCATATAATGTATATGAAAAGTTTGAAGATGAAAAGCCATTATTCAAAGCAGATTCAAGAATTACAGTAAAAATTGAAGATGATGCTACATTAAATTCAAAAGTTGTCGGATTCACTTGTGCAGGTAATGCAGGTAATGGATATTCATTTGCACATTATGCATTACCAGATACAGTAACAAAAGATATAGTAACATTTGATTTTGATTATTATAATACAAACGGTGGTAGAGCAATATTGAGCATTGGTGATGCAACAACAAGAGGAACTACTGGTGGTAGTACAAAAGTTACTTACAATTCAACAGGTGCTATATTTAATTTAGGATCGAATAAAACTAATGCATTAGTTCAAGGTGACAGCTCTAAAGCTATAGGTGACTATACAAATAAATGGATGCATGTCAATGTAGTTGTTAATCAATCAACAAAGAAAGTAAGCTATACTATCACAAATAAAGCAGATGGTGCAGAAATAGCAAAAGCAACAGATGTGGCTTTTGTTGATGCAACAACAGAAAACTTAAAAGCAACACAAATTGATATTTTTGGTTATATAAACAACAGCCATTGTGCAATGCTTGATAATATCAAGGTATCAGAAAGTGATGCAACAACATCTGCAACTGAATAATTTATAAAGCAATAAAAGAACGGTCGTATGACCGTTCTTTTTGCTTGACAAATTTAGCGTTGTGTGATAATATAATAAAAGAAATGGTAAACAAACCATGCTGCAGTTGATATGTTGTAGGAAGAAATACTTTCTACGGAATAGTTACCTATTTGGTCGATAGGTAACTATTTTTTTATTATCACTATACAAAGCAGTAAAACCAAAGTTAAATAAACAATAGCTTCACTCATATGCACACCCCCTTTAAGGTGGTGTCAGCATGGTTTGCAACCATTTCAGAATGTTATTATATCATAGAGGGAAGAATTTGTCGATAAATGTAAATGATATGATAATTTCTTATAATAAAAATATGGAATTTTGCGTTTAAATAACAAATATTTCAAAAATATTTCGTGTTTTGCGTTTAATGTGTAATCTATATGTAACAAAATTACGAAAATTACTTGCATTTATATACAATATATAGTATAATAGTTTAGATAGCAAAAAAGTAATTTCGGAGGGGTTTTATGTACTGCAAAAATTGTGGCAGACAACTGAAAGAGGGAACGCGTTTTTGTGACAGATGCGGTCAATCAGTAAGAAAAAACAACCAGAACAGCCAAACTACAAAACGCAAAGAAATCGAGGAACTGAAGGCTGAACGTCTTAATCGTAAACGTCGTTTACAAGAAAAAGAGGCAAAACAAGCCCGTAATAAAAAACGTAGAAAAAGTAAGGGAAGTGTTATGATTTTCATAATCGTAGCACTGCTTATCGCAATAGTAAGTGTGATTATCGGCTATAATATGATGGCTCCGAACGATAACGGATTAGGCACTGCTCCTACGTCAACAAATTCGCCTGCAAGTGCAACGAATACGCCGACAGATACAGCAAACAACGTATCATCAACATCATCGCCGTCAAATTCAGCAAGCAAAAACGGTTATTCAAAAATGACAATAAGCGGTGTGACGTGCGTTTATCCGTCTACTTTTAATTCAAATCCGACAACAGGAAATCAAAAACTTAACTTGACCGATGCGCTTGGCGGTGCAACTATGACTGTTTCGCAAGAGGGAAAGAGCGGTGCTCCGTCTGACCTTATGCGTGACTATGCACGTCAAACGGGCGGCGAAGTTTCATATTCTCGTGCCGGTGACGATTGGTATGCAGTCACTGTGACAACAGATGATACTGTTTACCACAGAAAATGCGTATTGAAAAACGGAATTGCGGTATATTATGATTTCTCATATTCTTCAATGACATCAACAGCTCAAAAATATACTGAATATATTGACTATATGGACAGCAATTTCAAATAATTTAAGAAAGATATTTGATTGCAAAACATATTGACGCAATCAAAATTAAGCAAATCAATATTTTTAATATTTTAGATTTCGAGCGGACAGCCTTTGTTGGTTGTCCGTTTTTTTGTATTCGTTCGATGTAGCGACTGACTATTGTTTCCGCGTCCGCTATTGCTCTGCTTTCAAGTTTTGGATTATAGTCTTTGAGAATTATTATTGCTTGGCTCACATACGGTGATGAAAAATTATTTAAAATAACTACTTTCTTTGTCAATTCTTTCATTACTAATCTCCAATCATTTCAATTTGTTTTATTTCCATTATTTCCGACTATGAAAAAGTATATACCTGCTTTATTTTTGTAACATTAATCAAAAATAAATGTAATAATATGTAAATATCGTGCATATAAATAGTAATATATGGGAAAAGTCGAGTAATATATTTATTCATATTGCAATATTTGAAATTATTTTGTAATAAAAATGTAATAAAAAGCTTGACAATGTAACAATTTTGTAGTATACTATGGAACAAGTAATGAAAGGGGTTTAACTTTTATGACTACACAAGAGATGACAAAACAAGAAATGATAATGAATTTGCGTGAAAAACGTGAAGAAAAGAAAAAAGCAAAATTGAAAGCAAAGCACAGAAGATGTACGATTGCAATTATTACGCTTGTGGCAATGATGACGGTAATATTCGGTACTGTATACAGCGCATCGGCGAAGGAAATCACAATTACGGAAATAAACGAATTTGCGGGAACAAATGAAACAAAAACTGTAAAGACAAGAAGTGAAAGCGTTGAGGGTGCTCTTGAAGAACATGGCGTGAATGTTTCGGATACCGATAAGATTAATGTTTCAACAGAAAAGCCTGTTGAGGATAATGAAAATATTGTTATCAAGCGTGGTAAGCGTGTTACAATTAAAGTCGGTGAATCGGAAGAAGTTGTAACAGTGACAAAGGCGGACGTTAAGGACGCACTTGTTGAGGCAGGATATATTCCGGGTGAATATGACCAAATTTCAGCCAACGGCGACACTGTTGCAAGCAGTGACACAATCCAGCTTGTATCGGTGAGCCATACAGACGAAACCGAAACGGAAGTAATTCCTAAAGGTGTTGAATATGTTGATGATGCGACTTTGATCAAGGGACAGGAAAAAGTCGTTGACGAAGGACAAGACGGTGTGAAAACAATCACTTACAAGGTTACATACCAAGATGGTCAAGAGGCGACAAGAGAGGTGATAGACGAACAAGTTACAACTGAAATGCGTAACAAGGTTATTGCAAACGGTACAATGGAGCCGACTCCTGCACCTAAAAATACAACGGTTAAAGATACTTTTGCGGCGAAATCAACAGTAAGCGATGACGGCGGTACTGTAAACGGATATAAATATAAGAAGAAAATCACAATGACTGCTACAGCTTATTCGACTTCACCGTCAGAAAACGGCGGTTATACGGTTTCTGCAATGGGTAATCCGCTTGGATACGGTATAGTTGCGGTTGACCCGAGCGTCGTTCCATTGGGCTCGAAAGTGTATGTAACATCAGCCGACGGTTCATGGTCGTACGGCGTTGCAAGTGCCGAAGATACAGGCGGTGCAATTAAGGGTAACAAGATTGATTTATGCTACAATTCTAATGCCAACGACTTCGGCAGAAGAAGTTGTGTAGTGTATATATTGGATTAATAGAGTGGGGGGTGCGGACATATTCTTGGACTATTTTATGCTGATAATCCAAGACTATGTCTGTACTCTACCGGGCTCATATAGCCGAGAGATTTTTTTATTCGTTTTGTGTTATACCAATCAATATAGCTGTTAAGCTCATTTATGAAATCATCCATCGTGACACCTATCCATGAACGTCCATAAAACATTTCATTTTTTAATCTACCGAAAAATCCTTCGCAAGCTGCATTATCAGGTGAACAGCCTTTTTTTGACATAGACCGTGTTAGCCCGGCAACTCGCATCTGTTCTATCCATCCGGACCATCGATAATGGCACCCTCTATCCGTATGTACAAGAGGATGTTCATATGGTGCCAATGTGCTAATAGCATCTTCGAGCATTTTGTTGACCAAGATAGAATCTGGAGTTGTTCTGATATTCCATTTTACAACCATACCATCAAAACAATCAATAATCGGAGACAAATATACCTTCCCGGCAGGAATGGCAAATTCGGTTATATCGGTTAACCATTTTGTATTAGGACGTTCTGCGTGAAAATCCCTATTAATTATATTGTCTACCTCCGGTGTGATTTCGCCTTTATATGAGCTATATTTTTTTATACGTTTTATTGGTACTGTTAAATTTTCTTCTTTCATAATACGTCGTACAATTTTCTCTGAAACAGTAACACCTATTTTCTTGAGTTCTTCGTAAATACGTCTATATCCATAGCAATTTCTGTTTTTTTGAAAAATCATTTTTATTTGTACACGGATTTTTGCATATTTGTCAGGGCGTTTCATCACAGACTTCTGATAATAGTAACTACTTTTCGCCATACATAGACATTTTAAACGCTGCTGCAGTGGATACTTATCTTCAACGGCATCAATAACCACTACTTTTTCATGATTTTTCAGTTTCATCATATTGATGCCTTGATCTTTTTTTAATAAACCTAAAGCTTCTTTTAGTATATCTACTTCCATTTGTAATTGTTTGATTTGATCCTGCAATTCTGAGATATCCTGTTGCTCGGAAGGTTCTATATTAAAATCTATATTTTCTCTTTTTATTTGTTTCTTAGATGACATAAGACCTGCCACTCCAAATTTCTTATATTTGCGGTACCATGAATATATACTGGCACGACTGTAACCAATATCTCTTGATACATATTCTACACCTTCACCAAGAGAAAAGCAACGTTTAATTACATCTAATTTTAAACTTATATCAGGATTGCGCGGATGATTTGGTTTATTAATATATTTTTGTTTGATTATATATTCTTTATCAAGTGAACCATGATAATCGGTAATGTCTGCTATTTTCTTTCTGTACCACTCATACAAGGTATGCCTTGATGGATAACCAAGAAGTGTTACTACCGCTTGTACTGATCCCAATCGTTCAAATTCCTTCAACGCTCGCTCTTTCTGTTCTTTTGTATACATTTATTTTACTCCTTTAGGAGTCCAAGAATATGTCCGCACCCCCCTCTCTCCAAGAATATGTCCGCACCCCCTACTCAAAATTAAATTTATGAAAAATCTCACACATACTCATCTGAATTTTGTTTTCGTGTTAAATCTTTTATCTGTTCAAAGTATTGTCTCATTTCCTTATCTTTTGGGTTTACAAACAAACAAAAATTGATTTGGCCAAGTAAATGATTTAAATAATTTGATCTCGTTTCTTGAATATGTGTTAAATGTGAATCTAGCCCAAATTTATTAATATAATATACTTGTTGTCTTATATCTCTTCTTTTATTCTTTGAAACTTGCATATGGGAGTTTACTACAATTCCAGTAACTTCTTGACGGGCATTTTTATACGCAACTCTAGTTTTCTTACTATTAATGTTAAAACCATTGCTGTGTACAATATCACTGATTTTTTTGATCAAACGATGTGGATTAAAATCCCCCGAGAACGTCATGTCATCTGCATACCGAGTATATCTAATATTGAATTCTTTTGTATAAGAACTGATTAAATCATCAATTTTTCTAAATCTAAGATTAGATAAATATGGACTAGTTGGGGCCCCTTGTGGGAGTTGTGTTTTATAACAACATAAGTTGGCTAGAAACATAGCAACACTTTCAAAATATCCTAATCCTTTAAATATATCAGAAACATCATACAATGTTATAGTGGGAAAAAAATTTTTTATATCTAGTGTTACAACCACATCTTGTTTCCTATGAAATTTTGCATTATGCTTCAAAGTTCTATTTTTTACAAAAGCTTTCGCATAATTGCTTACTTCCACTTTATTCAAAATATTATTGAGTATCCATTTCTGTACATATTTAAGATCTGGCAGAGGTTCTTGGATTTTTCTTTTTTTACCATTTGATTTGTTAATTTTAAAACTTCTATAAAAAAAGTTCTGAGAGTATGCCATTTTACAAATATATTCATGATTTATCCCCACAAGCAAAGAAAAATGTTTCGGTGAAGAAATGATAGGAAGTTCTGTGTCGTATAATTTTTTGCAATATTCTAAGTAATTTGAAATATATTCTTCGCTTTTGTTTGCCAAATTACATTCTTTAATGATTTTAGCTTTTAGTACTTCCCATTTCATTCATTCATCCCCCTTGATTCTATAGATATAGTTTTTTACAGACTACATCACTAAAAATTCCTCACATAACCATAATTATCAGAAAATAATTATGGTTATGTGTGCGATGCAGTTTCTAACTGCGAGCTATAACGAATTTTGACTCTTTACTTCCTAGTAAAGAAAAGAAATTCGTTGTAGGGCTTGAAAGCCAGTTCTTAAAAGATTGGCGACTCGCCAATCGGTATATTTAACAATATACATTCTGATGTAGTCTGTAAAGAACTATATCTTTTTTGGTAATATAACATCTGTAGAACTAATAGGTGTCGTATAATAATTCTCTTGTGGTAAAATCCACGTTTCTTTACCTTTAATATTTAGTCGTTTTAAATTGTCGTTTAAATATTTGTATCCAATATCTGTAACTTGTAATTTGTCATTTTCCACAATTAAAAAATTTTTATCGATAAGTTCTTGTATTAATATAGCAATCTGCGCATATGTTAAGTTCCGTTTTGTTAAAGAATATGTACTTCCGTCGGAAGAAACAAGTTTTAATATTAAAACATCATTAGAAATCTTCATAATCTTAGCTCCTTGGAAATGGTGCGTTGGGATTTTTTTTGCTTTTTAGCTAATAAATAGGGAATGTGTTGTTAGGGGTTCTAATCATTTTAACTAACCCTTCAGATTGTGAGTATCCAAAATGGTACGTAGGTTTTACCTGAATAGTTTCCTCTATTTGTTTCATTAATAGCTTATTTGCTTCTTCATTTTCACAACCCGAAATCCCCTTTTTGCAAACAATATTTGAAAATAACTCCATCCCTAATCTTTTTAAATATTCCTTACCGCTTGCCATTGATACCAACGATACTACAACGAGTTTGTCAACGTTATATTTATTGTTGTCAATATGCATTTTCACCTGCTCAATTGTCTTTCCAGAACCGACAAAATCATCTATTAAACATAGTATCGTATAGTCTAATGTGGTATTACATAAAAATTGAGGACTATCTATGTATGTAATATTAATATTAAAATCATAATATTTCTTTTGTAATGCTGATAGCCTGCCTTTTACCTTATACAATAAATCTACAGAACTTTTGGGTTTTCCGAAATCAATTTCTGGCAAAGCTGGACAAAGCATTATTGTTTTCACATTACTCAAATCATAACTAGTTATAAATGCATCAAAGGCTTGCAAAAAATGTTTCAAGTATTCACTTTCTTTTATCCATAAAAACTTTTGTGTAAGCATTAGTAGAAGTTCTTGCTGTTCTTTATTTAGTATAGATAATGTTTTGCAAAAATCACCTAAATAATCAGAAAGCTCATCTTCATAATTCCATTGATTTGAATCAAAAATTTCCCTGGCTTGATTTAATATTTGCAAAGGAAATTTTTCTACCTTTGAATTCTTTTCACTTTTCATACAACGCTCCCCAAAAGTTATCTCTTTTTATTTTATATTTTATTTTATATTTTATCATAAATTTTAAATTTAATCAACCCAATATACAAAAATCCTATATATATCCTAATTCATCTGCATCCATTAACATATTCAATAAAAGATTTCACTTTAACGTCTATGTTTTTCATAGACGATGATAAGTTACTTGATATACTTTTTCATGTTTAAAAAGTGCATCGTCTTTTGTTATCAACAAAAGAGCTCTTAGTACGAACTGTTTACAAGTTTTCTCTTTAGTATAAAGTCTGTCGCCAAAGAGGGGTGCGACATTGCCTGCAACAAAATATTTATTACAATTTTTTATGTTTGTTAATTGGCATATCTTTGACACCTGCGTACATCATTTCAAGATTTATAAAGTCAATTAGCAAATCAATTAAATAAAGATTAAAAACAAATAAATTTGCTTTTAATTGTAACATTCTTTTATTTGTTTTTCAATGAGAAATATAATTTTTATTACTTAAATTTAGCTGCTATCATAAAGTATCTATCTGTTTATTTTTACGCTGATATAAACGTAGAAAATGGTATTTTCATATTCAATAAATTACAAAGCATAGAGCTGTTTGATAAATGGAAAGATGTACTTCCATTCTATAAAAATGTAAAAATGGGAGGGACAAGGATATACAGATAGTAAAAAATAAATAAGGGTAATTTAAAATATAAAATCAAAAAAACTTATTGTGATTCTACTCACAACAAGTCTTTTATCATATCTATTCTTTTTGAAATTGCATAGCACATATTTTCACAACGTGTTTCATCAATGTATTTTGATGAACTTAAAATTTTCTTGCAGTCGTTTTCAATGCCGTTGAGTTTTTGAAAATCAAGCCAAGTTAAATCAGTTACAAATCCAATTTGTTTAGCGTGAGAAGTGGCAAATGGCTTGCTTTCGTCATATTTTATCGGTTTTATATTTTTTGCAATCTGATTAAACCATAGGCTTGTTCCACAATCAAATAGAGGTGCAAAGCCAATCCATTCAAGAGTATTTGCATTTCGTATTACGCCGAAGTTGCGAAAATGACGGTCGCTGTTGGCGATAATGTAGTCAACGGCAAGCATATAATTAAGAAACTTTTCTGTATTTGCAATTCCTTGTATTTCACAACATCTTTTGAAATGCTCGTATGATGATATATTTTTTTCTTTTGGTAGAGTTTCATATATGCTGTAAGCACTTATAAGCTCCGTTTGAGGTGTGATAAAATTTTCGCAAACCGATAAAGGTTGTTCATCATCAAAAATTAAATCATAATCTACAAACGGCATATAGTTTAATCTGCTTTGCAGAATTGACGCTATTTTTTCATTAAGAGGTTCTTGGAAAAACGGTGCGCTGCCTGATTTTATAAGACAACGTTTTCCGTCTATAATTGTCCATTTCTTTTTGAGCCATCCATCCGAAGTATTGTCGGGTGATATAAGCGAAAAACTGTCACTTTTGGTTGGAGTACCGAATAACGCATTGCCGACATCTTCACTAAAATCATTATCGAAAAAGTTGATGTCTTTCCATTGTAAATTTACATCGTTCGGTTTAAACCAATATTGGTCGGATAAACTCAAACCGTAACATTTTAAAATCAATTCGTCTTGGTGTGTAACACCGATTATATCAAGTGCATTTGCAAGCCCTTGTCTGCTCGCAGGAATAGAACGTCCTTTATACCATTTGTTAAACTTTCTGAGATTGATTTTTTCATTTTCTGAAAGACCAAGAGGTATGTGTTCGGGATTATATATTTTGCTTACATTTTCAATAGAAAAACTTGCGTCGGTTATTTCAATTTCACAGACGGGTATATCTTTGTGCATTAAAATGTATTTCATAAAATCCCTCCTTTTATCAATCAGATAGCTATATTATAGAATGAAATACTTGATTTGTCAATTACGGTTAGACTTGATTTTATAGGGATAATATGATATATTTAGACTATAATAAATTAGGTAAAAAATTGACCTTGCATTTTGTGGTCTGTGGTAGAGGTGGTAGACCCGATAACATTGGGTGCAAAGCTTGTTGATGTACGTGACAGAAAATCTTGTTGCTGTGACGATGATTTCGATTTGGCGTCTGTGCCTGCATCGGTTTGCAGAGTGTTTGACGATCAGTTCGTAACAGGCAATGAGGCAAAACGTGTGTTCGTATCTTTGGGTATTTTCTCCATAATTAAAATCGAACGCCACGTTCAACTTCTTATTCCGTCATATGACTTCTGTATCCCTCAAAAAGAATGTGTAGGGGCAACAGCCCCCACCCCAAATAGACCATCTTTTTTTGTCGTAAAATCTTTATTTCCTTTATAGTATCACATAACAAATTTAAAATCAATATTTATTGATAAATCAGGTATTTCATTCCTGTAGGTTTGTCAATGATGTGTTACACATTTTCTAAAAAATTTCACCGTCATTAACAAAAGCATTGATATACTCTTGTGGAGAATGCCAGTTAAGAGGACGCATGGGAAACTTATTGTATTTATAGTTATGCACCTTTAGTTGTTTTGCAAAATCATCAAATGAATAAAATTTATGCGTAGCATAGAAGTATTCATTATCCTTTCTGTGAGAACGTTCTACCTTGCCGTTGTGTCTTGGGGTAAATGGACGTATAAGCTTATGATGTATGCCATGTCTTTGTAATGCTCTTTCAAACATTGTTGGAGTTTGCTTGCCAACAGAAAGCTTTTTAGTAAACTCCATGCCATTGTCTGTTTGTATGCACTTTATTGGAAATTTAAAAGCTTTAATCAGATGTTCCACAAACACCGCTGATGAATAAGAACTGTGTTCTTCAAAAGCCTCTAAATACCGGAAACGAGAGTATTCATCAATAGCAGTGTATTGATAGAATTTCTTACCTGTCGCATCACCGACGATGCAGGCTGTAGGTACAACCTTAACATCTATCTGAACTCTTTGTCCGGGATAAAGCATTTTCTCATAGGGTTTTGGGATATATTTTGGATTAGGTGGTTTAATAGCCATTTGTCCCATTTTGCGTAGAATACGATAAAGACCGGTTATAGAGCGAGAATAACCCCTTTGACGAAGTTTAATCCAATAGACAACTAAGCCTGCATGTGGGTTTCGTTTGCGCATATTAGCGATTAGCTTTAGTTCTTCCGGTGTGTGTTGATTTGGATGATGATGAGGTCTGTGTGATTTATCGGCTAAAGATTGCAGAGTTCCATCATATCTTTTACGCCAACGATAAACATATTGACGATTTACTTTGTAACGAATTGCAGCTTTAGTTACACCGTGTTTTAAAGAATATTTAATTAATGCTTGTCTAAATCTCATAGTTTGTGTTATAGTATTCATAGCAAGTGACTCCTTTGTTTGTTTTTTTGTGGTGAATTAACTATAACACAAAGAAGTTTCACTTGCTATTCTTTTTTTTGCCGAAATATTTTGTTATGAGTTTATCTCGTAACAAAATATTTTGGAATGTAACACATCTATTGTAAACCTACACAGATATTACTTTGATATATCGACTGTATTGTTGAAGAAATAACATTTATGTGTTATAATATATATACTTACACTTTTACTGAAAAAACTAAAAATCATGACTTGAAAAGATGTTTGTTTAGGAAGGAAGAGTAAATGGGAGAAATAGTTTTATATCACGGTAGTTTTAACAAGGTTGTTGTGCCGCAATATGGCTTGGGCGAAACCAAACACGATTACGGAAAAGGTTTTTATCTTACCGAAAATGTTGAACTTGCTAAAGAATGGGCTGTTTGCAGGCCGGACGAAACAAACGGTTGGGTTCATAAGTTTGAATTGGATACTAAAGATTTGAAAGTATTGGACTTTCAGCAATATAATGTTCTTTCATGGCTTGCAGAGCTGATGAAACATAGAGATGCCGCAGATACAAGGCGTTATAAGATGTTGTCTAAAAAGTTTATTGCGAAATATGGGATTGATACAAGCGAATATGATGTTATAAAAGGGTGGAGAGCCAATGCGTCATATTTTTATATTGCAAAAGAATTTGTGCGTGACAACATTGATATTGAAATCCTTGAAGAATTGTTATCGCTTGGCGGATTGGGTATCCAATATTGCATAAAATCTGAACTTGCTTATTCAAAACTGACTAAGATAGAGGATGGATTGATTTGCGTTGATTATAATGAATTTAACGAAAAGTACAATAAGAGAGATATAAATGCAAGAAAAAATATGCATGAGCTTGTTGATTCGGACATCAACAAGGTAACAAATGTGTTCAGCACATTGATTTGAGAGGTGATTGAAATGCCGGCATATCCGAAAGAATATTTAAGTGATGTTGTTGAAAATCAAGGAAAGCTTTTTGACCTTGTATCACAGAATTATCCTGATAAGGATACTTTTGATTTTATCAACACTTATATGACAAGCAAAACAAGAAGAAGCATTGATGAAGCTAAAGCCTATGTGAATACAATGAGCGCCTCGGAATTATGGGACTATTTTTGCAAAACTGATGGATTTAAATTGAAAAACGGTAAAGCTATTGAAGGCTTTATGCCAGATTGGATAGGCGAATTTTACGCATATTATCAATGGTATTATAATATTCCAAGCAGTGAAGTGGTAAAAAAAGTTCCGGTAGATTTTTTGGTCAAAGCGTACGGCGGACTTCACGATTTGGAACTTGATTTAGCTGTTAAAAAAGTTGGTGAAATATAATGACAATTGTTTGTTTTCACAATCCAAATGAGGAAAACGGATATTTGAGTAATTGGTATCCGAGCGAGTTTACAGTGAATGATGTAGACTTTTCCTCAATGGAACAATATATGATGTATAAAAAAGCTGTGTGTTTTGGAGATAAGGACATGGCAAACAAGATACTTGCAACAGATGATGTGGCTGAAATAAAAGCTTTTGGCAGACTTGTTGCAAATTATAACGAGAGCTACTGGAATGGGGTTCGTCAAATAGTTGTATTTGAAGGGTTGACTGCAAAATTTTCTCAGAACGAAGATTTGAAAACAAAACTCAAAGCAACCGATAACTCAATTTTGGCAGAGTGTGCAGTTAAGGACAGAATATGGGGTATAGGTTTGTCAATGAACGATCCGGATAGGTTGAAAATTGACAAATGGAAAGGGCAAAATCTGCTTGGATATGCCTTGATGATGGTTCGTGAACGGTTGTAAACTCTTAAAAATAGAAAAAATAGAGGTGCAGAAAATTCTGCACCTCTTAGTGAATACAAATATAGTAGATGTAAAATAGAAATAGGTAAAATTAATTATATAGCCATATTGATAGTAATATTACGCTGACCGTCTTTGGTGACTTCGCTGATAAAAATACTGTCGATAAACTCTTGTACTATCGGAATAGTCAACTTATCAATATGAGTATATTTTTTCAAAATTTCTTCTTTATCCTCCTGATTTTCGATTTTTGTCTGCACGTCATTGATTTCAACATCAATATTTTTTAGCTTTGTTTTTGTGGCATTTTGTTGTTCCATATAATCGTTTTGTGCCTGTTCGTATATTTCACGAATAACCACACCGTCATTATATGATTTCAACAAATTAAGCAAATTTTTGCGTGTTACCTCCAAGCTTTTTTCAATATTAAAGCGTTGATTTTTTAAACTTTCAAGTTTTTTATCAAGACGATTTATGATAACAATATTTTCGCTCAATTCATCTTGATTGACGTACTGTGAAATTGTTTCATTAATTTTGTCAATGATAGTTTTTTCAAGCATATCAAGACGTATGCGTTTATGATTGTCACATTCACCGGTTGACGACGCACGATAACATCTGAAATATGAAATACCGCCCGATTTGCATTTATACATTTTTGAACCGCATTTTTCACAATAGACTTTGCCGGAAAGAGGGTGTTTTTTGCCGTCTTTTCCGCTTGAGGCCTTGCGACGGGTTTGACGCATTTTTTGCACGGTATTCCAAAGATTTATGTCAATTATAGGTTCGTGCATATTCGGAATTTTTATATGCTCGGATTTTGGCACATTGCCTTTCTTTTTTGTACGAAAATTTAAAACAGTGCTTTTATGATTCACAACCGTACCTATATATACTTCATTTGCAATAAAAGTACGGACCATATCACGAGTCCATTTACCGATTTTCGTATGTCTGTCGTACATACCGTTTACCTTGTAGCCCTGTTGTTTTTTGTATTCGGACGGAATAAGATAACCGCAACTGTTTAAATGTTGAGCGATTTGCATATATGTACTGCCCGCCGCCGCCATTTCAAAAATTATTCGCACTACCGGTGCGGCGTCCTCATCAATGATAAGATGATTTTTATTGTTTGGATCCTTTTTATAGCCGAATGGCGGCATTGAACCGAAAAACTGACCTCTTTTCGCTTTTTCATCAAAACTTCTGCGTATGTTCTGCGATAACAGTGTAAGCTGTGTTTCGTCAAAAACCGCATGGATATGACTGCTCAACTCTGAATCGGAACGCATGGTGTCTATACCTTCAAGTGCAGAAACAAAACGGATTTTTTTCTCTTTGAAAAGGTTGTGAATGTAGTCCTCGACAACCTTAATATCTCTCGCAAAACGGCTTTGCGTTTTAACAAGTACAATATTAAATTTGCCGTTTTTTGCGTCCTCAATCATTCGGTTGAAGTCGGGACGACTTCTGTCACTGCCCGAAAAATCTTCGTCAATATAATGGCCGTAAATTTCCCAACCGTGTGAAGATGCGTATTCATCAAGAATCATTCTTTGGTTTTGAATACTTTCACTCTCGGCATTACCTTTGTCAAGGTCCTCTTTACTCAGTCGCATATATAATGCTGCTTTTTGAATGGAATTCATCGTTGCACCTCCTTAGGGGCAAGGTTAGACCTTGCCCTTTGTTTTATCTGTTTTGTATGTATGCGACAGCCGATTCTGTTAGGATTACGTTTGTCAATTTTTTGTTGACTGTGTATTTACGCTCCTTTTCGTTACGATTTGCATAGTTGACTTTGATGTTGTAAGTACATGTCTTTGACATAACTTCCACCTCCTGTATAATATATTCACTGAAATAATAAATTATTGAAATTTGTTACTATACGTTTTTTAGTCCGTCATACCGGTATACCGGACTAAAACTTAAACCATGTTATCGTTTATTGCAATACCCTGTAGCATACGAACTGTTTTATTATCCATCGGTCGTCTGACGGGTGTTATATTGGTATATTCCTTTAGTCTTGATATGAATGAATTCCTTGGTATTACAGGATAGTTATTATTCAGACAGAAATCCAGAAATACACTGTATATTTCGTCACCGCGAGATATATATTCATCACCCAGCAAACAGTAATCCGATTTTAGAAAACTGTCTATAGCAGCAGTATTTACTACCCCAAATGATTTGTTGAGTAATTCCTCACATGCCGAACAAGTTGGAAATACAAAATTATTGCCAAGCAACTTTCTATAAGCTGAAAGTCCTTTTTTGATTATATAATCCTTTTCCAACAATAGTTCTTGCAAAAGATTTTCATTTCGCTCTTCAGCAGGAACGGTATTCATAAATGGGACAATCAGAATTCTGTTTCGAATTGATTTTGGATCTTCCTTGGAGGAAACCAGTGGTAATGAATTCGAAGCAAACAGTAACTTTATATGGTCGGGTCTTAACTTATGAAACCCTCCATATTTTACTTCTGTCTCCAAATAATCTTTGCCGCCGCTCGTGAATCTTTTTAAATCGCCCAAGTTTTTTAAAACTGAGGAGGAATTGTCAAGCGAAGTGTTCAACATCTTGTTGTATAAACGTGCTGAGGAATACTTGCTGTTGCTGAACTGCTCAAGCGAAATGTGAGAGCAGTTATTAATCCCTACTAAGTGTTCACATAAGCTGCCGAATACACTTTTCCCGGTATCCGGTTTACCATACAAATAAAAGAATTTTTTAAAACAAGCATTTGGTGCAAGGATTGCCCCTATTACGGACCAAAGAACCCTTAATAAATCCTTATCCCCACCCGAAATTTGATTAAAAAATGCTTTGGTGACATGGTTATTATCGGCATTATCGGGGTTGTATGTGATGTCATTGTAATTTATGAATTTATCCTCAGGTGTAGCTTTGCGGAATTCCTTTAATGTTATATCATAGCAACCGTTTTGAAATACAACAAGATCATTAGGATAATCCAGTTCGTCCAGTGATTGTTGTATCGATGCTGTTGTTTTTAGTTGTTCGACAACTTTTTTCCAAAATGATATTGATCGGTCTTTTAATTCTGCAGGAGCTACCTCTTTTAGTGTTGCAATTAATTCGTTTTGACTTAATAACCGGTAAGCCGGATGTTTAAAAATTCTCAAATCCTCGTTGCAATACATAAAGTCAAATATTTCTAAAAAATATTGTGCAGCATAGTAATCGTTTGATAAGTCATTTGAATTAATAATATCAACTTTGCCAGCTGATTTACCTATATTCTCGGATTCCGATTTCTTCTGAAGAAGATCATCAAACACTTTTGGAATATCTGTTGATAGATTTTCTGTATTATCATCTTCGGTAGAGATATTTTCATGAGGCGGTAACTCCCAATCATCATTTTCGTTTGAAGGCGATGTATTTGATATTAAAGTGTCGATATCAATATCATCATTAAAATTTTTATGTAGCGGTGGAGCCCAATCGTCATTTTCCTCCAAAGGTAGCGTGGACGACATTAAAGCGTCAATATCAATATCCAAATCAATGTCCTCTTCATCATCAAAATTATAAAAATGATTGGCAGAAATCCAGTTGTCACTTTCAGCGACTGTTGCTGAATTCATAAGCTCATCAATATCATTTTGTATCTCGTGATCGATAATCGGGGAATGGGACGATGGCTTAAAGCCATCATCTCGCATATCATCCCAAGTGTTTTTTGTAAGTTGATTCCAATCAAATGGTTGTATGCTTTTCATGATGTATATCCTCCGGTTTAAATATAGTGTCGATGTTTTCGCTAATTGCTATAGGTTTTGTATTTTCTGATGCCAGATATTCCGAAAAATGAGTCAATGCTAGGTCAAAAGCAGCTGTAGCGGAAGGGGAAGTATCCAAAAACATCGCTTGTTGCCCATTTGAGTAGTAGCCGGACGACAAGGTATAATGCTTGTTGAGATCACAACTCGTGTCTGTTACAGGATCGATAACAAACAACAAAGAGGAAAACTCTACTACTTCTTCATCGACCATAAAAATCGCTCTCTGCTTTGAGCAGTCAAAGAACAAATCCAGTCGTTTAAAATCTATATTGGCCTGACACGGAGGATAAAGATTGGATTCGTTAGCTTCCTGTAGCTGCTGAATGGCAATGAATGAATCTCCCGATTGAGCAAAAATGGCAAACCTTGTTAAAGGCGAAAGTTGTCCAAATCTTAAGACAACAGCAGAGTTATCATAGATGCATTTTTCCGCATTAGGTAAATTTGTGTTTACGATCTTTGCCGTCATGCACGAAAAGTTCTTTGTGTTTTTTGACTTAGCGATAATTTTTTCAATAGCTTTCAAATCGGAATTAGTTAATTTATCTCTTTTTTTCATTTTAATTTTATCCTTTCTATTTACCTTGGAATGTTTGCGTTGTAATATCGATATTTACAGTTACAATTGTACATCAATAAAAATATGCCTACAAGAAGCAAAAAGTGCTTTATATAATATTTTTAAAATTAAATATTGCATAATTGAAGATTTAGTGATAGTATGTAATAGGACAAGTATAAAAAATACAAGAATATTACAATTCAAAGAAAATGTTAGGAAAATAGAGGTGCTAAGAATGGAAGACAATCAGAAATTTTGTGAACCGGATAATGAAGAAGAAATAGAATATGAAGAAATATTGTGTGAAGTGGATGATGATGAGGAAATAAAATATGAAGAGAAATTTTGTGAACTGGATAGCGATGAAGATAATGAAAAACGTATAGAATACGAAGAGGGTTTTCGTCAGTATCTAAAATGTAATTTTACAAATGAAGACGGATTGTTTGTAAAAGAGGAGATTAACGAGAAAACTAAAGTAAGTTTAACTGATTTAGGTAAACATTTGTTTGGTTATTTATGTGTAACATCAAATATTCCATATAAAGAGATTAAATACTATTTATATTTAATACAAAAAAGAAAACCAATAAAAAATTGGAAAATCAAAGGAAGCCAAATGTTTAATTGGTTAGAAAATAATTTGATAAATTTTAAATTGGATAAAACACCTAAAATTAAAACCCTAGATGAAAATGAGATATTTAAGATGTCAGAATCTATCATGATGTTCATGGCTGTATTTGAGTCAATGGATAATAGATTGAAAAAGAAAGATACAGCCTATTTTGGCAAAGAAATAAAAAATGCCGATTGTAATTATATACAAAAGTATTGCAGAAAAGAAAATATAGAAGGTAAGTATATAAAAAAGTATATATTAAAAGATGACTATACATTATTTTCGATAATGCTTATGTATTTTGTGTATATAATATTTTATCGTTATTTTAATAAAGAATTGTGCATAAGGAAAGATGAAAAGACAGATACGATTCAAATTGAAAATATAGTAGATATTATGTCTGTAATACATAAAGACTGGGTAGGAACATGGAAACACGAACAGAAAGTACATATTGAAAATCCCAAAAAAGATATAGAACAACAAATACGTCAATATATTATTGAGAATTTTTTCTCTCAGAGAGAAGAAAGTAATTTTTCTTTTGATGGATTTCCATATATGAAATTTCTGATAATAAATAATCAATTTTCAGAATTTACTGATGAAATAATAAAGGATTTTGCTATTTGGATATATAAGAAAAACCATTGCGAAACAAAACACATAAATTCTGCAACGATTATCGTAGATGATATTAAAGACCACTTTCAAAAAGTTGTTAAAAATGTTTATTACGGTGAAAATTATGATTTTAGAAATGAGGAAGAACGTATAGGCAATGAAGATGTGTATAAAAAAAATAAACTCAATATATTGTCTTTGTTCAGCATACTGAAGAAAAAGGAAAATAATGATAACATACAAAGCAGTATACCTAAAACGTTGCGTGCCTCAAGAAACAGAATTGAAATCAATGGGGAAAAAATAAATAGATTACGATTATTTATCGATGATATGTTGACAGATGACAGTTCGAATTATAGGGAAGATAATAAAGATAAGGAATATAAAAGCATGATTAACTGTATTGGCGGATATGAATTTGAAAGAATATTTCAGCCCATTAACTTTATGTTGGATTCGGTGATTAGTATTAAGATGTATGAAGATAAGAATTTTAGAAATAAAATTAATGAAATACGTCATTATGATAACGCAGATAGATATAAGTATATAGTTAATGTGACAAATTACAGTTCATATCCTGTATTCCTTGGGATATATTTAAAACGGTTGTATCTTCAAACTGAAATAAATATTGAAAAATATGTTGCCAATTATATTAGCAATCATTGTGAGCATAATTGTAACGGGTGTGATAATTTTTGTAAATATGAAGCAAAAAAAGAAAATTTAAAAAAAGAGAAAATAGAGGATTTTGAAAAGGAACAGCAGGGAAAAGAAAAACGTGAAAAAAAGAAACTAGAAAAAAATTTGGATATAAATGAATTTGCCGTTTTTATAACCGATAGGTTTCGAAAAAATAGCTCCGGCATGCTGAATATAGAGAACAATTACACTGATGTTATGTTATCGGAAACATTTAGATATAAAAACATAGATAAAGATATGAGGTTATCGGTAAGAGTAAAGGATTCATTTATTAGATATGATGGTTATGCATGGTTAGAAGAATTTGAAGACGTAAATACTGAATGGATAAACGAGTGTATTTGCTTGGGGCAAAAGTTTGAACGGATGATGGAAGAAATATCTGCGTATTTGGCAAGCATTTGTACAATAGGAGATATTATTAATTGGAGCATAAAGACTGTTGAGGAAAGTAGAGAAGAAGGCGATAAATATGTAAATAAACTTTCCGAACATCTGTATGGTATTTGGAATGATGTCTATAAGTATGCTATAGATAATAAACTTGCCATAACAAAAGTTCATACCGAATATTTCGAAAAATATTTCGCCTCTGTGGAAAATGAAAAGAGGAGGAAGAAAGCAGAAAAGAAATTACTGTAATAAAAAGTGAAATTGTTTTGTTTTTTGTCGAAATACCGTTGGAATATGGTAAGATATGTGATATAATAGAAATATAGTTTAACGTTAAATTTGCTACGAAAGGAAAATATGTTATGGGAAAAACAATAGCATTCAGTGGATATAGAACAGAGAAGTTGCCCGAAAATGTGGATCCAATAAGAATACAATTAAAAAAAGAAGTTAATAAGTGTATTGAGGATGGATATGATACATTTTTGTGTGGTATGGCAGAAGGCTTTGATCTGATGTCTGCAGAAATTGTTTTAGACCTAAAAAAATCATATAGTATTAAATTGATTTGTGTTATTCCTTTCGATGATGGCAGGGAACACGGGGAAAAGTATTCGAATATTGCAAATAATGCAGATGAAAAAGTTGTTCTGTCAAATCAATTCAGTTACGATACATACTATAAAAGAAATGAATACATGGTTGATAATTGTGATAAACTCATATGTTATTATGACGGTAGATATGGAGGTACAGAATATACAGTTGATTATGCAAATAAAAAAGGTATTCCGGTAGTGAATTTATGGGACAACATTACTCCTGAACTTCGTATGCCAAAACCAATAGATAATAAGAGAGAAAAAGTGGTAGATGAACTTAAAAATGCACTTAGAAAAGGATCAAGTCTATCAGTTATCTCAGCATATTTTACTATTTATGCCTATGCTGAATTAAAAAAAGAATTATCACGTATTAGTCATATGCGTTTCTTATTTCAGGAACCAACTTTTGTAAAAAAAGACGATGAGTTACTTCGTCAATACTATATAGATCATAATGGAGAAAAAGATATTTCCGGTAATGAGTTTGAGATAAGATTACGAAATGAATTAAAACAAGGTTCAATCGCTAAAGAGTGTGAAAAATGGATAAGAGAAAAGGTGGATATAAAATCCTTAAAAAAGCCGAATCCTGCACAACCGAGAATGATACATGTTGACAATCCAAAAGATGCGGTAATGATAAACGGAACAGTGGACTTTACAACTGATGGATTGGGAATTACTCCGTCAAACAGAATAGACAGTAATATGTGTATTTATGGAAAAGAAATGACTGCAAGCTTTTTACATCAATTCGATGAAATATGGAATGATGATATGACGGTCGAAGATGTCAAAGAAAAAGTATTGGAACAAATGCAAATATTATATAAAGAAAATCCACCTGAATTTATATATTTCATAACTTTATATAACTTATTTTATGATAATTTAAACGAACTTACAGAAGAAAACATAATAAAGACTAAGACCGGTTTTAAAGAAACTTTAATATGGAATAAACTTTATAAGTTTCAGCAAGACGGAGTTTTTGGCGTTATTGATAAAATGGAAAAGTGGGGCGGATGTATTTTAGCTGATAGTGTAGGCTTAGGAAAAACATTTACAGCACTTGCGGTTATAAAATATTATGAACTTAGAAATTCAAGAATACTTGTGCTTGCTCCGAAAAAATTGCGTGAAAATTGGACAATTTTTACACAGAATGATACACGAAATATATTTGCGGAGGATCGTTTCGGATATACTGTATTAAATCATACTGATTTATCACGCCAAAGCGGAACATCGGGAGATGTTAATATTGCGACTGTAAATTGGTCTAATTATGATTTGGTTGTAATCGATGAAAGCCATAATTTTAGAAATAATCATCCGGTAAAGGGTAAGACTACTCGTTATGAAAAATTGATGAATGATATTATAAAAAAGGGTGTTAAAACAAAAGTTTTGATGCTTTCGGCAACTCCTGTCAATAACCGTATGAATGATATAAAGAATCAGATAGGTTTTATAACGGAGGGAAATAATAATCTTTTCCAAGATGCCGGTGTACCAAATGTTGAAAATGTTTTGAAAAAGGCGCAGATGGTATTTAATAAGTGGCAGACTTTGCCGGAAGAAAAGAGGACGTCAGATAGGTTTGTTGAAATGATGGATCTTGACTATTTCAAATTGCTTGATACTGTTACGATTGCACGTTCACGCAGACATATAGAGAAATATTATAATCTTGCGGAAATAGGTAAGTTCCCGGAAAGACTGTCTCCGAAAAACTTATATCCAGATATAGATACGGAAAATGAATTTCCGAAAATTGAGGATGTCAATAAACTTATTAAGAAACTAACTCTTTGCGTATATTCTCCGCTTGGTTATGTGTTGCCTGAAAAGAGAATGGAATACGGAAAAAAATATGATGTAAAGGTTGGCGACGGAAAATCGATATTTAGACAAGTAGACCGTGAAAACAGTCTTGTAGATTTGATGCGAGTAGGTATACTTAAAAGAATGGAAAGTTCAATTCATTCTTTTGGAATTACAGTTGAGAGAATTATAGAAAAGATTAATTTTACACTTGAACGAATTGAGCAAAACAAATTTGAGATAAAAGAAAATCTTTCTATAAATGATATAGATCTTGATGATAATGATTTTGAAGATTTAATGCTCGGCAATACAGTTAAAGTGTTGCTTCAGGATATGGACTTGATTCGTTGGAAACAAGATTTACTTTCTGATAAAGAAAAACTTGAACGTATTCTTGCGGCGGCAAAAGAGGTCAATCCGAATAGGGATAAAAAGTTGTTGGAATTAAAAAGGGTTATACGTGAAAAACAGTTGAATCCTATAAATAAAGATAATAAAAAGATAATTATATTTACTGCGTTTGCGGATACTGCAGATTACTTGTATCGAAACATTGCTCCGGCAATGCTTGAACATGGACAATATACCGCTGTTGTTACCGGTTCCGGAGATAATAAATCAACAGTGCCGATACCCAAACAACTTAAGAATCAAATAAGAATAAGCGACTTAAACAGTGTACTGACATTGTTTTCACCGAAGTCAAAAGAAATGAATAAGGTATTTCCTGAAATGACGGATACTATTGATATTTTAATTGCAACAGATTGCATTTCGGAAGGTCAAAACTTGCAGGATTGTGATTATCTTATAAATTATGATATCCATTGGAATCCTGTTCGCATAATTCAGCGTTTTGGACGTATAGACCGACTTGGCAGTACCAATGACTATATTCAACTTGTGAATTTTTGGCCTAATATGGAACTTGATGAGTACATAAATCTTGGACAAAGAGTAAAAGGCAGAATGGTGCTTTTAGATGTATCTGCAACGGGCGATGATAATGTTATTGATGAAAGCAAGGAAAAGAAGGATCTTGAATATCGTAAGAAACAGTTGATGAAACTGAAAAATGAAGTTGTCGATTTGGAAGATATTGCAGGAAATATTTCTATTACAGACCTTACATTCAATGATTTTAAAATAGACCTTATGGAATATATGAAAACAAACCGAAAAAAACTGGATAATGCACCTATGGGAATGTATGCAATAGCAAGTATTCCGGATAATCTCAAAGATACTATTGAGCCGGGAGTAATATTCACGTTAAGACAGATTGAGGGACGAGCGCAAACAAAGGAACAGAATGCTTTCTATCCGTATTACCTTGCATATGTAAAGGAAAACGGCGAAACGACTATGAATTTCGTTCAGAGTAAAAAGATTTTGGACTGCTATAAAAAATTGTGCAAGGGTCATACAGAGGTTATAAAAGAACTTGCCGATGAATTTAACAACGCCACTGAGGACGGCAAAAATATGGGGATATATTCAGACTTGCTTGAAAATGCTATTGATAATCTTATCGGCAAAAAACAGGAAGCCGGAATTGCAAGTCTTTTCTCAAAAGGCGGCGGAATTGTTTCTGATGAAACCTTTGACGGAATTGAAGATTTTGAATTGGTAAGTTTCTTGGTGATAAAGTAGGTGACGAACATTGTTAGGGATAAATGAAAATTGCAAAATCGAGCAATTCATAGCTAAAAAGAACTTTTATACATACGGTGATTTGACAAGCGGTGATAAGGCTATTTTTACGAATAACATTTCAAAGATAACACTTATGTATCAGATAACTCCAAATAAAATAAATATATCACCTTATAAAGATGATGTTCGTGAGTATCCGATGATAAATGTGTTTAAAGTGGAAGTTTATAAGGACGAAAAAATAAAACGAATTGCAGAAATAATTATGAAGTCTATTCCGTATCCAATGCTGATTGTTTTTGAATTTGAAGATAAGGTTCAGCTGTGGACAGCACATCAGAGAATAAACCAAAATGATGAAAGCAAAAATGTGCTTGACGAATTTGTATTTACAGATTGGGAAACAGATACAAGTTGGTTTGATGTTTCTGAAATGAATATGACAAATTTTTATGCACTGTATTCGGATATGGTTGATTGCATATCGGTACATAATGCAAAATGTATTGTTCAAACTGATGAATTAACCGGTGAACAGGCACGAGAATTGACAAATAAATTGGAAGAAATAGAGAATCAAATTGTAGCGCTAAAATCAAAAATGAAGAAAGAAACTCAGTTTAATAAACGTATTGAAATAAATATCGAAATTAAGAAACTGGAACAGGAAAAGGGTACAGTTTTGAGTTTGGGGAATAGAGTTATATGAATAAAAAAACAAGTAAAAAATGGTATAAAAAAATATGGGTATGGTTGATAATTAGTGTCAGTATTATAATTATTGTATTTGGTGTTCCATTAGCAATAAATTATTTCTATACAAAGGTTATATGGTTTCATACTGATTGGAATGGAGGTTCTGCATTACAATTTTATGGAACAATACTTTCTTTTTTTAGCACAGCGTTATTAGGTGTTATTGCTATATATCAGAACAATAGAGCAAATGAAGTAAATAAATCAATAATGGCAATGAATAGCAAAAAACAAATCGCATACTTAGTTCCTAAAACAACAACTTTGAAGTGTGACGAAAATATGTGTTTTGATTTTATAAACAAAGGAAACTCATTTGGAATTATAAGACTTGTAACATTGCAAAAAAATGGAGAAATTATTTTACAAAAGGCTATGGAAGAGTTTGTAGATTGTGATACGGAGTATAAATTTGATTCTCATTTGAAAATTAAAGATGAAAATGAAGACTTGCGTATTACAATTGAGTTTTTAATTCAAAATCCTTTTGAATATGAATATACAGAAAAGATAATTATGGATTTCGATTTAGAATATAAGGATGAATTTATTTCATTTAAACAAAAAAAGTTTAATATAGTATTTAGAAATTCAAAGGAGGCATTTTAAATGATTGAAACAAAATTAGACGGTAAAACGCCGGATATAGCTGAAGAAAATATTGCAAAGTTGAAAGAAATTTTCCCTGATGTATTTTGTGAGGGAAAAGTTGATTTTGAAAAATTACAACAAGTGTTAGGTAATTATATAGAAGATGAAGATGAGCGTTATAATTTTTCTTGGAACGGAAAAGGACGTTCACTGCGTCTTGCTCAAAGTCCGTCAATGGGAACACTTCGCCCTTGTAAAGAAGAAAGCAAAGATTGGGACACAACCGAAAATCTTTATGTTGAGGGTGATAATTTAGAGGTTTTAAAACTTTTGCAAAAATCATATCACGGTAAAATAAAAATGATATACATAGATCCTCCGTATAATACAGGACATGATTTTGTTTATCCGGATGACTATACGGATAATATGCAAAATTATCTTGAATTAACCGGTCAAGTGGACAGCGAAGGAAAGAAAATCACCACAAATCCGGATACTAACGGAAGATACCATACCGATTGGCTTAATATGATGTATCCGCGTTTAAGACTTGCAAGAAATTTGCTTGCAGATGATGGTGTTATTTTTATTAGCATTGATGATAATGAGCAAGCTAATTTAAAGAAACTTTGTGATGAGGTGTTTGGAGAAAGCAACTTTGTATGCAATTTTGTGAGGAAAAATAAAACCGGAAGTGCACATGATAGCAGAAAAATTGCAATTGAATTTGATTATATATTATGCTATGCAAAAAAAATCATTAATTCTAATATAAATCAAGAAATTGTTGATACAGAAAATGATGATAAATATCGTTTCGCTGATGAAAACGTTAATGAACGTGGAAAATATTATTTGCGTGATTTAGATTATAAAGGCTCATATTCTGAAAAAATGGACTATCCAATTACGATGCCAGATGGTTCAGCTGTTTATTCAGGTGATATGTTTGGAAAACCGAATACATGGCGATGGAGTAAAGAGAAATTTGAATGGGGTTTAAAAAATAATTATATTGTATTTAAAAAAATTTCGGATAAATGGAAAGTTTATATCAAACAATATCAATACGTGGACAATAATGGCGATTTATATACAAGAACTATTCCTTACAGAGCACTGATAGAATTTTTAAACGGACAAGGTACAGCAGATTTTAATGGAATTATGGAGACTAATGTTTTTTCATATCCAAAATCAGTTGGTCTGATACTACATTTGTTAAAAATTGCATCAAAAACTGATTCAATAATTCTCGACTTTTTCTCAGGCTCTGCTACAACTGCTCATGCAGTTATGCAGTTAAATGCGGAAGATGGAGGGAATAGAAAGTTTATCTGCGTTCAGTTGCCGGAACCTACCGATGAAAAGAGTGAAGCATACAAAGCGGGATATAAAAATATTTGCGAAGCAGGCAAAGAACGAATTAGACGTGCAGGAGAAAAGATTAATGCGGAAATAATTGAAAGCAACAAACAAATTGCTCTTGACGAACAAGAAAAGAAACTTGTTGATGTAGGATTTAAGGTGTTCAAACTTGACACTTCAAATATCAAAAAATGGAATCCCGATTTTGATGACCTTGAAGATTCGTTTGTAGACAGTATAAATAATCTTGTAGACGGCAGAAGTGAGCTTGATTTGGTATATGAAATTATGCTTAAATATGGTCTTGATTTGACATATCCTGTGGAAGAACTTTCGTATGGCGATAAAAAAATCTACTCAATAGCTTTTGGTATGCTTGTTATCTGCGTTGCGGAAGGGGTTTCAAAAGATGTTGCAGATTTTATTGTGGAATATAAAAAGCAAAACAACATTGAGGAAATGCGTACGGTATTTAAAGACGGTTGTTTCAAAGATGACAGTACACAAATGAGTATAAAAGAAACATTGAAAAGTGCCGGAATTGAAGAGTTTATAACGATATGAGGTAATAGAATGGATGGACTGTTTAATTTTTTATCAAAATTAAAAGTTCCAACAAAGATAGTGTTTGGAGCTTTACTTATTGTATCTGGGCTTATTCTCTTTTTACCACAAAAAATCCTTGCACTTCTTGGTTTGAATAATTTAACGGAGCAACATAGAACTATTATAGGAATAACGTTTCTTCTTTCTTTGTCGGTATTATTGTTGTTCTTGTTAGGTTTGATAAAAGATATTTTTTTGATTAAACGAAAGTGCAGAAATCGAAAAAAATATTTAATAAGTATTTTAAATAATACCAGTTCAGATGAATATGATTTATTATATAATATGTACCGAAAGAATATGGCAATTATAGTTCCTAATAATACAAAGTCGGCACTTTATCTACAAACAAATGGAATAATATCTGCGCCGCCCCAAAATACATTTTTGTATTATGATGGTACTATGCCGGTAAAATACATTGTGCAACCTTGGGCAGCTAATATTATTGAGAAGCATTTTAAAAAGCAGGTGAATAAACAGTGAAACTTAAATTTGATAATAATTTACAATATCAGCAAGAGGCTATTTCTGCAGTTGTGGATTTATTTAAAGGGCAAACGCCTAAGCAATCCAACTTTACGGTTTCTTCAAATTCTAATCAAATAGGATTGTTTGATACAAATAACGGTATCGGAAACTACTTAGAACTGATAGATGATGAAATTTTAGAAAATTTGCAGGAAGTTCAATTAAGAAACGGACTTCCCAAAACGTTGAGTTTAAAAAAGAACGAATATGATTTTGACATAGAAATGGAAACAGGAACAGGTAAAACCTATGTTTATTTGCGTACAATTTTTGAACTTAATAAACAATATGGGTTTTCTAAGTTTATTATTGTTGTCCCGTCTATTGCAATTAAAGAGGGCGTGAAAAAATCTATTGAGATAATGTCTGATGAATTTAAAAATTTATATAATAATACTGTTTTCAATTCATTTATATATGACAGTTCGGACCCTGAGGGGGTTCGTTCGTTTGCGGTAAGTGATAACATTGAAATTATGGTTATTAACATAGATGCATTCAGAAAATCGTTTGAAGACAAGACTAAAGAGAGCAAGGCAAACATTATTCACAGACAAAGCGACAAGCTGAATGGAATGAGACCTATCGAACTCATTGCAGAAACAAATCCTATTGTTATAATTGATGAACCGCAGTCTGTTGATACCACGCCGAAATCGAAAGAGGCAATCAAATCCCTAAATCCATTATGCACTCTTCGCTATTCTGCTACACATGTGGATAAGCATAATCTTATATACAAATTGGATGCAGTTGATGCTTTTGATTTGGCACTTGTAAAGCAGATTGAAGTTTCGAGTTTTGTAAGTAAGGATTATCACAATAATGCTTATTTGAAGCTGATCTCTGTTGACAATAAAAAAACACCGATTTCAGCTAAAATAGAAATTGATGCTGATGTTAAAGGTGAGGTAAAAAGGAAGAAAGTAACTGTACATCAGGGCGACGACTTATCTTCAAGAAAACTGGGTAATCGTGATATTTATGAAGGCTATATTGTAAATGAAATATATTGCGAAGAAGGCAGTGAGTATGTCGATTTTACAAGTAAAGAGGACATTTTGCGTATAGGAAAACCTATTGGCGATATTGACGATTTGGCTATTAAAGAGCAGCAAATAAGAAAAACTATTGAAGAACATCTTAACAAGGAACTTGTCTTGAATCCAAAAGGTATAAAGGTTTTGAGTTTATTTTTTATAGATAGGGTGGCAAATTACAGGTATTATGATGAAGACGGAAAATGTCAAAAAGGTATTTATGCCAAACTCTTCGAGAAACACTATAATGATCTAATAAGAAAACCTAAATATAATACGTTATTTAAAGAAATTGATACCGATACTCCAGCGGAAGGTGTGCATGACGGTTATTTTTCGAAGGATAAAAAAGGATATAAAGATACTAACGGAAATACAATAGCTGATAATGAAGCATATAATTTGATAATGAAAGATAAAGAACGGTTATTGTCATTTGACAGTAAATTGCGTTTCATTTTTTCGCACTCCGCATTGCGTGAGGGATGGGATAATCCAAATGTGTTTCAAATATGTACATTAAACGAAACACGTTCAAATGTTAAAAAACGTCAGGAAATAGGTCGTGGTTTAAGACTTTGTGTTAATCAAAAAGGTGAAAGAGTTCATGGTTTTGCTATAAATACATTAACGGTAATGGCAAATGAAAGTTATGAAGAATTTGCCGATAAACTACAAAAAGAATATGAGACAGATCAAAAAATTAAATTTGGTGTTATTGAGTCTCATAGTTTTGCTAATATCCCTGTTAAGAAAGATAACGGTGAATTTGAATACTTGGGACATTCTGCATCTGAAACAATTTATAATCATTTTGAAAGTGTGGGGTATATTGATAATAAAGGTAAAATTCAAGAATCTTTAAAGAAAGATATTTTAGCTGGGACTGTTGATATTCCGGAGAAATTTTCAAAAAGTGCTGTAGATATAATAGCTATATGTAAAAAGGCAGTAGGAAAACTTAAAATCAGACCGAGCGAGGAACGTAAAAAGGTTAATCTTAATAAGGCAGTATATTTAAGTGATGATTTTAAAGCGTTATGGGACAGAATTAAATACAAAACTACATATGCTGTTAAATTTGACAGTAATAAATTGATGGAAGAATGTCAGATTGCACTCAGAAAGGAACTTCATATTTCTTCGCCAAAGTTGATTTATACCAAAGCAAAAGCAACTGTTAATATCGGAGGTATAAATACAACAGAAACTGTACGTCAAGGTATAGTTGCAAATGATAATTTAGATACATTACCTGATATTATTACTTATCTACAAAATGAAACCAGTCTTACAAGAAAAACTATTGTTGAAATTTTAGTCGGTAGTAAGACACTTAGTTTATTTAAGAAGAATCCTCAGAAATATATGGAAGAAACTTTTAAAATTATATCTCAAAAAATGCGTGAATTTATTGTGGATGGAATAAAATATACCAAAATCGGCGATGATGAATTTTATGCTCAAGAATTGTTTGAATCAGAAGAGTTATGGGGTTATCTTTCTCATAATATGATTAAAAGTGATCGCAGTGCATTTGAATATGTTGTGTTTGACAGTCAAAATGAAGAGGTTTTTGCTAACAGATTTGAAAATTGTGAGGATGTTAAATGTTATACAAAACTTCCTGATTGGTTTAAAATACCGACTCCATTAGGAAGTTATAATCCTGACTGGGCTGTTTTGATTGACAAGGATGGAGAACAAAAGTTGTATTTTGTTCTTGAAACAAAAGGCAATATCCAAATTGATTTTTTAAGACGGGCTGAACATGGGAAAATTATGTGTGGCACTAAACACTTTGAAGCGTTGGGCAATGATGTAGTATTTAGACCTATTGATGATTTTGATGAATTTATAGAAGATATATGATTAAGTGTGTACAAGCATAAGGTTTGTGCAAATATTGAATAATGTAGAAATTTTTGATTAAGTGGACGGAATTTAATTCCGTCCACTTTTATTTAACATAAATAAGGCGAACAACTCATTTAAAGAATAGGATATTGAGAATTTTGAAAATATACTTAAACATAATGAAACTTAATAAAAAAATAAATTTATGAATACAGATAGGGCTTGACAGAATCAAGCCCTATAACGTTATTCTTTTCTGCCGAAAAGATACATTAGAGCAGTAATCGGCAACAGAGAAATCAGTATCCATTTACCCATTAAAAACACCTCCTCACCAAAGCATAAGCAATACTTTTTTAATTCCTTTTAGTATCGTTCGTATCATACAGAAAACCCCCTTTCGATTATTCATGTAAATAATGTATAAGTGAATAATTGAATTTTACTAAGATAAAATTTACTCAAACGTAAATGAGTAAAACGTAATTGACTAAAAATATAAATTGTGATATACTGATTTAAACAAAAAGAACGGAAGTGAGAAAGATGTTTATTGGCAGAGAACGTGAAGTAGCGGCATTGGACAGATTATACGAATCAAACAAATTTGAATTTGCCGTTATATATGGGCGCAGACGTGTCGGAAAGACAGCACTTATAAATCATTTTATAGATGATAAAGAATCGATTTACTTTATGGGTGTTGAGAGTAATGAAAAACAAAATCTCGAAAACTTTAGTAAAAGCATAATTGAATATAGCAGTGGCATTGAGGCGGAAACTTCTTTTTTGTCGTTTCAAGCTGCACTTGAATATGTATTTAAGCTTTCTGAAAGAAAAAGATTAATACTTGTAATAGATGAATATCCATATGTAGCACGTTCATCTAAAAGTCTTGCATCAACTTTGCAACTGCTTATAGATAAATATAAAGACACATCACAACTAATGCTTATTTTATGCGGTTCGTCAATGTCGTATATGGAAGATGAAGTGTTGGCATATAAATCACCGCTTTATGGCAGAAGAACTGCACAAATGAAAATACAACCTTTTAGTTTTGAGGAAACGTGCAGATGTTTTAAGAATTTTTCGGATGAAGACAAAGCACTTGCGTATGGTATTGTGGGCGGAACACCTCAGTATTTGTTACAAATGGATGATAGATTAAGCATTGAAGATAATATAAAAAATACTTACTTGAATCCGATTTCTTTCCTATATGAAGAGCCGACAAATTTATTAAAGCAAGAAGTGAGAGAGCCGTCTATATATACTGCGATTATAACCGCTATTGCGGTCGGTGCGTCGAGAATGTCGGACATTTCAAATAAAGTCGGTGAGGACAGTAATATTTGTGCGAATTATCTTAAGAGTTTGATAAATTTGGGGATTGTAAAAAAGGAAACTCCGTATGGTGAGAAAACATCTCGAAAATCTATATATTCAATAGAAGATAATATGTTCAGATTTTGGTATAGATTTGTTCCTAATAATAATTCTGTTATAATGCGTGGTGCGGCTGATATTGTGTATAGGCGTATCGAACCGCAACTTTCGGAATATATGGGTGCTGTGTTTGAGGAAATTTGTAAACAGTATCTTTGGAAACTGCTTCTTGATGGTAATTCGCCGGTTGAGTTTTCGGAACTTGGTCGTTGGTGGGGAAACGATCCTATTGAAAAGAAACAGACAGAAATTGATATAATGGGCGAACAGGACAAAAAGACGGCTTTATTCGGTGAATGTAAATGGACTAATGAAAAAGTCGATCTTGGTGTGCTTGAAACATTGATAAAACGCAGTAAGCTGTTTTCATATATTAATGTGCATTTGTTTTTGTTCTCAAAGTCCGGGTTCACAAAAGGATGTATTGATAAGGCGAATGAACTCGGAAATGTGTCACTCGTAACCTATGCTGATATGTTGAAGTGAAAAACGTAAAGTCATACATTAAAAATATATAATATCTCTGTGTAATAAAAAACAC
>ERZ773188.238-NODE-238-length-69102-cov-8.470375_pt1 | contig 69102 bp, 62 predicted proteins | sample MGYA00581011_ERZ773188 | MGnify/ENA primary metagenome ERZ773188 (study PRJEB29015, sample SAMEA2737798) | human gut metagenome | biome: human gut; feature: human-associated habitat; material: faeces | place: China | collected 2012 ...
AGCTGTCCCTAGTACGAGAGGACCGGGATGGACGCACCTCTGGTGCACCAGTTGTTCTGCCAAGGGCATAGCTGGGCAGCTACGTGCGGATTGGATAAACGCTGAAAGCATCTAAGCGTGAAGCCAACCTCAAGATTAGATTTCCCATAGCATAAGCTAGTAAGGTCCCCGGAAGACTACCGGGTTGATAGGCCGCAGGTGTAAGCACAGTGATGTGTGTGCCAGGCGGTACTAATAGACCGAGGGCTTGACCTATTACTTTTCGTTCCTCACCTTGCTCTTCCTTTGTTCGGTTTTCTTGGTGCGAGCAAGCACTAATTTTAAGCGATCGGTTTTTCGGTCGCTTTTTTTGTTTTATTGCTGTGAATCAGCCGCAATTATGCACGGTAGTGCAGTATTAAGCTTTGAACGGCATTGTTTTAGCTGCGGTACGGTGTGCTGCAATTCGGTTTCCCTTATGGATAATACGGATTTTTCGAAGCGGGACAGATATACTGAAGTATGCGGCAATCCCGTAACGCATTAAAAGAATTGAAATTTTACTTTACAGGAATGTTGATTTTCGGTAATATATGTGATACTATATTACAGGTTAAAAGGGTGAGAAAATAGATTGGTTTAATGCGTGGGACTTATGCGGTTATTATAGTTTTCGACATTATATTTGCCGTAAAATATAAGGACGGATTTGTTAATAAACGGAGCGACATAACCTTTAAAATCGCGAATAAGGATATTCCGTTTTAAGAATTAACAAAGGAAACGATACTTGAATGCAGGGGGCGGGCGTTTTATGCCGTCAAGCAAGGATTATCTGCAATTTATAGCAGAGCAGCTGTCCGATTCAGAAGAAATTAACTATCGCGCAATGATGGGCGAGTATATAATTTATTACCGCGGGAAAATTATCGGCGGTATTTATGATAACAGACTGCTTGTAAAGCCTGTAAAGGCGGCGGCCGATTATATGCCGAAGACTGTTTACGAGCGGCCTTATGACGGCGCAAAGGAAATGCTGTTGGTAGAAGAAATTGAAAACAAAGAGTTTTTAACCGGACTTTTCAGGGCAATGTATGACGAGCTGCCGGCGTTAAAGCCGAAAAGAAAATGATATGGCGGTTAACAGCCGAATGCTCTGCCAATCGTTTGTAAACCTTAAAATATAAGGGGAAATCAATATGAGTACAATGAAAGAAAAAATGCACACCGGAGAGCTTTATCTGCCGGGGGACGAGGAAATTACCGCAAGGCAGCTAAAATGCCTTGATAAGCTTTACGATTTTAATATGACGCGCCCCACCGAGCTTGAAAAGCGTGAGGAAATGCTTAAGGAAATGTTCGCCGAAATAGGCGAGGGGTGTTATATTGAACCGCCGTTTTATGCGAATTTCGGCGGCGCGCATATCCATTTCGGGAAAAACATTTACTGCAATTTCGGTGTTACTATGGTGGACGACACGCATATATATGTGGGCGATTATACAATGTTCGGGTCTAAGGTTACGGTTGCAACGGCGGGTCACCCTATTTTGCCGGAGCTTAGAGAGCAGGCATACCAGTATAATGCGGCAGTGCATATAGGAAAAAACTGTTGGATAGGCGCTAATGCCGTTATTTTGCCGGGTATTACAATAGGCGATAACGTAGTGGTGGGCGCAGGCAGCGTTGTTACAAAGGATCTGCCCGATAATGTTGTGGCGGCGGGCAACCCATGCAGGATTCTGCGTGAAGTTAACGAGCACGACAGAGAATATTATTTTAAAGACCGAAAAATCCCGAATGAATTAAAATAGCGGGCTCGATTCAGGTATAAAATGAAATGACAGCATTGGATAACAAATTTTTCGAAGAATACAAAAAACTTGAGAGCGCCTGTAACGGTATATACTCTTCTAAGCGCGGCGTAAGCGAATACATAAACGATATGGAAAGGTATTCCGCCGCCGGAATAGCGGGTGTTTCCGGTTGGGAAAGGGACTGTAAATCGTTAAAGCATTTACGGTGGGTAAGAAATCAAATAGCGCACAGTCCGAGTAGCGGCTCGGTTTGTAAAAAAGAGGATTTAGAGGCGCTTAACGGCTTTTACAGCCGATTGCTTAAACGCGACGATCCGCTTTCAAGGCTTAAAAGGGCGGGACGCCGAAATACAAAGAGTCGCCGGCAAAAAGAAAACGCCGTTTATTTTTTAACGGCGTTTATTATAACGGCAATATTTATTATAGCCGCTATTGTGCTGATAGCGCGCTGAGCGTTATTTATTAACCTCGGACTTATCGGTTCGGCACATAATATAGTCCATACTTACATTATAAAAATCGGCTAAATTCATAAGCGTTTCGGTTGGCGGGGTGCGCTCGTCGTTTTCAAATTTAGAGAGGAGCGCCTGCTCGATACCGGTTTTCATTTGCACCGCAATTTGAGTATAGCCGTGTTCCTTACGCAGCTGCTTTAAGTTATTTTTCACATAATCACCCAATGACATTATGTCATACGGGCGCTTGACAAATATGACGATTTGTCATATAATGGATAAAAATACAGCTCTTAATATACATAATAACGACGGTGTAAGATTATGAAAAAATACGGTACTATTCGTTCAAGGGATATATTTGAGGATATATGCGCCGGTCTTGGGTGCGATGTTACTTCAAGCATAAAATACGGGAGTAATCTTGCCAAAGCGGAGGAGCTGTTAAAAACAATGAATATAAAACAGTATCCGCTAAGGCAGATATCGGATATATACGACTATATTTTCGGCGAAAAGAAAGTGTTTGAAAGCTACGAGGAAGCCAAAAAAGCAATTGATGAAATAATAAAAAATAACTGCCGATCGAATTTGAGACCGGCAGTTATTTTTGCGGTATTCTTTTTTAAATCAAATAAGATAATGCCAAAAATGTGGGGTTAATCATTTATACCGAAAGCAGCAATAGAGAAATTATTTTCCAAGGATTCTATTTTGACGGTTAATGTATGTTGCTTTTTATCCGAAGCGGCATAAAGCGGCGGAGTGTTCCATAAGTGAGAAAATGTTGTAATTGAACTTATGGTTTCAGTGGTTGTTTTTCCGGTGTCCTTTTCTGTAACGGTTATTTTTGCATTACCGCCGTCCGTGTCACGGTTCATAATAATGCAGAAGCCTCGAATATTTTTGATTTCCATTTCTAAGGTTTTACCCTTGGAAATATTTATAACCGAAAACATATGATTTGAAAGCTTATATTCCTTTGTCTTAAGCGTATAATCATTATTCTTAAAAATGACTTTGTTAGTTACAGCGTCAGCTTTATTTCTTATAAACGAAAGACTGTCGGTGTATTTAAGCTTGAGGAAATAATCGTCCTTTCCGTAAACCGAAGCGCCGGAATATTTTATTGCGGGAGCTGTATAATTGCTTTCGGCTGACGATAACTTTTTAAGCGATTCTGCAAGCATAAGATCTACTAAAAGTCCTATTCTGCCGTGACCTAAATCATTCGGATGAAGGTTATCGTTGGCGGCAAACATATCGCCGTAGTCAGTATAATCACCGAATGCTTCGAGCATACTTATTTGCGGCAGCTTATAATGATCACCTACGGTTTGTTCTCCGTTTTGTGCAGTGCCTCTATCTCTCTGGGAAAGATAAAGACAAATTACAGCAGCATCCTTATATGATAAAGCATTGCGTACAAGACCTTCATATGTTGTTGTTAAATATTCGCCGTTGCCGTTATCGTTTACGGCAAATTCAAGAATAATAAGATCCGGATCAAACGCAAGAACGTCCTCCTTAATTCGGTATGCACCCATTGCAGATGTGGTTGCGCCTATGCCTGCATTTATAAGCGTAACCTCAATATTCGGAAATGTCTTTTTAAACCATGATAATATTCTGTTCGGATAATTCTTGAAGGTGTTGCTGGCCTTGGCACCGTTTGTTATACTCCCGCCTATGGTAGCAATAACAAGATTTTCACCCTTGAGCGCTTTTTTAATAAGACCTGCAAGCCTTGCATTGTTCGCATTTGAATAAGCTGAAGTAAGAATAGAAGCATATCCGGCAGACATTTTAAGCTCGCTTGCAAGAGATTTTATGTATTTGTCTGAATTCGCAATTGCGTCGGCTTCGGATATAGGCGTGAATGTTTTTTGAGGCTCTTTATTTCCGTTTGAGCCGCTGTTGTTATAGTCGGTGTTGCCGATTGACTGATCCGGTACATTGCCTGGATTGTTGCTGCCCGAATTGACATTGGAATTATCGGCAGGTGAGTTGTTTACTGAGCTGTTGTCGGTGTTTTCATTTTGTGAACGCATATCCGTTATAACCTCCTCTATTTCTACATTACTTGAAATATTTGTTTTGTTGCAGGCGCAAAGTGCTGTCATACTGATGCAAAGACAGGAACAAAGCAGCCTTTTAAGGTGTTTTACTTGTGAATTGTTGGTATTGAATAGCATATTTACCTCCGATTTTTAAATTAACTTATTATATTGACACTTTGAAACAAGTGTAGTAAAATATACCTGTATAAAATTATTTTTAACGGTGAAATAAAGCTAAAAAACAAAATCTAAATGTTTTCAAATAATCTGCAAATGCAGTATTTTTAAGAAAACTTCACAAAAATAATTATTATTCGCAAATTCATTTTATCATTAAATCATTATATTTGTATATAAATATATTACTACATTTTTTTAGTAATATGTTACTGTAACGCGAGGATGAGCAAAATTGGAAACAACCGAATTTAAAAAAATCTATGCTTTAAGCGAACCGGACGGCAGTCAGTATTATAATAAATTCGGTGATTTTTTACATGTTCATTCCTGCGGAATAGCCTCATACAGTCCGTATTCTTTTGAGAGGAAAAGCGGCAGCCCGGATTATATGGTTAGTATAATTGCAGCGGGATCATTAAAATTCAACACAGTTCAGGCGGGAGAAATATTTACTGCCGCTGTAGGCACGGTGGCTGTTTACAAGCCGCATGAACCGCAAATGCTTTCGGGAATGTCGGAAGACCTCATACGCTACTGGGTTCATTTTACCGGCTATGAGGTCTCGGATATACTAAAACAGTGCAGGCTTGATGACAGACGGTTTTATTCAATCAACAATATAGGGCAGACAGAAAAAATATTTTTGAAATTACTTGCCGAAATGCGTTCTTGTTCCGATTGCAAGCAAATAAAATTGAATGCTTACTTATTGGATCTATTGTCCGAAATTTCGAGGTCAACAGATAATACTGCTTCAAAAAACAAATCGGTTTTAAAGGATAAAATCGCTCCGGCTATTGACTTTTTAAACACATCATATATGAATGATATATCGCTTGACATGCTTGCTGAAAAGTGTTGTATGAGCAAATCGTACTTTATAAATGTGTTTAAGGAATATACAGGGTATCCGCCGTATGAGTACCTGACGAATATTCGCATAGAAAATGCCAAAAACCTGCTCTTGAATACCAAAGTAAAGGTTTCAAGCATTTGCTGTGCCGTAGGCATACCCGATCAAAACTATTTTACGAAAATTTTCAAGCGCTACACAAATACTACGCCCACAGCTTACAGAAATTCCAATTTGTTTTAAGGATAGATTACCTTTTGTCCCGCCGGAATTTTAATTATATCCGTTTTATCTCTTTCAACCCATACATCGGTTGAGGTGGGATTATAGAACATTTTTTCGTCCATAGATACTTTAAGCATTTTTTGAGCAGTAATATAGTTATATATTTCCATATTTGTTGCATACCAAATTTTATCGTTGCCGGATAAAAGCTCAAACAGCCTTTCAATTTCGGACCAATCATTTTCAGTTTTCAGCTCGTGACTGTGACCCCATATATAAAACAACGGCTTTGCCCACTGGCTGTCGAGATCGTTTAAAAAGCTTTCTGCCGGTTTTTCCGCGTTTTTAAAATGACAGGTAGGGTTCCATTCGAGAAAATCGTCGGGCAGAGAAAAATCGTAGGTTGAATTTACAGTTCTTGAATACTCAATTCCGCAGGACCGCATAACCGTAATAACCTCGCTGTTGTATGAGCCGCTCGGATAAGACATTCCAGTTACGGGATAACCGGCAATATCTTCAAGAACCTTTCGGTCGTTTATTACCTCCGAAACAAGCGATGAAACCGGCATTCTTGCAGGCCAACCGTGAGAAAATGTATGACAGGCTATTTCGTGATTTTTGTATTCTCTGTATACCTGCTTTTTTTCCTCTTTGCTTTTGTTTATGAGCTTTTTGCCGTTAAGATGGAAGGTGGATTTAAGGTTGTATTTATCGAAAAGAGATATAAGCCGAATGCCGTTTTCAAAACCGTCGTCAAAGCTGAAGGTGAGAATCCTTTTTACTCCACCCGGATATATATGAAACTGTAACATAAATCAACAAATCCTTTCTTTAACTAATATCTGCACTATGTTCAAAATCGGAAATTTCGGGTATAATGCTTTTCTCGGTGAGGGAGGCTTCGGGCACTACTCCGTAAATCCATTCCGAACGGGTGCCTTCGATTTTTATATTTCCGTTTTTACTTATGCTTACATTCGCGCTTAAAGGTGATGAGAAAAAGTAAGTGTTCATTCCTTGAGTCAATTCGGTTAGACTGCGCATATATTTTTTAACCGCTGTGCCGTTATCGTCATATTCAGTAAAATCAAATTTTTGATCCGGTGTGTAATGATGACTTTTCGCGGGTAGCCAGTCGCCGTTTCTTACCGTGTTTACATCGAAAAATACTATATTGTTTTTCAAAGCAATATGGTTGGTGTGGTAGTGTCCGTTAATTGACATAATTACTGTTTGGGGCGTTTGCTTATTTGCGGCGTCAAATATTTTCAGAACAGTATCGCTGTCGGGTGAGGAATCCCAGATTTTTGAAAAGCTTGCATGACTTACTACGATGCATTTCAGTTTTTTATTCGCTGCGTCAAAAAGTGTTTCTTCAAGCCATTTAAGCTGAATGGGTCCGAGACTGTTTTCATATAAATTGCCTGCCGGAGCTCCCCAGCTGCCGGTTTCATTATGTACCCATTCTTCTGCTTTGGGGTTATAAGAATAGTTTGTATCGGTACATATTATTCTGAAACCTTTAATGTCAAAGTAATAATATGCCACAAGTCCGTCGGTTAAAATTTTGTTGTGCGTGCCCCATACAACACTGTCGGTGCGGTTTGTAAGATACGGGGTGACTGCCTCCATTGAGTTTGGCTGTCTTTCAAGCTCGTGATTTCCGTAAACGCCGTATACCGGCAAGGCATATTTATTATTTATATATGCGTTTATAAGCTCCGGCGAACCATTGTAATCGTTGCATAAATCGCCGCAGTGAATTACAAAGTCGGAAGCATTGTTGTGTCCCCTTGATAAAATATCATCAATATCTTCTATAGATGCTATATACATTCCCTCTCTGTAATGCATATCTGCAAATACAGTAAATTTTAAAGCGCAATTGTTTTTATCTATTTTTTCCACCGTTCATCGTCCTTTCGGTTTACTGTAATTCAGTATAAACCGTAAAGCCTGTTATGGAATGGATTAAATTGCTGAAAAATATATGTAAAATATTGCTGTAATAAAAGTCTGAAATTAAGGCGTAAATTATTAAAAGCCTATTGACATAACTATATTTCGTATATATAATATATGTAAAATATAAACATACAAGTGGGGCGGAATTATGGTTTACAAGCTTAAAGATAACCGTGTTTTAAGAGCATATTACGGCGGAAAGCGCATTGATAAATTCCTCGGCAAAACGGAATGTAAGGATTCGCGCTATCCCGAAGAATGGGTTGCCTCTGTAACGAGAGCTAAGAACAACGGGGTATTTAACGGCAACGAGGGTATGAGCTACTGCGAGGACGGTAGGCTTTTGGCGGATATTATATCCACCGCACCTGCCGCCAATTTAGGCAGAAAAAGCTATGAGCGCTTCGGCGGCGAGCTTTCGGTTCTTGTTAAAATACTCGACGCAAACGAGCGCTTGTTTATTCAGTGTCACCCAACGGTTGAAATGGCAAAAAAATATTTTAACTCACAGTTTGGAAAAACTGAATGTTGGATCATTTTAGAGGCGGAGGAAAACGCCTGCGTATATCTCGGCTTTAAAGAGGGCATAAGCGAAGAAAAATGGCGCAGCCTTTTTGAAGCTCAGGACATATCGGGAATGCTTGAATGTATGCACAGAATTTCGGTAAAACGCGGCGATATAGTTTTTGTTGACGGCGGTATGCCGCATGCTATCGGCGGCGGCTGTATGATGATAGAAGCGCAGGAGCCTACGGATCTTATGGTCGTTCCGGAGCGCCGTTCAAAAAGCGGAATAGTGCTGGCGGACGAGAGAATGCACTGCGGGCTGGGATTTGATAAAATGTTTGAATGCTTCAATTATAAGGGGTATTCCTATGACGAGCTGTGCGCGGCATATGTAAAGCATTTTGAACCGATAAACAATGAAATTACCAATGCCGTTGGCAAGGACCTTACCGATAAATTCACGGTTGATTTTCTTAAATTTGATAGAAAAACCGAATTGAAGCTTTACGATTGCTTCCGGGTTGCAATAGTGCTTGAAGGAAAAGGCGTTATTGAAAACAGCGAGCAAAAGGTAGAAATTAAAAAAGGCGATATGATGTTTATATCGGCTGATACACCCGATTTGTCTGTTACCGGCTGCGGAGAGCTTGTTTTGTGTTATTGATAATTTTAACTGAATTTTGTTTTATAACAAAGAGTCATAGCCTGCTAAATGCGGGCTATGACTTTTTTAAATCTTTCATTTCTTTTTGCGGTATTCCGAAGGGGTAAGACCCGTATGCTTTTTAAAAAGCTTGCTGAAGTAAAGCTGATCGGGAATCCCTACCGAATCGGCAATACTTCCGATTTTAATATTAGTGCTTTTTAAAAGGTCCTTGGCAGCAGAAATGCGCACATTAGTCAAATAGGCATACGGCGTCAAGCCGGTAAGCGCTTTAAAAGATCTGATAAAATGATATTTGCTCATAAGGCAGCGCGAGGCAAGATCCTCAATATCAATGTTTTTTTGATAGCATGTGTTAATTGTATTGATTGCCGGAAAAAGCTGTTTGACTATTTGACCGTTGGCTGCACTATTGTTATGAACCAGGCGGGCGATTTCCGAAAGCAGGTCAAGTAAATAAGAATTGCATTTTATAAATTTATATTCATTTGCCGACTGCATTTCGTTGATTATTTTTAAAAAAATTTGTTCTATAGGCTTTATATTGCTGACCTCGTAAAACCTTTTCTTGTCAAGATTGCAGTTGGAAAGTAATTCCTCAACTCCGTATCCGAGAAAATGTATCCAATATCGCGTAGCTTTGTGGTTTAATCCCGAAAACATTTGCGGTTCGTTCGGTTTATAAATAATAACGGCTCCTTTTTCTGCCTTGTAATTCTTGGAGATACCGGAACTATCATTATTATAAACAAAAGAACCTTCCGCTATGAAATTTAACATATAATCAGGAGTGCCGTTGTCACGCGAAAAAGTATGCCCCTTAAGCGAATTTGAAACACCGCATGAATGAACATGAATATAATCTCTGTTCAGTATTAAATATTCATCATCATCTGTTTCGTTTGTAAATTGAAAAAGCTTTTCAGACATATCAATTACCCCCTCGGCGGTTAAAATCTTAAATATTGTTGAAAATATTGTACCGATATCAGTATATATTTTTTAAAATTGCTTGTCAACCGTTTTGAAAATTTGTTTTCGACGGCGGAGGGATTATTTAACATTTGTGATTACCGAGTGACTGTATAACTTAAGGGATTGAAATACATAGTTAGATTTTTTATATTACATAGCAATTATTTTCATATTTTCTAAGCAATTCTTTCTATTTAAAATTCAATGCACATACAGTATAATTATTGTGTAAATTGCCACTAAACCTAATAATAAATTCTGAAAGTTTATGTAAATACATTTAACAGATAAAATTTTAAAAGCGTTATAATGATTTTTTAAATAAAAATATTCTTTTGGAATTTAATGTAAAATAATCAATTTTTTACCTATTATTACGAATGCACAGTGAGGAATAAATTGTTTGGAGGAAAAGCAGTGAAAAGAGCGATAGGATTTGTTTTGGCGGCGGTGCTGATACTACAGGCGGGCGTTTTCGTTTTCGGAGAGGAAACCGCAGCGGTAAATGCCGAGGAAAATGCGGCCGCGGAATACGCTTCGGACGATGGCAGCTTTTCCGCTTATTACAGTAAATACGCGGATTATGAGCACCCGGAAGAAATACTGACCGTTAAAGCCGCCGCAAATGAAGAATTTGACGGAGAAAAGGGAACGGTTATAACCGAAGGGGCTGCCGTAGCCATGAATTTTACAATCAACAAGAGCGGAGTATATCCTATAGCTTTCAGATATTACAACAGTGACGATTCCGAAAACGATTACATAATTTCCTTTAAAACGGACGGAAAGCTGCCATATGACGAGGCGGAATATTTCACACTGCACAGAGTCTGGCAGGATGAAGCGTCAAGTGAGTATGAAAAGGACGAAAACGGAAACGATATAAGACCCTCGCAATTTAATGTTAAAATGTGGACGGAAAGTTACATTGAGGATAACAGGGGGCTTTACGAACTGCCGTATTTCGTTTACCTTGAGAAAGGGCAGCACACCTTTGAAATAGCGTCGCAAAACGGCAAATTTATATTGGGCTCGGTCGAATTGGGAACCGATGCAAGTTCACCCAAATATTCTGAATATGCGGCAAATGCGGCTGAATACAACGGCGATACCGTAATTCTACAGGCGGAAAACAGTTATTTGAAAAGCAATTCCTCGCTTTACCCTACCTACGATAAAACCAATTCAGCAACCGTTCCGCAGGACGCAAGCTGCGTTTTGCTTAATACAATAGGAAAGTCCAATTGGAACAGGATAGGCGATTATATTTCGTGGCAGCCGCCGATTAAAAGTGCAGGCTGGTACAAAATTGCCGTAAGAGCAAGGCAGAATATAAATCAGGGTATGTATTCTTATCGCACACTTAAAATAAACGGTAGGATCCCGTTTGACGAAGCACAAAATATTGCATTCCCGTTTGATTCCGATTGGTATATAAAAACCCTGGGGGATAACGAGCCGTATTTATTTTATCTTGAACCCGGCGATACAATATCACTTACGGTAACAATGGGACCGATAAGTGAAATACTGCGAAAATTAAATTACTATACGGTAGAATCCAACAGGATCTACCGCGAGGTAATTTCAATAACCGGCACATCGGTTGATATGTACCGCGATTATATGCTTGATTCGCAGCTTCCCGACCTTGAAAAAGAGCTTGCAAGCGTTGCCGAAAATCTTACCGGAATTTCAAAGGATTTTGAAAGGATAACCGGAACAAAAGGCTCGCAGGCTTCGATAATTGATTATGTAATAAACATTTTCAGTGACTTTTCAAAGGACTGTAACGAAATACCCGGTCGTTTAAGCGCATTTCAGGGAGCGCTCGGAAATTTAGGCAGTCTTATCAGTACCTTGGCGCAGCAGCCGTTAGAGCTTGATTATTTTGTTTTTGCGGGTGAGAACGCCGAAATTCCGAAAGCAAATAATAATTGGTTTACTCAAACATTTTTTTCACTCAAATCCTTCGCAGCTTCTTTTTCAAACGATTATGATATCGGCGGAAAAAAGGAAAGCGAAATTATAAATGTCTGGGCTTCGGTAGGGCGTGATCAGGCTAAGATAATAAACAATCTTATCCGAAACGATTTCACACCGAAATATAAAACAAAAATAAATTTCAGCATAGTGGATTCCAGCGTTTTGATAAAGGCAAGCCTTGCGGGTAAGGGTCCCGATGTATCGTTGCTCGCGGGCGTTCCGCTTGAATTGGCGGCAAGGGGCGCGCTGGTCTCGCTTTCCGATTATGACATTGATTCCTTAAAGGGCGAATTCAACGAGAGCCTGTGGGAGGCTATGAGCTATAACGGAAAGATTTACGCATTGCCCGAAACCCTTACATTCTACGCTATGTTTTACCGTAAGGATATTTTTGAGCAGTACGGTCTGAGCGTTCCGAACACCTGGGATGATTTTTATAAGGTGTTAGAGGAACTGCAGAAGAACAATCTTACCATAGGTATTCCGGAAATGGATAAAACCAATTACGGCGTTTCGCAGGGTATATCTATTTTTAATATGTTTCTTCTGCAAAAGGGTGGTACATATTACAACGAAGCCCGTAATAAGGCGTTGTTTAATACCGAAAGCGCTTTTGAAGCTTTTGAGGAATGGGTAGACCTTCACAAGCTTTACAGCAATAACAGGGAATTTGATTTTTACAGCCGTTTCCGCACGGGCGAAATGCCGCTTTCAATTCAGCTTTATTCCGCATATGACCAGATTTCCTCCGCCGCGCCCGAAATTCAGGGACTATGGGCAATGGTGCCCATTCCCGGAACAGCCAAGCCCGACGGAACCGTTGATAAAACCCAGGCGGGAAATGTTACGGGCTGTTATATGCTTAAAAGCGCCGTTAAAAAAGGAATTGATAAAAAGGCGTTTGAGTTTATGCGTTGGTGGGTAGGCTCTGAAACGCAGACAAAATACGGTAAAGAGCTTGAGGCAACATTAGGCGTTGCCGCAAGATATACTCCGGCAAATACGGTGGCGCTCAATAATCTCGGGTGGTCGGTCGCGGAAAAAGGCGTTTTGAATGAATCGCTTAAATATGTTATAACCCTTCCGCAGATTCCCGGCAACTATTTAATGCAGCGTTCTTTAACAACCGCCTTCCGTTCGGCGGTAGAGGGAAAGAACAGGTCAAGACGCGCGCTTACAATAGCGAATAAAGAAATAAATGATGAGCTTACAAGAAAACGGGCGGAATTCGGGCTTGACAAGGAGGAAAAATAAGGCGATGAAGAAAAATAAAAAAACGCTTCGTAAAAATGCGCCGTTTGTAGTTCTTGTTGCGCCTTTTACAATCTTCTTTGTTGTGTTTACGGTTATTCCCATACTTTCGGCACTTGCTTTGAGCTTTACGGATTATAACCTGCTGCAAATAAATAACTTTGTGGGCTTTAAAAACTATACGCGTTTGCTTTTGGATGATTCCGTGTTTTTGATCGCCTTTAAAAACACAATGATACAGGCGCTTATAACAGGGCCTATCGGTTTTATATTAAGCTTTGTTATAGCCTGGCTTATTAACGAACTCGGCAGAACCACAAGAAGCATTGTAACGCTTATTGTTTACAGCCCTGCGCTTGCGGGAAATATCTTTTTCATATGGCAATACATATTTTCAAGCGATTCCCGCGGCTTTATAAACAATATACTTATTCAGCTCGGCGTTATAAAGGACCCGATATATTGGCTTACCGATGAAAAGTATAATTTCATTATTGTTATGATAGTTTCTGTTTGGATGGGCTTCGGAACAGGCTTCCTTTCGTTTGTTGCGGGCTTTAAATCGCTTGATAAATCCTTTTTTGAGGCGGCGGCGGTTGACGGACTTAAAAACCGCTGGCAGGAGCTTTATTATGTTACATTCCCGCAAATGGGACCGCAGCTTATGTTCGGCGCGGTAATGTCGATATCCTCGGCTTTTGCGGTGGGAACGGTAAACCAAAACCTGACCGGTTTTCCAAGCTCAAATTATTCTACGCATACAATATTACTGCATATGACCGACTATGCAAACAACCGTTATGAAATGGGTTATGCCTCGGCGGTTGCGGTTGTGCTGTTTATTCTTATGGTGCTGTTTAAGGCAATAGTAAATAAGGTATTGAAAAAATTCAACGGATAGGGGACGGAAATATGAGCAAGCTTTTTCGCAAAATTAAAATATATATCCGTTCTCATAAAACGGTTAGACTTTCAAGATCAAAAGCCGGAGATATAGGCGTATTTATTTTCCTGCTTTTAATATGCGCATTTATGATCCTACCGATGCTTTATTCGGTAATACAGGCATTTAAACCACTTGACGAGCTGTTTTTATATCCTCCGCGTTTTTTCGTGCGCAACCCTACAACGCAGAACTTTTCCGATGTCTTTTATCTTACCGAAAGTCTTGAGGTTCCGTTTTTGCGGTATGTTTTCAACAGTGTTTTTATTACTGTTGCGGGAACGGCGATCTATATAATTCTGGCGTCGGCTGCCGGTTATGCACTCGGAAAAGGCACTTTCAAGGGTAAAAGCGCGCTCTCCGCACTTGTTGTGTGGGCGCTGCTTTTCAGACCTGAGGTTACGGCAATTCCACAGTATGTTATAGTTTCAAAGCTCGGAATGGTCAATACCTACTGGGCGCTTATATTGCCGGCGCTTGCAAGCACAATGGGCGTTTTTCTTATAAGGCAGTTTGTTGTTGTTGCAATTCCCGACGCTACACTTGAAGCGGCAAGAATTGACGGGGCAAGCGAATACAGAATTTTCTTTAAAATTGTTATGCCGGGAATTAAACCCGCTTTAATGACGGCGATAATATTCACATTTCAGTCCTTGTGGAATTCGGCAAGCGGAACGCAGTTTATATTCAGCGAGAAATTAAAGGGGCTTCCGAATGTTTTATCAACCATTGTTGCGGGCGGTATTGCAAGAGCGGGAGCGGCGTCTGCGGTAAGCGTTATTTTAATGATTCCGCCTATAATTGTATTCCTTATTTCGCAAAGCTCGGTTATGGAAACAATGACGCATTCGGGTCTTAAATAGGAGCAGAGTTATGAACAAATTAAAATTTTTAATAAGCGTTGTAGCCTGCGTCGCTGTTTTGACCTGTACGGTAAGCGCCGCAAAAATCAATTCAACGCCGTATCTGGGTTATGAATTCAATAACGAGGACAAATCGGTTCCGGCACCTGTGGGATTTGAACTTCAGTCGGCGTCATATGACCGTGATATGCGGTTTGAAAAGGATTTGGGCACGGCAAAATCAATTTATTACTGCGGCAACAATACCGAAAAACAGTATACGCTGATTTTAACCGACAGATATGTTATAAAGGCGGATACTTCCTATAATACCGTTGCATATTACGCAATTGACGGGTGCGGCAGGTTTGAGAGCATAGCAATGAACCCGATAAACGGCTATATATTCGCGTCGCTCGGGGGAAATGTGCTGATATACAACACTAACGGTAAATTTATAAAATCGGTAACAGCCGCGCAGGCGGGCAGCGGATTTTATGCGCGAGGTATAGTTAATACCGGATATGATGAAGAAAATACCTTTGCTGTTTTAAGCGGAAATAGCATTGTATATCTTGACGGTGAGGGCAATGTTTCCGAAACGGCAGCGCTTAATGCGGCGCCCATCGATATTTATTACAGCCCCGCGGCGGAAGCGCTTTACTTATTAACGGCTGATTCCGTTATAGATAATACAAATGAAACGATTTATAAAACCGGAATGAATTTTTCAGGCAAGGCACGTTTCGTTTCGGATACAACGGGCGATAATTTTTATATTGCGGACGGTGGAGCTGTTTTCCGCGTCGGTGCATCCGATGAGGTTGCGGAAAGGCTTGCGGTTTCAGGAAATGTATGCGGAATAGCCTATAATGCCGAAACGGATAAACCGGCGGTACTGTCGGCAGACGGCGCGCTGCATATTGCGGAATATAACGGAAACGAGCTTGTAAAAGAGGTAAAGGACTACGCCGTTTCATTTAATAACCCGGCGGATATACTTTACGACGGTAAGGAATTTATTTATATTCTTGACAGCGGCAACGGCCGCGTGATTAAAACCGATTCCGCAATTTCCGTTATTAAGGATGTTTACGAAAGCTTTACAGACGGCAAAGAAAAGCTTGATATAACAGGCGCTCAGGGCTTTTGGATAGACGGCGGAAGACTGATAATTGCCGATACCGAACACGAGAGGGTCTTGGTTTCGGACTTTGCGGGCAATGTAAGTAAAATAATTTTAAAGCCTACGGAGTTAAAGGGGCTTAAAGCGCCGTTCAGAGCGAGCAAGGTTCTGACCGACAGAAACGGCAGACTTTATGTTATTGCGGAAACTGTAAATATGGGTGCGTTTGTATTTACAAAGGATTATAAATACGAGCATTTCTTCGGCAGCAATAATGTTCTTACAACTGCAGAAGCAATTTACAATTATATTCGCAAGCTGTTCTTAAATAAAAGTCAGAAATCTGCCCTGCAAAGCAATACCCCGATTACGCTTTCTAATTTTGATGTTGATGATAACGATTTTATTTACGTTGTAACAAAAACCGATCAAAAACTCGTAAACAGCAATTTCAGCAGTACCTTAAGGAAAATAAACTATATCGGCTCGGATATTCTGGGCGATAATGAAAACAAGCTGAAATTCGGAGATCTTGAATGGGACAGAGAAAAGAAGGTTACAAATACATCATTTATAGACGTTGATGTGTCACCTGAGGGCTGGATAACCGCGCTTGACGGAATACGCGGCAAGGTATTCCAGTATTCGCCGGAGGGTGAATTGATTGCGGTATTCGGCGGTACGGGCACACAGTACGGGTTTGTAAATTCCCCGACAGCGCTTGAAACCGTAGGTGAGAATATATATGTTATAGATTCTTATTATAAATGCGTTAATATTTACAAGCCTACGGATTATGTTACGGCGCTGCACGACGCTTTTTCGGATATGGATACCACCGACCTTGACGCAACCGTGGCAAAGTGGAATAAGGTTTTAAGTATGAATTCCAATAACTCGTATGCTTATTACGGTCTCGGTGTTGCATATGAAAACGCCGGTGAATACGAAAAGGCAATGGAAAACTTTAAAATTGCCAATGCCAAGGAGCAATATTCAAAGGCTTACAAGGAGTACCGCAAGACCTATTTAGACGAGCATTTAATAATGATTATTGCCGTTATAGCGGCGGCGGTCATAATAATTGCTTTTGCAGCTAAAAAGCTTTCGGCGGCGTTTGTTGTTCCCGAAAACGGGGTGTATGCTCCGATTGAAAGCAAGGCGGGTATGCCGCTTTATGTGCTGCTGCACCCGGCTGACGGTTTTGCACAGTTCAGAGAACGCGGGGTAAATTCAACACTCATAGCAATAGGTATAGCGATTGCGCTGTTTTTTATAAAAATTTTTGAGTACTTTAAGCAGGGCTTTATTTTCAACAGTAATAAGCCCGTAAATTACAGCCTTGTTTCAACTCTTTTCGGAACGGTGGTAATATATGCGCTTTTTGTTATTTCCAATCTTGCTATTGCCTCATTCCTTGACGGAAAAGGAAATTTAAAGCAAATTGCCGCGTTAACCTCTTATTCGCTTATACCGTTGCTTACGGCAATGCTTATAAATATAGGTCTTTCAAATATTCTTGCACTTGATGAAGAAATATTTATGAGCATAATTCTTGTTATCGGCGTTCTTTGGAGCGCGGTGCTTATTATAGTAGGCTCGGTTGAGGTTCACGAATATTCTTTCGGCAAAACCTTGCTTTCACTATTACTTACAGTAATTGCAATGCTCATAATCATTGTTTTGGGCGTTTTGCTTTTCAGCCTGGTTAAAGAGCTTATCAGCTTTGTTAAATCGGTTGTTTATGAAATCAGTCTGCGTTAGCCGCAGTAAACAGGAGGACTACGAATGAAAGCTTTCAGGCTTGTTTCCGCCGTATTGGCCGCCGTTATTATAACGGCAGCGCTGCCCGTAGGACCGGGCGCACGGGCGGAAACCGTGAGCAGTGAAACAGAAATAACAGAGAACGAGAGCTTGCAGCTTTCTGTTTTCGGGAACGGCGAGTTAACTTTGAGCAGTAAGCAGAGCGGCGAGACCGTTAAAAGCCGACTTGATTACGCAAAGAATGACAGCCACAGTTCGGGACTTGTTAAAAAAATGATGAGCTCCGAACTGGTTATTGATTATTACAGCGAAAAGGATATTCTCACATCCTCCGTAAGCACAAAGGGATATAGTGACGAAGCGGAGGTTACGGTCAAAAAAGAAAACGACGCGATCCGCGCAAGCTATAATTTTGCAGAGCTTTCGATCTCATTCGATGTGGTTTATACTCTCGGCAAAGACTATTTATCGGCAAGCATTGATTTTAAGTCAATTAAAGAAACCGGTGATTTAAAGCTGCTGCAAATCACCCTGCTGCCTGCACTTTTTGCCGGAACGGGTGATGATAACGGTTACATATTTGTTCCTGACGGCAGCGGTGCGCTGATAAATTTCAACAATAATTCCATAAAGGCTTATAATGCGGATGTGTACGGTACAGAGGCTTCAAAAGACAATAATATGAAAACCTCATATGACCGCAGCATACGCATGCCGGTATACGGAATGGTGAAAAACGGGAGCGGTATGTTTGCGATTATTGAAAGCGGAGACGCAGTGGCAAGCATATCGGCAGCCTCAGCTAATACGGAAAGTTATTACAATTATGTCAATGCGACCGCAAATATCCGCAGCACATATGAAAAGGCTATGTTTACCGCTAATGATAAGACAAACCAAACGGTCTTTGCGGCGGTAAAGCAAACCGACGGGGCGGAAGCATTTACAGTAAGGTTTTATTTGCTCGGTAAGGGTGCGGATTATGTGGAAATGGCTAAGGTTTACCGAAATTACCTTACAAACGAAGAAGGACTTGAAAAACAGAAGACTTCGGCAGAGCTTAATGTTGAGCTTATCGGCGCAATAGATGTAAAAGCCAACTTTTTAGGATTTTCCTATTATAAATCAAAGGCGCTTACCGAGTACTCCGAGGCGTTGGATATAGTTAAAGAGTTAAGGAAAGACGGAATAGAAAACATAGCTATAAGGTATCTCGGATGGTCAAATGACGGAATGACTAACGCAGCGGTTATGAAAAAAGTTAAGGCTTCGGGGGTGCTCGGCGGCAAAAAAGACCTGCGTTTACTTAACGAATACCTGAACAGCGAAGGCATACCGGCTTATTATGATATAGATATGCTGAAATTTTACAAGGGTGCAAAGAAATATAAGGTTTCCTCGCCGTTTAATGACAGAATTTCGTTTTCAAGATATTTGCGCTCTGTTTATGCAAAGGATATTTCAAAGCGCAGCTGGTATCTGCTTTCGGCAAAATATTTGGAAAGCAACTATTCGTCGTTAGAGAAAAACCTTAAAAGGTTTGATATGGAAAGTTACTCTTTAGCCTCGGTTACAAGCAGTATTTATTCCGATTTTAACAGTAAGGATACGGTAACCCGCTCGGAAATGCTTAACAGCGCGGCGGCGGTGCTTAAAGCTGCCGGTAAAACCGCGGGGGAAACCGCAAATTCATATGCGCTGCCTTATTTGAACAAAATATTTTCCGTACCGATGTATTCAAGCGGTTACCTGATTCTAGATAAGGAAATACCGTTTTATGAAATAACGCTTCACGGAATGATAAATCTTACGGGCGAATCGCAATTTGTTTCAAACGACCGCAGCGTAAATTATCTTAAAACCGTTGAGACAGGCTCGCAGCTTATGTATACGGGTATGGCGGCTGACTCATCTGAAATAGTAGATACGGATTACGATTATCTTTACGGAACAAGCTTTTCACTTTGGAAAGATGACGCTGTTTCAAAATATAAAGAGTATTATCCGCTGTTAAAAGAAATTTCGGATTCACTGATTGTTTCACACAGGGAGTTACAGGATAATGTGTTTGAAACAGGCTATGAAAACGGGATAAGGGTAATTGTGAATTATAATTCGCAGGATGTGCAGGCAGACGGAATAAAAATACCGGCATACGGGTTTGCAAGAAGGTGACGCTATGAAAAAATTTAGAGATTTAAAGCTGAATACACGAACCTCGCTCACGGCGCACACCTTTTTGATTCCGTTTTATATCGGTATAATAGTTTTTTTCTTGGTGCCGCTTGTAAATTCGCTTATTATGAGCTTTTCAAATGTAATTGTAACGGATAACGGGTATAAATACGATTTTATTAAATTCCAAAATTATACGTATGCCTTTAATAAAGACCCCTCATTCGGAACCAATTTGGTGCAGTCTATCGGTGAAATGCTTTGGAAGGTGCCTACCGTCAATGTGTTCGCGATTTTTCTGGCGCTTATAGCAAACGGAAAATATAAAGGACGCACCTTTGTGCGCGCGGTGTTCTTTCTTCCGCTTATATTTGCCTCAGGTGTTGCGTTTGATTGTATCAATTCCGATTATGTTGCGCAGAATATTATGTCCGGCAGCGATATGTCGGGCGGAACGGTTTCCAATACCAATGCGCTTGAAAACCTGCTTATTGCTTCGGGTATAGGCAGTCAGATCGTAAGCCTGGTAACCAAAATAACCGACAGTATATTTTCCATGGCATGGTCCTCTGGCGTACCTATGATACTGTATCTCGCAGGTCTCCAGTCAATATCGCCGTCATTATATGAGGCGTCACAGATTGAGGGAGCATCAACCTGGGATAACTTTTGGAAAATAACGCTGCCTATGCTTAACCCCATAATGGTTATTTGCTTTGTTTACGCGATAGTTGATAACTTTACAGCCGCGTCAAATGCGGTTATGAAACAAATATCGTCGGTTTCCGCGCAGGGTGTTAATAACTTCGGAATGTCATCTGCGTTTTCGTGGGTATATACCGTTTTGGTGCTTATAATTATTCTTATCGCCATAAGGCTTTTGTCCGGCGGCAGAGAAAGGGGGAGAAGGTAATTGTTCAAAAAGAATGAACCGATAAAAAGGGATTCGCTTGCAGTGTATCACGCAAAGAAAAGAGCCGTCAGCATTTCTATGCGATTGTTTCGGCTTTGTATGATAATTACAATGTCCTATCTTTTTATGTTCCCTCTTTACTATATGCTTGTGGTTTCGTTTCAAAGACCCGACCTTGCGGTGGATCCCACAAGCGTATATGTTCCGAAAGCATTTTCGACCGAAGCGTATAAAATAGCTTTTAAACAGCTTGACTATAAAAACAGCGCGCTGTTAAGCCTTATAATTTCGGTATTCTCTACCGCATTAACGGCAATTTCGTGCTCGCTTACGGGCTATGCCTTTGCCCGATTTGAATTTAAGGGCAAGAAAATCGCGTTCCTGTTTGTTATGCTGCTTATAGTTATACCGCCTCAGCAAATAATTGTTCCGCAGTACCTTATGTATAAATCGTTCAATTTCGGCGGACTGCTTTCCCTGTTTGGGGTTGAGCTGAATTTGCTTAACACACCGTTTGTGTTTGTTTTACCGTCAATGTTTGCGGTGGGGCTTAAAGCGGGAATTTTCATTTTCATATTCAGACAATTCTTTTTAGGGCAGCCGCGCGAGCTTGAAGAAGCTGCAAAAATAGACGGCTGCGGGGCACTGCAGACCTTTATAAAGGTGATGGCTCCGCTTGCAAAGCCGGCGTTTGTGGTTGTAATAATGCTTTGTATTATATGGCACTGGAATGATTACTATTCTTCCTCAATGTTTTTTATAGATAAGATTAAGCCTGTTATGATATGCCTTGAAAGGCTAAGGCAGAACATAGTTGAAATGAGTACGCTGCCGGGACTTCCCAAGGGCAACTACACACCGGTAATATTGAGAATGTATTTGCAGGCGGGCGTCGTTCTCACAATCACACCACCCTTATTCCTGTATGTGTTCATGCAAAAGCAGTTTGTTGAAAGCATAGACCGTACCGGAATTGTTGGATAAATAATTTGAAAGGAAAAATAAAGATGAAACTTAAAAGAAACATTTCAGCATTATTTTTAGCATTGGCAATGCTCCTTTCCGTTTGCGGATGCGGCGGCGGAAAAACCGAAAGCGAGTACACCGAATTTCAAAGCGGTGCCGCGTCATCAGACAGCACCGATAACAGTGCGTCCGGCGGCTCCTCTGCTGCCGGCAAGACTTCAAATGTTCAAAGCGGCAACAAAGGGGGTACAACCTCGGGCGGAACATATCAAAAGCCGAATAAGGGTTCAAATACTGCAACTGACAGCAGCGGCAACAAGGTTCAGCTTGCAAACCCGGTTTACGTTGCAGAGGGAACAAAAACTATGGACGAAGGACTGAACTTCGGCGGTAAAACCTTTACAATGGCAAAGCGTAACGATACAGCTTATAAGGCGGCGAGCTTTACAAGGCTTGTTTCGGCGTTTGAAAAGAAGTATAACTGTAAAATAAAGACAGTCGAATTGCAATTTAATACTTATCCCACTTTAATTGCAAATGCAAAGGCGTCCGGCTCACCGTATGATATTATTTTCTGCCACGGCTCGATGTTTCCGACTATTCCGCTGTCGGGCGTTGTCAACGATTTAAGCACATATTTTTCAACCGCAGATTACGATACCGGTAAAGGCGGAATTGATATTGCAAAGTCTTCTTACTTTGTAATTGATAAAAAGCTTTACGGCGTTGTGGGCGGAAGCGACGCGGTTTATCCTATGGTAATTTATTATAATAAGCAGCTCTTTAACAAGAGCGGACTTGAAGATCCGTATGAGCTTTATAAGGCGGGGAAATGGACCTGGAGCAAATTCAGGGAGCAGGGCAAAAAGGTTACCGACGCCGCAAATAAGGTTTATTACGGCGATACAAGTTTCTTTGATAAGGGCGTTGTTCAGTCCTTGGGCGTTTCTTTGTTGACCTGGAAGAACAATAAGACGGTTGTAAATCTTGAAAACACAAGAGTTATAAAGGGCTATCAAATGGTTTACGATTTCTTTAACAAGAGCAAAATCTGTTCAAACGATTTTTCTGCTTCGGAGCGTGTTCAGTTTTCGGACGGTCTTGCATATTGCTCTGTTCAGGAAACGCAGAAATACTCGGTTTATTGTGAGGCGGCTGCGCAGTCTCCGGCGTTTAACAGAAATGCCGCAAACGTAGGTGTGGTTCCGCTTCCGCAGGATACCGCTTCGGCAAAGGCGGGCTACCCATGCGGCTGGTACGGCGCGATTATGTCGGGCGCAGGCTCATCCGATCCGAGAGTGGCGGTTGCGTTTGCAAAATTCTGGTCAACCTACACCGATCCGGTTGCAGATAAATACGAGCTTAACAGCGAGCAAAAAGCACTTGTAAAGAAACTGACGAGCGGAAATATAGCAAATCTTCACGGTGCTTATATAGGCAGCGATGGTGCAAACAGCACAACTATTCTTGACTTCCGTATCGGTCTTGACGTTGCAAAGGGTAACGATGTTACCAGTACAATAAACACTCACCTTCCGAGTTTAAACGCAGCAATAGAATATGTTATGAGTAAGAAAAAATAATTCAATTTGTTGCAGAAAGGGGATTTTATGAAAAACAAAAAATGGCAGATACCGCTGACGGTTATCTCAGGAGTTCTTATAATTACTCTTGCATTTTCAATTTTTCAAATTGTCGGTTTATCGGGAAATAAGAATATCAAAAAGAAGGTAATCAAGCATACAAATCTTGAATATGCTGATAAGGATTTTGACGACTTTATAGATGATGTTATCGATAATTTCGATGATAATTGGTCCGACGATAACGGCTTCGACGATTCTGACACCGGATTTGATGACAACGATGACAGCGAAGATTCCACCGATAACAGCTCATCGGAAATAACCGACGATATGAACTGGGATGATGGTGATGACAGTACCGGCGGAGGAGAAGATGACGATCTCACAAAATACATTTCGCCCATTCAAAAAACGGGTACTGCCGCCGCAAATGCGGCAGTACGCAATATAAATATTACTACCGCCAATACCGTATATAAGGACTTCTGGAGTCTCGGCGGCTGCTGGTTTCCGATGCTGCTTTCGGACGTGGGTATATCTGTAGGTTATAATTCGGTTGCATGGGAGTTTGAAAGTCAAAAGATAATTAACTCGCGCACCGCTTACACCAGAACAATGGTGAATATGGATGTTATTATAACCAATACAGAGAGTAATCCTAAAAGGGCTGACTATCAGAACAATAAGGATTATATAAACTATATGAGCGGCGTATATGATTTTGAAAACGATCAGGCAGAATCATTTTGGAAAACATTTGATTTGTTTAAAAAATCAGGAACGCTTGTTATGCTCAATACCGGCTGGAAAACTCCCGACAGAATTCAAAGCTGGTATCCTGCAAGAAGCGATGACGCGGCAAACTCCGCTCCATATGATATAAAGGCGTTTGTTAAGGCAAATATTGCCTGGCTTTTAGAGTGTCAGAACAGAGGCTACGATATGGTGAAATACATTTACTTCGGCAACGAGGTGAACTGGGGCGGAGATTTCAGAACTCACGAGGACTCCGTTAAATATAATGCCGTTCTTGTAACTGCAATGGTAAAAGCAATGGAGTATGCACAGAAAAACAGCGTTACCTATAAGTGTATTGATAAAAACGGGCAGACGCAGACGAAAACCGGCAAGCTTAACAGTGATGTTCAAATGATAGCGTCAGACAGCGCGCCGAACCACGCTCCGCTTGTTGATTGGTGCGAAAGACTTAACGCTTCACTTCAAAAAACGCTTGGAAGTTCAAGACCCACCGAGCATTCGGTTCATAGGTATTACGATAAGAGAAAGACTAATAAAAATGACTTTTTCAGCTATCGCGACTATGACACAACATATACAATGTTAAGCTATATGCGTGATAAGATGGGGCGTCTTTTTATAAATGAATTTTTTGCATCACCCGCCCTTTGCGATAAAGATTTGATTTTAAGCAGGGAGCATTATTTGGCTGCCGGGGATTGGGATACTTCGTATACTTCTTATTTCATTGCTGCGGCAAACACCGGTTCCCACGGTCTTGCAAACTGGCAATACGGCAGCAGCCTTTACGGTTCGCGCTTTGTTGAAAGCAGCTTTGCAGACGGTATGGGTTCGCTTTACAGCGTAGGAAGTAAGGCCTCTGATTATAAGGTGACAACTAACTATCGCTTGGCGGCACTTTTGCAGCGCTATGTTCCGGCTCACTCCGATGTGCTTATGAACACATGGGAGGGCGACGACCTTCGTGTTTCTTCGTTTAAACTTGAGGACGGTAATTACACATTTGTTGTTGAGGCAAAGAAAACCGACGCAGCGCGCACAATCAACCTAAAGCTTGATAAAGCGGTAGGCAAGCTTTACAGATACCACTTTGTTGAATCCTTAAGCGATACGGATAACCGCAAGCTTCAGGGTACGCTTATCCGTTCTGATAAAAGCTTTGCTTCGGCTGCAAGCATAACCGATACGATAGACGGCGAATACGGCGTTTATGTTTATTCTACAAAGGCGCCCGTAAAGCAGATTGAGCTTGATAAGGGCGTTGAAACCATAAAGAAAAACAATACTCTTACTATAAAAGCAAAATTGCTTGATTGCGGAAATAACTCAAATATTAAATGGGAAATAAGTGCCGCAAGCAAAAATGACGGAAAATCGCTTGCGGATAAGGATCTTATGGGTGATGTAAAGACAAAGGGAAGTATTTCCGGAAACGGGCTTGCCTGCACTTATACTCCGGGTGCTAACGCCTCAAGCGGCGACAGCATTGCAATACGCGCAACCCTGCTTAATGCTGATGGAACCGAATCGGATACCTATTCCGTTGCGGTAATATTTATTGAATAGGAGGGCGGAAAGTGAAGATTACAAACAAACAAAGAATTTTTTCAATATTGTTATCGGTCCTTTTGCTTGTATCTGCCTTGAATATTGTTATACCGACAATTGCTGAGGGCACGGCTGTCATAACAGGCGCAAAGGCTTATCTTTGGCCGAATATGTCGGTTTCCGACTTAAAAGATGTTGTAAAAGCCGAAAGCAACGATCTGAAAGGCTCTGTTGTTGAGACTACTGTTTGGAAAAACGGTGCGCTTACCGATGTTGTAAGTAATTACGGTTCTGATATGGAAACGGGCTGGTTTAACTTTGCTCTGAACGACGATTACATATTGCAGAGGAAAAGCGGCAGCAGCGTTGATGATGTCAGTAACGGTGTGGACCAAACCGATAATTATTGGAGTCTGCGCTTTAAAATAAACGGTACTTTAAATAATCCCAAATCGTTTGTTTTAAATTTCCATAGAAACTCAAAAGACCTTGCGTCGCAGCATTATGCGGTTTTTGCTGCTGATTCAATTGATAAATTGGAAAGCAGCAAGATAATCGAAATGAAAGCATCTGATAAAAGATGCGGTGATTTCTTCGATGTAAGCGGTCTGAACCTGACAAACATAAAGTATGTTGAGGTAAGGATATATCACAGAGGATTTAACCAACAAAACTGGGGAAGCAAGCCTATTATTATGGGTCAGCATATCAATGAAATCGGCTTTTTTGGCGGAACGGTAAATTCAAACGAAGGCACTGCAATAACCGAGCATACGGTAATATCAAAAAATCCGTCGCTTACTCTTGGTGAAAATCACCTTATCGGTTCTGATATGAAAGCAGGATTTTATTCGGCCGACAAACTTGTTGCCGATTGTAAGCTTGACAGCAATACCGCTGCGAATTTTACCGACGGTGTTCTATCTGACGATTACAATTTGAACTGGGATGTAGGCAAGAAATATACTGCCGGATACCCCAACGATGCTTTCCAGACCGACAGCTATTATCAAATTCAGATTGAATTGAGCGGACAGCTTAGAGCGCCGGAAAGATTTGTTCTTATAGGGCGAAAAGACGGGCAGTTTATGTCTCATCACTATGCGGTATTTGCTTCTGATAATTTGAATGAGCTTTATAAGGCAAGCAATAAAATAATCGAAATTTCGGACAGTCAAGAAAGAGCAGGAGACGATGTATCACTTACCGGCTTTGATAAAACCGTAAGCTATATAGGAATACGGTTTTACCACCGTGGGTATACATATGCCAATACCGAAGGCGCGACACTGCAATTTGTAAATGAAATAGGCTTTTACGGCGGCGAGCTGATCAAGGATACATTTGTAAATACAGAGCACACAATTTTCACCAAAGGCTCTCAGGTGAATTTGCCTGCTGAAAATCATCTTACCGATAAAACAGGTTCGGCGGCGTTTTATGCAAATAATACCAAGACCGGCGAGCATTCCGGCTTTTCGAGCGCTTCATTTGACGGTAAGCTCAGCGGCGGCGCTGTCTTGGGAGCATGGCATAAATCGGGAACTTGCTATACTTCCGGCGCTTCGAACGATATAAGACAAACAGATAATTACTGGCAGGTGGAAATTTCGCTCGGCGGAACACTGAATAATCCCGATAAATTTATTATGGCGTTTCATAATAAGGAATTGACGCTTATGTCAAAGCATTACGCTGTTTTTGTCTCAAGCAATTTAAACGATCTTTATGAAAGCAATTCTAAGATAATAGAAATAAGGGACGAGACCCCCAGACTGGCGGATGAAGTTGACCTTACAAAGCTCGGCACCGAGCTGACAGGAATAAGGTATATCGGCATACGTTTTTATCACCGCGGTTTTACAAACGGTTTCGGCTGTTCTATGCAGCATGTGGATGAGATAGGCGTATACGGCGGAGAATTTTCCGAGGATAAGGTTGATGTTAAGCTTTACAGCACCAAAGGTCAGTATTCGGATGAACAGCTTAGAAATGACATTGCCGCAATCGGCAAAAACCTTATTGCCGGTCAGGTACCGTATCAAAGAAAGGTTAACGGTCTTGTTGTAAGCGACAACGGGGATTATAAAATGCTTACAGACGGCGCGTTTAATAAACATGCTAATTTGGGCGTGTATACAGGGCAGAGGGACGGTCAATTTGATATGATCTATCGGCTCGACAGTAATCCCGATGCAATAAAGCAGATAAAGAAATTTGTTATGCGTGCTATTTCTTCCGACGGGCAGGACGCAAGACAGTGGGACACCGGAAAATATGAGGTGTACGCTTCTGTAAGTATAACCACGCTTTTTAACAGCGAGCATATGATATATTCATATGATTACGAGCGCGACGGCAAATACCCCTGCCAGACGGCAGCATTTAAGGAAACGATTTACGCCCGCTATGTTGCGGTAAGAATAATAGACCCTATAACCGATTCAAATAACCTGGGATATACTTATCCCAGAATTTCGGAAATAGCGGTTTTGGGCACTGACGCCGATGTTCCCGATGAGGAAACCGAGCTTTCAAAGCATATGCCGGTAGATGTGTATGTTACCGATAATGCGGAAAAACGCACACAGATCACAAATCAGATAACTCCCGAAATGCTGAACCGCCTTACCGATAACGATTCTTCTACGGATATTGATTTTACGGTAAACGGTGATACGCTTGATATAGTTTATAATCTCTGCAAGGATTATGACTTAACAAAGGTAACGGTAAACCGTGCGGGCAGCTTTAAATACACGGTTTACGCAGCCCAGAACCTTTCGGAGCTTTGGAGTGAAAACGCCAAGCTTTCAAGCGGTGATTTCACCGGAAAGACCAAGGCGCGGTATGTAAGAATATCGGTGGATAAGGGACAGGGCAAAAAGCTCACGTTTAAGGATATTTCCGTAATAGGGCTTACCAATCCCCTTATTGAAAGATACGAACATATAAGCTATTCGTTCGGAACGAATAATCTTAAAGTGTTTGAAAAACCGGTAAACGATAACAATATTGATTCAATCAAATATGTTTCGAGTGCATACAATAACCTGTTTGACAGCTCAACAGGCGCCGAGAGCCTCGTTGCCGGCGGCGTTAAGGGCAAAAGCACGCTTAATATGCTTGTATATCTTTCACAGCTGCAAAGCATAGAAAACGTTTCGGTTTACTTTGCGCCGCACCTTTTAAGATATTTGCCCACCAAAACAAGAATTTATGTTTCCGACAGCTATGAGGGTATAATGGACTTTACAAAGGCGCCGGCAATAGAATTTAACGGTCTGCCCGAAAGCGGTAAATTCCAGCTTTCAACCATTCCTACGCTTGCAAGATACGTTCGTATAGAATTCGTAAGCAATATTTACGGCGACAATATTAAGGATATAAACGGTGAAAAGCTTGACGACCCGTTTGTTACCGAAAATATGAACATTGCAGTTACCGAAATAGATATTGAGGGTATAACCGTAATGGGTACCGGAACAGAGGACGGCGTTTTAACCTCCTTCTCGGACGGCAAGAGCGGTATCAGTTGGGATGTAAAGTCGCTCGACAGCGGAGATATAGTGGACGATTTCTCTACCTCCAAGCTAACGGTAACAAAGGCTACCAACGCTCAAAAGGCTTCGCTTTATAAATCGCCTTATTATAAGGTAATAGGCGACAGCGCTTACAGTATTGAATTTTACGATTTTTCGGGCAATAAGGTAAAGAACATAAAGAACCGTGAAATTGCAATAAAAATCCCAGTAACGGAAGAAAAGCTTAACGGTCTTTCAATGATAGCGGACGCAACCGATCAAAGTAAGCTGGAGCTTTGCAAAACCGACGACAGCAAGGGTGAAACCAACTATGTTACCTATACGGCTAACTATGATTCGGGCTTTAAGTTCTCACTTGTTGAGCTGACCGATGAAAACGACGCATATTGGCAGACTGTTGATTTAACAAAGCCGGATAACACGCCCTCAGGCGATAACAATAGCTCAAACAACGGCAGCAATTCAAGCAACACGCCTGCCGACAATAAGGGCAATACCGGCACAAATAACGGCAATGCCGGCTCTACTGCAAGCAACAGCAGTCAAACGGTATCAAGCGATACCGAGAGCACCGAGCCTGAAACCATAAAGGTTGACGCGGGAACCGAAACAAAGTATAAGGTATCCTATTCCTCGGCACTGGTTTGGCTTATTGTTGTAACAGTAATTCAGGGCGTACTGCTTTTGGCTGCTGCGGCAATGTGGTTTATTATTCAGTTTTACAAAGGCAAAAAGAAAAGAATATCGGTTTAAGGGTGTAGTAAAGTAATGAAGGCAACAAACAACTCAAAAGAAATTATCGGGTATGCGCTTTCGGCAACGAGTCTTTTAAACGGCAAAAAAGCGGTTTGCAGAAATGCAGACGGCAGTACACCCGTAATAAAGGGTCTCGGAGGCTCTAAAAGGGACGAAAGATTTATAAACATAATTACCGACGAGCCGAATATCACCTCGCATATTGATATTTTATCCGACAATTTTACGCTGGAATTTGATATTTCAAATGCTGCACAGGGAATTGACAAAATTGTATTATTGGGGTTTGACGGCAGTGCGGAATATTCGATAAGAGATTTTGATTTGTATTTTTCTGATAAAAGCAGCGCCTTTTACGGCGACCTTGTTTACAGCTATCATTGCGATACGGCTTTTACCCCCAAAACAAGAAGCACCTGCGATGTTATGATAAGCTTTGATGAACCGATCAAAGGGAAAAGGTTGGGCTTTAGGTTTTTAAAGCCCAACCCCACCGACTCGGTGGCGCGAATAGCCTTTATCGGTGCTTATTCGCAGAGATACGAGCTTACGCACGGTATTTTAAAGGCTAAAACGGGAAAGAATGTTTTAAAAACCTACGAAATAGATCTTCCCGCTGATTATGCAGAGGTTTTGACCGATAATGAGGCGTTCGGCGGAAATTACATAACGCTTGATAACAACAGCGTGGACTTTTTATGCAGGGCACACCTTAACGGCGGAGTGTTTTTCGCGGCTTACAGCGGCGAGGGAAAGCTTTTGCTTAACGGCACCGAGCCGCAAACCGAGCAGGTAGCTGATAACTGCTTTACAGCAAAATGGAGCATAGCCGAAAATAAGCCGTACAGCCTGGCGGCAAACGGCAAAATAAAGCTTTCCGAAATAGGCGTGTACGATTCGGCAACCGAAATAACGGTAACTGATACCGTTTTGTCAAACGATTTTTACGGTATAGGCGCCTGTGTTCTGCCTATGGCTTTTATGGACCGTTCGGCAGCCGAGGGCTATAACGAAGCGTATTGGCAAAAGGAAAAAAGTCGCACAAACCTGTGCCGACCCACTGTTGTGCGCCTATGGTTACAGCCGGATTGGTTTATTATTGACGAGGCGGCGTATTACAGACATGAATACGATTTTAACTCTGAAAGAATGAAAGGAGTTTATAAATACCTCGATTTATATAAGGAAGCCGGCGTTGAGGTTGAAATGAACTACGGCTGGAAGGTAGCCCCCGAAAATCAGGGCTGGTTTTCCATACAGGATGTACGCGCGAAGGCGGAATCCGCTCCGGCGGATCTTGATGAGTTTGCGTATTCCTGCGCTGAGTTTATGTATGAGCTTATTGTAAACCGCGGGTATACAAACATTAAGTACCTCTCATTTTATAACGAGCCCTGCACAAGGGATGTTGAAACTCCGAACTGGATAGGCGATTTTTTGGTAATACCGCCGCTTGATAAGCCTACGCCGAACGGCGAGCTTGCAAGGGAAAAGTTTTATTACTGGCACGAAATGGCTGCAAAAGCCAAAGCCGCGATTTGCAGAAAGGGCATAGGCGGCAAACTGCAAATTTGGGGCGCGGAATGTTCGGGAAGTGATGAAACATTAGCGGCTTGGCTTAATGCCTTTGACAGACCGGGCGATTCACTTATAGATATGTATACCATTCATACCTATTATAACAATGAGACAGGCATAGATAAAATGGGCGCGGCGCTTAAAAAAGCAGGCAGTATACCTGTTTGCGCAACGGAATTTGCCGCCTCTGCCGCAGGAAAGCAGTGGGGACTGAGCAATATTCAAATGGCAATGTCGTTTATTAAAAACGGATTTTGCGGCGCGTTTTTGTGGCTGCTTTCGGGCATTACGCTTGCGGCTCCCGCAGCCTTCAGTATTGATTCGGACGATAACAATATGTGGCGTTCGCCGCATATAAAACCGCGCGGCGTCAACTCCATTTTTTATGAGCTGTGCCTGTTTATGCGGTATGTTCCGGTTCATTCAAAATCCTTTGAGGTGGCTGTTCCCCCGAATAAGGCAGTACCCTGCTTTGATACAAAAAGTCTTGAATGGTCAAAGCGGTATGAAAGCAATATGCGCACGGCGGCGTTTAAACTGCCGAACGGCGAATACGCGGTGTTTGTTGAGGCAGACAAGACAGGATACGAAAAGGCGGTTAAACTTAATATTCCCGTAAAGGACGGCACGGTTTTCTATAAAATGAGCGTGGGCGATGAAAATGACCTTACCGCGCCCGCACGCCTGCCGGAGTGCTGCGGCACCGTAACGGCAAAATCGGGAGCATTTACCGATAAGCTTGAAAGCGGGCATACGCTGACGCTTTATACCACCGAAAAGCCTTACGAGCAGATTATATGCACCGAGGATATTGTTGAATTAACCGCGGGCGGGGAATATGAAATTTCCTATTCGCTTTACGATACAAACGAAAGCCGTGTTTCTTTCGCGGTTTCTTCGGGTGAAAATGTCATAACACTTAAGGGCAATACGGTTAAGGTGCTTGAAAATGCCGCGGCGGGCAGTATGGCTTCGGTTAAGCTTACGCTTGAAAACGGTAAAAACACCTATGATACGCTGCTTATTAAGGTTGTATAACGTTTTGGCGTTTAAAAATAAAAAAGGGGGCTTTGTGCGGCAGATTTAACTTACCACGGCAATCTCAAATAATTTGAAAGGATAGGTTTAAATTATGAAAATTAAAAAACAGCATAGGCTCTTATCTTTGTTTTTTTCACTTGCATTGGTTATTTCGGCGCTTGGGGCAGGGGTGCCGACTTCGGCGGAGAATAAGGTAGATAATATCTTAACAAGTGTGACAGAGGAATGCCCAAACAGATGGTGGTTGGACAAATATTTTAAAAATCGAAATTTACTTAAGGATCAATTCAGTAATATAACATTTTGGCATGAAAACGCACTTAAGTATGAGTACGGCAGCGCAGATCAGACTTGGTTTAACAGTAAGAGTGATGGTGAAGAGGGTTCACTTACTGCTCCGAATAATAATGCTTTTAAAGATGAAGATAATTCGATTGATCAAAGTGATTGTTATTGGAAGTTGGACTTTAAAATAAATGGCGTTATAAACAATCCGGAAAAGTTTATTTTCAGTTTCCATAAAAGTAGCACAACACTTGCGTCTCATCACTACGCCGTATTTGTCGCAGAAAACTATGAGGATATTGAAAATAACAAAATCATTGAGATAACATCGGAAAATGATAGAAATGCCGATGTGGTAGATGTGAGCACATTATCCTTGAAAAACATTAAGTTTGTTGAGGTAAGAATTTATCATAGAGGAATGAACAATTGGACTTGGGGCAGTATGACCCAGCATATCAATGAGCTTGGCTTTTTCGGCGGAACAGTTGAAACCGATAACTCTGTAATAACCGAACACAAAGTTTATTCTGCATTGTCTGAAGTTAAAAATACATTAGATACATTTGGAACAAACCGGCTTGCAGAACAGGCTTACGAACCTTCAAAATTCTATATCGATAATACTCCCCAGGGAAACGAACAAATTAAAGATTGGATCAAAAGCTTTTTCTCAAAAGATATTAAAACAAACGCTGATTCGGATGCCATATGCAGATGGCATGATGCAGCTACTGTTGATAGTTGCCCGACAAAGACAATGCAAAATGATATGTTCCAAACGTCGGCATACCGTGAAATGATTATTGATTTAAATGCACCGATCAGCAATCCCGAAAAATTTGTTTTTTCCTTCAATTATGACGGAAGAGCTTCAAAACATTATGCCGTATATATGTCTGATACGAGGGAAAGTCTTTATGATGATGCAAACAAAGTAGCTGAAGTTTATGATGCCTCGCGTGACAGAAAGGGAGATTTGATCGATCTCAGCGGCTTAAAAAATAATGTTGTATCATATGTGGGCATTCGCATTTATAACTTCGCAAATGCAAGCAGCATAGGTTGTAAAGCGCAGTACATATCACATATCGGTCTTTACGGCGGAATGATTGCGGGCGACGTTAACGGCAACGAAACCGTAGACAATGAAGATATAACCGCATTAAGGACATATCTTCTTACCAGTACTGCGGAAACAGGCTATGTATACGATGTTAACGGAGACAAAAAGGAAAACATATGCGATTTGGTATATGTAAACAGCTTTATTAAATAAGCAGCAATACTTAAATACTTACTTTGGCAGAGCCGCGGAATCGGGTTTCTCGGTTCTGCCTGTTTTAAATGCAAGCACAAAATATAACGGAGAGAATAATGAAGATCACAAACATAAAAGTCGAAGGGGTTAAAAGCCCTGTCGGAGTTGACGAGAAAAAGCCGGTTTTTTCCTGGCAGATTTCGGGAAACGGAAAGGATATTTTTCAGGAAAGCTACCGTATAATTGTAACCAAGGGCGGCGATTTTTCCGGTGAAATAGTATGGGACAGCAAAACGGTTAAATCCTCAAATACGGTATGCGTTGAATACGGCGGAAAACCGCTTTGCCCGGATACACAGTATACCTTTAAGATATTTGCGGTTGTAAACGGCAGGCTTACCGAATCGGAAACCGCAGGGTTTACAACGGGTCTTTTAAACACCGAAATGCAGGGCTGTTGGCTCACAACCGAAAAAAACGGCAGAACAGACCCCGAAACCTGCGCCTTTGTAAGGAAAAGCTTTGAAGCCGCGGAAATTCGGTACGCTACGCTTTTTGTTTGCTCATACGGTTGGTATGAGGTGTTTTTAAACGGCACAAAGCCGGACGACCGCATACTTTCACCTTCAAAGGGCTCTTATGATTCTTTACTGTTTTACGAGGCATATGATATTACAGGCCTGTTAAAAAACGGTTTTAACACAGTCTCGCTTATATTGGGCGACGGCTATAATAACAACGCAAATATTTATATGGGAAGATTTAAAGGGGCGAAGCGGTTTAAGGCTTGCATAAATCTTCACAAAACGGACGGAACGGTAAAAACGGTTGCAACAGACGGCACCTGGAAATTCACCTTAGATACGCCGTGGATCAAAAACAATATTTACAACGGCGAAATATACGACGCCACCCGTGAGATTATGGGTTGGCAAAACACTGATTTTGACGATTCAAAATGGAATTTAATGCCTTTATCGCCCTTAAAGGAAAGAATGAAGCTTTATTGCGATATAGGACCTTATATAAAAATTACGGAAACGAGAAAACCTGAAAAAATATACGATTGCAGAGACGGAAGATATATACTTGATTTCGGGCAGAATATGTCCGGATTTATACGCATTTCATTAAACGGAAAGCGCGGAAATGCAATAAGAATTAAAACGGCGGAAGAAATTAAAATTGACAAAAACGACCGCGAGCTGGAGTTTATTACAAACAGGGGAGCGGCTTCAACAGATACATATATAATGAACGGCGAGGGTACTGAAACCTATAACCCGCATTTTACATATCACGGCTTCAGGTATGCCGAGATATACGGTCTTAATAAAAGACCGAGCGGGGAAGAGGTAACAGCCTGCGCGGTGCATACGGAATTTGAGGGGTATGCAGGCTTTAAAACAGATAACAAAATGATAAACCGAATATATGCCAACGCCTTTTGGTCGGTTCGGTCAAACAGCCTATCGTTTCCATCGGATTGCGCCGCGCGTGACGAAAGAACGCCGTGCCCTATGGATTTGTACTGCTATTTAAAAACAGCAATGTATATGTTAGCGCCGGGCGCTTATTACCCGCGTTACTTAAAAAATAATAATATTGATAAAATAAAAGACGGGAAAATAAATATGACCTGGAACGGCTGCTTAATTGCGCTGCCCTGGTATTTTTACCGCTATTACGGAAACCCCGTGTATATTAAAAGATACTACAATAAGCTTAAAAGGCTGTATACCGAGTATTTGCAGCAATGCGGGGTGGCTGTGCCCGGCGGCACATTCGGTGACTGGTGTGCGCCCAACGATTACGGAAATTATCTTACCTCGTTTTCCTCGGTAAGCGAAACGGAATATCATGCAAAGTTTTTAACAGCTGAAATGATGGCGGATATGGCAAATGCTTTGAGAAAAAGGGAGGACGCGGCGTATTTTAAAGCTGTTGCAAAGAAAACGGCGGAAAAATATGTGCAATGCTTTTACAATAAAGAAAAAGGCACTTTTTCAAACGGAAAACAGGCGCCTAACCTCTACGCGCTGGCAGGCGGATTTCTTTCCGACAGTGAGGAAAACGATATTGCGGCAAGGCTTTTAAAATCAATTTCCGAAAACGGGAAGCATTTGGATCTCGGAATTTACGGAATAGGTTATCTGGTTGAAGAGCTTGGCAGATTCGGTGCGGCGGATACTGCGCTTGACTGCTTTATGAATCCCGAGTACCCGAGCTTTGCTTATCAAATAGCAAAGGGTGCGACCACTCTTTGGGAGCAATGGTGCGGGAAGGGCGATATGTCATCGCACAATCACGCAATGTTTGCAGGTGCGGTATGCGGATTTTACACAACGCTTGCGGGCGTAACGCCGACCGATAACGGGTTTAAAAAATTCAAAATTAAGCCCATGCTTTCAAGACATATAAAAAGGCTTGACTTTTCTTTTAATACGGTCAACGGTAAATTTGAATTGCATTACCGAATTAAAGACGGCGATTTTATTTTAGAGCTTTTAATACCCTGCAATTGCCGCGCCGATGTAATTTTGCCGGACGGCGAGAAAAAAAGCATCGGAAACGGGCGGTATAGCTTTATTTGCCCGCTTGAGAAAAGCAAAAATATAATTTTAAGGAGTGCCGTTTTACAGCGGCGGAAAGGATAAGAAATGAAATTCGGACATTTTAACGACGAGGCCAAAGAGTATGTAATAGAAACCCCCAATACTCCCTACCCGTGGATAAATTACCTTGGATATAAGGACTTTTTTACAATGATTTCAAATACGGGCGGAGGTTACAGCTTTTATAAGGACGCAAAACTCAGAAGAATAACCCGTTTCCGTTACAATAATGTTCCTATGGACGACGGTGGCAAGTATTTTTACATTAAAGACGGCGATACCGTTTGGAATCCGGGTTATAAGCCTACAAAAACTCCGCTTGATAAATATGAATGCCGCCACGGTATGGGATATACCGTTATTCACGGCGAAAAAAACGGCGTTTCGGCAGACTGCACTTATTTCGTTCCGCTTAATACCGCATGCGAAATACATAAGGTTGTAATTACCAACAATACAGATTGTCAAAAGAATTTAAAATTACATTCGTTTTTAGAGTTTTGCCTTTGGGACGGGCTTGACGATCAGACTAATTTTCAGCGCAATCTTTCCGTTGGCGAGGTTGAGGTTGAGGGAAATGTAATATATCACAAAACCGAATACCGTGAGCGCCGCAATCACTATGCTTTTTACAGTGTAAATGCTGATATATCGGGCTTTGATACCGACCGCGAGGATTTCCTCGGAATTTATAACGGCTTTGACCGCCCCGCAACGGTTTTCGATACCGACCCGACCGATTCGATTGCGGTGGGTTGGGCGCCTGTGGCTTCCCATTGTATTGATGTTGCCTTGGACGCGGGAGAAACCAAAAGCTTTGTTTTTGTGCTCGGATACATTGAAAACGAGCAGGATAAAAAATGGACGGCGCTTAATGTTATCAATAAGGAAAAGGCATATAAAATGATTGCTGAATTTGATACCGCCGAAAAAGCCGACGCGGCGCTTGACGAGCTAAAGGCTTATTGGAACGAGCTGCTCAAAACCTTTACAATTAAGAGTAACGACGAAAAGCTTGACCGTATGGTGAACATATGGAATCAGTATCAGACAATGATTACCTTTAATATGTCCCGCAGCGCTTCGTATTTTGAAAGCGGAATAGGCAGAGGAATGGGCTTTAGGGACAGCAACCAGGATCTGCTCGGATTTGTGCATCTTGACCCTGTAAGGGCAAGGGAAAGACTTATAGATCTTGCTTCAACGCTTATGGCAGACGGCGACGCGTACCATCAGTATCAGCCCCTTACAAAAAAAGGCAATGCGGAAAGAGGCGGTAATTTCGGTGACGATCCGATGTGGCTTGTAGGCTCTACCGCAGCGTATCTTAAAGAGACAGGAGATACCTCTTTATTGGAGGAGCGCGTGCCGTTTGATAATAACGAAGCTTTGGCAGATACTATGTTTGAGCATTTAAAACGCGCTTTTTACCATGTTGTTAATAATCGCGGACCGCACGGTCTGCCCCTTATAGGCAGGGCGGATTGGAACGATACGCTGACTCTTAATTGCCTTTCAAACACACCGGGTGAGAAGTTCCAATTTACCGAAAATACAGATTGCAAAACCGCCGAAAGCCTGATGATTGCGGGTCAGTTTATTTATTACGGCAGGGATTTTGTAAAAATATGCGAAATTGCGGGAAAGAACGACGAAGCAAAGGCTGCCGCAGCTTATATTGCCGATATGGAAAAGGCGGTTATAAACCACGGCTGGGACGGCGAGTGGTATTTAAGAGCATACGACCACAAGAGCCGCCCGTTAGGCTCACATAAATGTGAGGATGGGAAAATATTTATTGAGTCTCAGGCTTGGTGCTCTATGGCTCAGGTAGGAAAAGAAGAGGGCATGCCGCTTAAAGCGCTTGACAGCGCGTGGAAATACCTTGAAACACCATACGGCTTTGTGCTTTTGGATCCCCCGTACAGAAAATTTGACCCCGAAATAGGGGAAATAGGGTCGTTTTTGCCGGGATATAAGGAAAACGGCGGTGTATTCTGTCATAATAACCCGTGGCTTGTATGCTCAGAAGCAATAGCGCGCCGCGGTGACAAGGCTTTTGAAATATACAAGAAAACCGCACCTGCATATATAGAGAATATAAGTGAAATTCACAGGCTTGAGCCTTATGTATATGCTCAAATGGTGGCGGGTAAGCCCGAATATGCCAAAAAGCCGGGCGAGGCCAAAAACTCATTCCTTACAGGGACGGCAGCGTGGAATTTTGTCGCGGTGTCACAGTTTATTTTAGGTATAAGACCCGATTATGACGGGCTTATAATCGACCCGTGCTGCAACCATAATATGGAATTTACCGTGACGCGCAAATTCCGTGGAAATACATTTATAATAACCGTTAAAAACCCGAATAATGTATGCTGCGGTGTTTCAAAAATGACTGTTGACGGTAAAATGGTGAGCGGAAATCTTTTAAAGCCAACTGTCGCGGGGGACACACACATTGTTGATGTTGTTTTGGGGGAATAAATCTTGAAAATACTCAATTTCGGATCTTGCAATATAGATTATGTTTATAATGTGGTCGAATTTGTAAAGGCAGGAGAAACAATATCGGCGCTGTCAACCTCCGAACATCCGGGCGGCAAGGGTTTAAATCAGGCGGTTGCCGCCGCAAGAGCGGGAGGAAATGTGTTTTTTGCCGGGAATATAGGCGAGGACGGGTTGTTTTTAAAGAAATTGCTTGAAGATACCGGAGCTGATACAAAATATCTTAAAATAAACAAAACAAGAACCGGCAATGCAATTGTTCAGATAGATAAAGACAGAGAAAACTGTATAATAGTTTCCGCAGGTGCAAACGCATTGCTTGATGAAGCTTATATAAAAAGCGTAACGGCGGATTTTGCGCACGGCGATATTTGTATGCTGCAAAACGAGACCCCGTGCACCGACTTTATAATAAAGCAGGCTAAGGCGTGCGGAATGACGGTTATATGGAATCCCTCGCCTATGAATGAAAAGATCACGGACAGCGCGATAGGAATGTGCGATTACATTATTGTAAACAAAACCGAGGGCAAAGCGCTTACAGGCAAAGAAGAGCCTGATGATATTTTAAAGGCGCTGCTTAAAAAATATCCGCACACAAAAGCAGTGCTTACCTTAGGAAAAAACGGCAGCATTTACAGTGACGGTACAGATACGGTAAAGCAATCGGCGTTTAAGTCAGAACCTGTGGATACCACGGGTGCTGGCGATACATTTACAGGGTATTTCGCCGCAATGATAAGCAAGGGAACCTCTATTGAAGAAACCTTGAAAATCGCTTCTGCTGCCGCGGCGATAGCTACTGAAAAGCAGGGTGCCGCAAGCTCAATTCCTATGCTCAAAGAGGTTATTGAAAAAACAGAAAGGAAGACCTGATATGACAAAAGAACAATTTTTAAAGAATTTATTGCCGCCTGAGGGCAATGTGGATGTGGTGCTTGATACAGACACATATAACGAGGTTGACGATCAGTTTGCAATAGCGTATATGCTGAACTCCCCTGAATTAAACCCTGTTGCAATATATGCCGCGCCGTTCTTTAACGATAAAAGCACGGGACCCGAGGACGGTATGGAAAAAAGCTATAATGAGATTTTCCATATATTAAAGCTTGCCGGACGCACCGATATGAACGATAAGGTTTATAAAGGTGCCCGCGAATATTTAAAGGACGAAAAAACACCGGCTGTATCCCCGGCGGCGGAGCATCTTTGCAAGACAGCAATGAATTATTCGCCCGAAAATCCGCTTTATGTGGTTGGAATTGCCGCTATAACAAATATTGCGTCGGCATTGCTTATGAAACCGGAGATCAAGGAAAATATAGTTGTGGTGTGGCTTGGTGGGCACGCATGGCATTTTAATGATGTATATGAGTTTAATATGAAGCAGGATATTGCCGCGGCGCGTGTTGTGATGGGCAGCGGCGTGCCGTTTGTGCAACTGCCGTGCGAGGGCTGTGTGAGCGAATTCAAAATAAGCAAGCCTGAAATTCTTCATTGGCTTTCGGGTAAAAATCCGCTTGCCGATTATCTTGGTGATTATGCGATTGCCATATCCGACGATCATGTGGCGCATCTTCCGTGGGCAAGAACAATCTGGGATGTAACGGCGATAGGCTGGCTGCTTAATAAAAACGGCAGATACATGCACGGGCGCATTGAAAATGTTAAGCTCCCCGGCTATGACGGGGTATATCACGACTGTGAAAAGGAAATTCCTATGTGTTATGTGGATAGGATTTACCGCAACCCACTTATGGGTGATTTAATAAATAAACTTATCAAATAGAGTTGAACAAAAAGATATATAATTCAGGAGGAAGAGATAATATGTGGTATGGGTATTGTTTGGAGGGCCTTAAAAACAATGAGACCGATACTGAATATTTCGATATAAAAAGCTCGCCGTTTAAAATATACGGGCTGTGCAATCCGCAAGTAAATTATTATCGTCTGCCGGTCGATGTAGCAAAAAGCGTAGGCGGCGTAGCGCCCCATTCAAGAAACAGCTCAGGCGGGAGAATAAGGTTTGTAACCGATTCGCCGTATATAGCAATTAAGGTTAAGCACGGGCCGTATAATAACGGTTCTCCGCATTTGTCGCGGCTTTCAAGTCTCGGTGTTGACCTTTATGTAAATAAGGACGGAAAGGAAACATATTTTGCAAGCTACTATCCGCCTATAGATAAAGAGGAAGAATGCGAGGGCATAAAGTATTTTAAAAATGCCGAGGAACGCGAAATAACAGTATATATGCCGACGGGTACTACGGTTTCTGAATTTGAAATCGGACTCAAAAAGGGCAGCACCTTATCCGAGCATAAGGAATATAAGCATAAAACGCCTGTGGTGTTTTACGGTTCATCCATAACTAACGGATATGCTGCTTCAAGACCCGGAAATATGTATGAGGCTTTTATTTCAAGAAAGCTTGACTGCGACTTTATCAATTTAGGCTTTTCGGGAGCGGCTAAAGGTGAGCCGATGCTTGCCGAGTATATAGCCGGGCTTAAAATGAGTGCGTTTGTTATGGATTATGACCACAACGCACCTAATGCCGAACACCTCTTGAATACTCATAAGGCTTTTTTTGAAATAATAAGAAAAAAGCAACCCGATTTACCTGTAATCTTTGTAACAAAGCCGGACGCGGGACTGGATGAGGAAAACCAGGCACGGCGGGAGGCTATACTTGGCACATATATGTCCGCCAGACAAAGCGGAGACAAAAATGTATATTTTATTGACGGCTATTCGCTTTTCCCTGACATCGCACGGCTCGATTGTACGGTAGACGGCTGCCACCCGAATGATTTGGGAATGTATTTTATGGCAGAGAGAATAGGCGGAGTTTTAGCAAATGTTATTAAAGTAGAGTGAAAGTTATGTCAAAAGTAAAATTATGTGTATTTTCGGATTATCATTACTGTCCGGCTTTGTACCCACAGGACCAAAGCGGACTTGATACAATAATAGAAAGAGCGCATACGGCTGATGCCGATGTTATTTTGGAATGCGGTGATTTAGCCGCCGACGCAACAAAAAACGACGGCTTTTTGCAGAAATTTCTTAATAATAAATACGGTATAAAAACTGCTTTTTGCTATGGAAATCACGAGCTTGAACAGGTTGATTCATTAGAGCTTTTAAATAAGGCTTACGGTGTGGATAACAGCTATTTCTACAAGGATATGTTCGGGTTCAGGTTTATAACGGTAGATACCAACTTTTGGTATGACGATGACGGAACGCTCTATCATTATCCCGGCAGAGGGGTAGGAAGTCCAAAGGGCTGGGATTATGATGATAATGCCTTTGGTAAAGAACAGCTTGAATGGATAGCAAAGACCATTGATGAATCTCCGTATCCCTGCATTTTGTTGGGACACACTCCGGTTGATTTATCGGATAAGCCGGATCACAAGGAATTTTTAAAGATAATAAAAGCGGCAAATGAGAAAAATCGCGGCAGGGTACTTATATATTTCAGCGGAGACAAGCACAGAAATCATATAGCTGTTGTTGACGATGTTCTGCATTTTAATATAAACGCCACATATAACGGTGAATGGCGTCCTACGAAACACAACCTTTTCCCGAAAGAATTTACCGAAGGTCATGCAATGGCGGCAAATTGCTCCATATTTAAAGACCCGCTTTCGGCAATAGTTACCGTTGAGGATGACGGCCATATAAAGATTGAAGGAATGGAAACCGATTATATGTACGGTGTGGCACCGGAAATGTACGGCGGTCCGTTCAAAGGCGACGGATACGGTATATGCGAGCCGCGAATTTCAAGCGGAGAATATTATCTTCTGAAAAAATAGGAGTATAGTTAATGAATAGCATAGAAAAGTTTTGCAGAGAAATCGGTATGCCCGAGGAAGAATGTGAGGTGCTCAGTGCCGCTTACCTGAAAATAGTTGAGAACAAGTCGGTTTACGGTGTTTTTGAAGAATGTGTTTCGGTATACAAGCAAAACACCGTCTTTGATCGCGGACCGATATTTGAAAAAATAGAGGGACTTTCCGAAATAATAGATATACATAAATATACGCTTGACCTTGTGTATTTGATTATGCTGGTTCCGCATATGAAAGAGGTGTATGAAAAGAATGGATTGACAGAGGAAGTATTTAACGATTCTGTTTTAGATCTTAAATGGAAATCGGAGGAATGCAAAAGCGTCTACGGTGTCTGGGGTATTTCCGTAGGTGGCTGGACATTGGATTTTTTCATGCTTAAGCGTCTTGCTTTTGGAAGATTGCAATTCAACCTTGGTAGATTTAAGTCGGATTATAGTATTTCAGGAGTGAATGTTAAAAGCGGAGACCAATATATTGAAACTCACATTCCGTCCGGCAGACCGCTTGTACACGAGGAATGCCGACTTTCATATGATCGCGCGGCTGAACATTTCAAAAATATTTTCGGGGATAAGCCGATAATTTTCGGCTGTAATTCATGGCTTTTATCACCCAATAACCGTAAAATATTGCCGGAGACCTCTAATATACTGAAATTTATGGATGATTATGAAATATTAGAACCGGCAAAGGATGAAAAAAATTCCAATTTGTGGAGAATATTCAGCGTTGAGGAGTTGCCCGAAAATCTTGATGATTTGCCGCAAAATACTTCTGTTCAGAGAGCGTTTGTAAAATGGCTTAAAGAGGGAAATACAATTGACAGGGCGTTCGGAGCGTTTATATATCCGCACCGATTTCGGAAATGACAGAAATTGCGGTAATGGGGTCGGAACTCAATCCCGGAACGGTTTGCAGTAATTCAAGAGCATAAGCATACGGTATATGCAAACCGAGGATTTCAGTCGGAGAATACTATCTAAACACGCCGGAACATTCAGAAAAGTCAGGGGTAATAAAATGAAGCAAAAAAGCAGCAATACGGCAATAATTATAGGAGTTGTATGCATAGCAACATATTTGACGAATTATTATATGCGTCACATTTTAAGTGTTTTGACGCCAAGACTGTTGGAAACCGGAAAATTTACCGTTGAGCATATAGGACTGCTGTCATCGGTGTATATGTTTTTTTATGCGGCGGGGCAGCTTGTAAACGGATTTATCGGTGATTATATATCGCCGCGGAAGTTGTCTTCTGCCGGTGTATTTATTTCGGGTGTTGTTTCGATAATTTTCCCGTTTTCCGGGAGTGAAATATTACATATAGCCTTATTTGCCGTATTCGGCTTTGCGCTTTCAATGGTCAGAGGACCGTTTATGAAGATTATTTCGGAAAATACAAGTCCAAATCAAGCAAGAACAATTTGTATATTTTTCTCATTCGCCGGTTTCGCAGGGCCCTTAATTGCAAGCCTGTTTGCTATGGTAAATAACTGGCAGTGGGTTTTCGTTGCCGCAGGCAGTGTGTCAACGATTGTTTCGGCTGTTGCATATGCGTTCTTTACAAAAATGGAGCAAAGCGGGAAAATAACATACAAGATAAGCAAAAGTCAAAGCTTCGGGTCATTGCTTGCGGTTTTTAAAATAGATAAGTTTGTATTTTATATGGCAATAGCAGCACTTGCCGAAATGGGTGGAGTATCGATATCCTTTTGGATACCGACTTTCCTGACAAAAAATCTGCTTTTCTCAAAAGATGCGGCAAATATGATATTTACTTTTATATCGGTAATGCGTTCTATAGTGCCGTTCTTAACGCTTATCGTTTTCCGACTTATAAAAGAAAAGGATATAGTTCTGCTGCGTGCATCTTTTTTAGTGTCAACGGTTTTATTTGTTGGTATGTTGCTTTCACAAAACAGATGGATAACGCTTTTATTGCTGATTGTTGCACTAATGGCAATGAGTTGCCCGTCGGCATTGTTATGGAGTATTTATATACCGGGACTTGGAAAAACTGGGAGAGTTTCAAGCGTAAACGGTATACTGGATTGCACCGGTTATATAGCTGCGGCAGTAGCTAATATTCTTTTCACAGGTATTATGAGCAGAGCGGGCTGGAATACAGTAATTCTTCTTTGGGCAAGCATAGGAGTTGTAGGTATAATTGCTACGCTTGCTGTAAATAAAGCTGAAAATGGCGTGACTGTATTATGAAAACTGCGTGTTATACAGATATACACAATCAACAAGCGATGTTAAATTATCCGACTGTTTTAAGAAAATCAGCTGTTATTGCCGCCGAAAATACTGTTGCGGAATTTGGGAAAACGGATTTATATGTAATAGGCGGAGATACCATATCCGATTATCCGTATTGGAATAAATCCTGTGCATTGGCTTTTAAAAATTGGCTTGATATAAAGAAAAAAATTACGGAAAATTTTGAAAAGACGGCAAAGGGCAGCAAAGTGCTGTATGTCAACGGAAATAATGATTTAATGCTCGGCGATTTACCTGCGGCTGATAACCCACCATATAATACTTGTGAATTTTATCATTCCGGGCCGAGGATTGACACGCTCGGAGAGCTTTCGGAAGGTGAGTATTACGGTATTTATGCCAAATCTAAAGGAAAACAAGCAGGACTTTATCATCTTGCATTTCACTATATCGTTTGCGGAATTGATTTTTTCGGTCTTAATATAGACCCCAATACTGCATTTAACTCAGATGAGGGACTTGAGAGTGCCCTGCCGGGCGAAACAGAAAACAAATTTTATGAAGCTACCGGCACTCCGGAAATAGGCCAATATCCTGTTATTGAAGCAAACGAAGTGTATGTTGAGTTTAATTACAGAAACACGGGTTCATTGCAAGGATATTCCGTAAACAATAAGCGGGAGAAATATATATACTGAATAAGCTTAATTTATGGAATTTCTAATATAAAAGTGTAATACGACTTTACGAAGGGGATTTGTTAATGAAACTTTATGATCAGAACATATGGGGAAATTTCGGAGTAAATGATGCAGTCGGGAACAGAAAATATCTTGTGAACGAGATGGTGAGAGAGCAGGATGCGGATATTTGCTGTTTTCAGGAATGCAATCCCGGAACAATGCGTGCGGGCAAAGACAGTATACAAAATCTCTTGTCGGATAAGTATATAGAAATATGTATCGACAAGGCAAATGTTAATTTCACTCCCGTTTTTATAAGAAAGGATACATTCGATGTTATTGAGGAGGGATATTTACCGTATCCCGGTTTAAACGACATAAACTCAAAATCCGTAACCTACGCGGTTTTAAGAGAAAAGAAAAGCGGTAAGGTGTTTACGGCAGCATCCACGCATTTTTGGTGGGAATTCGGAAAAGAGTCTGATGAGCAGAGAATTGAAAACGCCATTGAGTTAAAAAAACTCGCAAAAAAGCTTGCTGAAAAATATGATGCTCCATTTTTGGTCAGCGGAGATTTTAACAGCGGATATGCCGAATGTACTCAAGGACCTGCCGGATATGAAAAAATGCTTGAGCTGGGATTCAGTGATATTCGAGGCATTGCCCCAAAAACTACGGAAGAGTTTACATGCCGTAATAATTATCCTGTACGTACTGTTAAAGACGAATATGTAAACGGTACAGCGCCGATGTATACGATAGATTATATATTTGCTTACGGTGACGGATTGAAAGCAGAAAAATTTGATATAATAACAAGTCAGAAAGCGCTCAATAGTTCTGATCACTGTCCGCTGATTTTGAATTTTGAAATAAGATAGCAGGTGTTTAATATGAAAAAAGTAAAAGCAGTTTTAATAGGAGCGGGTAACCGCGGAATTACATATACCGATATAATGTCGCGTATGCCTGAGAATTACGAGGTTGTTGCTGTTGCAGAACCGATTGAAAGCAGACGGGAGTACATAAGAAAAAAGCATAATATCCCAAAAGAATTGTGCTTTACGGATTATAAGGATTTGTTGAAACTCGGTAAAATTGCGGATATAGCTATTATTTCTTTAATGGACAGGCAGCATTTTAAAGCAACAATGACGGCAATAGACCTGAAATACGATATTCTACTTGAAAAGCCTATAGCACCGACAAAAGAAGAATGCCTTGAAATAACGAAAGCCGCAAAGAAAAACAATGTTAAAATTGTAATATGCACGGTTCTCCGTTACACACCGCTCTTTATTACCCTTAAAGATATAATTGACAGCGGTAAAATAGGCAAGGTGATTTCTATAAATCACGAGGAATGTGTAGGCAATATTCATCAAACGCATAGCTTTGTTCGCGGAAATTGGGGAAATTCGGAACGCAGCTCGTTTATGCTCCTGCAAAAATCGTGCCATGATATAGATATTTTACAGTGGCTTATAGGCGAAAAATGCATAAGTGTACAGTCCTACGGATCACTTTCATTCTTCACAAGAGAAAATGCACCTGAAGGCGCGGCGGAATACTGCATAGAGGGTTGTAAATATGCTGATACCTGCCCGTATAATGCAGTAAAGCTTTATCTTGACGATAAAGAAAACGGGTGGTTTAGAACTACCTGCACGAAGCTTCAGGATCCTACAGATGAAGATGTGAAAAAAGCTATTTCCGAAACGCAGTACGGCAAATGTGTGTTTAAGTGCGATAACGATGTAGTTGATCATCAGGTTGTAAATATGCTGTTTGAAGACGATATTACCGTAAGCTTTACAATGAACCCGTTCGGTAAGGACGGCAGATATATTCACATAATGGGTACAGGCGGTGAAATTCATGCCGCGCTTGCAGGGGACACACCGATTAAATGCTATAATTACCTGACTGATGAGGAAACTGTTATTCCGCTTGTTGGCAAGGACGGAATTGCCGGAGGTCACGGCGGCGGTGATGAGGGTATAGTCAAAACTCTGTATTCTTATCTTAACGGTGAGTATAACGGTGACTGTATTCCGGATATTGAAGAATCGTGTTATAACCATATGATTGTTTTTGCCGCAGAGGAATCGCGCTTAAAGGGTAAAACCGTAGATATAGATGAATTTTTGAAAAAGTAAGTTGTCGTGATCAATATTATTGTTATTTATAAAGGATATTTTGAAAATGCGAAATAAATTTGAGATTGCAAACTGCCCGTGCGGTAAAAAGCACATAGCGGATATTGACGATATAATAGTTGAAAACGGGGCGATAAACCGGCTGCTGGAGGTTATAAACGGCTACGGAGCAAAAAAGGCTTTTATTCTGGCAGATGTAAATACATATAAGGCGGCAGGCGAAAGGACCGTTTCAATTCTCTGCGAAAATTCTGTTCCGTTTTCCTCTTGTGTTTTTCAAAATGCCGCGCTTGAGCCTGATGAGCTTGCGGTAGGCTCTGCGGTTATGCACTTTGATAGTTCCTGTGATATTCTGATAGGCGTCGGCTCAGGGGTAATTAACGATATATGCAAAATATTAAGCTTCCGCAGTAAAATTCCCTATATTATAGTTGCAACCGCGCCGTCAATGGACGGTTACGCCTCAGCCACTTCGTCCATGTCGATGGACGGCTTAAAGGTTTCTTTGCCGGATAAATGCGCAGACGCTATAATAGGCGATATAGACATACTCAAAAATGCCCCCGAAAAGGCGCTTATATCGGGGCTTGGCGATATGCTTGCAAAGTATATCTCGATTGCCGAATGGCGCATAAGCAATATTATCACCGGAGAGTATTACTGTGAGAAAATAGCTCAGATGATACGAGACGCCGTTAAAAAATGCGTTCAGAATGCGGACGGTCTTTTAAAGCGTGATGACGCCGCGGTTAAAGCCGTTTTTGAGGGACTTGTTATAGGCGGTGTTGCAATGACCTACGCAGGACTGTCACGTCCGGCTTCGGGTGTTGAGCATTATTTTTCTCATATCTGGGATATGCGCGGCTTGGAGTTCGGCACACCCGTATCAACCCACGGTATTCAGTGCGCCATAGGCACGCTTTATGCGGCAAGACTGTATAACAAAATAAAGGCTGTTAAACCGGATAGGGAAAAAGCGCTGCGGTATGTTTCCTGTTTTGATTATGAAGCCTATAAAAAGAAATTAAAGGCTTTTTTGGGAAAGGGCGCGGATACTATGATAGCCCTTGAAAAGAAAGAGAAAAAATATGACCAAAATGCCCATTTAAAACGGCTTGAAATTATAATTAACAATTGGGAAAGAATAGTTGCTGTTATAAATGAGGAAATACCCGAACCGCAGTTTATAGAAAGCATACTTGATAAAATTCATTGCCCAAAAACAGCAGATGAAATCGGAATTGACCCTGCAATTCTTCCTATGACCTTTGCGGCTACTAAGGATATCAGGGATAAGTATGTTTTGTCACGGCTTTGCTGGGATCTCGGAATATCGGAATTTTTTGAGGAAACAGCCGAATGGTAAACAAGCGTTTTGAAAATATAATACTTTTCCTTTTTGACATGGACGGCACGCTGTATATAGGTGACCGACTTTTCGATTTTACCGAGGAATTGCTGTCGTCGATAAAAAGAGAGGGTAAAAAGTATCTTTTTATAACCAATAATTCTTCAAAAAGCGTAAACGCCTATGTAGAAAAGCTCGCCAGACTCGGAATTAAGGCGGCAAATGACGATTTTCTTACCTCATCACAGGCAACCGCTTGGTATTTAAAGAGGAATTATCCCGGTAAAAGGCTTTATGTATGCGGATCTGAAATATCACTGGTATATGTGTCTTGGAAGAAATATTGTTTGTCGTGACAGGATGCTAAAAGAAAAAATCATAAGCGGAAGAACGAAAATGGTTTTAAATCATTTTTCGCATAACGGCATTTCAAGTGTTTATGATGAATTCAAGCCTATTGCAAATAACAATGGCTTTGAAATATCCTATGACGGTATGGAAATTACTGTGTAAAAATGTCCGAATAGTTTTATAAATCTTCATTCATTTTCTGAATTTACGGACAATATATAAGGCAATGGTGAAATAGGTAAATGGGCAAAAATACAATAAAGCCCTTTTGGAGCTGGAATGACAGGCTCCGAAAAGAAGAGCTTGTAAAGCAGATAGAGCTGATGAAGGAAAGTGGGATAGAAGGCTTTTTTATGCACGCGCGCGGCGGGCTTAAAACCGAATATATGGGCGAAGACTGGTTCGACTGCATAAAGGCGTGTATCGACAAGGCTGACGAGCTTAATATGGAAGCCTGGGCGTATGATGAAAATGGCTGGCCGAGTGGTTTTGCAAATGGTATCGTTCCGAAAAAGAGCGTGGATTTTCAGCAGAAAAAGCTTGAAACAGCAATTCTTAATAAAGGCGATATACTGCCTGAAAATCTGCTCGGTCTTTACAGGGTGAGTGAAAACGGCTTTAAAAGCATAAACATTGCTGAAAACGGTTGCTTTGCGGTGTATTATACCGTAAACCCTTATTACATAGATACATTCAATAAGGACGCCGTTAAGTGCTTTATTGCCGAAACGCACGAAAAATATTATGAGCGTTTCGGAGACAGGTTCGGTAAATCGCTAAAGGGCTTTTTTACCGATGAGCCGCAGTACGGCAACGGCGCAACGCCGTGGTCAACTCTTTTCCCAGAGCTGTTCTTAAAGGAATACGGATATTCACTTACGGATAATCTGCCGCTTCTTTATTTCGACCTTGACGGAGCGGAGAAATTCCGTTCGGACTTTTACAATATGGCGGCAAAACAGTTCAGAACCTCGTTTATTAAGCAGATGTACGACTGGTGTACGGAGCATGATTGCCGTCTTACCGGGCATATGATGAATGAAAATAATTTCAGTTCACAGCTCGGCGCTACGGGCGGCGTGATGGCGTGCTATGAGTATTTCCACGAACCGGGTATAGACTGGCTCGGCAGAAAAATAAGCACACCCTTTATACCTAAACAGTTAGGCAGCGTTGCAAGACAGCTCGGCAGGAAAACGCTTACCGAATCCTTTGCGCTCTGCGGCTGGGATGTTTCCCTTAATGAGCTTAAATGGATAATGCAGTGGCAGATGGTAAACGGCGTAACCTCGCTTTGCCCCCACCTTGAGGGATATTCCTTAAAGGGAGAAAGAAAAAGAGATTACCCTGCGTCCGTGTTCTACCAGCTGCCGTGGTTTAAAGACGCGTATAAACCGTTTGCGGAGTTTATCTGCAAAACAGGTGCGGTGCTTGACGAGGGCAGGGAAGAAGCGCCGATACTGCTTATTGAACCCATGCAGACCGCATATATAAAGCATAACCCGAAAAATGAAAAGGAAATAAACGAACTGCAAAGCAATTTCGAGAATATTACAAACGAGTTGAGCGGCAATCATATGCTTTATCATTACGGAGACGAGAGCATTACGGAGCATTTCGGCAGTGTAAAAAACAATAGGCTTATCATAGGAAAGTGCGAATACAGCACGGTAATAATGCCGTATATGCTGTCTTTAGCGGAAAGCACATTAAAGCTGCTGACCGAATTTTCACAAAACGGCGGTAGGCTTTACTTTGTCGGTGAAATGCCGAGCCTTGTAAACGGAGTAAAGGATGAACGCCTAAAGCGCCTTAAAGCCGAAAAAGCAGACCTTAACGCCATTAAAAAGGAATACGGCTTTGCGGATATAACGACCGACGGAAAAGAAAACAAAAATATCCATTACACCAAGCGTATAACGGATAACGGCGACAGAATATATTACCTTGTAAATCTTTCGGACGAAGAGCAGAGCGTAACGATAAATACGAACGAAGATAATATTTACCTTTATGATGTGATAACTGAAAAGGCGACCGAAACGGACGGTAAACTGACATTTGCTCCCTACGCAAGCTTTATGCTTATATCGTCTGAAACGGTAAAACCCGAAAAGGCAGACGGCAGAAAAACAGAGTATATAAGTATAAGCCGTGAATTTAAAGTTTCCGAAAGCACCGTAAACGCACTTACCCTTGATTTTTGCAGGTACAGAACAGACGGGGGAGAGTGGCAGCCTGAAACAGCGGTTATAATACTGCAAAGAAAGCTTCTGGAACTAAAAAGACCCTGTAAAATAGAGCTTGAATTTTCATTTAACGCCGAAAGCGGAGCGCTGACGGATAACATCTGCCTCTGCGCCGAAATGCCTGAAAGCTTTGAGTTTTTGATAAACGGCAAGCCGTTTAAGTTTAAGGACAGCGGGTATTACATTGATAAATCCATAAGAAAAAGCAATATTTCGGATTATGTTATAGAGGGTAAAAATACAATAACCCTAAAGGGAGAGTTTTACCAAAGCGAGGATGTATACCGTGTATTATTTACACCCGGCATACACGAAAGCGAATTAAATAAGCTGACCTACGACACGGAGCTTGAAAGTATTTATATAACAGGCTCGTTCGGGGTAAGGGCGGAGGACGAAATAAGCTACGGTGAGCGAAAGACTATATTCACGGGCAGCCGCTTTACTCTTACAGAAATGCCGAAAACGGTAGATATTTCAAAAATAACCGAAGGCGGATTTTGGTTTTTCTCAGGCACTATGGAGCTTACGGGCGATATTTCCGTAAATAAAAAGGAAAACGTCAAATATGTGCTTTTACTTAAAAAGCTGAACGCGCCCGCCGCAAGGTTAGAGGTGAACGGTAAAAAAGCCGCAATCTTAATGTTTGCGCCGTACTCTGCCGATATAACCGAATACCTTAAAAACGGCGAAAACGAGGTTAAAATAACCCTGCTTTCGGGCAACCGCAATCTTTTGGGACCGCACCACAAACCGCAGGGTGAAATTTACAATGTGGGTCCGTCTACCTTTACCGATAAACACGGCTGGGCGGACGATAAATCCAAACCAGCATGGACTGATGATTACGACTTTGTGAAGTTTGGAATAGTCCAGAAGTTCTGACTTATTGGGATAAAAATTATTCTTTTAATTTTTCCGCGCACCTACAAATATCTATGTATTTCTGCGTTTCGCTTTCGCTTTTATCCTTAAAAAAATCGATAGCAGATTTAGAGATATTCGTAGCCGGAATATCAGGATAAAGCGCAGCGTCTAAGCTGACATTAAGCTCTCTGCACAACATGATTAAAAAGAAAAGTGCCGGAAACCCTTTTAAATAAAGGATTTCCAGCACCCTGACTTGGCTCGTAGCACCGAAAAAGATATCACCGGATTTTTTGAAAAAGCCGCTTGTGGTAAGGCTTTTTCGGGCTTTTTTATAAATCCGTACTGTCTCACTTGCAGTGGTTGTGATACCTTTTCTTTTTTTGTGCGAACCGAAAAAGATATTTTGATCCACTTAAAAAGCAACTTTATCTCTTACCTTTTGCCGTTGAGAATCAGTCAAAATGGAATTTTCAACATATCCATAGTTGTCATGCAAAAGATCGACCGTTTCTTCGCGGAAAAAGTTCGCGGGATTAACAATTCGTGCAGTTGTAAAATCTAATTTTCCGTGAGAAAAATCGCAACTTAAAAAGCGGTTATCGTTGTTTCCTGTTATCAGCAATTGATCAATCAACACTTTCCCAGAATCAGATACAGCCTTTAGAGATGACTCAATACTACCCAAGTATGAAAGAAGGCTGTCAAAAGATAAGCATAGGAGAAATCTGTCATAGCCATCTTTGTTTATTTCTTTAATTATGAAATTTCTCATGACAGACTCTCCTTTCTGTTCCTTATTGTTGAGTGCAAATCAATTCAATGCATTTGTTTATTATTTCGTTTGCTTCATCTTTGGATGTAATAAACCTTGTGTTATCAACAGAACCAAGTATATCACCAAAGTGAAAAATGGTGTCTCTTTGTAATTTGTAATAGTTATAACAGTTTTCGATAGAATCTTTCTTTGTGGCGTCAGTCAATGGTGCAGACACAATATACTTTGGGGGAGTATTTGATGTGTCTAAATTAAAACAATCAAAATTCCTTTTAGCAGTTCTTCCTGCTACAGTGAGCAGATATTTTATATGCCCCTCTAATGCCCTTAATGCCGGAAATACATATTGTGAATAGTCCTCACTATCCAAATAATATTTCAAATTGACAATTGATTGCTTGATTAAACGCTTGTTGCCTGCGGGATAATCGTCCGGTAAGCTTCTATCAATTGGTGCGTAGGCACCATCTATGTCATCGCTCCTTATGCTCATTCTGTAAGCATTGCCAAGGATTTGTTCGACTTTACTTTCGTCTTCGAGTTCAACTATCGTTGTAATAATTACTTGAAACAGGTATGTGTTTTTACCTTGAACTAACAATTTGCGCTTGCCACTACTGAATAGAGTTACAGTAACGGAATCGGAATTCAATGAAAACTTATAAATCACCCTATCAGCCATATTATTAACTGTATGAGTAATATTATTATCGGATTCCTCGATGATGCTTGTAAACGCATCGAAATCATCTTGATTGAAGTGAGATATAGAGAACCAATTTTCCCCTTGGACAGCAACTCGCTTTTTATCAGTCAAAGCCGACTTAGCAAGTTGGTCAGCCTTATCATTATATGAAATGTTACTATGTCCCGGTACTTTAACAAACTCAATTTGCAAAAAGTCCTCAAATTTAGATTTATATAATCCCACAAACATTTTGCTGACTTTCGATTTGGCTGCCCATTCCCCAGATGTCCACTTCGAAAGACCTTCGTAATCATGGTAGATTTTTATTTTTTCGTACCCGTTTGATATTGCCCAATCAAGAGCATTAATAACTCCAAAAATTTCTCCTATAATATTGTTGCTATCAATATATTCCTTATTGCTTCCATAAGCACAGATACCCGTTTCTGTTCCATCAGGCAGAATAAGACAAACACCGTATGAATATCTGTTTTGATTCTTGTCATAACTACCATCAGTAAATGCAACCAAGAATCCGTTTTTATTATCTGCGGCTACCTTGTCAGCCCAAACATCGCGATTTTCTAAATACGCTTCTGCTTCTTCTTTTGTTCTGAACTTTTTGAAATCTGGCCCAGGAAAACCCGCAGTTGCAGACTGTGCTTCAGACCAATTATCAAAAACTCCGGTTTTATGTCCCTTTCTAACTGCGTAGTACATCTACTGAGCCTCTTTTCGTTGGAATATTTTATTATATACAATTCAAAGCAAAATGTCAAGACTTAATTCAACGGTTTTGAACATTTTTAAATCAAAGGAGCGAATTTTCGCCCGATACATGCGTGAAAAGTCCAATAGTACCATTTTTCATTACCGTCCACCTTTATGTTTATTATAAGTCTCATTAATAGTTTCAGCGTACAAGGCGCGCGATTTTTTTACCAGGCCCTTGTTATTGTTCTTTTTGTATAGATAGCGATCAAGGACTTCATCCCAATACCCGTGCTTTTTCAACCAATCTTCTTTGGGTTTAGTATAGTATCCTTTGGTCTGATCAGCCCAAACATATGATCGCTGTTCCTTGTTAAATCGTATGTACTGTTGGAGTACTGTACCGGCTTTGTCGGTATAGTTATTTACAATTGCGAAGTCACAACTTTGTAGTATCTTTGAGCGCAAATGATCAATTTTTTTGATTGTAAATACGCGGGTTGAATCTTCACAGTATCCGTATCCATACCGACGAACCACTAAATTAAAAGCGTCCATCATGATATGTTTGATTTCTCCTGGGGCATATCTATCTTCATCATAGAAAACATCAAGGTTTACATCAAAATCATATCCGATATTGCTCTTACGGTCGCAGGTAATCATATTGCGACTGCTGCTCCCAATGAATTGAAATTGAAAAGAGACATCTTTGTTTCGCAGTATGTCCTGAACCTCATTAATTATCTCGATCAACTCATTTTTTGCCGGGGCAGCTTCTTTCTTGGAAACATATTCGAAGTTGTACATAGTTAAATCCTCCTCATATTTCCCAAGCCGCCCATTCAGTTCAAAACCAAATCATATTATTATACTTGTTTTTTCTTCGTTGTCAAGACCTATTATAACACATTTTAGGCTTTTATGCAAAAAGGTTTTTCGAACAATCATATCACATCATTCTATACCGCTTTCGCTTTACCTCGCGTAGTGTGATTTTGAAGTCCTTGTGCGTGGTGTCGGGTTATTGAGATTGTTGGCAAGCAACTCTTTGGTGTTTTCCAAAAGGCTGCCGTCGCCTGATTCATAGACGCAGACGAAGATTTTCTCTTTCCTGCAATCGGCAATAAACTCCTTTAGTTTTTGCTGTTTTGCCTCGTCCCTTTGGTCGGCGTGGGAGCACCACACCTGTGCCAGCTTCAGCTCGTTATCCATTACAATTTCCATTTTATCAAACTCCTTTAGTCACCCTCCCAAACGCCATCCGGTCGCATGTGTGCCATAGATAGCAATTGACAGAGTGATTTTTTGACATTCCCTTCGGTTGCCTTCCAATAGTCAGGATCAACTTCATCGGTCAAGGCATCAATTGCCATTTGCAAAACGGGTATGCTCTCAGCTCCGGTTTTCCCGTAAATGCTTCTGATGCCTTTTTCACCAAGAACATCGGGACGGCAGAATACACAGGCATAGTTGTATGTGATGTTCAGACTCAGTTCCTTTGTCCCGCCAATAGCATATGTACCTCCACGCATAAAATGTGGATTTTCCAATTCAATGGTCTGCTTGGTGACAGGATCATTGAGATGTATGTCGTAGCTCACTTTTCTATCTCCTTTAGCTTGCCATTCTTTTTCTTATTTAATCACATTGTCTGTTCGAAAGCCTGCTCATCTGATTCATCGGCTTTCATTCGGATTAGACCGTTATCGAACAGATCCGCTTGCATATCCACAACTTCCATATCAAGAAGTTCGTATGCCGCGTATATCACGCCATCTATTCTGATGTCTTGCTTCTCTCCGCTGAGCATTGTCTTGATATCTTCCGGCGTAAGCTGAACTCTGCCATCGGCAGTCATGATGTCAAAAGAACATTCGGGATGGCGCATAAGCTGTCCGCGGACAGTTTTGGCGATTCGTTCCTGCTCAGCTTCACGCTCGTCGGCATTTTTTATACCTTCGGCAATCGTTTTCGTAAACACTTCCGTGTTTTCGCAGATTTTTTTGAATCGGCTTCCAAAATCCGTCAATATCTGCAAATCATCACAATTGCAGAAAAAGCCACCCGCCTCGCTGTCAAAGATAATTCTTTCGATATTCGGTTCATCCGCAAATGCCTCACGAAACGCTGCGTCCCATTCATAGCCGTTGCCATGCGTTTTGAGTCCGCGCTCATCGCACACCTCATCGCCGATTTCCTTGGCATAATTGTCAAATGCGGTCTGACAGTACGGGTAGTACTCATCGCTCAGCAAAGCAATCGGCAGGCAGAGGCTGAATCGTCCGTCGTCGTGTGCAACCACATAGAGCGGTGCGTTGGTGTTATTGAAATTTTCTATCTGCTTTTCGGTATTCATATCATCGTATTCCTTTCAACATCACATACCATTCATTCGCATGACTTCGTCCTGGGTTTCTTCCCCGACAAATTCCGATGCCGTCATTGTTTCACCCAAAAAGTTCGGCTCAGTGTCCTCGTCAAGCGGAATATATCCGTCCTTACCGAAATCGAGGACATCCCGCATCAGCACGGTGCCGCCGTGATTGACTCCAACCTTCGGCTCAATGGAGCAGAAGCGACCTCCGTCATCGCTATGGCGGAGGTCGTATGCATGTAAACCTTCGGGAATCTGTTCGGGCTTAGTCCGTCCGTTGCTGAACAGTGCTCTGTGGTCAAGCACCTCAATGACATCTAACTCTTCCTCGGTCTGAGCCGGGGTATTCAGTTCACTTGTTTTCAATTTATCGTAACTCATATTTTATCTCCCTTCGTATAGGTTATGGTCATTGTCTCTTTCTTTAAATTGCATTCGGAAGACGGCGATATATCTTCCAAAGGACTATTTTCGCTCATATTGATTCCTTCTCCCAGATTTCTACGGGCATGTCATAAGCCACAAGCTCGTCTTTGATTATTTGTTCCACGATGCTCCAAGACCCTCCCGCAAGACCGCTGCCCATTTTATACGGGATTCTGACGGTCGTCAGCGTCCTTGCCGGTAATGGTGTTGCAACAGTTCTCACAACCGTGAGTGCTTTTCGCAGAGCGTCATAATCGGTATAGCATTTATCCCGACCGAAGCCATATTGTGCGAACAGGTTGGCGATGAGCCATTCACATCCGTTATATCGAATCGGACAAAACAGCACTTTCCCGAGCAAGTCCTGACGGTTAGCGGCTTGGGTGCAATTCCTTTGATACATCTCATATACTTGTGGGAACATGGTGCGAATCTGTTTCGCAACCCCTGCACCCATAATGCCCTGACAGTTTACCTGATGGCAGATTATCAGTTCGTGACCGGTTCTGTTGGGAGAAAATATATCACCGCAATGATAGTCTATACCAATCCAACCTTTCTCATGTTTCGTTCAGATGTTCTGTCTATTCTCAGCACCGGTATACGAGTAGCCGGACATAGTCAGCGGTTGGGCATGTTTCGTCCGGATTTGCATCCTTGATAGCATATTCTGCCCATCGACAGAAATAGCCGAGCATCGTATCCACTCTGCTCACGATTAAGTTATAAACCCTGTACCAGTCCTCGTATTCATCCCACTCGTAGTAGGAATACTCTTGTTTTTCCTCATCGGACAGTTTTTCGTATTCCACGGAAGTGAGCCAATAGCCAATGGTATCATACTCGTCGATTTCAAATGCTGCGATACTGACCTTGGACGCATACCCGCGGTATCGTGTCGGCTTGTCCTTTTTGACTCGACCTTTTACGGATTTGCCGTAGTTCACAAGGAACATGGAACGGTTGTAAAAATCCTTGTAGGTGTCGATATGTAAGTACGGGTCGTATGGTTCATCGTCTTCATGGGGAAATACCGACCTGACCTCTCTGCTCAGATTCTCCGGTCGACCGCAAGTGTAGCTGACTTCTTCCAGTTCTTCATATGCTTCACGAAGCCAATTTCGTCCCGAAATGACCGGACAGACATCGATATTTCCGTCAGTGCGCTGAAATAGCGGATTTAGATTGCACCACTGATTGCCGACACGAACCTCGGCATAAATTGCATAATAAGTTCCCATTGGTGATTCCTTTTTCTTTTTGCTTGATGCCATTTGTGTCAGCAATCCGAGTAAAATTCCTTCATGTCATCCAATCGGAGACATGAAAGCCGTCCATACTCATAGCCACTGCCGCAGTCTATGCCGATTGCATTATCACCCTTCCAAATACACCACGGCATTTTGTCTTGAAAATAGCAGGTGGGTGTGTGACCGAAGATCAGTATAAATCCCTCGGGAATCGGTTGTGTTTCATCCCATCTATCCCATATGGCAAATTCACGACTGTTTTTGTAGTCATAAATGTTCCAGGGGGATTTCATGTAGTTTTCCTCGGGAGAGGCATGGACAAGCTTGTACTTGACTCCGTTGACCTCAACTTCAAGGTTTGTCGGCAGTTGGCGGATGAAATCGAAAATCTCGGCTCGGAAATCTTTGCGATAATGTTTGAGCTGCTCATGCGTAATCATACCACCGTTCCTGTACCAAAGCCTTTTTTCTCGCCGATTCGTGTTTTCCTTTTCTTCGGCTGCATCTTTGCAATGACCGATGGCGTTGAGCATCATATATTCATGGTTGCCAATCAACATTTTGGCATTGGGCATTCTCATGATCTGTCTTAATATTTTGATTCCTCCGGCGTACCTGTCTATCACATCTCCGAGGACATACAATGTATCATTCGTTTGAAGATTGATTTGAGTCATAATGGATTCAAATCGTTGCAGGTTGCCGTGGATGTCGGATAATACATAGGTCATCGTTTCATCTCACTTATTCGTTCCATCGTGTCCGGTGGTTTCATATTTCTAAAAGCATGCATTTCGTATCCTCCGTTTCGAACTTTATTTCGGAATATTTTCAAACCCCGTTGACAAAACTATCGTTGCAATGATATAATATGATTGTGTCATCACAATGATATAGGGAGGCTTGGTTTTATGAGCACAATTCAATTACTTCACGGAACGGATCACATAATCGAGGTTCCGGATATCAATATCGGTAATCCGCACAATGACTACGGGAGAGGCTTTTACTGTACCCGTGTCGAGGAGATGGCCAGAGAATGGGCCTGCAAAAAGAACACGGATGGCTTTGTAAATGTCTACGACTTTGACGAAGACGGGCTGAAAGTACTGAACCTGCTGAGCGGCAATCATACAGTCCTCAACTGGATTGCCCTGCTTCTTCAGTTCCGTACCTTCAAACTCGATTCCGAGGTTGCGGTTGACGCTCGGGATTATATCATCGAACATTACTCGGTTGACCTTTCCGGCTACGACATTGTTGTCGGATACCGCGCGGACGATTCTTACTTTCAGTATGCAGAGTCCTTTGTGTCCAACACACTTCCCCTCAGAAGTCTGAACAAGGCGCTTCGTCTCGGCAAACTCGGCGAACAAACCGTTGTTATCTCGCAAAGAGGATTTGAGCGTTTGAAGTTTGTCGATGCATATTCGGTCGATAGGAATGTCTATTATCCCAAGTTCCTGGATAGAGACACCAAAGCGAGAGATACTTATCGTAAAGAAATCAAGAAGACAAAATCATATCGTGATGATATCTTTGTACTTGATATCCTTAGAGAGGAGATGAGCAATGATGACCCACGCATACAACGAATCCTATTTGAGTAATGCAAAGGATCGACTGTCCTCATTCTTCGATTATGCTATCAATGACTGCAAGATTAAGCCGGATTGGATAACCGTGCTTTTTATCAACACAGGCTATGCCGAGCAGTTTGAGCGCGGCAATCCTGCCTATGTTGCAGGTATGTCCGGTGTTGAACTTGCCCGTGCGGTTATCCTGAAAGCATACGGCAGAAAGGAACTTCCGAAGCCTACAAACTCTGAGGAATGCTCTCCCGAATATTGGGCAGGTTGGGCGCTTGCAGAATATCAATGGTACTGCGGTCGCAGGTTCAAGGATATCTTTGAGCGAATTCCTTTGACTAAGATTATCGGAATGTACTCTGTCTATCACGAGATGGATATCACGAACTTCATCGATACGATGGAAGAATTCTACAAGGCTGCCGAAGGCGATTCCAATCTGAAACGCATTCGGGAAAGCAGAGGATTAACACAGCCCGAACTTGCGGAACAATCGGGCATCAATGTCCGAAACATTCAAATGTATGAGCAAAGAGTCAACGACATTGATAAGGCGCAGGCACGAACACTCTACAAGTTATCCCGTGTTCTTGGTTGCGATATCGAAGACCTGCTTGAAAATCCTATGATGTAACTCCATTTGTGCACCTGCTTCGGCAGGTGCATTTTCTATACCTAAATACGCCTTAAGCAAGGGCAGGTTTTCGGGAATCACGCAGAATTTGAGAAATCCCACGGTCATATTTTCAATCGTTGTCCCGAGGTTCTTGAACAGTTCGGCCGCCTGATTATATACCTCGCTGTCGATTTCAATAGTCATGGTTACAAGATCCTTGTTCATCGTATTCTCTTATCCATCTCCGAAGAAATAGTCTTTGTTGAAACTCGTGAAGGAAGCCGCAGAGTAATCGTCCAAAATTAGTTTGTAGTAATCCCATCGTCACAGCTTCTTTCTGTTAGCCCATGTGTAATCGACAAACACATTCCAATTATTCATAATCTGCCAACAGACATCCACCTTCTTTTTCTCGGATTCACGGGGAGATACCCATGGGGTAACAAGAACTTCCCATTCGCACTTCGACCAAAAGTAATACATTACCTCGCTGCGGAGCTGCTTGGCGAAGTCTTCTTTGCTTGGATATTTCTTGGCGGCCTGCTTCACATATTGACGGAATGAACCGTGTTCGAAGACATTGAAGATTTCGATGCTGCGGCTGTTGCAGTTGTGGTAGAACACATTCCATCTAATCTCGTTTTCGGGATTAGCGGTTTGATTCTTTTCCCACGGGAACTGTGCCATATATTCAGCAGACCTTTCGCCATAGGTGGGGCGTATTGTCCTTCCACGCTCAATAATCTTGTCCAAGGTTACAGGCTCGTAATTCCAATACATACAACCTACATTGTAGATTTCATTCCGGCATCCAATGCTATTAAGACGCTTTGCAAAATCAACCTCAAAATCCGCTTCATCTGTAAAATGGGAATGAGCATGGAGATGGATTGCCTGGTATCGATGTCCGTTGTACATCGGAGTGAAATAATGGGAGAGGATAACTCTTTTCTTCGTGCCGTCTTCCAAAGTCACGCAAATGTCGTCGTAATCTTTGATTCCCGCAAGCGCTGCCTTGGCTTTTGCATTGTGCAGGAAGCGGTCATGATTTCCTTTAATGAGAATGATCTGACCGTTTAGACTTTTGATAAGCTCCGGAGCGTCATCGTTTCGTGCTTTCCATATCATGTCCCCAAGGACATAAGTGAGGTCGCCCTTGCCAACCTTGTTGTTCCATCTGCGGATAAGTTCCGCGTCCATTTCCTCAACCGTCTTGAACGGACGATTATCAAAAGCAATCACATTGGCATGTCCAAAGTGCAGATCACCGGTAAAGAATATCTTACCCATCTTCCATCTCTCTTTCTAAATTTGTTTTGTTGACCTTCATCTTCTGTAATTCCTCACTTGACTCGAACTGATGGAAAAGAAAATGCATTTTATCAATTCGTTTGTTTGTGTGCCAATGTCCGCAGAACCATGCCATATAGTCCGTCGTTTCTTCTATGACATCGAGCCACTTCTCCGTACTGTCATCCACTGTACTTTGGTCGATACCCGGGAGGAATTCTTCGACAGGCTCATATTTGAAAGGACAGGTGTGTGACAGAACAACATCGATAGCATTTTCTTTAAGCTGCTGCTCTACATATTGCTTGATTTCTTCACTTGGTTGTTCATCTGACCACCAACCGTATCCTCGGGAAAGGCGATAGAACTTGTCCACACTGTAGGCGCCGCCGATAACGATGTGTCGAAGCCCCTCTAAGTCATATATCTCGCCGTCTTTGGCAAACAATACGGAGGGATAGGTTTCCTCATACCATACGATGCCGCCATGCCATTCCTTCGTTTTATATGTTGGAATATGGCATGGCCTTATTTCATGATTGCCGTGGATACAGAGAATAGTGGGCTTCAATTTGTCAAGTGCATACTTCAATTCTGCATCTCTTTCGTCTTGCCCGTAGTTAGCACCGACATCGCCGAGAATTACGATGATATCCTCCCTTGTGAGATTAAAACGCTTACAGAATCGTTCTATATTATGTTTCTGCCCGTGAATATCACCGGTGTAATAAATCATAGTTGTGCCACCTTTCCGATGATAAGTATATCAGTCAATTTGATTCTTGTCCTGCGATTTGAGAAAATGTATTCGCAAACCCCCGAAATCATATTCGCAAGCGAACATTTCGGGGGGTTGCTCTTTTAACCGTTTGTTTATGCAGTTGTTGTTTCGCAAACTGTAGGTTTATTCTTTGACTTTCGGAGTGTTCCATCGAAGCCGAAAGCAACCTATAATTTTATCTGCGGTTGGCTCGGGTTAAATACTTGTATTCACGCATCGCTTGCTTGGTTGCCTTAACGATATCAAGTAATACCCGCATTTCATAGTCACTGCAATCTGAGAGAATTGCGGTGAATTCATGATTGGATGCCTTGATTGTATTGGTAAGGCTGTCAATAAGCAGGTCATCGGTGGAGACATTCAGTTCGTTTGCCACCCTCACCAAGGTATCGAGGCTGCAAAACTTGTACGCCGTCTCCACATAACTCATATAAGCAGCAGAACGATCAATTCGCTCTGCAAGCTCCATTTGGGTAATGCCTTTCTTTGTGCGGAACGCACGGATTCTCTGCCCGAGAAGAATGTAGTTGATTTGCATATAGAAACCTCCAAAAAATTGATGTTTCTATTATAAGGTATAGCCGATGTGTTCAACCACGGCTTATTCCAAACATCGGGCATAGATTATATAATAATCTATATACTATAAACGGATGAAGGAGGTGCGTCATGAGAGAACTTGACGATGCAAGATATAAGGCAATCGGTGCAAGGATTCGTGATGTCCGCCTTCAGCGAAACATGAGCCAAGCAGAATTGGCGGAAAAAGCATTCATCTCCGTTCCGCATATGAGTGAGGTTGAAAACGGAAAGACCAAATTGCGGCTCTCCACTTTTGTATATATAACTGAGGCATTGCAGGTTTCTGCCGATGTACTGCTCCGCACCAACACTCCCGAGGTCAATGGAATATACCAAGGTGAGTTCAACGATTTGTTGGCGGATTGTTCTCCTGCCGAGATTGATTCTATTATCAAGATCGTGAAGGAATTAAAAACCACCATGCGAATGAAGAAAGACGAATACCTATTTTGACAGGTCGGGCAGCAATGTCTGACCTGTTTTTTTTCGTCGTTTTCGTTGAAGGGTTTTCCGAAAAATTAATCAACTTCTAAACGAAGACAATTATCTATTCAATTCAAATATGGTTTTCGAGGTAGGTCAATCTTGACCTGCCTTTTTTGATTTTTGGGTTGGCAGTTTTCAATCTGCCGACCTTATTTTTTTGATTTTTTTCGCCTTTGATAAACCAGCAGTTAAGCACTTGACTTGTGGTTAGTCGATATTAAGCCTTGCATGATTTACAATAATCTTAGCCTTATTTTGAATACTGCAAGTGGGAGGATAACCAAAATGGACGAGATAGATATTCACGCTAAGTTGGCTCAGATAGAAACTGCACCGCACTTTTCAGAGATATTTGACGGGGACACGGAACGGGCTGAGATGATTGCTGAACATCTGATATGGCTACATACGATTCGCCGTGAGCGACCTCTTGTGTCAAAGCCGTACAAAGTGGGCATTTACATCCGATACTTTAATCAGACCAAGTATGAGAATTATCTCGATTTTCACAAGAAGGGGTTTGTAGACACATTGGCATTGTGTCCGAAGTGGGAATTGGTTGACTTCTATATAGATGAAGGCTCAACTGCTCCCAATATGGAAAACGCACCCGAGTGGTGCAGACTGCTTCAAGATTGTCTTGACGGCAAGGTGGATTTAATCATCACTCAAAAGGTTTCCAATGTAACGAAGAAGCCGCAGGAGATTACAATCATGTCTCGCTTCCTTGCAACGCTGCCGCATCCGGTCGGAATCTACTTTATCTCCGAAGATATTTTCACCCTTGCTTCTTATTATCAAGAAGATATGCGGGACATAGACTTCTTCCCCGATGGATGGGTGAGCCTGCCGGACGATGACTCCGAGAGGAGGCTGCTGCATGATTGACAAAACGAAACGCTTAGAAAAAGAGCAAGCCAAGGCAAAGACCAAAAAACGCATCTATGTTGAGGTCGATCCCGAAAACTATGATTACTTTCCCGAGACCAGACAAGCCGATTATTACGATAATGATGTCCCGCAAAGGGTTGCCATCTATGTTCGTGTTTCTACGGATGATGTCCGGCAGACTACATCCTTTGAGTTGCAAAAGAAGTATTATGAAGACTTCGTTATCAAGCACCCTCACTGGACGCTCGTTAAAATCTACGCTGATGAGGGTATCTCCGGCACTTCTCTGAATAAACGAGAACAGTTTCTTCAGATGATTTCCGATGCAAAGCGCGGAAAAATCGACATGATAATCACAAAGAGCGTTTCCCGTTTTGCCCGCAATATCTATGACTTTATCGGTATAGTCCGAGACCTTGCCGAACGCAATCCGCCTGTCGGTGTTTTCTTTGAAAGTGAAGGGATCTTCTCGCTGAATGATGACTCACAGCTTGCATTGTCTTTCCAAGCCACAATGGCCGAGGAAGAGTCACACACACGAAGCAGGTCGATGGAAACATCTCTGCGTATGCGATTGGACAATGGTATCCCTCTGACTCCCAAACTGCTCGGGTATATGCATGATGCTGACGGAACACTGATTCCGAATCCAGATGAAGCGCCTACGGTTAAACTTGCATTCTATATGTATCTGTACGGCTATTCATCACAGCAGATTGCCGATGCTTTCAATGCTCTCGGACGCAAGTCCTATTTGGGAAATATCAACTGGACTTCCAACGGTATAGTTCAAATACTACGCAATGAACGACATTGCGGTGATGTCCTCACTCGCAAAACCTTTACGCCAAACTTCCGTACCCATAAGGCAAAGAAAAACAGGGGTCAAAGACCGCAAAGCCGATATCGCAATCATCACCCCGGCATCGTTTCCCGCGACGATTATATTGCGGTTCAGCAAATGCTTGATAACGCTAAGTACGGAAACAAGTCTATCCTTCCCGAAATTCGCGTTGTAGAAGACGGCGTCCTCAAAGGTTTCGTCACCATTAATCCCCGATGGGCAGGATTCAAAGAGGGAGACTACTACCTGGCTTCCAAAAGCGTGTATTCATCTTCCGAGGAAGAACCGCATCCGGAGGAAGAAATTCAGTTTGAGGTGGAAGCAGGTGACTTTGACCTGCGCGGTTTTGAAATAGCCCGCGGCGAGTTCTTCGATGCTCCGCGTCAGCCTCACGCCATTATTTATCATAAGTTTATCAAGTTCAGTACCGCGTGTGTCCGGAAATTCGGCACACAGAATTATATTGAGATTCTGATAAATCCTATTAGCCGAAAACTTGCGATTCGACCGACTACCAAAGAAAACCGTAATAGTGTCATGGCGTCAAAGCCGGAGAAAGGCATCCTATATCCACGGTTAATCCCAACCGCCGCTTTCAGTGAGACGATGTTCAACCTTCTTGGTTGGAACATCGAATACAAATACCGCATTTTAGGCACTCTCTATGAGCAGGATGGCGTAGTTGCCTATATCTTTGATACCGTTGACTCCGAGGCATATTTCAAGCCTAATGTGCTTTCTAAAGAAAACGGCGAAGAAGACTGTATAAATGTGCAGCCGTTGATGCCCTCCGGAAAGCGCATTCGTGCAATTCCCGAATCATGGACAAGTTCCTTTGGTAAGCAGTTCTATGCACAGGAGAAGTCCGTAACGGAACTTCAGCGGCAGAGCGAGGAAGATTGGATGCTCCGTTTGGAGGGCCAACTTTTCGAGACCGGAAACAAGCTCCATGTGACGGCATTTGAAGAACTCAAAAGTTTTATCACGCAGGAATTGCAGGGCGTAGATATTCAGGAGGTAGTTTATGAATGATATTACTGAGCAAAGGACAAAGACAGAGGCCTTTGCTCCCCCGGCGGACTCAGAGCTGCACAAAATCCCGGTATTAAAAGACGAGGAAGAATTGATTGAAATGAGCACGGACTTCAACCTGGAGGAATTCCAGGTTGTTCGCAGAGAGTTCTTTGCTCATATTCGTGAGCCTGCGGTTACATTCAATAACCGCAAATTCTATGTGAATTCAGCTTGCCTGACCAAGTTTCCGCACACAGACTATGTCCAGGCGCTGATCAATCCTCATACTAAGATTTTGGCTCTCCGTCCCTGTGGTGAGAATGAACGAGGGTCGTTCCAGTGGTGTTCAATCGGTCAAGACAAAAGGAAGCCGAGGCAAACAACATGTACGCTGTTCTTCCTGAAAATGTTTGACATGATGGATTGGAATCCCGATCACCGCTATAAGATGCTCGGGAATATCATCCGCGCTAATGGCGAATACCTGATAGCATTTGATTTAACATCCACCGAGGTGTATCAGCGTACATATGATGCGGAAGGTGCTAAATCAACGGCATCAAGGACGCCGGTATATCCGATTGGTTGGCAGAACCAATTCGGTATGACATTAAATGAGCACAAGCAGTCTATGCTCGTGAACATATTCGATGGCTATGCCATTTACTCAATCAAGGAAAATAAGGCAGTTCGGCAAAGTCCGACAGCAACTGTGACTGCCGACACAGTTGCACTGCCGGAAGGAGAAATAAATCATGAGCGAACAGACACGACAACAAGTGACTATAGCGGTTGACTTGAAAAAATACCGTATTCGCATTCATCGTAGCACACTGGCTTTGCTCGGGACACCCAAGTATGTTCAGTTCCTTGTCAGTCCTTCGGCTATGATGCTTGCTATCCAAGGAACGGACAAGAGAACAAATTATACTCATCGTGTAAATTTGGCTGCATTGCATCCGGATAACTCTTACGAAATTTACAGCACCTCATTTGTCAATAAACTCTGCTCCCTGGTAGAAGGATTAGATAGTGCTTACGCATACAGACTGACCGGAGAGATTATAGCAGAAGAAAATGCAGGCGTTTTTCCACTCAGTTCTCTCCAAAAAATTGATGGATTGGAGGAGCGATAATGGAGTTGAAACGGCTGAAAATAGACGAAGAATTCAGACATTTAATCCGTCCGCTGCGGCACAGAGAGTTTTTGCAACTCGAGCAGAATATTATAAATGACGGCTGTCGTGACCCTATCGTTGTATGGCATGACACCATTGTAGACGGTCATAACCGTTACGAAATTTGTATGCGCCACAGCATTCCCTTTGATACAAAGGATATGGAATTTGAGTGCCGAGAGGCTGCTGTCGCCTGGATATGTGCCAATCAACTCGGAAGAAGAAACATTACCGAAGAGACCCGCAAGTTCCTTATTGGTATGCAGTACGAGAATGAAAAATTGGTTACCCGAATTCGCAATAAGATAGGGAGAAATCAGCACACCCTGGATATATCCACGATGGACGAAGAGGATGCGGACAAAGCTTGCCGCCATTGGACGGCACAGAGAATTGCCGAAGATAATAATGTATCGGCTGCCACTGTGCAGAAGTATGCCATATTTACGAGAGCGTTAGAGGAAATCGGAAAGAAAGAGCCGAAATTAGTGCCCAAGATTCTTTCGGGGCAGTACAAGATTGCCCATAAGCATGTGTTGGAAATGGCGGAACTAAATCCGCAGGATCTTCGGCGAATCAATCGGAAGATTGATCGAAATCCTGCTGAGTTTATGCATTACAAAGCCACGCGACCGGTTGTGCAAGGGAATAAAACAGTTGATGGCTAATTAAAGGGAACAAAAAGAAAGGAAAAGCACAATCCAGACGGTATCAG
>ERZ773188.239-NODE-239-length-69071-cov-6.540034_pt1 | contig 69071 bp, 56 predicted proteins | sample MGYA00581011_ERZ773188 | MGnify/ENA primary metagenome ERZ773188 (study PRJEB29015, sample SAMEA2737798) | human gut metagenome | biome: human gut; feature: human-associated habitat; material: faeces | place: China | collected 2012 ...
TTTTGCTTCTGCTTAAATGATTGCTCTGACTGAAAAGTAAAGTATAGGAACCCTTTTCCAGGTTTAACTCATTAATTTTGTCATGTGAAATATATCCGGTTGCCAGTTCATTTCCAGAGTCCGTATACCAGCCACATAGTTTGAATGTTTCTTTCGAATGTTCGAACACACCTTTGTATACATCTAAGTTTATTTCCATTCCCTGGTCTGGTTCAAAAATACCAAGTTTTTTCAATGCCCGCTCCGACAATAGAATTTCATCCTTTTTCTGTGGGTAGCTTCCAATCACATTGGTATATGCAGGCTTCAAAAAATTGTTCCAGCTTTCTGAGTCAGCCCATACTACGTTGCATATCGTTTTTGCATTATCCTCTGAAATGTCTGTAGCTTCACCTACAAAAATGCTTTTCCCAACCTGTTTTATATAATCCAGTTGTTTTAATTTTGCATATTGTTCTTCTGTTCCATCTTCTATTCTGCCCGAAGAAGCAGTTCCATTTTCTCTGGTTAATCTTATTTCTTCTGCCTGTATTTTCCCAAAGGAGATTCCGAAGACCATGGTTATAGCAACAATACCGATTACTACTGAGCAAAATAAAATCGTATTTCTTATCTTTTTTGTGCCTGCAAAATTTTTAGCCAGGAATCGGATTATGTCTTTATTGTTATTTGGAATGTTCTTATGAAACATAGTGATACCTCCTAACAATCGTTACAATCTCTTGTATAGATTTTCCCATCGGACATACGTATTACTCTGTCTGCCATCTGTGCTACTTCTTCTTGATGCGTCACGATCAATGTCGTCTGATGAAATCTTGCGGCACAGGATTTTAGTAATCCTACGACTTCCATACTTGTAACAGAATCCAGATTTCCGGTCGGTTCATCCGCCAGGACAATTGCCGGTTTCGTTAATAATGCCCGTGCTATAGAAACTCGCTGTTGCTGCCCGCCGGACAGGGTTGATGGAAAACGTTCTAATTTATCTTTTAGTCCTAGTATTTCTATAATCTCATTGAAAAAATCCACATCGATTCCCTTGCCATCCAGTCGCATTGGGAGGACAATATTTTCACGTATACTAAGAGAAGGTATCAAATTATATTGCTGAAATACAAATCCGATATTTCTTCTTCTGAATATCGTTCTTTCTTCCTTGTTAAGATCTTTTAAACTTGTATTTCTGATCCAGACACCTCCAAAATCCGGAGTATCAAGACCTCCTAAGATGTTCATAAGTGTTGTCTTTCCGCATCCGGATGTACCGACAACTGCTATAAATTCACCATCTTCCACAGTCAACGACACACCATCTAAAGCACGCACTTCATATGTATCGGATGTATAATATTTTTTTAGATTCATGGCTTTGATTATATCCATCTTTTCTGTAAACTCCTTTCGTAAATGCTACCTTTAACTCAGCCATAATCTATTATACATGGTACCTCTTACAAACTTCTTACAAGCTGCATATGAACTGTCTCTACCGGAAGATTTACCTCTATAAGCAGCCCTGGCTTCATTTGTTTTGCTTTCATCATCCCTTTTTGTAATAGAACAATCTCTCTGGAAAGATATAAACCAATTCCGCATCCTTCCTGCCCTCTTGCCTGCTCACCACGATAAAATCTTTGAAAAATTTTATTTTCTTCTCCATCTCTTATCCCGATTCCATAATCTCTTACTTGAATTTTATAAAACATTTCTGTCTGTTTCATTGTGATATTGATCGTGCTGTTGTTTTTACTATATTTGACTGCATTATCAAACACATTATAAAACGCCTCACACATCCAGTTTTTATCATGTTCGCAAATGATTTTCTCTGGCAATTCTACTTGAAAAAAGATTTCTTTCTCTTCTGCCTTTTTCTGTATTTGCCCCAACGCATTTAGAATCGTTTCGACAAGATTTTCTTTTTGCATGTGAACTTGTATGATTCCTTGCTCTAATCGGGCAGTTTTTATAAAGCTCTCCACCAAAAAGCATAATTGTTCTTCACTTATTCGCAAGTCTTTCATGTATTCTGCATTCAATACTTCTTGCGTTTCATTCAATGATTCTTGCAGCAATTCTGTATAATTTTTTATATTTGACAGCGGTGTCCGTAGTTGATGCGCAATCTCAGAAATCAATTTCTGTATCTCATATCGACTTTTTTCGGCCTCTTTTCTTCTTCCCTCTAACATTTCCTGTAAACGGATTAGCTGATTGCTAGTTTTGGAATAAAGCGTTTCCTTCCCGATATCTGAACCATCTAATTCATTGCCGTTTATTAAGGATTCCGTCAATTTATATATTTTATTCATTTCCTTCGCTCTTAAATGATTTTCCACTAAATATACAGTACTTCCTCCGAGTATGAAACCTATTAAAAGTACTGTAGAAATTGCTACAACCATGCTAATCTCCCATTCTATATCCCATTCCAAATACATTACTGATAACATTCGATGAATCATTTAATTTCTTTTTCAATCTGCTGATCATAACGCTAATTGTGTTAGGATCAATAAATTCACTATCGATTCCCCATATATTTTCCATTATCATCTCTTTTGTAAGAACCTGATTCTGGTTCATAATAAAATATTCCAAAAGCTGATACTCTTTGAGTGTTAACGATATTTCTGTTTTTCCTACAAAAACCTGTTTTCTATCCGAATACAAGATAACCTGCCCGCACATAAAAACATTTTCATTTGATTTTCTCTTCAAAACAACTTCCATACGTTTTAACAATACCTTTATTGAAAATGGTTTGACCACATAATCATCTGCTCCTATATCAAACGCTTTTAACATATCTTTTTCATCATCTTTTGCAGTTAAAAAAATTGCCGGGATTCCTCCATTTTTTTGAAGTTCCTGATATAGATTTATTCCATCTCCATCCGGTAATCCAATATCTACAATCAACAAATCTACAGAACTATCTATATTTTTAATTGCTTCTTTTCTTGAACCAGCAAGAATCGTTGTATAACCTTGATTTTGCAAAGATGTATCCAAAGCTTTTCTCAACAAATTGTCATCTTCTATAATTCCTATTACCATACACACCTCCTGATTTTTCTAACTTATATATTAAAAAATGTCCTTGCATTCTTACCGTTATGTAAAAAAGCAGGATATATCCTTTTTTCGAGAACATATCCTGCCTGATATTTTATGACTCCAACATCATTTTGTCTGTTTACTTTTTATCCCGGGTTTCCATCAGAATTACAATCCCGGAACCAAATGTAATCTTTACTTCATCTTCTTCGAACTGGTTGCTGACACACAGACTGTCATAAGGTGTGAGCTTATGATCATGAAGAGGATATTTTGCACCTTTGATGCTCAAGCTGTAAATCTCCTGTCCTAATGGGAATATTGAAAAATACGGTCCATATGCATCCTCGCGACGGATCACTGTGTCGCCGCCAATCAGGCGAATCTTATTCTGGGAATCCAGAATGACCGTATCAACTCCCGCTTTAAATGGAATTGTGAGTGTCTGTACATTTGCCCACAGATGGTCGATTCTTCCACCGGTCGCTCCGAGGATATAGATTTCACTGGCTCCAAGTGTCATTGCCAGGCGAATTGCGATCTCTGTATCTGATGCATCTTTTACCGGATTAAATTCGCGGATCGGAACTTTCGTCTCATTGCGGTAATAGTCTCCGATTTTCTGGTCTACACTGTCGAAATCTCCAACAATATAACTTGGAAGTATCTTATGATGATAAAGAAATTCCATTCCCTTATCAACACCAATAATAAACTGACTGTCCAGTGTTTCAAGTTCTGATAATACAAATGATTCCTCTAACTCTCCACCACTTACAATCACAATTTTCTTACTCATAAGTCTTCAAAATCTCCATCATCGCTTTTGTATTTTCTGCCGGGTCTCCCTTAAATACTGCTGAACCGGCTACAATAATATTCGCTCCTGCATCCAGTACTTCTTTGACATTTGTCTGGTAGATTCCTCCATCGACCTGGATATCTACGGAAAGTCCCTGATCTGTGATCATTTTTCTCGCCTCACGAATCTTATCCAGAGATTCTGGAATAAACTTCTGTCCTCCAAATCCCGGATGTACACTCATGATCAGTAACATATCAATGTCTTTTAACAGATCCTCTACTTTTGAAACCGGTGTTTCCGGGCAGATAGAAAGTCCTACTTTCATTCCACACTCACGAATCTTCGCAATTGTAGCGTTCACATCTTCACAAGCTTCCAGATGAATCGTCACGATATCGGCTCCTGCTTCTTTAAAAGCCTCCACATAACGAATTGGTTCCTGCACCATAAGATGCGCATCCATAACCTGGTCTGTTGCATTGTGGATAGATTTTAATACCGGCATTCCAAAGGAAATGCTTGGCACGAACATTCCGTCCATAACATCAAAATGTAGATATTTTGCACCATTATCCTCTGTAAGTTTCATCTGCTCTCCAAGAACTTTAAAATCTGCCGACAATATTGACGGCGCTAAAATGTAATCCATAACTAGTACCTCCTCTTATTTTTCAATTCCTCATATAACTCTTTATAATCTTCATACCTGACAGCATGAATCTTTCCTTTTTCGACGGCTTCTTTCACAGCACAACCTGGTTCATGAATATGATCACACCCATTAAATCTGCACTGACCTTCATATAGCTCAAACTCCGGAAAATAATATTTCAGCTCTTCTTTTTCAAAATCATTCACATATAATGAACTGAATCCAGGCGTATCCATAATATAAGAATCTTCACCAATCATAAATAGTTCTGAATGTCTTGTCGTATGCTTTCCTCGCTCAATCTTTCTACTGATACTGCCAGTTTCCATATTGGCCTTTGGATTTAAAAGATTGATAATTGACGACTTTCCGACCCCGGAAGGGCCAGCAATTGCTGTAGTCTTACCTTCCAGCATCCTGCGCAAAGTTTCCATATTCTTTTCTTCTTTTGCACTGACAAATATAAGCTGGCACCCACATTTTTCATAGATTTCCGCCAGTTCCGATAATTTTTCTTCAGAAGCAATATCCTCTTTATTAAAGCACAAAATCACCGGTATCTCTTTCGTCTGCATCATAACAAGAAATCTGTCAAGCAGGTTAAAATGCGGACTTGGCTTTGCCGCTGCAAATACGACCAGTGCCTGGTCAATATTAGCAACTGCTGGTCGGATCAATTCATTCTTTCTCTCAAATATGTTTATAATACTTCCAGTCTTTTCCACTTCACTTAAAACTTCGATATCTACGTCATCGCCTACCAGTGGTTTTTTCTTATCCTTGCGAAAGATTCCTTTCGCTTTACATTCATAAACACCGGATTCTACTACATGAACGTAGTAGAATCCGGCAATTCCTTTTACTATCTTTCCCTGCATCTTTTTCTATATCCTATTGCTGACCGCTGTCACTTCCACTTCCACTGCCGCTGTTGCCATTGTCCGTATTTCCACCAGTATTCGTGTTATCAGACGGTTTCGGTCCACGGCTTAATACATAAGTGATCGTGCTGCCTTTCGATACACTTCCTGAAGCCGGACTCATAGAAATGATTGTTCCCTCTTCATAGTTACTGCTGTATTCATCTTTCTGCTTACTTGCATTCAAACCGTTCTGAGATGCCCATGACAGAAGTTCTTCCTCATCTTTTCCTGCAAAGTTCTGGATACTTACCTTATCGCTGCCACTGCTAAGTACCAGATTGACGGCTGTTCCGGCTGATACTTTTTTACCAGGTGTCACGCTCTGAGAAATAACATTTCCCTTTGCTACACTGTCATCATGCTGGGTGCTGGTAGATCCTACAGTAAGTCCTGCTGCCTGAATCTCACTTCTGGCATCTGCTTCAGATTTTCCACGCACATCCGGTACTGTCTTCTTCTGAGCTCCCTTACTTACAATCATCTTAATCTGCGTGTCTTTTGCTGCCTTGGAATTTGCTGCAGGTGTTGTACTGATTACATTACCTTCAGCTACATTATCATCATACTGAAATTCCGAAGTAGGTTTAAATCCTTCATCTGTCAATTTTTTCTGAGCTTCATCCTCACTCATGCCAGATACATCCGGCACAATAATCTCTTTTCCAATTAATGCGGAACTTACAACTACATGAACGGTTGAATGTTTCTTTACCTTTGTTCCGGCTTTTGTCTTCTGCTCACTGACTGTTCCTTCCTCATACTTCTCAGAATCTTCTCTAGAGTCAACTTTAATTCCAAGTTTCTTATCTTTCAGTGCTTTTGTTGCTTTTTCTTCTGTCATTCCGACAATATCAGGTACTTTTACTGTATCTTTGTCTGATGAATCTTCTGTTGTTGTTCCGGATCCAATAGATTTAAAAATTCCTGCTGCTTTTCCGACTGCAAAAATCAAAATAAATGCAATGATCAGTGCCACTACGATCATTAGAATCTTCATGACCTTGTTCATACGTGGATTAACTTCTTCTGCGCCTTTTCTGCCATCATAATCGTCATCATCGTACTCTTCGTCGTCATCATCATAACGGTCATCACCATAATCATCGTCATAGTCATCGGCGCCATAATCATCGTCATCTCCGTAATCATCATCATAGTCGTCATAAGAACTTCTGATATCATCCAGTTCATCATCTGTGATAATCACTGTATCTGCATTACGAAGTGGCGGAATTTCAACAAAATCCCCGTCCGGATCCATCATAGATCTCTTCAGATCTCTTGTCAGATCTGCTGTACTTGCATAACGTCTCTCACTGTTCTTCTGGGTACATTTTAAAATAATCTGCTCCAGACTGTACGGAATATCCGGTGCATACTCTGACGGAGGTGTGATTTCCTGCTGCAAATGCTTCATAGCAACTTCCACGGTTGACTCTCCGTCAAATGGTACTCTTCCGGTTACCATCTCATATAGTGTGATACCAATTGAATAAATGTCACTCTTCGCATCACTATAGCCGCCTCTTGCCTGTTCCGGAGATGTATAATGAACAGATCCCATTGCATTGGAACTGATCGTATTAGAAGTAACAGCCTTGGCAATCCCAAAATCAGTCACTTTGACCTTACCATCTCTGGATATCATAACATTCTGAGGTTTAATATCACGATGTACGATACCTGCCGCATGTGCTGCCCCGATACCATTGCACATCTGAATTGCAATGCTAATGACTTCTTTATGGGAAAGCTTTCCCTTCTTTTCAATATATTCTTTTAAAGTGATGCCCTCTACCAGTTCCATCACCATATAATAAAGTCCCCGGTCCTCTCCGACATCATACACATTTACGATATTCGGATTCAGAAGGCCTGCGGCTGCCTGCGCTTCTGAATGGAATTTACGGACAAAATTCTCGTCTTCACGATATTCTTTTTTCAATACTTTGATCGCGACATAACGGTTCAGCATTGTGTCTTTTCCCTTATAGACATCTGCCATACCACCGGCACCAATTTTGCTCAGTACCTCGTATCTCTTTCCTAATACAATACCATCTTTTACCATGCACTCACCTCATCTGCAAGCGGCTCAGCTAAAACAACCCCTATGTTATCTCTCCCGCCATTGCTGTTTGCTTTTTCGATCAACATCTGTACTGCCTCGACGATGTCTCTCGCTCCCTTTACAATATCAAACATATCCTCATCTTCAACCATATTACTGAGACCATCGGTACACATCAGGATCATATCCCCCTTTTTCAGCCGATATTCGTAAATATCAGCCTCTACTTCTTCCTTGACCCCCATGGCTCTTGTAATAATATTCTTATCCGGATGATTCTTAGCTTCTTCTGCTTTTATACCTCCCAGACGAACCATCTCTTCAACAAGAGAATGATCCTTGGACAACTGTTTTATCTTATCACCAATCAGATAAAGACGACTATCTCCGACATTCGAAAAATATAAAGTATTCCCTATTACAGTAGCTATTACGAGTGTCGTTCCCATACCTTCTAACTTCACATCAGACTGTGCTGCCTGTATCAGCTTATGATTTGCTACAGACACAATACTCTTCAAGATTTCTTCCGGTTTATCAAGTTCTGTCTTTTCCAGTTCTTCATGGACAACCTTCACGGTATATTTTGACGCAAAATCACCCGCTTTATGTCCTCCCATTCCGTCTGCTACTACAAGCAGATTCGGAAAAGGACCTACCGGCTTATCTGTCACATAGACATAATCCTGATTCATCTCACGTTTTCGGCCCACATCAGTCTTCGCATATATCTTCATCTGGTCTCTCCTCTTTTACAGCACCATATCGTCTTCTGAGCTGTCCACAGGCTCCGTCAATATCAGAGCCTCTTTCCCTTCTAATAGTAACATTTATTCCGTTTTTTTCAAGTTTATTTTGAAATTCCATAGCTTTTTTGCTATCTGGCTTTTTGAAATCCCTCTCCTTAATTGGATTTACCGGAATCAAATTCAGATGACAGTTACGGTGTTTCAATATCCCGGTCAGTTCTTTTACATCGTCCGGTCCATCATTCACGCCTGCCACCAGACTATATTCAAAGGTCACTCTGCGCCCGGTCTGCTTGTAATAATCATCACAGGCTTCCAGTACTTCTGAAAGTTCGTATTTATTCGCGATCGGCATCAGTTTTTTACGCTTTTCCTGACTGGAACCATGCAGCGACAATGCAAGAGTAATCTGAAGTCCTTCCCCTGCCAGTCTGTGAATATTGGGTACAATTCCACAAGTGGAGGCGGTAATACTTCTCTGGCTGATATTCAACCCATGTTCATCACTAAGCATATGTATAAATTTTACAAAGTTATCGTAATTATCCAAAGGCTCTCCTGTTCCCATAACAACAACATTGGATACTCTTTCGCCTGTCATCTTCTGGATCTGATAAATCTGTCTTAACATCTCAGAAGTTGTCAGATTTCTCTCAAGCCCATCCAGTGTAGACGCACAGAATCTGCACCCCATCCTGCATCCGACCTGTGAGGAAATGCATACCGAATTGCCATAATTATATTTCATAAGAACGCTTTCGATACGGTTCCCGTCCTCCAGCTCAAACAAAAATTTTTCTGTCGGATCCACCTTGGAGATCTGATGGGCGACCACTTTCACTTTACGGATTTCATACGCCTGATCAAGTTTTTCCCGAAGTGCTTTCGACAAGTTTGTCATCTCATCGAATTCTTCTGCCAGTTTTTCATGAAGCCATGCATAAATTTGTTTTGCACGGAACGTTTTTTCTCCGATGCTCTTTATCTCATCTTGTAATTCATCATAGTTATAAGATACGATGTCTTTTTTCTCCATGACCTTGCTCCAATCTATTGTTTTCTAAATTCAGCAATATAGAATCCATCCCCCATATCGCTTCCCGGCAGCATCTGTTTTTCCCGGATTTTTTCAAATTCCGGAAAGTTTTCCACAAACCATGCCGTGTTATCCTCATTTTCTTCCCGATTAATTGTACAAGTGCTGTACAGAAGTTTTCCTCCTGGTTTTACATAATTATGGACAACTGTCAAAATCTGTCTCTGTAAGTCTGCAAGTCCTTTCGCCATCTCTACTGTCATCTTACTCTTCAAGTCTGGTTTTTTACCAAGAATTCCAAGTCCTGAACACGGAAGATCTGCAATTAGAATATCTGCTTTTTCATAAGACGCCTCATCATTGATCGTCGCATCCTGGCATACAGCCTCTATGTTATCAAGTCCGCTTCTTTCAATATTCTCTTCAATCAACGCAACCTTGTATTCTGTCAGATCTCTTGCTTCCACATACCCGGTTCCAGACAACTTTTCCGCAAGGTGAATTGCTTTTCCTCCCGGTGCTGCACAGACATCGATCACATAATCTCCTTCTTTCGGTTCTGCCCATTCGGCCACCTGCATGGAACTGATATCCTGGATATAGAAATATCCTTTCTGAAATGCCAGAAGTCCTGCCAGATAATCATAATTGGTCAGTTCATATGCATAAGGAAGTACCGGGTGTCTGCGATAGACCACACCATCTTTTTCCAGTTCTTTTTCAAATTCTTCCTTTGAAACAACAGCTGTGTTACGTCTGACTGTCACTGGGCGCTCTTCAAGAAATGCTTTTCCCATCTTCTCTACTGTCTCTTTTCCATATACCGAGATCCACTTTTCTACCATCCACATTGGCAGAGAATATCTCACGGAAAGACAGGCAATCTCATTGGAAGGATCCGGATATGAAAGCATGTCCAAATTTCTGCTGATATTACGAAGGACTCCATTTACAAACCCTTTTAGATTCACAAATCCTTTTTTCCCTGCAAGTTTTACCGCTTCATTACACACCGCACTGTCCGGTACGTGATCCATATATTTTAACTGGTAGACCGAACTTCTTAAAATTGTGCGGATCACTGGTTTCTGTTTTTTCACTTTTACTTTTGAAAATTGATTGATGATATAATCAATCTCTATCTGACGCTCAAGCGTGCCCTCCACCACTCTCGTGATGAATGCACGCTCTCGTTTTTCCAAATACTGATATTTATCAAGAACATTTTTCAGGGCTATATGACTGTACTCCCCGTCTCTTGTAATTAAGAGCAGCGTCTCCAGTATGATTTCCCTTACATTTACCTGCGTTGCCATGTGTCTATCCTCATTTCCTTTTTATCAAACTATATCTTCACTCAATCACACCATCTTCACGACTACTCTTCTTCATTTTAACTAATCTCTTCAATGTCTAGTCGTCTCTTCTGCCACCTGTCAGAATCAGGATTCGCAAAAGCTGAAGGATTGCAGAAGCTGCACCTGCAACATAAGTAAGTGCTGCTGCCGTCAGTACCTTTTTGGTTCCGGAAAGTTCATCCGGATATAATAGATTGCTCTCACCCAGAATCTTTATCGCTCTTCTGGAAGCATTGAATTCTACCGGAAGTGTTACGATCTGAAATAACACTGCCAGTGAAAATGCCAGAATACCAAGATTCAGTAACACTTGGGACATCTGGGAATTAAAGAACAATCCCAGAAGAATCAGCGGCCACGCAATGGTACTTCCAAAATTGGCAACCGGAACAAGTGCACCACGAATCTGTAGCGGTGCATATCCCACCTGATGCTGGATTGCGTGTCCGCACTCATGTGCTGCTACTCCGACAGCTGCCACCGATGTCTGTCCATAAGTTGCATCAGAAAGCCGAAGCACTTTCCCTCTCGGGTCATAATGGTCTGTCAGATTGCCAGATATCCTCTCAACCCGGACATCATAGATACCAGCCCTTCTCAGGATTGTCTCCGCAGCCTCTCTTCCTGTCATACCAGAATGACTTCTCACTCTGGAATATTTATTAAATGTTGAATTCATCTTCGCAGATGCGATCATGCAGATGACTACGCCGATCAGAACAAGTACATAGGTCGGATCAAAATACATTGGATAATACATAACTTTCTACCTCCTTTATCCTTTAGGGGTATTATATATGAAAAAGACGCAAAAACACGTCTTTTCATACTTTCTTAACATTTTTTTAGAATTTCTCCATATTCCAGGTGATTTCCTCTAAGAAATGCGCCTGCATCCATACGTTTTTTACCTTGAAGCTGAAGTTCCTCAATCTTCAGAAGTCCTTCACCAGTCTGGACATAAAAACTGTCTTTTTCCACTTTTACAATCGTTCCGGCTTCCTGGTCTGTATTGTCTTCCACGACATCTGCCTGCCACAGCTTGATCACTTTATCATTCCAGTGTGTGTAAGCACTTGGCCATGGGTTTAAACCTCGGATCAGGCGCTCAATCTGAACAGCCGGATCATTCCAGTTAATATTACCAAGATTCTTATCCAGCATCTTTGCATATGCAGTCGTGCTCTCTCCCTGCGGCTCCCATGTAGCTGTCTTATCTTCCAGACATTTCAAAGTCTCTACACAAAGCTTTGCTCCTGCCTCTGCCAGTTTATCGTGCAGGCTTCCACCAGTCTCCTTTGGATCTAGCGGGATTTCTGTCTTTAAGATCATATCTCCTGTATCCAGGCCTTCGTTCATCTGCATCGTTGTCACACCGGAAACCTTCTCACCATCAATGACTGCCCACTGAATCGGTGCAGCTCCTCGATACTTTGGAAGTAAAGATGCATGGACATTAATGCAGCCATAAGGTGTCATCTGTAGAATTTCCTTTGGAAGAATCTGCCCAAACGCAATAACAACCATAATATCTGCGTTATATTTTTTCAATTCTTCAACACATTCCGGCTCCCGGATCTTTTTTGGCTGATAAACCGGAATATCCCGGGCAAGAGCTGCTTCCTTGACCGGCGTATACTGCATCTTGCCGCCACGCCCCTTCGGTTTATCCGGCTGTGTCACTGCAAGAACAACCTCATGCCCGGCTTCTACAAGCGCCTCTAATGTACCAACAGAGAAATCCGGTGTCCCCATAAATATGACTTTCATCTATTCCTCTCCCTCTTCTACATTGTGAATACCACCTTCAACAAGATCTACATACATTTTTCCATCCAGATGGTCAATCTCATGGCAGAATGCTCTCGCCAGAAGTCCTTCGCCTTCCATCTCGAACTCATTCATATCTTCATCCAATGCTCTGATTTTTACATAGTTCGGTCTTGTTACCTGTCCACATTTTCCAGGTACACTTAAGCATCCTTCTTCTCCCGTCTGTTCTCCGGAAGTTTCCAGAATCTCCGGATTGATCAGTATGATCGGACCTTCCCCTACATCAATCACTACAATTCTTTTTAACACTCCGACCTGTGGAGCTGCAAGTCCGACTCCCATAGCCTCATACATAGTATCTAACATATCCTCAATCAAAATCTTTGTACGGATACTCATCTTTGTTACTTCTTTACAGTGTTTGGTCAAAACATCGTCCCCAAGCACTCTGATTTCTCTGATTGCCATAATCTTTTTTCTCCTTTACCTGCTACATTCTATCTTATGACGCCTGTGGATTGTAACCTGCTTTGCATCGGCATCATGTCTTCACTCTGATAATCTTATTATTACGGATTCATATCAAACTGTATCTTCAATGACTGAAAGCCCCGATTGATCTCAATGTATTTTTCCATCCGATCCTTCACCGCCATCAAGATTCTTTCATCTTCACTTTTCAAATAGATGACCTTACGGTAAATATCATTGATTTTTCCTATGCCTGGACTTGCTGGTCCAATGACTACCATCGGTGCCTCTCCGGCTGCCCGCACTGCAAAATCTTTCAGATATCCTGAAGCTTTCGTAAGAAGTGCCTCGTCTGCCCCTGAGGCATAAATTGCCATCAGCCCGGCAGCCGGTGGATATCCCATAAGTCTCCGGTAACTGATTTCTTCTTCATAAAAACTTTCATAATCCTGCTTTGCGGCATTTACAATACTATAATGCTCTGGACTGTATGTCTGAATCACAACCTCTCCTGGAAGATTACCTCTCCCGGCACGGCCGGCGGCCTGCACAAGAAGTTGAAATGTACGTTCTCCGGAACGGTAATCGTCCCCATACAGTGACATATCTGCCGCCAAGATTCCAACCAGTGTTACCCCAGGAAAATCATGACCTTTCACAATCATCTGCGTTCCAATCAGAATATCTGCTTCTTCATTTGCAAACGCTGACAGAATCTTCTCATGCCCGTCTTTATTCTTTGTCGTATCCAGATCCATACGCAGGACTCTTGCCTGTGGAAAACGCTTCTTTACCAGATCCTCTACCTGCTGCGTTCCCATGCGGAATCCACCAATATAAGGTGAACCACAGGACGGACAAGTTTTGATCATCCTCTCCTCATGCCCACAATAATGACAGATGAGCCTGCCTCCTCTGTGCTCTGAGAGCGAAACATCACAATGAGGACATTTTACTACATATCCACAGGACCTGCAAGAGACGAACCCTGCATATCCACGCCGATTGAGAAAAAGCATCATCTGATGGTGCTCACTGAAACACTTTTCCATAAGTTCTGTCAGTCTGTCACTTAAAATACTCCTGTTTCCATTCTTTAATTCTTCCCGCATATCGACCGTGTATACCTTTGGCATCACTTGCCTGGTAGCACGGTTCTTTAATTCCAGCATCGTGCAGCTTCCGCCCTGGCACCAGGAAAATGCTTCCACAGAAGGTGTTGCTGAACCAAGTACGACACTTGCCTGTTCAATCTGTGCACGGCGTATTGCAGTCTCCCTTGCATGATATCTTGGCACCTGCTCACTTTTATAAGTAGGTTCATGCTCTTCATCAATCACGATTAGTCCCAGATTGGAAAATGGTGTAAAAAGCGCAGATCTAGGTCCAATCATCACATCCACTTCTCCACGTCTGACACGCTCCATCTGATCAGAACGCTCTCCCTGGGAAAGTCTGGAATTCAAAATCGACACCCGGTTTCCAAATCTGGCATAGAAGCGCATCACCGTCTGATAAGTCAGCGCAATCTCCGGAATCAGCATAATTGCCTGTTTTCCCTGACTGACCACCCGACTGATCATCTCAATATAAACTTCCGTCTTCCCACTTCCGGTTACGCCATAAAGCAGATATGTTCCGTAATGTCTCTGACTGTAATCTTTCCAGAATGTGTCGATTGCCTGCTGTTGTTCTGGTGTATGTGTAAGTGGACCGAAATCTTTTTTCTGGTAGTGTATCGGATTACGGAAATTCTCTTCTTCCTGAATCTCCAATACTCCCTGCTCTTCCAGAGAACGAATGACCGAAAGTGTGACATTTAACTTCTTTGTAATGAGCTCATAGTCCTGCTGCGGCTGATCTAACAGCCCTGCCAAAAGCCTTGCTCTTGCCTTTTGGTTCTTGTGCAGATAAATATCTAACTGCTTCTTTCCTTCCTCTTCATTTAAAAGAAGCTTCACCTTGCGTTTGTGCTGGATCCGCTCTTTTTTCTTAATAGGAAGTACCGTCTTCAATGCCTGGATCATAGTTCCACCATAGTATTCTCGGATCCATGCAGCTAGCTCAATAAGTTTTGACTCGATTTCCTGATGGTTTTCTTCAATACAAAGAACTTCTTTAATTTTTGCGAGGTCGTAATCTGCTTTTTCAGAAAATCCTATCACATATCCATGAGTTTCTTTATTCCCTTTGCCAAATGGAACTACAACTTCCATTCCAACTTGAAGCACCCCCTCAAGTTCTGGGGGGATGCGATACTGAAATACTTTATCTAATTTTTCATGCGTAATATCAATAATAATATCAGCGAACATTACTCTCCTTTAAGTTCTTCCAATACTTCTTTAATCAGGACTCTCTCATCCATGTCATATTTCACGCCTTTGATTTCCTGATATGTCTCATGTCCCTTTCCAGCCAGCACAATGACATCACCCGGACGTCCATGCTCGATGGCATAACGGATTGCCTCTTTACGGTCGCAGATGTCGATATATTTTCCATCTGTCTTTTTCATACCCACGATGATATCATCAATAATTGCCTGTGGCTCTTCGAATCTCGGGTTATCTGAAGTAATGATTGTAAAATCAGACAGTTTTCCGGATACCTCTCCCATCTCATAACGTCTTGTTTTAGAACGGTTTCCGCCACAGCCAAATACCGTCACAATACGTCCCGGATTGTAATCACGAAGTGTGTGTAACAAGCTTTCCAGTGCCATAGCATTATGCGCATAGTCAATCATAAGTGTAAAATCATCGGATACCTTGACCATCTCAATACGGCCTTTAACCTTTGCGACTTTCAGTGCATCTTTGATTTTCTCGACCGGTACATTAAAATGTCTGCATACTGCAATAGCTGTCAGTGAATTGTACACACTGAATTCTCCAGGAATGTCGATTTCCACATCAAAGTCCATCAGTCCTGTCACATGGTACCAAACTCCAAGATATCCTGGTCTTGAGATGTGCTTCACATCGATCGCACGAAGATCTGCCTTCTCCCCAAATCCAAATGTCTCAATTTCGCAGGTTGCACCTTTAAATACATCTTCGAACCACTTGTCATCTACATTTCCAATTCCAACTTTGCACTGTTTGAACAGAAGTCCTTTACAGCGCTTATAGTCCTCAAAATCTTTATGCTCATTCGGTCCAATATGGTCTTCTCCAAGATTTGTGAAGATTCCGATATCAAACATAATCCCTGCGGTTCTGTGAAGCATCAGTCCCTGTGAAGAAACCTCCATAACCACACAGTCACATCCGGCTTCCACCATCTGTGCAAAATACTTCTGAATCGTGTAAGACTCTGGTGTTGTATTATTAGATGGAATGGTCTTATCTCCGATGATTGCCTCAATCGTACCAATCAATCCGACTTTGTGTCCTACTTCCTCCAGAATAGCTTTTACCATATAAGTTGTTGTCGTCTTACCCTTGGTACCGGTAATTCCAATGGTCTTAAGCTTTTCAGCCGGATATCCGAAGTAGGCTGCTGACATAAGTGCCAGTGCGTATCTTGTATTTTCTACTTTGATAACGGTCAATCCCTCTGGCACTTCCACATCTTTTTCCACAATAACCGCTGCAGCACCTCTTTCTGCTACATCTTTTACATACTGATGACCATCCGAGACAGCACCACTGATACACACAAACACACTGCCCGGTACGACCTTTCTGGAATCATTGACAAGTTCTGTAATCTCTATATTATCACTGCCTGCGACTACCTTGTAATCCAGACGCTCCAATAACTTTGTTAATTTCATTCTCTATGCCTCCTGATCACATTTTCAATATTTTACATCTTTACATTTTTTGAAAATAAATAGAAAAATATTTATATTTTATTATATAACATTCTTTTGGCGAAAAGCAACGAATTGCAATAAATTCTTCTATTTACATTGCGTGCTATATATTTTCACCAATTCTGTTATCATGTCAACGGCTTTTTCCATACCTTCAACTGTGATATGCTCATAAGGTCCATGATATGCATGACCACCTGTTCCGAGATTCGGACAAGGAAGTCCACGGAAACTAAGCTGGCATCCATCTGTACCGCCTCGTATTGGCAGACACTGCGGAGTAAGTCCGACTGTCTCGCATGCTTTCTTTGCATTGTCGATCAGATGCATATGCTGTGCAATAATCTCACTCATATTACGGTATTGATCTTTTAATGTAAGAATAACAGTTCCGTCTCCCCATTTTTGATTTAGGTCATCTGTAATCTGCTTCATTACTTTCTTGCGTTGCTCAAACTTTTCTGCATCATGGTCTCGGATGATGTAATGAAGCTTTGCAAGTGCACATTCGCCTTCCATACTCAGCAAATGATAAAATCCCTCATAGCCTTCTGTATCACGAGGAGTCTCGCCCTTTGGAAGCATAGAATCGAATTCCATGGCAACAAGACTGGCGTTAACCATCGTATCTTTGGATGATCCCGGGTGTACACTAACACCATGAAATTCTATAAAAGCACTGCATGCATTAAAATTCTCATACTGAATCTCATTTTCAGTGTCACCGTCAAGTGTGTATGCAAAATCCGCACCGAACTTATCAATATCAAAATGTGCAGCACCGGTTCCGATCTCTTCATCCGGTGTAAATGCAACACAAAGTGGACCGTGTGGAATATTTTCTTCATTTAATCTTTCAATCAATGTAAGAATCTCTGCAATCCCGGCTTTATCATCGGCACCAAGAATTGTCGTTCCATCACTGGTAATCAATGTTCGTCCTTTTAAGTTCTTAAGATGCGGAAACATTTCAGGACTTAAGGTAACTCCACTTTCTCCAAGAGCCAGTGCTTCTCCGTCATACTTTTCTGTAATCACTGGTTTTATATCATGATCACAATAATCAGAAACCGTGTCCATATGTGCAATAAAACCAATTGCAGGTGCGTTTTCATATCCTGGCGTTGCTGGAATTTTCCCATAAAGGAAGCATGAATCTGTCAATATTACATTGCAGATCCCCAAATCTTCCATTTCCTTTTTTAAAACATTTGCCAGGTCAAATTGACACTGGGAGGAAGGTGTTGTATCACTTTCCTCATTGCTTGGTGTACGAATCACCACATATTTCAATAATCGTTCATATACGTTCATAATATAAATACTCCTTAAAAACAATATAATATTGAGGTATCTCTATTTATGATATCTGTAGATTATCCCGCGAATCATATCAGTATTATTCTTTGCAGACATCAACCCATTTTTCTGCACCTGCGACCGCTTCAAGTTCTGCGATTGTAAGTCTGACTGCACTGTGATCATTACCTGCTGCCGGATAGACTGTATCGAATTTTTTCAGAGATTCATCCAGATAAACAGGAATTCCTTCTTTGATGCCAAATGGGCATACACCGCCCGGAGCATGTCCAATATATTTTTCCACATCATCAAACGGAATCATTTTTGCCTTTACATGAAAAGTATCTTTATACTTATGATTGTCTACCCTTGCAGTACCCTCTGCTAGGATCAGAATCGGTGTATCACCGACCAGAAAAGATAATGTCTTTGCAATCATGCCCGGTTCTACACCAAGCGCTTCTGCCGCAAGCTGTACTGTTGCACTGGAATCTTCCAGTTCAATGATATAATCTTCGTAACCTTTTTCTTGTAAATATTTTTTTGCTTTTTCAAATGACATAGTAAAAGCCTCGCTTCGTAATTATTCGATAGCTGATTTTTCTGAGAAACTGGTAAATAATATTAGCTCTCTGTTGACATCAGCATATTTATTGTATCATAAAAATGCTTAGAGGAAAGTACTAATTATTGCATACTCATTTTAAATTTTCTATTGCATTTAATTACGTTATTATGTTACACTACATCTACATCAAATTTCGGGCACAAAATTTTCATTATGTTTCAAAAACGCCCCTGGAAATCCTTAGCCAAGATTTCATTTCTGAATTTCATTTGCTTTTTCAGCAAAGAATTCACTTAGATTTTTGATGAAGTTACTCGCCAACCGCAACTTCCAGTGATTCCTGGCGCTGGTATCGTTGCAGTTTCACCGGACAAATGATACGGTACTTCTGAATTTAATTATATTTTCTCTCATATGCTTTTTTGCATTGTCTTTTTATACTCAAAATGTTAAAATATATTCAGAAAGTTTCCATGTCAGATTCGTCCAGAGAGGAGACCTATGGAAACAAACAACACGACAACTTCAAATGGGGTACAGAATTCTCACACAAAAGACAACGCTGCTAAGATTGTATTCGGAGACCCGGTACTCTGCGCTCAATTTCTAAAAGGTTACACGGATATTCCTCTTTTTAAAGAGATAAAGCCCGAAGATATTGAAAATGTTTCTTCACATTTTTTGCCTTTATTTCAGGAATCCAGAGACTCAGATACTGTAAATAAAATTCGTATAGGTGATTCTGAAATCTATCTGATTGCACTCATCGAGCATCAATCGGAAAATGATTTTGACATGTCCTTCCGGATACTCCGTTATATCGTATTTATCTGGACAGATTATGCCACGCAGCAGGAAAAGCTACATAAAGGTATCACAAAATCCAAATCTTTTCTTTATCCGCCAATCCTGCCTATCGTATATTACGAAGGAACCAGCACATGGTCTGCACCGTTGAACTTTAAGGATCGCGTCTTTTTGAGTGACGTCTTGGGAGATTATATACCAAGTTTCAATTACCTGGTCATTCCGTTAAACCAATATTCCAAGCATGACCTGATCGAAAAGAATGATGAGCTTTCTTTAATCTTTCTCATTAACCAGCTTCAGAGTTCCTCAGAATTTCATGATTTAAAAGATATTCCTAAAGAATACACGGAACATCTTACAGAAGATACCCCAGATTATCTGTTAAAAATTATTGGAAAAGTAATTGCCGTTCTTCTTCATAAACTAAATGTACCTGATGAAGAAGTTTATGAGGTTACAGACCAAATCACAAGGAGGAAATTCAGTATGATGTTCGATAATTTTCAAGCTTATGATGTACAGGAGACCAGACGGATCAGCCGTGAGGAAGGACGGCTTGAGGGACGGCTTGAGGGACGAATCGAAGGCGAACGTGCCGGTCGAATTGAAGGCGAACGACTCCATTTAATCAAGCAAGTTATTAAACGAATTGAATTACAGTATTCTGTCAATCAAATTGCTGAATCTCTCCTGGAACCATTGGATATTATCCAACCTATTTATGACATTGCGCTTCAACAGGGATCTGATTACGATGCCAACCTGATTTTAGATGAACTCAACTCAAAAAATATTCAATAAATACTGAATTTTTTCTATCTTTTATAGCCCATTATAAAAAGCTCTGGACACTTGCCAGAGCTTTTATTTGCGTTAGCGACGAGCCAAAGTCTGAGCTTGCTCTAGACCTTGGCGACCGCATACAATCTCAGAATGTGCCTGCTGGCACTTCTGATGATTGTCACCGTTTCTTATTCCATTCTGTTCTCGTTCTCTCTCCATACCGTTTTCGTAAAAATTTCTTTCCTATTCCTGCTTAAATCCTTCTCCCACAACTTCATTGGATTCCATAATGATCGTAAATGCTTTCGGGTCTATCTCTTTTACCATTCTTTTTATCGTATACATCTGCTTGTTATTGCATGCACACATGACCACGTCTTTTTTTTCACCACTATAGCTTCCTACACCTTCCAGAATCGTTGAACCACGGCCTGCATATTCATCAATCTGTTCTGCCACCTCTTTTCCTTGCTTTGTTACAATCAATGTCATCTTACCTTCATCAATTCCATACATAATACGATCCATAACCGTCGCCATAAGATATGTCACAAGAATTCCATAAATCAGTCCGTCAACTTCTTTGAATACCAGTGCACTTCCAAGGATAATCGTACAGATATCCAAACCGAATGTGATCATACCGAGTGTCATGTGTGGTTTTGCTTTCTTGATGGACATACTGATAAAATCCTGTCCTCCGGTAGAGGAACCTCGCATAAAAATCAGCGCAAATCCGATTCCGCATAATACACCCATGCAAAGTGCAGCAAGAAGCCTGTTTCCATTATACACTGGAAGCATCGGTGCCACATAGTCTGTCAGTACAGACCAGATCAGAGTTGTCTTTACTGACTTTAGGAAAAATGTTTTTCCAAGATATTTGTAACAGAAAATGGTGACCGGGATATTCAGAAGTATCATTCCTGCACCAACTGGAATCTTAAACAGATGATACAGTATGATTGCAATTCCGGAAAATCCTGCTACCGGAAAATTCGCATTCAGCGCAAAATTATAAATTCCAACCGCACCAAGCATTCCTGCTGCCAGATCCACCAGAAGATCAATCCCTAATTCCTTCCAGTCAAATTTTTTCTTTAACATCTACATTTCCTCCTCTTATCTTTCATCTGATATCATAGCTTCTCTCAAAAAAAGAACAGACACAAACTATATATTCTATAATTCGCATCTGCTCTTGTATTATAATTTCATTTCACGAAGATTTAAAATTCTCTGATTGCTGCTTCCCCGAAACTGTAATGTAATATCCTTCAAATCTTCTACAAACGGACCATCTACCAGTACATCAATATAAGACAACATCTCATCCGTGACTTCTGTATAGGCTCTTCCACCTGGTATCAGATCTTTGTCATATACATACCCGGAATAACTCCAGATATTCTTCTTTGGATACATTTCCCGGACTTTTTTTAAGAGCTTTACAAGTTCTCTTTGATTCTCCGGTTCAAATGGTTCTCCGCCAAGAAGTGTAAGTCCTGCAATGTATGGATGATTCAATGCATCCAAAATTTCTTTTTCAGTCTTCTCAGTGTACGGATTCCCATAATGGAAATCCCATGTTTCTGCATTAAAACAACCTTTACAGTGATGACGACATCCTGAGACAAACAATGTCACTCGAACTCCCGGACCATCTGCTATATCATATTTTTTTATTTCTCCATAATTCATATAAAATTCCCAGCCTTTATTTTTTCCAACTAATCTGCAAATTTTAATGCGAAATCCGGGAACCGTATAATTTTATACTTTAACTCCGCAATTTGCTTTTACAGATGTAAGACTCTATCCTTAATCTCCTGTGTTCTTCCCTGATTCCAGAACTGTGTTCCGATATATCCACATGTTCTTCTGGCTACTGACATCTTATCCTGATCATGGTTCCCACAGTTCGGGCACTCCCAGATAAGCTTTCCACTTTCGTCTTCTTTAATCTGAATCTCTCCATCATAACCACAGATTTCACAGTAGTCACTCTTTGTATTCAATTCTGCATACATAATATGCTCGTAGATGAACTGCATCACAGAAAGGACTGCCGGAATGTTCTGCTGCATATCCGGGACTTCAATATAGCTGATTGCTCCTCCTGGTGACAGTTTCTGGAACTCTGCCTCGAACTCCAGCTTGTCAAATGCATTAATTGGCTCAGATACATGTACATGGTAACTGTTCGTAATATAATTCTTATCTGTAACTCCTTTGATGATTCCGAATCTCTTCTGAAGACACTTTGCAAACTTGTATGTGGTAGACTCCATCGGTGTACCATATACAGAATAGCTGATATTCTCAGCAGCTTTCCACTGGGCACATTTGTCATTCAACCTCTGCATAACTGCCATTGCAAATGGTCTGGCTTCCGGATCTGTATGCGTCTTTCCAAGCATGCGCATGCACATCTCATAAAGGCCTGCATATCCAAGAGAAATGGTTGAATATCCGCCATATAGAAGCTTATCAATGGTCTCACCTTTTTTCAGTCTTGCCAATGCGCCGTACTGCCAGAGAATCGGTGCCACATCTGAAATAGTTCCAAGAAGTCTCTCATGACGGCAACGGAGTGCTCTGTGGCATAACTCCAGTCTCTCATCAAGAATCTGCCAGAATCTGTCCATGTCTCCTTCTGCGGAACATGCTACATCTACCAGGTTAATTGTAACAACACCCTGATTGAAACGCCCGTAGAATTTATGCTTTCCGTTTGGAAGCATCTGAGAATCCTCTACTGTCAGGAAAGATCTGCATCCCATACATGGATAAACTTCACCTTTTTTCAGTTCCTTCATGATTTTTGCAGAAATGTAATCCGGAACCATACGCTTTGCAGTACATTTTGCTGCAAGCTCTGTCAGATACCAGTACTTAGAATCTTCTGTAATATTATCTTCATCCAGGACATAAATCAGTTTCGGGAATGCCGGTGTAATCCAAACACCCTTCTCATTCTTAACGCCTTGCATTCTCTGTTTTAATACTTCTTCAATGATGAGTGCCAGATCCTGTCTTGTCTGACCGTCTTCCACCTCATCCAGATACATGAATACAGTAACAAACGGTGCCTGTCCGTTACATGTCATGAGTGTGATAAGCTGGTACTGGATTGTCTGAATTCCGCTTTTTACCTCTTCTCTCAGACGGCAGTCTGTCAGTTTGTCAATGATTGCCTCATCCAGACTCTCCCCACATGCTTTACGTTCAGAGATAACAATATTACGGATTTTCTTACGGCTGATATCCACAAATGGTGCAAGATGTGCCAGTGTAAAAGACTGTCCTCCATATTGATTACTTGCGACCTGTGCTACAATCTGAGTCGTCACATTACACGCTGTAAAGAAACTGTGTGGTTTTTCAATCATTGTCTCACTGATGACGGTTCCGTTCTGAAGCATATCTTCCAGATTGATCAGATCACAGTTGTGCTCTTTCTGTGCAAAATAATCTGAATCATGGAAATGAATGATTCCCTGTTCATGTGCTTCTACAACCTCTTCCGGAAGAAGTACACGCTTGGAAAGGTCTTTACTTACTTCTCCTGCCATATAATCTCTCTGCGTGGAGTTGATCACTGGGTTCTTATTGGAATTTTCCTGATTGACTTCTTCATTAATGTTATCAATCAGTGCAAGGATCCCGTTATCTGTTGTATTGGACTTTCTTGCCAATTCACGTTTATAACGGTAGCGCACATACTTCTGTGCCACTTCATAGCCACGCATTCCCATAATTCCAGTCTCTACCATATCCTGAATGTCTTCTACATGTATAGCGTGAGTTGATTTTTTTACCTGTCCTGCAATATCATCTGCAATTGCCCGGACCTGAAATTCATTCAGTTTGTAAATATTATCCACTTCTTCATTAGCTGCACGGATTGCATTCTCGATCTTTTCCAGATCAAAGCCGACTTCCTCTCCATTTCTTTTGATTACTTTCGTCTTCACTAACATCTTCATGTCTCACGCCTTTCTTATATATCTTTGTTCTTCTGCTTTTCGGATTCACCACAACATCTTGTGTTCCACAATTCACACTCACTCCGGTAAGAAACTATTTAGCTTCTTCAAAATCACAAGATATTGTGTTCCGCTTCATTATATTACTACAAAATATGGCGTTTGAAAAGCATTATTTTAATTTTAACATACTTTTATAAGTATACCTTTTTCTGTCCATTTTTTGCCCATTTTGTCTGTTAAAGATCAAATAATGACAACTGATTGGACTCCGGAAGGTCTCCTAAAAGTCCTAAATCTGCCATGTAATCTACAACCGTCTTACTTGCTTTCGTACGGTTTCTAAAATCATCTTTGGACAGATATGGACCATCTTTTGCCGCTTCCTCCACCGCTTCTGCAGCCTTCTCTCCCATTCCGTCAATGCTGGAAAACGGTGGCATCAGCTTTCCGTCTATGATGCTGAATTTTGTTGCTTTTGCGCGATAAATGTCGATTGGCAGAAACTCATATCCCCTCGCATACATTTCCTGAACAATATGCATGTCCTTCATCGTATCCTGTTCTTTTTTGCTGAGAGAATCAGACCGTCTTGTATAATCATCAATATAGTATTGCAGTTTTTCCTTGCCCTGACACATAATTTCATAAGAAAATGCATCTGCACGGATTCCAAAATATGCTCCATAGTATGCCAGCGGATAATTTACCTTACAATAGGCGATACGATATGCCATCATGACATAGGCTGCCGCATGGGCTTTCGGAAACATATATTTAATTTTCTCACAGGAACCAATATACCACTCTGGCACATCATGTTCCAACATATCTTTTTTATACTCCGGCCAATCTTTACATTTTCCTTTTGCAACGGTACCTTTACGCACTCGCTCCATGATCGTGAAGGATTCCTCACTATCCAGTCCTTTGTTGATCAGATATGTCATAATATCATCTCGGGTACAGATTGCTGTAGAAATGGTTGCCTTACCGCTCTTAATCAGATCCTGCGCATTGTTCAGCCATACGTCCGTTCCATGGGACAATCCGGAAATACGGATCAGATCTGAAAGTGTCTGTGGTTTTGTATCTACTACCATCTGGATTACGAAATCCGTTCCGAACTCCGGAATTCCAAGACATCCTACCGGACATCCCCCGATATCATCTGGTGTGATTCCAAGTGCCGATGTATCATGGAATAAAGACATTACCCCCTGATCATCCAGAGGGATGTCTGTTGCTACAAATGGATGATCCGTCTCATTGTACTCATTTTCCATAGCAGGCGAACTGATATATGCCTCAAGTGCCTTGATCATGGTTGGATCATCATGACCCAGAATATCCAATTTTAACAAGTTGTGGTCGATGGAATGATAGTCAAAATGTGTCGTAATAATATCAGTCGTCATATCATTTGCCGGATGCTGCACCGGAGTGAATGAGTTGATATCTTCCCCGTGAGGAAGTACAATGATTCCTCCCGGATGCTGTCCGGTACTTCTGCGGATACCGGTACATCCCTGAACAATCCTGTCAATTTCGCAAGTTCTCTTTCTTGTTCCCCGCTCTTCAAAATAGTTCTTTACATACCCAAATGCTGTCTTATCCGCCAACGTACCAATCGTTCCGGCACGGAACGTCTGTCCGGCTCCGAAAATAATTTCCGTATATTTATGGGCATTACTCTGATAATCTCCTGAGAAGTTCAGATCGATATCTGGCTCTTTATTTCCTTTAAATCCAAGGAATGTTTCGAACGGAATATCAAATCCATCTTTTACAAGCCTGGTTTTGCACACCGGGCACTCCTTATCCGGCATATCCCATCCACAGCCCCCTGCATAAGCCCGTACTTCTTCGGATTCAAAATCACTGTAGTGGCACTTCGGGCAATAGTAATGTGGGCTTAATGGGTTTACCTCTGTAATTCCAGCCATGGTCGCAACAAAAGAAGATCCTACCGAACCACGGGATCCTACAAGATATCCGTCCTCGTTAGATTTCCACACCAATTTCTGTGCGATAATATACATAACGGCGAATCCGTTGGAAATAATGGAATTAAGCTCACGTTCCAGACGCTCTGTAACAATCTCCGGAAGCGGATCTCCATACATAGAATGTGCCTTGTTATAACAGATTTCACGAAGCGTTTTATCTGAATCTGGAATGACCGGTGGACACTTATCCGGGCGGACTGGTGATATTTTTTCCACCATATCCGCAATCATATTGGGATTGTCAATGACAATTTCTTTTGCTTTTGCTGAACCAAGGTATTCAAACTCCTCCAGCATTTCATCTGTCGTATGCAAATACAACGGTGCCTGCTGATCTGCATCTTTGAATCCTTTTCCTGCCATAATGATACGGCGGTACACTTCATCTTCCGGATCCATAAAGTGCACATCACAGGTCGCCACGACCGGCTTATCAAACCGTTCTCCAAGGCGGATGATCTCACGGTTGATCTCACGTAAATCTTCCTCACTTTGAACCTTCTCCACACGATCACTATCAATCATGAACCGGTTATTTCCAAGTGGCTGTATTTCCAGATAATCATAAAAATTAACAATTCTGGCAATCCGCTCTGCAGATTTTTCTCCCAGTATTGCCTGATACAATTCTCCTGCTTCACAAGCACTTCCAATAATCAGACCCTCCCTGTATTTTAACACTTCGCTCTTTGGCATTCTCGGCTGACGTCCAAAATACTCCAGATGTGACTTGGAAATCAATGTATAAAGATTCACGCGTCCAATATCATTCTTTGCCAGAACAATGACATGGTAAGACGGCATCTTACGGATTGCTTCCGCGTTGTGCGCGCCAAAATGATTCATTTGATCCAGTGTCTCGATTCCACGTTCTTCCAGCATCTGAATAAATTTCACATAAATCTCTGCGGTAACTCTGGCATCATCCACTGCTCTATGGTGATGTTCCTGAGAAATATTCAGTGCTTTTGCCACAACGTTTAGCTTGAATTTTGAAAGTGTAGGTAATAATACACGGGCAAGTCCCACCGTATCTACAGAAGTAAAATCCGGTTCTATGCCCTGCTGTCTGCAGTTTTCTTCGATAAAGCTCACATCAAAACTGGCATTGTGCGCTACCAGCACTGCATCTCCTACGAACTTTAGAAACTGTGGGAGAATTGTCTCAATCTCCGGTGATTCCATAACCATCTCATCAGTAATGCTTGTAAGCTGTGTGATTCGAAATGGAATCGGAATCTTCGGATTCACAAATGTACTATACTTATCCGTAATTTCTCCGTTCTCAACTTTAACTGCACCAATTTCAATAATCTTATCTTTTACCGAACTAAATCCCGTCGTCTCCAGATCGAATACAACATAGGTTCCTTTTAAAGACTGACCTTTCTCATTGACTGCCACATCCTGCAAATCATCGACCAGATATCCTTCCACACCATAAATAACTTTAAATGGATCGTCTTTATCCAGTGTCTCAATATAATGATTCGCGTCCGGGAACGCCTGTACCACACCATGATCTGTAATCGCAATTGCCTTATGCCCCCAGTCATGTGCTCTCTTTACAAGATCTTTGACCTCGGAAACTCCGTCCATGTCACTCATTTTCGTATGACAGTGGAGCTCCACTCTCTTTTCTACCGCATTGTCTTTTCTGGATTCTGTAAAATCAGAAATTTTCTTAATTCCAAACACAGAAGAAATGACAAGTTCGCCGTCAAATTTATCAATATTGGTCACGCCTTTAATTTTCAGGAATGCACCCATTTTAATTTCAGCCAGTACATCTGCAAGTTGATCATTACGCACGAACATCTTGACCATGATCGTATCAGTAAAGTCTGTCACTGCATACATGACAATGGTCTTTTCATTGCGGATTTCTCTTGTATCAAAGCTAATGACTTTTCCTCGAAATGTAATTTCTCCCATCTCACCAATCACGGTTGACAGTTCAATCGGCTCATCGTCAAATGGACGTCCGTAAATCAAACCTGACTCATCAAGATCCATCTTCGCAGGTTTCACAAACACCTTCTTATCACGAAATCCACCCTTCTGGAATCCACTGCCTTTTGAAAATCCACCTTTTGCAGGACTGCCAGAATTTTTTCCACCTCCGGAATTTTTTCCACCTTGTCCGCTTCCAGATGTTTCTTTTTCCCCAGACTTTGCTTCTTTTTCCTGCTTTTTTTCCTCTTTTTGCTTCTGTACAGCCTCAACCTGATCCAGTATACTGTCTACTTCCTGTTGCAGACGCATATCATTGTATTTCAAAGTACTTTCTTTTGGTTCTTTATACATGACACGAATCTCAATGGGCAATCCGAAACGGTCTGCATACACACCTTTTAAATAATCTGTCAGAGAATCTTTTTTTCCTTGCGCAATAACAGTGTCGATTAACTGCATGCAAAGAATATTTCCTTCTTCAAAGGTACATTTCGCATTCTGCAGCATATTGCGTTCTACAACACTTCTTGTATCCAGCTCCGCAAGAAAGCTGTCCAGATACTCCGCCATCACATTCTCTGGCGTGTACTGTCCGGACAGCTCATACTTTTCTCGAATCTCTACCTGCACGGCACTTCTTCCGAAAAGCTGGTTCTTGATCAGGTGCTCCATCTCGTATACCAATGTTTTCTGAATCAGATGACGGCTTACTATATGTACTCTTAAAAATGTCCGGTCAGAGTTGGTCGTCACTTTTAATACCTGCGCTCCTTCGAACATATTACATATATCTTCCCCTGCCTTTAACGTAGGGAATACTTCAAAGAACGGTTTACTCATTCCAATGCAACAGCTCCTGTCTCAATGTCTCTAATAGTTCCTCTTCTTTTACTTTCTTTACAATCTCGCCTTTTTTGATCAGGAGTCCTTCTCCCTTTCCTCCGGCAATTCCAATATCTGCTTCTTTTGCTTCTCCCGGTCCATTGACCACACAGCCCATAACTGCGACCTTAATGTCCAGTGGGATATCTGCAACCATCTCTTCGACCTGATTGGCAAGTCCAATCAGATCAATCTGGGTTCTTCCGCATGTCGGACAGGATACAACCTCAATTCCGCCTGTGCGAAGTCCCAGTGTCTTTAAAATAATCTTCGCTGTCTTGATCTCTTCTAGTGGTGATCCAGTCAGTGACACACGGATTGTATCTCCGATTCCCTGTCCCAGAATCAGTCCAAGACCTACTGAGGATTTTATATTACCTGCCAATAATGTTCCTGCCTCTGTAATTCCTACGTGTAATGGGTATGGGCATTTCTTGGCGATCAGTTCATGTGCCTTTACACACATCATAACATCAGAAGATTTGATACTGACTACAAGATTATTATATCCCATCTCCTCGATAAGCTGTATTTTGTCCAGGGCACTCTCTACAAGTCCCTCTGCAGTCACCCCATGATACTTCTCTACCAGATGCTTTTCCAGTGATCCACTATTCACACCAACACGAATTGGAACACCGTACTCTTTTGCTTTTTCAACAACAGCACGGACTCTCTGCTCATCTCCAATATTACCCGGATTAATACGAATCTTATCTGCCCCGTTCTCAATCGCTGCAATCGCCAGCTTATAATCAAAATGAATATCTGCCACAAGTGGAATATGAATCTGCTTCTTGATCTCACCAATTGCTTTCGCTGCATCCATATTCGGCACAGCGCAGCGGATGATCTCACAGCCGGCTTTCTCGAGAGCAAGAATCTGGGCAACAGTCGCCTCCACATCTTCCGTCTTCGTATTTGTCATTGACTGTATTCTGATCGGATTACCTCCTCCGATCGTAACATTTCCAATCTGAACTTCTTTCGTGTGATCTCTGTACATGATTTTTGCTCCTTCACATGCAGAAAACCTGCCACACGGCAGATTTTCTGATATTTTCGTTTTAGATTTCTTTTGTCTGATACCTACTTTCTGATGAACGTGAACTGTTCCCCATATTCTCGTTCTGTAAGTGTCATCTGATTGCCATCTACGCTGTATGAAAAAGATGAATCCAGATCATCCAGTACATTCTCCAGATCTTCTTTTGTATATGCACCGTCCGCTTTCTCAACTGCCTTGTCAATCTGCTCCTCATCTTTTGTGATGGTAATAATCTTTGACTTCATATCTACGCTGTAATTCATCTCTACGGCTGCATCTGTATTCTCTGCAATATCCGTGATATCTACCTGAATCGTATCGTTCTTCTCAATCTTTAGCGCAATCGTTGCATCCTCACTTTCCCAGTTTCCTACTACTGGATTAGTCGTGAACATTCTCGTCAGCAGATATACTGCGATTAAAATGATCAGCACTGAGGATACAAGGGTAACCACTCGCCATATCTTACTTCTTTTTGCCTCATCATTGCCTGCTATAATCATACTCTTATAATCCTCTCACTTTTCTTCTTTTCTATCATAACTAAATTATAGATTCTTTTCCAGACAGTGTCAACGGGTATTCTCATGTTCCAGAACGGAACTTTTTCGCTACTTTTTGTTTACATCCGCCACACTTATCTTTTTTTCACATAACACTTGGTAAAATATACCAAAAATACAAAAGAAAGGAGACCTGGCAAGTGTCATTCGGTCAGAAGCTACGCAAATTACGCAAAAAATTTAATATGACTCAGAAAAATGTTGCTGACTGTATCCATGTCTCCCGCTCTGCTATTGCAGGTTACGAAAAAAAGGGCCGCCAGCCTTCTCATGAAAAGCTGACGGCAATCGCAGATTTATTCGAGGTCCCTGTTGATTATCTTCTGAATGACGAAGAGGATACTATCACCCTCTCTCCTTCCCGGCTTACAACCAATTCTGATGATGAGCTGAATCTTTTGCTTGCATACCGAAGCCTCTCCCGAAGCAGCAAACGTGATCTCAAAAAGTATATGAAACTTTTGAAAGAAAAAGATGCTTCAGAAAGCTCTTAATCTGCACTTATTATTTTTCTTTTTTTATTTTCTAGCACTCTTCTGCAATTTTATAAATTAGATGCTCCGTATCTTCCCAGCCAATACAAGGATCCGTAATGGACTTTCCATATACCATATCAGGTCCGATATTCTGTCTTCCTTCTTCCAGATAACTTTCCACCATAACACCCTTGATCATATTTTTCAGATCCGGATTATATCTTCGTGTATGAAGCACTTCACTGACAATACGAAGCTGTTCTTTGTATTTTTTATTTGAATTAGAATGGTTCGCATCAACAATTGCTGCTGGATTTTTCAGATCTTTCTTCTGATAAAGTTCAAATAATCGCAGGCAATCTTCATAATGATAATTTGGCTGGCATGTTCCATATTTGTCTACGCCTCCACGCAAAATCACATGTGCCAGATCATTTCCTGACGTCTGTACATCCATACCTCTGTAAATGAAACGATGTCCCATCTGGGCTGCCACTACAGAATTCAGCATCACCGACAGATCTCCACTGGTCGGATTCTTCATTCCGACAGGAATATCCATTCCACTTGCTGTCAGACGATGCTGCTGATTTTCCACAGAACGTGCACCGATTGCCTCATAAGATAAAATATCATCCAGATAGCTTCTGTTCTCCGGATATAACATCTCATCTGCTCCGGTCAGTCCGCTTTCTTCCATAGCACGGATATGCATATGACGGATTGCAATAATTCCCGCATAAAGATCCGGTGCCTTATCCGGATCCGGCTGATGGAGCATTCCTTTATATCCCTCGCCGGTCGTTCTTGGTTTATTTGTATAAATTCTTGGAATAATCATCAGTTTATCTTTTACTTTTTCATTGACTTTTGCCAGACGATTCACATACTCACACACTGAATCTTCATTATCTGCAGAACACGGTCCGATAATGACTGCAAATTTGTCCGATTTTCCCATAAAAATATCTCGAATCTCCTGATCTCTTTTTTTCTTTAACTCTGCAAGCTTTTCTGACAGAGGATATTCTTCCTTCAGTTCTGTCGGAGAAGGCAGTGTCGTATTGAATTTCATAGACATATTTTTTCTCCTTCTATGTTTCTTCTCTCTTATTCATTCAAGACTTAACTATCCTAAAATCTGTACTCCACCAAGAAGCACATAAGATATGAACCACATAATTACAGTTGCCATGCAGATTCCAATGATGACTGCCGGAAATGCTTTCTTAAATTTCACACCGAGAAGTGCGGCAATGAGTGAACCTGTCCATGCTCCGGTTCCCGGAAGCGGAATACCAACAAATAATACAAGTCCCCAGAATTCATATTTTTCAATCTGGTCTTTTTTCTTCATTGCTTTTGCTTCCAGCTTATCTACCAGCGGTTTTAAATGTTTTGTTCCTTTCATCCAGTTAAAAATCGGTGTGATCAGAAGCAGGATAAACGGAACCGGTATAATATTCCCAAGAATACATAATGGAATCGCTTTCGCGACCGGCACTCCAAGAAGCGGTCCTGCTACAAGAAGCGCTCCACGAAGTTCCAAAATCGGAATCATGGAAATAATAAATACAATTGCCTCTTTCCCAACACTTCCACTGAGTGCATCAATAATTCCTTGTACTAATGACTGTGTCATACATCTCTCCTTATTTTTTCATTTATTTTTGTAACTGTTCAGAACCCCGCCACATATATTCTTTCAAAAATGCAAATAATTGTTCCATCTCTTCTTTTGTCCCGATGCTAATACGCATATATTGCTCGATTCTCTCGCTGCCCCAAAATCGCACATAGATATCATGTGCCTTTAATGCCTCAAACAGCTCTTTCGCATCGTATTCCGGGTGCTTTGCAAATATAAAGTTGGACCCGGAATCCAGATATGTAAATCCAAGTTTTGTAAGTTCTTCTTTTGCCCACTCCCTTGTCTCAACAATTTTTCTGACGCCATTCTCGAAATATTCCCTGTCTTTCACAGCTTCCACACCACACACAATTGAAGTCTGGTTCATAGTGTAAGAGTTAAATGAATATTTTGCATCATTTAAGTATTGGATCAATGTCGGATTGCTGATAGCATAGCCGATTCGCATACCCGCCATAGATCTTGCCTTGGAAAATGTCTGGACAACGATCAGGTTATCGTATTTGTCAATCAGTTCCAGTGCGGAACGTCCTGCAAAATCAATATACGCTTCATCCACGATCACAATGACATCCTGATTATGTGCAATGATATCTTCTACTACTGACAGATCCTCATAGATCCCTGTCGGTGCATTGGGGTTTGGGAAAATCACTCCCCCGTTCTCCTTATAGTAGTCTTCTTTTACAAGTTTGAAATCCTCATCCAGTTTCTGACACTCATATGGAATCCGATACAGATCCGCCCATACACTATAAAAAGAATAAGTAATATCCGGGAAAAATATCGGTTTTTCGGAATTAAAAAATGTCAGGAAACACATAGACAATACATCATCGGATCCTACACCTACAAATACCTGGTCCGGATTCACATGATAAAAGTCCGCAAGCGCATTTACAAGTGGTGCTGCAGTCGGATCCGGATAAAGGCGGAAACGGTCTGTATCCATCTCTTCTAACGCTTTTGTGACTCCCGGTGCCGGTGGATATGGATTCTCATTCGTATTTAATTTGATGACTTTGCGCTGTGGCTGTTCACCTGGTACATATGGCTCTACTTTTCTTATGTTCTTCTCAAATGCTTTCATACTATGCTCCTGTATCTTTGCTAAATTTGTTCATCGCCGCGACCTCTGAACATTACATGTATTCCTTTGCCAGTTCTTTGAATTTTGGAAGCGAATTCACGATTGTCTCATGAGACACACAATATGCCAGTCTTACATATCCCGGACACGCAAAGGAACTACCCGGTACCATCAGGATATTATATTTCTTTCCTGCATTACAGAATTCCTTTTCATCTGCAACTGGTGATTTTACAAAGAGATAGAATGCTCCCTGTGGTTTGATGCATTCAAATCCACATTCTTTCAATCCGTTATATAGATCTTCTCTGTTTCTGTTGTAGAAAGAAAGGTCTGTCTTTGCATCCAGGCATTTTTCTACTACTTTCTGCTGCAGAGTTGGTGCATTTACAAAACCTAAGATTCTTGTTGCCACATTGGCAGCGGAAAGAAGATCTTCACTGTCTGCAACCTCATCCGGAATAACAAGATATCCTATACGTTCTCCCGGAAGTGACAGGGATTTACTAAAAGAATATCCTACAATCGTATTATCATAATATTTCGTCAGGTATGGAACTTCCACTCCATCATAAGCAAGTTCACGATATGGTTCGTCAGAAATCAGGAAAATCTCTGTTCCATATTCTTTCTGTTTGGCCTCCATGATTGCCGCTAACTTCTTGATCGTCTCCTCTGAATATACAACACCTGTCGGGTTATTCGGTGTATTTACAATGACAGCTTTTGTCTTTGGTGTAATCTTCTGCTCAAATTCATCAAGCTTTGGCTGAAAATCAACTGTATTCGGGGAAATCTCGACCAGAACTCCATCATAGTTGTTTGTATAAGAACGATATTCTCCAAAATATGGTGCAAATGCAATCACTTCATCTCCGGGATTGATCAGAGATTTTAAAATGACATTCAATCCACCTGCCGCTCCGACAGTCATGACAATGTTCTTGCCGGAAAATTTTGTATCAAATCTTTCATTCAGAGACTTTGCAATTGCCTCTCTTACTTCCGGATATCCACTGTTACTGTTCGTATAGCCATGAAGCACAACCGGATCTGTGTCATTGACCAGTTCGACAATTGCATCTTTTACAATCTGCGGTGCCGGAACATTCGGATTCCCAAGGCTGAAATCAAATACATTCTCACGTCCGTAAATTTCTGCCAGACGTGTTCCTTCCTCAAACATTGCACGAATAGCGGAACTGTTCGCTACCATATTTTTCATTTTATCTGCTATCATTTTTCTATCTCCTTTTCATGTACATGTCCTTTTTCTACCATAAATACTGGTTTATAGGAAAGCTTTGCTTTTCTGAGTCCCTCAGAACCGGCATCATCTTCCCGATTCACATATTTGTAATCCATACACTCATGTTCTACAAATTGCTGATTGATCATAGTATATGCTCCGGGCACATCTGCATAAGCTTTCTCTATGTGAACAACAAATGTATCCGGGCAGATTGGTTCTCCGATGGTAAATGCTACGATTTTACCATCAATTCGAAGGATACCGCCCTTCAGGTCAAGTTCTTCAAAAAGTCTGAGTGCATTCATTGTCACACACATCTCTGCATTCTTATCTGTATCATCATTACAGCCATTCTCTTTTCTCCACTTCAAAGCCATCTGGAAACATTCCTCCAGATTCTCTTTTTTCATGGATTCGTAGCTCCAGCGTCCTTCAAATTCTTTTCGGAATCGATTCACATGGTTCTTCTTTCCATGCATCTTCTTACCAGACAAAGTCGCTAATTTCTCGCTTTCATAGACATAATCCGCTTCGTCCCGGTCATACTCAATCTCGAATCTTCCCGGATACCAGCTTTCCAGTCGTGCAAAATCATCCGGTGTCACATTATACATACGGAACGGATAACCTCGCTCCTCACTATATGTTTTCATCTTATCCAATGCACGCTTCACATGTTCATCTGTCCCTGCCGGAAATGCATAGGCAACATGTCCCTCATCTTCACTTTTGAACACCATGGCTCCTTCAACAATCGCCCATTTTACCGGGTACTGCCTGGACCATAAAAACACATTGACAAATGTACGTTCACAACTTCTGCTCGGATGCTCATCGAAATACTTTGTCATGATTTTCTTGTCTTCCAGCTCTGTTCTCTTAAAAATAATATCTTTCATTCTATGCTCCAATTCAAAACTAGTAAAGAGCACATCCGACGAAGAAATTCCCCGACATTGTACTCATCGCAGTTCTTGTCCATCTGATAACTGTAATTTTTACTCTTCCGAGTATAGCACATTTTCTATACTCATTACAAGGCATGCCACTGATATCATCTATGTGCTTTTTACTGCTCTGCCAAAAAACAAAGCTTCATAGCTGCAATATCTATGAAGCTTTAAGCGCTTTCTTCACAATCTCACTCATCAGTTTGGAAGCTCCCAAAAGTGCTGCCGGATCTACTGTGAATTTAGAATTATGCGCCGGATATTTTCCCCCGGTCCCCACATGAAAAAATGCTCCCGGAACCAACTCCTGATAACAGGAAAAATCTTCTCCTCCCATCTCCGGATGCTGCAAGGTTACATGGAATCCTTCTTCCATTGCTTCTTTTCGCACAAGTTCTGCCAGTTCTGCATCATTGTTCGTTGCCGGGCAGCCTGGGATCCATGTAAATTCCACCTGATAACCTTCCCGCTCCAGACCTTCAGCCTGTGCCTGCATCAGTTCCACAATCTGCTCACGCACTTTGGGATTAAATGTGCGAACGGTTCCTTCTAGCCTGGCGGTCTCTGGGATAATGTTCCAGCTTGTGCCTGATGTAAAACGAGTCACACTGATAACTGCCGTCTCCGTCGGACTGATTCTTCGGCTTACAATTTCCTGAAGACTTCCTACCAGTCTTGCTGCTGCCGGGATCGGATCCAGACCCGTCTGCGGGGCGCTTCCGTGGCATCCCATTCCTTTTACCGTATATAAGAACCGGTCTACCGCCGCTGAAAATGGACCTGGTGCAATTGCAATCGTTCCGACTGGCATGTTTTGTTTTGTGTGAAGTCCAAAGATTTTTTCAATCTTATATTTTTCAAACATTCCGGTATTTACAACTTTTTCACCACCATGTTCTGCTTCTTCGGCAGGTTGGAACAATAAAATGACGGTACCCTTTATATGCTCTCTCTCTCCTCCAAGAAGTTTTGCCACTCCCAAAAGTGCTGTCGTGTGGAAATCATGTCCACAAGCATGCATACAACCATCATTTTCTGAACTGTAAGAAAGTCCACTCTCTTCCAGGATCGGCAGCGCATCAATATCCGCTCTGATTGCAACAACACCCCCTGGCTCTTTTCCCTCGATCTTTGCAAGCACTCCTGTATCAAGTCCCAGATTCAAAAGCTCCACACCTTCTGTCTGTTTTAATACATTTTTTACATAGTTGGTTGTCTCATACTCCTTTAATGCAAGTTCCGGATGTCTGTGCAGCCATTGAAAATGTTCCAATAAGTATGTCTGTAATTCTTCTGCCATCACGATTTTCCTCCTGTCTTATCTACCATTCTTTACAAATCCCTAGTTCAAGAATGCCTCTGCATTCAAAGCATCTCTAAGCTGATCCATTGCCTGCCTTAACGTCTGACGCGGGCATGCGATATTGATTCGTTCAAATCCTTCTCCTACTGCCCCAAAAATAAATCCCGGATCCAGCCAGAGATTTGCCTCATCAACGACCAGATGTTCCAGTTCTTCTACTGATAACCCCAGTTCTCTGCAATCCAGCCAAAGCAGATAAGTTCCTTCCGGCTCAATAAGCCTGATTTTCGGAATCTCCTGTTTCAGATAATCCCGGACGAAGTCCACATTTCCCTGAAGATATACAAGTAACTCTTCCAACCATTCTTCGCCGTTTTCATAAGCAGCCTGACACGCTTCCATTCCCATCAGATTCGGCTGGCTGTAGCCCGCTTGCATCACTTCGTGTTTAAATTTCTCACGCAGCTTTGGATTGGAAATGATAATGTTGGAAAGTTGAAGCCCTGCCACATTAAATGTTTTTGATGGCGCGGTACATGTGACAGTAATATCTGCAATCTCTTCTGAAATAGATGCCATCATCTGATGTTTATGTCCTTTGTATACAATATCACTGTGGATCTCATCGCTGACAAGTGTCACGTGATATTTCAAGCAAAGCGCTGCAACTTTTTCCAACTCTTCTCTTTTCCACACACGTCCTACCGGGTTGTGCGGACTGCAGAAAAGTAATAATTTCACAGCATTTCCCCGGATTTTCTTCTCCATATCCTCAAAGTCAATAGTGTAGTGCCCATCTTCTAATTTTAATGGACTTCCAATCAGCTTTCTTCCATTGTCTTCAATGACCTCTCTGAACGGGTAGTAAACCGGCTGCAGCATCAGAACACTTTCTCCCGGCTCTGTGTAGGCTTTTACTGCCATTGCAAGTGCAAATACAATTCCTGGTGTCTTGATGATCCAGTCACTCTCGATTTCCCAGTCAAATCTTCTCTTATACCAGGATTTCACTGCTCTGAAATAATCCTCCAGGGTATCACTGTACCCAAATATACCATGCTCTACAATCTCAAATAAGCGCTCTCTGACTGCTTTTGGTGCCTGAAAATCCATATCTGCCACCCAAAGTGGAAGTATATCCGCTTTCTTTCCTCTTACTGTCGCAAAATCATATTTTAAAGAATGTGTTCCTTTTCGATTGATTACTTTATCAAAATCTGTTGCCATATTTATTTTCTCCTTCATTTTCGCAATTGCCTGTTGTCTTCAAATATTTTAGGACAGGGACTTCTTTTAAAAGTACCTGTCCCAGATTTAATTTTCTTATTTCAGCTTTCTAATCTGTCTTCATTTTATAATAAAACTTTTATTGTTTCTTACAATTCTGCCATCTCCAAAAATGCTCTTGTACGTTCATTCTCCGGATTATTAAACAATTTCTCCGGTGTATTGTCTTCTACAATCTGTCCACCTTCCAGGAATAAGATTCTGGAGGCAACATTTTTTACAAAGCGCATCTCATGGGATACTACGATCATCGTCATTCCATCTGATGCAATTTCTTTCATAACATCAAGAACTCCACCGATCCACTCCGGATCAAGAGCACTTGTTGGCTCATCAAACAGCATAACCTGCGGTTCTGCTGCAAGTGCTCTCGCTATTCCTACTCTCTGCTGCTGCCCTCCGGAAAGACGTACCGGGTATTCATCTCTCTTCTCGATCAGTCCGACACGTTCCAGCAAATGTTCTGCTTTCTCCACTGCCTGGACTTTCGGCATCTTCTGAACCCGAATCAGTCCTTCCGTAATATTCTCCAGAGCAGTCTTGTTCTTCCAGAGATTATAATGCTGAAATACCATGCTCGTCTTTTCTCTGAGTGCCCGGATTTGTTGTTTATTCTCTTTTCCGGCTTCAATTGTAACTCCATCAATGGTAACTCTCCCTGCATCTGGTACATTTAACCAGTTGAGAGAACGAAGAAGCGTTGTCTTACCGCCTCCGCTTGGTCCTATCAGCGTTACAACTTCACCTTTTTCTATCTGAAAATCCAGATTTTTCAAAACCTGATTATCACCAAAAGCTTTACAAAGTCCTCTTACTTCTACTATCGACATCTTAACTTCTCCTCTCTTTTCTACGCACATAGGTCTCTATCTTTGCAAGCAGACGTTCCAAAAGCATACAGCATACCCAGTAAATCAAAGATACTGCAATATATACCTCAAAGTAACGATAAGATCTCGCTCCAACGATTCTTGCCTGTGCCATAATATCTACAACTGCAATGTTAAATACAAGAGAAGTCTCTTTTAATAATGATATAAAGTTATTGCCCAGACTTGGAAGTGCTACGACAAATGCCTGCGGGATTACAACACTTATAAGCGCCTGACACTTCGTCATATTCAAGCTATAACAAGCTTCTACCTGTCCTTCATCTACGGACATCAATGCACTGCGGATAATCTCTGACATATATGCCGCTGCATTAAGTCCCAGTGTAATAATTGCGAATACGACCGGGTGGATTCCGTTAATATCAAAACTTGTTCCCCATGCTTCGTTCATCACACGAAGCAGTATCGGGATTCCGTAATACACAAGCACCAACTGTACCATAGTCGGCGTACCACGGATAAATGATATGTATACTTTCGCAACTGTCTTAAGTACCCGTACTTCAAAATAACGGGCCAACGCAATAAAGAACCCTACAATCAGTCCTGCTACACAACTGGCAATTGTAATCAGAAGTGTGATCGGCAGATATACTGCTATCTGCGGAATGGACTGTATCAGAAATTCAACACTAAATATTTTCCCCATCTCTTTTACACCAATCTTTCTCTTTTATTCGGAACTCTTGTGGTTTCCGCTACAACTTATGAATCGCCCTATAGAAATTCGTGCAAGAACGATTTCTGTATAACGGCGTATTGCACAAAATGCACGTCGCATCTCATACGGCGTGCATCTTACATTTTTCCTTATTTCTTTAAAGATATAAGACACTTTCTCGATTATAATTGTGGTGCATAATCTCCATCAAGATACTTCTCAGATAATTCTTTTAATGTACCATTTTCAATCAACGTCTTCAGACTGTCATCAATAATCTTTTTCAGCTTCTCTCCTGACTCATCCTGTCTCAGAAGCATGTATGTAGTTGTCTCATCACCAGTCTCAAATGGAAGACACTCTAGTTCACTGTCAAGTCCCTGCTCTTTGAGAACATAATCAGCAGTTACTTTAATAGAAGCAATATGTGCATCTGCTCTTCCGTTAATAACTTCCTGAAGCATCTTGCTCATATCTCCATCTGCATACATAATATCGGCAGCTTTGTCCGGATGCTCTTTGTTATAATTCTCAAGCCAGTTTGTCTGTGCTCCTGAGGTTGCAGATACAATCGTTTTTCCTGCAATACTGTTTACATCACTGGAAATATCTGTACGGTCTTTTTTAAATACAATTGCTGCCTGAGTCTCTGTATATGGAATATCCGGGAAAAGATATTTCTGCTCACGCTCTTCATTCTTACCACACTGACTGGCAATCACATCAATCTTGCCAGACTCGAGAGCTGTAAAGATTCCATCCCAGCCTGTTGCTTCATATTTAAATTCAACATCTGGATTCAGATCATCAATCGCCTTCATAACTGCAATATCATATCCGTCCGGTTCGCCTTTTTCATTTACAAGGTTGAACGGAGGATATGCTCCTTCTGTTCCAACTGTATAAGTGGTAACTCCGGAATTGTCAGATTCTTTTTTATCATCTGCTGATTTTCCACAACCAACCATCATACTTGCTACCATTCCTGCTATCAATAATGTACTTAATACTTTTTTCTTCTTCATAACTGATCACTCCTTACAAGTTTTTTTCATTAGTTTTTACGTTCTTGACTTTTCCTATTATAATTGTAGGAAACCAGTTTGTCTATGTTTAGATTTTTATAGTTTGCTATAGGATATAATTATAGCAATATCTGAATTGATTGAATCGATTTTTGTTTTTCTTGACGTTTTCCTATATATACGGTATCATTAATTATATTATGTGTAATCATTTTTATTATATGATACCAAAAACTCAACAACATTATATTATAGAGAGAAGACGATAATTATAAAATCAGAAAAGAAAAAACAGGGTTTCACATTAGTAGAACTCATTGTGGTTCTGACAATCCTTGCAATTCTTGCCGCACTTTTGATTCCGGCTTTAACCGGATACATACGAAAGGCAAAAGAAAAAGCAATTATAACAGAAGCAACCGATACTTGGAAAGCTGCACAGGCAGCCATGTCAGAATGCTATGCTATGTATCCTGAAAGCTTTACAGACCCTGATCCCACTAAACCGCCATGCAGATTTGCAACGGAAATCGATGGCAAAAGAATAAAGAATCTGGGCAGAATTACGAACGCTGCTCTGAATGCTGTACAGAGAAATCCCAATGACAAAACAGAAATCAATACATCTAGCAGAAGAATTGCCCGACAGGTATTATCTTATCTGGATAGTGCTGATAAATCTAATGCACAGTACCTTTTCACTGCGCCTTCTGGAAAAAATACATGGGACACTACATTTAATGATTATTTTGGAGCAAAATATGATTCTAATGCTGTACTGCTTCAGATTTTCCATACAACAGACGGAAAAGTTGTTGCAATTAACTTTGGCAAAGACGGTTATATGGTGACAATAGTTCCCGGCAAGGAAACTACATGTGTGTATAACGGAAAATCTTTAAAATCAATCGAAGGCTAAAAAGAGGAGTCAGTTTGCTGCAAGCAGCATCTGGCTCCTCTTTTACCTGTCGCACGTATAGCTTATTCGTCCATGTTTGCGAGTTTTTTGGCTTGATCGGCAGCGATGCAGGCATCGATGATTTCCTGGATATCGCCGTTCATGATCTTGTCTAGTTTGTATAATGTCAGACCTATACGGTGATCTGTGACACGTCCCTGTGGGAAGTTGTAAGTACGGATCTTCTCGGAACGGTCTCCTGTTCCGATCTGGCTCTTTCTTGCTTCTGCCTCTGCATCATGCTGCTTCTGACATTCCAAATCGTAGAGTTTTGCACGCAAAAGTGCAAATGCTTTTTCTTTATTCTGCAGCTGTGATTTCTCTGTCTGGCTGTAGATTACAATTCCAGTTGGATAGTGAGTCAGACGTACAGCGGAGTCTGTTGTATTGACACACTGTCCACCGTTTCCTGATGCTCTCATAACATCGATACGAATATCTTTCTCATCGATATGAACATCCACATCTTCTGCCTCCGGCATAACTGCTACTGTGATTGTTGATGTGTGGATACGTCCGCCACTTTCTGTCTCCGGCACACGCTGCACGCGGTGTACTCCGGATTCGTATTTCATCATAGAATATGCGCCCTGTCCATCAATCATAAATGTAACATTCTTCATACCACCGATTCCAATTTCTTCGCACTCTACCAGTTCCACTTTCCAGCGTTTACTCTCTGCATAATGCAGATACATACGATAAATTTCTGCAGCAAAAAGTGCTGCTTCATCTCCACCGGCACCAGCACGGATCTCAACTACTACGTTCTTGTCATCATTAGGGTCTTTTGGAAGCAACAGGATCTTAAGCTCATGCTCAAGCTCTTCTACTCTTGCTTTCGACTCATTCAACTCCTCTTTTGCAAGTTCTCGCATATCTTCGTCAGACTCTTCATTCAGAAGTTCCAGACTTTCTTCAATGTTCTGCTTGCATGCTTTATATTCTTTGTATGCTTCTACGATTGGTGTAAGCTCACTTTGTTCTTTCATGAGCTTACGAAAACGGTTTGGGTCACTTGCCACATCCGGTTCCTGAAGTTCGCTCAAGATTTCTTCTAATCGAATTAGCAGATCTTCTAATTTATCAAACATCTCTATCTCCTCCTGTTTACCTGCAATATTACTATAACTGCCATATACCGGCGCAAACATTAAACATAATCCTCACTTCGGTATTCTCTATCCTGACCAATGTCTCACATTTTTGTTCGACTTGAATTTTCTACAACTCTTTTATTGTACATGCCACACACTACACGGTCAAGTCCTGCCAGATCCTTTTTCACATATATATTGCAAAATCCTGCATTTTTCATAAGCTTTGATACATCTTCTGCCTGGTCATGACCGATCTCGAACATGAGCCATGCACCATCATTCAGATGTGAAATGCTTTCGCTTACAATTCTTCTGTAAAAATAAAGTCCGTCTTCATGTCCGTCAAGCGCGATCCACGGATCGTGAAGCTTTACTTCGTCCTCCAGTCCCTGGATCACTTCCGTTCTAATATATGGTGGGTTTGACACAATCAGGTCAAAACTTTCAGATACATTTTCAAAAATGTCACTCTGTACCCATATAACAGGAACCTTAAGTCTCTGAGCGTTCTTTTTTGCCACTTCAAGCGCATCTGCTGATATATCTGCGCCAACCGCTTTCACCCCTGTAATGTGCTTTCTTTCTGCCGCATACTTTAAAAGACTGATCAGTATACAGCCCGAACCAGTACACATATCCAGCACATGCATATCCGGTCTTATCACTTTCAATGCTTCTTCCACCAGATTCTCTGTATCCTGTCTTGGTATAAGCACATGCTCATTAACAAGAAATTCATATCCCATAAACTCCTGACTTCCCGTAATATGCTGAAGTGGAATTCTTCGTGCACGCTTTTCCAGATATTCCCAATACCGTTTTGCTTCCTCTTCCGAAATATTTTTTTCCGGATTTCCATAGTAGGAAGCACGACTGATTCCAGTCACATATTCCAGTAAATACCATGCATCGATTTGAGCATCTGGTATCTGTCTGCTTTCCAGATACGCAGATCCTTCTTTATAAATCCTCTGCAGTTTTAAAGTTCTCTGCTTCATATGCTCTCCAATCAAATACTGCTTCTACTGCCTGTATTGCCACTTCAATCATTGAGTCGTCCGGTTCTTTCGTTGTCAGCTTCTGGATTGCAAGTCCTGGTCTGCTTAAAAGATTGATAATCGGATTCTCACTTCTTCCTGCAAGTTTCAGTACTTCATAAGAAATTCCTGCAATGACCGGAATCAAGGCAATTCTCACGATCACACGCATCAGCGGTGATTCCACCTGAATCAACATCAACAAAATAATACTGATTGCCAGTACGAAGAATAAGAAGCTTGTTCCACAGCGCTTATGCTGTCTGGAACTGATTCTGACATTATCAACGGTAAGCGGAAGTCCATGCTCAATGCAATTGATGCATTTGTGCTCCGCGCCATGGTACATAAATGTTCTCTGGATATCATCCATTCTTGAAATCAATGCAATATAGAGAATAAATATACCAATCCTCACAAATCCTTCCACTAATGTTCTCAAATGATACGATGGCATCAGTGGTTTTAATAATGAAGACAGAAAATACGGCAGAACCATAAATACTGCTGCTGCAATTACTACAGATATTGCAACTGTCGCATTCATCATCCATTTTTCCTGTTTTTCCTTCTTTGCGATTTCTTCCTCTGTCAGTTCTTTTTCGCTTTTTACTTCCTCTTCGTCCTCATAAAATTCAGCTGAAAACATCAACGTCTTAATTCCCAGGACCATAGAATCTATAAAATTGAACACCCCTCTGATAAACGGAATCTTCGTTAAAGCTTTCCATTTGATCACACTGTGATATTCTTCCTTCTGTACAAAAATCTCTCCATCCGGTTTTCTCACTGCAACCGCATAGTCGTCTCCATGTCTCATCATAATTCCTTCAAGGACTGCCTGTCCCCCAATATTGGATGACTTCATATAATTGCTCTCCTCATATCTGATATAAATAGAAGAAAGGGTTGAGATTTAAAAAACCTCAACCCCGATAACCTTCGAACTTATTTCATTCCGTACTTCTTGTTGAACTTATCAACACGGCCACGAGCCTGTGTTGCTTTCTGCTGTCCTGTGTAGAACGGATGACACTTAGAACAGATTTCTACGTGGATATCTTCTTTTGTAGATCCTGTTACGAATGTGTTACCACAGTTGCAAGTTACAGTTGCCTGATAGTATGCTGGATGTATTCCTTCTTTCATGATTTTCACCTCTTCTTTATTATTGTTGCGTTTATTTTAGTTGCGTCAAACGCGAATATTTTCTAAACAGCTTTCTTATTGTACCACACGATTGCCAGCTTGTCTATAATATTTTTTTCTTTTTTACCATTTCAATCAACTCATTGTTGTTCTTTGTATTGGAGAACATATTCAGGATACTCTCCACCGCCTCTTCCGCACGCATTCCATTGAGTGCACGGCGCATGATCTCCACAGCTTCCTGCTCATCTTTGTTAAGAAGCAAATCTTCTCTACGAGTGCTTGACTTCGGTATATCAATAGCAGGAAACATTCTTTTTTCAGAAAGCTTACGGTCAAGTACCAGTTCCATGTTACCTGTTCCTTTAAACTCCTCATATACAACATCGTCCATCTTGCTTCCTGTATCTACCAGTGCTGTAGCGAGAATTGTAAGGCTTCCACCCTCACGCATATTTCTTGCAGCACCAAAGAAACGCTTTGGCATATGAAGCGCTGCAGGATCAAGACCACCGGAAAGTGTTCTTCCGGATGGTGAAACAGTCAGGTTATACGCTCTTGCAAGACGTGTGATGCTGTCAAGCAAGATCATAACATCTTTCTTATGTTCTACAAGACGCTTTGCACGTTCAATGACCATTTCAGATACTCTCTTATGATGCTCTGGAAGCTCATCAAATGTAGAGTAAATAATCTCTACATTGTCTCCTTGAATGGTCTCTTTAATATCCGTAACTTCCTCCGGACGTTCATCAATCAGAAGAATCAGAAGATGCACTTCCGGATTATTCTTAAGAACAGACAATGCAACTTCTTTTAAAAGTGTTGTCTTACCGGCTTTCGGAGGTGATACGATCATTCCTCTCTGACCTTTACCAATTGGAGAAAGCAAGTCCATAATTCTCATAGACGTGCTTGTCTTGCCACACTCCAGACGCATTCTCTCATTTGGAAAAATCGGTGTCATCTTCTCGAAACTGCTACGTGTGAGAAGTTCCATTGGATCTGTATCATTCACTTTAGTCAAATATAACAGTGCGCTGAACTTCTCCTGCTGTGTCTTAATACGAGTATGTCCCTCCAAAATATCTCCAGTCTTCAGATTGAATCTACGGATCTGAGACGGCGAAATATAGATATCATTATCTCCTGGAAGATAATTATCACTTCGGATAAATCCGAACCCATCTGGCATAACCTCCAGAATTCCGCGTGCAACAATTCCACTGTCCAGGCGGTCAATATCATGGATTTCTTTATCTCCGGTATTCGCAGACATCTCTTTTACTGTCTCACGCTTTTCCTGTTTTTCTTTTTCCTGTTCTTTTTCATCTTCCTGTAACATCAATTCGATTACCTGGGCCTTTTTCATTGTAGAAATACCTTTCAGGCCTCTTGCTTTTGCAAGTTCTTTTAACGTCGTCAACGGTAATGTTTCATATTTTTCTTTCATCATCGCTTTATATTCCTTTCAATTATAGGCTTATGTGTCATCACGGGATTCTTTGTCAGAATAGACTTCATCTGAAACTAAAGTTTATTATACTACAAATGTTTCGCTTTTAAAAGCCTTTTTTCAAAGACATTTCTTGATTTGGTAATCTTAAAATGATATGATGGTATACAAGGGGTGACCTTGTTCAAATCCCCATATACAAAATATAGTAGAAAAAGGTGGTATTTAACGTGACAAATCAAGAAAAAGCTCTGAAAATGCACGAAGAATGGAACGGCAAACTTGAAACCATCGCAAAGTCTCATGTAAAGACTCGCGAAGATCTGGCAATTGCTTACACACCGGGTGTTGCTGAGCCATGCAAAGTTATCGCTGAAGATAAAGAAGCCGCATACAAATATACAATCAAATCCAACACAATTGCTGTTGTATCTGACGGAAGTGCCGTGCTTGGACTTGGCAATATAGGACCGCTGGCTGCCATGCCTGTTATGGAAGGAAAAGCTGTCCTTTTCAAAGAATTCGGTGGTGTCAATGCTGTGCCGATCTGCCTGGACACTCAGGATACTGAAGAGATCATCAAAACTGTTGTAAATATTGCTCCTGCTTTCGGAGGCATTAACTTAGAAGACATCAGTGCTCCAAGATGCTTTGAAATTGAGGAACGTCTGAAAGAGCTTCTCGACATTCCTGTTTTCCACGACGATCAGCACGGAACTGCCATTGTGGTTCTTGCCGGAATCATTAATGCATTAAAAGTAACAGGAAAAGACAAAGAGACCTGTAAAGTCGTTGTAAATGGTGCCGGAAGTGCCGGTGTTGCAATCACAAAACTGCTTCTCACATACGGATTTTCTCATATTACAATGTGCGATATCAGTGGAATCCTCGGAAAAGATTCTCAGAATCTGAATTGGATGCAGAAAAAGATGGTCGAAGTAACAAATCTGGAAGGCAAAAAAGGAACCCTTGCTGATGCATTGAATGGTGCAGACATCTTTGTCGGTGTATCTGCTCCGAATATTGTCACAAAAGAAATGGTCGCTTCCATGAACAAAGATGCTATCCTCTTTGCAATGGCTAACCCTGTACCAGAGATCATGCCAGACCTCGCAAAAGAAGCCGGAGCAAAAGTTGTTGGAACCGGACGTTCAGACTTCCCGAACCAGGTCAACAATGTCGTTGCTTTCCCTGGAATCTTCAAAGGCGCTCTGGAAGGACGCGCAACTAAGATTACAGAAGAGATGAAACTTGCAACTGCAAAAGCAATCGCAAGCCTTGTTCCGGATGAAGAACTGAACGAAAACAATATTCTTCCGGAAGCTTTCGACCCTCGCGTTGCAGACGTTGTAAGCGAAGCTGTGAAGGAATTGATTTAATGGCTGTTTACTGGGGCGAAAAGAGATACCATTCTCTGGACTATTATCTCAAAAACACCTATGGCAGCAAATTATATAAACTATCACTGAACGGAGGCATGACTTGTCCGAACCGGGATGGAACATGCGGAACCCGTGGCTGTATTTTTTGCAGCCAGGGTGGTTCTGGTGATTTTGCCGAATCACCTTCCGAGACGATTTGTGAACAGATTGAACATGGAAAATCCAAAGTCGCCGCCAAATATGGAGGCGGTTCTTATATTGCATACTTTCAAGCATATACGAACACTTATGCACCTGCAGACTACCTTCGTAAAATATTTACTGAGGCAATCATGCACCCGGATATCAGAATTCTTTCTGTTGCAACAAGACCGGACTGTCTCGGCGAAGATATTTTAAATCTTCTTCATGAATTAAATCAGATCAAACCTGTCTGGATTGAACTTGGACTTCAGACAATTCATGAAGATACGGCATCTTACATCCGGCGCGGCTATGATCTTCCGGTATTTGAACATGCATTAAAGAGACTTCGTCAACTGGGTATTCCGGTAATCGTACACACGATTCTCGGACTTCCAGGAGAAGATATCAAGCGGAATCTTGAGACTATGCATTATCTGAATGATCACCACATTCAGGGAATCAAGCTACAGCTTTTACATGTTCTGAAATACACAGATCTCGCGGACGATTACCTGACAGGCAGATTTTCTGTTTATTCCATGGAAGAATATTTTGAAGTCTTAAGTTCCTGTATCTGCAATCTGAGTCCGGATATCGTCATTCATCGGCTCACCGGGGACGGTCCAAAAGATCTTCTGATTGCTCCTACCTGGAGCACAAACAAACGACATGTCTTAAACCAGATGCAGTCCTGGTTCAAGATTCACGACATCTGGCAGGGAAAGGAGTTGTAAATTATGGCAGAAGCATTTAAACTTTATAAACTGATCATTCTGTATATGCTGGATAAGGTGGATTTCCCACTGACTAATTCCCAGATTTCAGAATTCATTTTAAACGAAGGCTACACGACATATTTTAAATTGCAACAGGCTCTTTCAGAGCTTTTGGATTCTGGATTTATTCGTGAAGAGTCCACGCACACAAGAACATTTTATCACCTGACAGAAGAAGGCGAGGAAACAATTCATTACTTTAAAAATGATATTTCACCTGCAATCCAGGAAGATATTAACAGTTTTCTCAGTAATAAACAATATGAACTGAAAAATGAAGTTGCCATAAAAGCTGACTATTATCGAAATCCCAACATGGAATATTGTGTCCGCTGTCAGATACTGGAACGTGATGCTCCTTTAATCGACCTGACGCTCACTGTTCCAACGGAATCTGAAGCAATGGCAATTGCAGCAAACTGGACACAAAAGAATGAAAAGATATACGCCAATCTAATGGCCGAATTATTATAGGTATATCCCCAAAAAAAGAATGAACTGTATTTTAATTTTCATTGCAAATACAGTTCATTCTCTTTTTATTTAGCCCGGATTTGTATTATCATTATCTTCCAAGGAATGTGCCTATAAAGATTCCATAGTAGTTACCAATGACATATCCAAGAGTACCGACCAGAAGTGCCGGAACTACCATTGCCTGCCATCCTTTTGCAATTGCAAGCGCTGCGGCTGTTGTAGGTCCACCTATATTTGCATTCGATGCAATACAGATCTCTTCCAGGTTGAATTTGAAAATCTTACCAAATACAAAGGAGACGATCATGTTCATACCAACGATGATTGCACAGAATACAAGGAGTAATGGTGCCTGTGTCACGATCAGGTAGATAGATGCCGGAACACCGATTACTGCAAAGAAGATATGAATCAGGAATGTACCAATTTCCTGTGCGCCACCAATATTTCCCATAAATTCTGGTTTAATTGTTGCCAATAACATGGTCAATGTAGGCATGATCAAATATTTGTTTCCAAGAAGACCGTTTAATAATGACAGTCCAAAATTACTTGTTGGAATCAATCCTGCAAAGAAATCTGCAATTGCTGTAGAAATTGCTACGATTGCAAATGCAATCGCAAGTGCCTCTGCGATATCGATCAGTGCGACCGGTTTTGCTTTCCAGTAACTTGCTGCCTGGTTTTCACTTTCACCACTTGCTTTTCTTGCTTCTACTTCATCAATATATGGATGTTTAAATTTCTTCAAGAAGAATTTAATTGTTGGAATTGCAATCAGTACAAAGAAATAAAGTGCCATCAAAAGGTTATCTGCTACCACTGAAGAAGATACCATATCTCCGCTTGCTCCAAATGCATCAGACATGGCTACCATGTTCACACTTCCTCCTGTGTATGAACCAACCATCATAGCTGCTATCTTGTGCAAATCTGCAATCTGGTTATGTAACAGATAAAATGCTACAATACCACCGACCAGTGTACCAACACCGCTGATTAGATAAATTACAAGCACACGTCCACTTTCTTTCCAGATTTTCTTCACATTTGCATTAAACAAAAGAAGTGGTACTGCAAGTGGTACAACATATGACCATACAAAATCATATGCCGGTGCATCTGTCGGGATTACCCGGATGTTAGAAAGAATCATAGCTCCAATCAAAGCAATAACACAACCTGTTACTTTTCCTGCCCATTTGTACTTCTGCTCCATCCAGATAGCTAATGCTGCGACGACTACTAATATTGCAAACAACGCCCACGTATTATCCGCACTAATTAATGTTTTCATATGAATTCCTGCCTTTCTCAATCCTATAAACAAGTTACTTTTTCGTATTCTTTATTTCCATACTTCTTTGAATACTCGATAAAAATTCTTATAGCCAATCTTGTCAAGATCTTCCTGACTATATCCCCTCTTCTTTAATACTGCCAGGATATTCTTTGCTTCTGCCTCATTAGAAATACCGTCGCCACTCGGTGAATCGACATGATCACTGAATGTCTTAAGCGCCTCTCCTCCAAGGTAGTCATCAAAGTCAAATCCAAGACCAATATGATCTATTCCGATCAGATCAGCAATATACTCGACATGGTCTGCCAAATGCTCGACATTTTGTTCATCGTGCTTTTCAGAAATAAACTCTCTCATACTGTTCATTCCCACCAGACCACCAGTCTTAGCAATCGCCTTCAACATGTCATCTGTCAGGTTGCGCATTGCCGGACATACACTACGTGCATTGGAATGTGATGCAATAATCGGTCCCTGCGCCAGATCAATGACGCCCCAGAAACATTTGTCATTTAAATGTGATACATCCATCACCATTCCAAGATCCTGAATCCGCTTTACGGCTTTCTTTCCTGCTTCTGTAAGTCCCCTTGTTACATCCACCGGCCATCCGGTTGCCAATGCGTTTAATTCATTCCAGGTAAGCATTGCATGTCTGACACCTACTTCATCATAAAAATAGTTGATCATATCAATGTCTTCCCCAATCTGGCTTAACCCTTCCATTCCAGTTACGATATTTAATTTTCCTTCTTTTGTGCCTTTTTCAAAATCATCGTACTTCTTCACAAAATTCAGAATATCCGCAGAATCTTCCATTTCCTGCTTAATACTCTTTACAATCTGTTTGGATCGTTTCACTGGATCATTATCATATGGTGGATCGATCCAGATTACGAAAATTCCTCCTGTAACACTACCTTCCTGGAACTTATGCAGATGATGCTTACGAAAAATATCTCTTTCTCCGTGATCTACTGCACGGCAAGTTACATCTGTCCACACATCTCCATGTCCATCAAAAATCATTCTATCTTCTCCCTTCTAACATTTTCAAGACATCTCACATACCGATTATTTTTTCACCACCCTCCTGTTTCATCAGATTAAGAGTCTTTTTTCATTTTTATATATGCACGCCATGTTGTTGCAAATTTTTTCCACTCGGTAAGACCATCTTCCTGGATTCTGGATCCGAGTGCCGCATGATGCGGTGCTTCTTTTACAACTTGTGGTGTAGTATATGCTTCTTCTGCAATCTGACGATATGCATCTACAAATTCATCAATATCATCCTTTGAGTAAGATTCTACAGGCTCTGGTGTAAAAGGTTCTGGAATGATTCTTGGATGATGACTTGTAAAATAATCTTGAAAACCATAATCCACGATTCGTCTGCAGATATCATCTGTCGTTACGCCTGTCTCGTCCGTCAATTCTTTCCAGCTCAGTCTTGCCTGTTCTAATCTGTATTTTCCTTTCGCATATGGCAAGGAAATTCCTTTTATCTCCAAAAGTTTTTTCAACATATAATTATTATTTAAAATCGACATTTCTGCAATCTGTTTCATTCCATCCGGACCGAGAGTTCGAATATATGCATAGGTTCTCACAAGAACTGCAGGCACTCCATAAAATTTTCTTAACTTTCCAATGCTATCCGGACGATTGTAATCCAGATAATATTTTTCTCCGTCAAATTCTACTGTCGGTGCTGCAACAAACTTTGCAAGCTTCTCACATACGCACTGTGCTCCGGCTGCCGGTCCCTGACATCCGTGCGGTGAAGAAAAGGATTTGTGCAGATTATAATGACACATATCAAATCCTGCATCCCGCGCTCTTGTAATTCCGAACAGTCCATTTAAGTTTGCCTGGTCATATACGCATAAGCCTCCAGCTGCATGAACAATATCTACAAATTCTTTAATTTTCTCATTGTAGATTCCAGTATCTTCCGGATTGGTGATCATAAGTGCGGCTGTATGTTCAGAAACGGCTGCTTTTAGAGCCTCTATATCTGGCACACCGTTTTCATCTGGATATAAAGTGATTACCTTATATCCAAGCGTTGCAGCGGCACCTGGATTGCCCGGATGCGATAAAATGGTCGTAATAATCTCATTTCGCTGTTCACCCTCACCTCTGGATTCATGATAAGCACGAATTGTCTCTACATTTGCAAAGATTGCCTGAGTACCGCCTCCTGGCTGTAAGCTTACTTTATCCATACCCGAAATTGCCTTGATGTACTGTTCATCCCGATACATAATTTCCAGGATTCCCTGAATGGTCGACTCGTCCTGATACGGATGAACTTCGCTTAATTTTTCAGATCTCACCAATTGTTCGTGTATCTTCGGACTGTACTTCATAGTACAGGTTCCAAGGCCGATATCAATATTAAAATCTGTTCCAATCGTCTCCTGAGATAATCTCATATAATGTCTGAGTACCTGCATCTGAGACATTTCCGGAAGTTTCGGTGCTTTTTTTCGAATCAGATTCTCTGGAAGCAGCGTTTCTACGGTTCCTGTTGCTTTTGTAACTTTTTCATCTGCCTTTGGAACCAGGACGCCCCGTTCACCTGGATTGCCAAGTTTCATAATTATAGGTTCGTCCCATCTTGCTTCGTGGAAATCCCGATTTGTCTTATAATATCCCATCACTATTCCCCCTTTACAATCCGCTTGAGGGCATTACGAAGATGCTCCATCTCTTCTAATGTCGTAATCTCTGATACACAATAAAGTGCACATTGCCCAAGCTCTGGGAAATCATGACTTAAGTCTTTTCCGCCAAATATGTTCTCTTTTAACAATTCTTTATTAATTTCTTCAACCGTCTTTCCAGTCCGGTTAAAATCTATTACAAACTCCTGAAACTTCGCATTTTCAAATCTCTTTGCCCGAACTTTCGGAATCTCATCTAAAATATCCTCCAGATATGCTGCATTCTGAATAATCGTCTCACCGAGTTCGTACATGCCCTGCGGCCCCATACTTGCCAGGTACACACCTGCCGTAATTGCCCAGAGACCTGTTTCTGTTCCAAAATACTCTTTTGCATTCTCACGGCTTCCATGAGAGCTTCGATAATTCATCGCTCTTCCCCATCCATATGTATCTTCTTTCTCTGTCTCTGTAATTCCGTACATATAAGTTGGAAATTGTTCTACCAGATCCATATTCTGATTACATGCAATAAATCCTGCCTGACCACCGCCGAACTGAATGTGCATTCCAAGAGGCTGTATATCTCCACATACAATATCAGCACCCTGATTTACCGGGCTCTCCATAATTCCAAGCGCTGCCACCTCTGTCTGTACAACACAATAAGCTCCTGCATCATGTGCCAGTTTTGCAATTTCTTCTCCTCTTGTCTCAAAGTTACCAAGATAAGTTGGATTTTCAAAAAATACAGCCGCAACATTTTTCTTTGCCAACTGTTCTTTCAACTCTTCCAAATCCATAAGTCCTGTCTCTGGTTCATAAGCTATTTTTCTTACTTCTGCCACATTTCTACAATACTGTACGACCTGTGAATATATTTCCGGATTCATAGTCTTCGGAACAAGAATCACTTTTCCAGCCATTCCTTTTTCTCTGACTGCTCTGACTGCCATACGAAGCGAAGATGCCACTGCCTGACCGCCGTCATAAGTTGTATAACTTACAACATCTGTGTCCAGAAGTTCTCCCATCATGCTTGTATATTCAAAGATTGCCTGCATCTTACCATGATCAGAATATGTATCTCCGCAGTAAGCAGTCAGAAACTCACCTCTGGAATTTATCTCATCGCAAATTGCCGGCACCTGATGTTTGTAACACCCGGCTCCAAGAAAGCTCGTATATTCTTCCGTTGTAATATCACGATTCAAAATTCCCATCACATGTCTTTTCAGTTCATATTCACTTCTGATCGGTTCCGGAATATCTAATCGTTCTTTATACAGCAATTCATCTGGAATTATACTTTTGTAAATGTCTTCTACGCTGTTGATCCCCAATTCATCCAACATTGCCTTCTTATTCTCTGGTACACTATTAGGCATATATGGATGTACAAAACTGTTTTCCACAAGAATCACTCCTTTCATGGCAGTTCACTTATTAATTATCTAAACATTTTTATTTATTTCACCTACAACACATACATTAGTCTTCAAACAGTGGTTACGTCAAGTTATTTTGTTAATTTTTTGATATTTTTGCAATATTTTGCAAAAAACAAAATAAGAAGCCGACCATTTGTCGACTTCTTTAAATATTCCATAATATTCATCTTTACCAAAGGCTATTTGCAGATTCTTTCTTTATCCAACCTTGTAAATAGCAGAATCAGAATTTTTGAATATAATTTTATAATACCCCTTTAAATACTCATCTGCATCTGCATCGCCTGTATCTACATGCATCGGCTGCCCGCCAAGTCCTGCCAGTTTTTCTTTTGTTGCTACAATTTCAATCTGTTCTTTTCCTACTTTTCTGATTACCCGTGGACTAATCTGCTGATTTCCTCTTCCTAACAAAAAACCATTTCCACCAATACAGGTCACCAGAATTTTTATATGACTGTATGAATTGACACAGTCCCACAATTCTCTTTCATTCGCATCTCGAAGTATGATTTTACCATTTCTGATCACATCCACTCCACGGACAGTTCCATGTACGTTCTTTTTCCCAGTATCCTCCTGCTCGTCATTTTCACACAATAACTCTTTTATCTTCCAGGTCGTTCCTCCCGGGCCGATAATATAAACCCAGTCCTTTTCCATTCGCAAGATTGCTGCCCTCGCTATTATAGTTGCGGACTCGCCTGACCCCAAATCCAATTCTTTTGCCTTTTGTAAATGTTTTCCATCACTTAATACTTCCAAAAATCCGTACAATTGGGGGCTTACGTTTCTGGAATCTAAATCCTTCTCTTCAATATCAAGAACTTCCCTCATTTCATAAGACATCTCTTTTCCTTCAAGCCACCCTGCCAACATCTCACCTGCCTGATATGGATTACAGGCATAACACGCAGAATACATCTTCACTCCTGACGGGATTCCAAGAACCGTCACATCCGTACCAACAGCTTCACAAATGTCCCTTGCAGTCCCATCTCCTCCACAAAACACGAGAAGATCCACCCCCTGTTCTTTCATAATTTGTGCACAAAGCTTCGTATCTTCTGCGCTGCTTGTGTCGGCTTTTGGACATAACACCACATCACATGGGATTTTAAGTTTCTTAAGCAAAACTTCTCCCATATCCCCTGGTGCACTTAGGATTGAAAAATTTTTCTCTCCCACCAATCCTTTATCTCCTGTAACTAAACTTGCGGTAAGATCTGCAATTTTGCTCATACAGCTTTCTGCTCTCTTGGGGGCTGTTCTTTCACAGCCTTCCAGCAAAAGCTTTTCTATTTTTTTGTAATTGTCACTTCCTTTTAGACCGGCTTTTCCACCAATTCCAGCATATGGATTTAGAATAAAACCTATTTTCTTTTTCTTAGTCTCCATCTTTTCCCCTGTGTCGTTGCTGTTTTATGTAAACTTTTTTTATTGCTATATAATTTAAAAACTTTCTTTTATCGTTTTTATGTTATCAAATCAACAAATCCAAGAATAATCTTTACAACAAAAACTCACTCATAACATAGTTGCTGACATCGATTCCACGATCTGTAAGTTTCACAAAGTCTTCTCCATCTTCCAGAAGTCCTTTCTGTTCCATGTCTCTTATCACATTTCCATAAACGTTCTCCATGCTCTCACCATACATCTTAAGAAATTCTATTTTTGATACACCTTTCATCATACGCAAGCCAAGGAACATCGTCTCTTCCATCTGTGCAGATACAGTTAACTTTTCCGGCTCTTCTCCATAATTAAATCTACTGTTATTGATCAGTGATGCAGCTCCGGTTCCAATCCCTAGATATTCTGTTCGCTCCCAGTATCCGATATTATGTCTGCAAGCATATCCAGGCTTTGCATAATTAGAAATCTCATATCTTTCATATCCGTATTTTGAAAGTATTTCTTTCGTTCTCCAATACATCTTACGCTCTGTCTCTTCATCAGGTAATTCGTCTGCATGACGCCCTTCCCCATACTCCTCATAAAATGGAGTACCTTCCTCCACGATCAGACTATATGCAGAAATGTGTTCCGGGGCAAGCTCTGCCACTGTTTTTAAGTTTTCCTCCCAGTCAGTAAGACTTTGTCCCGGAATTGCTGACATCAGATCAACATTAATATTCTCAAATCCTTCTGCTCTTGCCATATGATATGTTTCAAGAAATTCTTCATATGTATGAATACGACCCAGTATCTGAAGTTCTCTATTTTTTGTGGATTGCAGGCCAATGCTTAATCGGTTAATTCCACATTTTTTATAACCGGAAAGCTTTTCCCTGTCTACAGTTCCAGGATTCATCTCAACTGTGATCTCTGCATTTTCTTCTACAACAAATGTATCACGGACTGCTGAAAATATCTGCTGCATCTGAAAAGCTGTCAAAGTAGAAGGCGTTCCCCCACCGACAAAGATACTGATAACACGGCAAGCCTTCGCCAGGTGCGCGTATGAGCGAATATCCCGACAAAGGCTTTTCACATAAGATTCCCTCTCATCCGCCGTTGACGGACCTGAGAGGAAATCGCAATATTTACATTTTTTTTTACAAAATGGTATATGAATATATAATTCTAATAATCTCATTATTTGTCATCCAACTTCAGTACACTCATAAATGCTTTCTGAGGAATCTCTACATTACCAACCTGACGCATACGCTTCTTTCCTTCTTTCTGTTTTTCAAGAAGCTTTCTCTTACGGCTGATATCACCACCGTAACATTTTGCAAGCACATCTTTTCGCATTGCTCTTACAGTCTCACGGGCAATAATCTTCCCACCAATAGCCGCCTGAATCGGGATTTCAAAGAGCTGTCTTGGGATCTCTTCTTTAAGCTTCTCGCACATCTTTCTTCCACGTTCATATGCAGTATCTGCATGGACGATAAAGGAAAGAGCGTCTACTTCTTCTTTATTGACCAGAATATCCAGTTTCACAAGTTCAGATCTCTGGTATCCGTCCATCTCATAATCAAAAGAAGCATATCCTCTGGATCTGGACTTCAATGCATCAAAGAAATCGTAGATAATCTCGTTGAGCGGCAGTCTGTAATGCAGAACTGCACGGGTCTCTTCAATATATTCCATGCCAAGATACTCTCCTCGTCTCTCCTGACATAGATCCATAATCGTACCGATAAATTCGGATGTTACCATAATCTCAGCCTTTACCATCGGCTCTTCCATATATTCAATCTCAGAAGGATCCGGAAGATTAGACGGGTTTGTCAGTTCTATGACATCTCCGTTCGTCTTGTATACTTTATAAATAACTCCCGGTGCTGTTGTAACAAGATCAAGATTATACTCTCTCTCCAGACGCTCCTGAATAATCTCCAGATGGAGAAGTCCCAAAAAGCCACAGCGAAATCCAAATCCAAGAGCAATGGAAGTCTCCGGCTCAAACTGCAGGGACGCATCATTTAATTGAAGCTTCTCAAGAGCATCCCGAAGATCCGGATACTTTGCCCCATCCGCAGGATACAGTCCACAGTAAACCATCGGATTCACTTTCTTATATCCCGGCAACGGCTCCTCGCAAGGATTCGCTGCATCTGTGATCGTATCTCCTACACGGGTATCTCCGACATTCTTCAAGCTGGCAGTAATATAACCTACCATACCTGCTTCCAGCTCATCACATGGAATGAATTGTCCGGCTCCAAAATATCCGACTTCAACGACATCTGCCTCTGCTCCTGTCGCCATCATACGGATCTTCGTACCTTTTTTCACGGTACCTTCACGGAGTCTGCAAAATACGATAACCCCTTTATAAGAATCATATAGTGAATCAAAAATCAATGCCTTCAATGGTGCTTTCGGATCTCCGCCCGGTGCCGGGATCTTTTCCACGATCTGCTCCAGAACCTGATCTACATTCAGCCCTGTCTTTGCAGAAATAAGTGGCGCATCATGTGCTTCGATTCCAATGATATCTTCAATCTCTTCAATGACACGGTCCGGCTCTGCACTTGGAAGATCAATCTTATTAATAACAGGCATTACATCCAGATCATGATCCAACGCCAGATATACATTGGCCAGTGTCTGAGCCTCTACTCCCTGAGCTGCGTCTACGACCAGAATCGCACCGTCACACGCTGCCAGACTTCTTGATACTTCATAGTTAAAATCTACATGTCCCGGTGTGTCGATCAGGTTAAAAATATACTCTTCTCCGTCTTTTGCCTTATATACTGTACGGACTGCCTGAGCCTTGATCGTGATTCCGCGCTCGCGCTCCAGATCCATATTGTCAAGCACCTGTGCCTGCATCTCGCGGCTCGTCAGAAGCCCTGTCTGTTCAATGATACGGTCTGCCAATGTTGATTTACCATGGTCAATATGAGCCACAATACAAAAATTGCGAATTTTACTTTGATCTATTCCTGCCACTTATCTTCTACCTCTTTATCTCTTTATCTTAAACTTTTTTCTATTATAATGATGTTGGAGTCAAAAGCCCCAACTATGATACCTGCAGATTGTTTCGTGCGATGCACTCCACAATGCTAATGCGCTACTTCTTTGGTGCACTATACTTCACAATGAACAACTCTACACTCATTGTATCACTGAGCCGTCCGGTCTTTACAGCTTCTTCTGTATCTGCTGCTTCTTCCATGATACCTTTTAGTTCTCTCATTGTAAAGCTTCTGCTCTGTTGCATGTATTTTCCTGCCACAAATGGATGAAGTCCCGCTTTTTTTGCGATGGTGCTTTTGTCTGCTCCCTGGTTCATCAGATCTTTCACCTGCAAAAGCAGACGGAATTGTCTCGCCAGCAAATATAAAATCCTCATCGGAGGTTCTTTTAACGCCAACAGATCATAATAATAATCCAAAGCTTTCCTTTGCTGCCTTGTTGCAACTGCTTCAATCATATCAAATATCTTATTCGTGATCTGCGTCGTACAGATTGCATCAATATCCGCCACCGTAATCTCATTTCTTCCAAGCGTATAAGAAAACAGCTTTTCCATCTCCCGCTCCAGATTCTCCATGTCGGTTCCAGTTCGGGACAACATGTATTCTGCAGTGGACTGCTTAATCTGCCTGCCTTCACGCTTTATATTACCAGCAAGCCACAAAAGCAATGTCTTCTCATCCTGTCTTCCAAGCTCGACCACTCTTCCAGTATCCTTTACAGCCTTATACATCTTACTCCGCTTGTCAACTTCACTCTCCACAAATACAAAGCAGACCGTTTCCGGCATGCTCTTAATATAATCTGCAAACTTTGCATCTGCATTCTTAAATAAGCCAGAATCTTCAATCACAATGAGACGCTTTTCTGCAAAAAATGGCATTGTCTCTGCCAGATCTATAATCTCCGGTACATTGATCCCCTTGCCTTCATAATGCGCATAGTTCACTGTATCACCTTCCGGAAGCACAGCTTTTGTCAATCTGTCACGGTACTGCTTTTTCAGATAAGCCTCTTCTCCATACAAAAGATATGCCTGCTTGATATTCCCTGTTTTCAAATCTTCATTCAGATTCTTCATAAGCTGTCGTTTCGCTCCCTTCCTTAAGAGTATACTGAATTTTCCCACCGAATTCAACCGTGATTTCAATTCCTCCACAATTTGCCGTAGCTAAGATCCGGCTGCCGGTTTTTTCTAATCTTTCAATAGTTTCTCTGTGCGGATGCCCATATGAATTCTCTATCCCAGCCGATATGATTGTGTACTTTGGTCTGACTTTCTGAAGAAATATTTCAGAAGAGGAATTTCTGGAACCATGATGTGCCGCCTTCAATACCTCAAATGCTTTTTCAGGACAATATTTTTCTATAGATTCACAAAGTTTTTCTTCCCCTATACCTTCCACATCCCCGGTAAATAAAAAATCAAATTCCCGGTAACTGACAGATAAAACCATGGAAGCTCCATTACCAGTTCCTCCGGAATAATCACTCCCCGGACAAAGACAGAGGATTTTCATTCCCTGTTTTTCAATCTCCTGTCCTTGCTCCATAACCGCTACCTGCACTCCATTTTCTATTGCATATATTGCTAATTTTTTCAGGCTTTCGTCCCAGACACTTTCTTTTGGAAATACAAGCGTTTTAATCTTCACACCGATTTTCTGCCTCGATATCATTTCTTCAATCCCGTTCGTGTGGTCACTGTCACCATGGGAAATGAACACATAATCCAGTGTCCCGACTCCTTTCGATAACAGATATGGCTCGATCCTGTACTGCCCGACATTCTTCACATCACTGCTCCCTCCGTCAATCATACAGGTCATACCTCCGGGACTCTTTAAAAATATTCCATCACCTTGACCCACATCCAACACCGTCACTTGCATCTGCGACAAACTATCAAAACGGTGAAGCAGAACAAATAATCCCAAAGCACATAACATTCCTGTCAATGTATTTCCACGTTTTCTTTGTTTTTCACATTCCTGAGCTTCATTGCGTTCCTGCCCTTTCGCATACTCTTTTTTCTGAGTACGTTTCTTTTCATAGTAGTATATAACACATATGACCACTACGCAGCCGTAGTAGAACAATATCTGCCAGATCTTAATTCTTCCAATAACGACTCTTGCCCCAGGAAGTTCCAAAAAAAACTCACAGCATCTTTCATAAATCGTCAGAATAAAGCCACAGATTCCCAGCATACACTTTCCTGGAATCTTGAACATACCAGAGCACAACATACATATAAAACTTCCAGTAATTCCCAGGCTCAGCAAAATTGTCATGAGCGGAATTACAAGCAGATTTAAAAATGTTGCATAGAGTGGAAATTCATAAAAAAAATACAGAACAATAGGTAAAAGAAATAATTGCATTTCTATGTTGCTTATTATCATGCTTTTTATTTGTATTATCCAAGCCTTATTTTCTCTTTTTTTCTGAATGTCTATCTCTGTTCTTGTTTTTGCTTTCTCCATCTGTCCGGCTGGCATTATAACCACCACTGCAAATACTGCAAAAAATGACAGCCAGAACGCCCCGTCGTAAATACTGAGCGGCCGCCAGATGAGTACTACTGCCGCTGCCACAGAAAGAGCTGTCACACTGTCATAATGTCTCCCCGCGATTTCTGCACCTACCCGGAACAAATACATAATACCGGCACGAATCACAGATACTGTAACCCCAATCATCAATACATAAAGAAAGAAAAAGAATATGCCTCCGATTCCTCCTATCGTATAACTTCCTGTCAGTTTTCTAAGTAACTGATAAATTCCGATCCCGATTACCGACAGGTGTAAACCGGAAATTGCCAATATATGTCCGATTCCGTTCACCTGATATAGTTTTTTTATCTCTGGGTCCATCTGGGATTTTTCTCCAAGAAGTATGGTGCTTAAAATACTGCCGTTTTTCTCTCCCGCTTCACTCAGTAATGTATTTCTACAATGTACTCGTATATTCTCCAATACATTTTGTATCCGTTTTACTGTGTGGTCTGTTATTCTTAAAGTTTCACTCCATACTTTTCCGTGAATATTCTGCCTTTGATAATAGGCTTTCTGATCAAAATTCCCAGGATTACGCGCAGTTTCAAAAAAACTAAGCTTCCCTTCCGCCTCCACCTCATTTCCTATCTGTATCTTATTTTTCTTCTCATCATAAATGAGCATTCTGGATTCTTTTATTAACGATTGCTGACTTTGTTGATTTTGTTGACTCTGTTGATCTTTCTGAAAATAGACAGAACATTTTTTCAGATACAATATCTGATACTTTTCTTTTTCTTCTTTTTTATATACCTGGCCCCTGACAATCAGCCAGTCATCTTTTTCTCCATATTGTTCAACAGGAGAAGGGCGAAGCTCTGGCACGAACTTCGCACCCGCCCCGGCTGTCAGGACTCCGATTAAAATTGCGATCACCAGGCATAAACTGCATAGTGGTCTGTTTTTCAAATGATTAATCCTCCACAATATCTTCCCGCTCTGTAAGCGGCTGGCTAAGATCCACCTGATCCTGATACTTAAGATTTGAATCTCCATTAACCAGAATCTGTACTTTTGATGCACTTCCTCCTCGAATTATAGAATTTACGATAGAATAAATAGTAACTTCCGGCTGTATATCTGTCATATTCAAAAATCCATTATCAAAATTCACATAACATACATCGTCTTTCACAGACACACCCAGAAGCACCGTATCCATAGGAATGACCTTCTTATAAGTTTCTGCGGAAGGTCCTTTCATCAGTTCTTCTACAATCAGCTTCTCTTTCAATGTATTGCTGTTGTACCGGACATGTTCTGTCTCAGTCACAAGCTTATCTCCCTCACTGTTTGCAAAATACAATTCAAGATCTACACTTTGATATGTATGAAGTGTGGAACCTATATTCTGAACAAAATATTCGTCATTCATAGCTCCGATTTCGTTACCATTCGCATCACACAATGGATCCCCACCAATATATAATTTTACAGAATCAACCCCATCAATCTGTATCAGTGACTGAACCAGTGACGCACGAAAAAGAAGTTCCGGCACTTTTTTCACATTTTTATATTCCTGATTAAAAGATATCCCCAGTCGTCCATTTGTAAGTTCCCATTTTTCCACTTTTATCTTTTTGGGAAATGTACTCTTTACTTCTACATCTTCTGGATTTTTCTTCAGTTCTTTTAGCATAGATTCAATCTTCTCTTCCGTAGTATCCCCTTCTATTTGAACTTCTTCCTGTTCCAGTGCCTGAGTCTGTACATTTACATAATACAGTTCATAAGTTTCCTCACCCGTATCATTTTTCTTACAGGACATAAGGAGCGCCACGCATATAAGAATCCCTAACAAAGCTGTAAATTTCCTTCGTTTATTCATACTGCCTCTCCTTTCTATGACACGTAAGTCAATGGAATTTTCACTGTAAATGTTGTTCCTTTTCCCGGCTGACTGTAAACCTTAATCGCACCTCTGTGCATAACAATTGCACTTCTTGCAATCGCAAGTCCAAGTCCGGTTCCTCCGATTTCTCTGGAGTGAGACTTATCTACCCGGTAGAATCTCTCAAAAATATGATCTGTCTCCTCCGGTGCGATTCCAATGCCGGAATCAGCCACTTCAATATAAAACAACTTGTGATCTGCATTTAACGCCACATGCACCCAGCCATTTTCCTGATTATATTTAATCGCATTTTCCACCAGGTTTGTGATTGCAAGCGATAATTTTACTTCATCTACCTCCGCAGTCACCGGTCGGAAACTTTCAAACACCATCTCTATATTATTTTTTGCCGCAATTGGACGAAGCTGTTTTAATATTCTTTCCACAAGAGTATTAATGTTCACGGAAGAAATATTCATCGTATCCGCTGTTTTGTCCATTTTAACGAGAGATAGAAGATCATTAATAATCTTGTTCTCACGCTCTATTTCTTCTGACAGATCCCCCATAAACTCCTTGTACAACTCCACCGGAACATCTTCCTGTGTCAGCAATGAATCTGATAATACCTTCATAGACGTAAGTGGTGTTTTCAATTCATGAGACACATTTGACACAAATTCTGTCCTTGAATCATCCAACACCCGGAGTCTTCCCAGCATTTTATTAAATGCTTCTGTCATCTGTCTCGTCTCTGTATATGCATTTTCATGGAGCATACTTTCATCATAGCCCGCCGTTGCATTTTCCAGTGATCTGGTAATTCTGATGAATGGCCGGACCATAAGCTTACTGAATACCAGTGCTATAAGCACCCAGATAATCAGGATTACGCCTCCTACTGTTCTGACACTTGACCGAAGTTCATGAAGTGTATCTACGATCGTATCTGTGGACACACTGACTAACATAACGCCCTTTACTTCATTGGTCTGTGAATCAGCAATCGGTGAAGTCACTTCAATATAGCGGTTCCCTGAATCATAATGGCTGGTTCCCTGCCCTTTTAAACACTGAATCACATCACCTGAAACAATGGTCTTTCCATCGTCCATTCCATATGTATCTTCCATAATCTGAAAATTATCATCGATCAACATCACCCGGCCATTGTAAATATTTGTCAACTGGTCGAGTTCTGTCTTTATAAATTCTGAATTTTTTCCCTTCAGGTCACTGCTGTCACCCAATTGATTGCATAGAATTGTACATTGACTCTGAATCTCGGCAGTGCGTACATTCACTGCCCTTTTTTCATAAGTACTAAGGAGTACCCCTTCAATGATCAGCACCGGAATGATCCCCGCCAGAATGATCAGGAATCCAATCTGAAACCTGAGACTCCCTAGTCTGCTTCTTTTCAAATACTTCTTAACCCCTAAAATAATAACCAACTCCCCACTTCGTATGTACATACTTCGGATCACTCGGATTCTTTTCTATCTTCTCCCGAAGTCTCCGGATATGTACATCGACAGTTCTTGCGTCACCGGGATACTCATATCCCCATACGATATTCAGAAGATTCTCTCTGCTATAGACTTTATCCTGATTCATTGCAAGAAGCTCCAGAAGATCAAATTCCTTTGCTGTCAGATTCACTTCCCGTTCTCCGATCACAACTCTTCTTCCTTCGCAGTCGATCTTCATATCGCCTTTGACGATCTGTCTTCCTTCCGGCCGTTCCTCTGTCTGTCTTTCGGTTCTTCTCATGATTGCCTTGATTCTTGCCTTCACTTCCAGAATGTTAAATGGCTTCGTGATATAATCATCTGCACCATATTCCAGTCCGAGGATCTTGTCCATATCCTCGCCTTTTGCTGTCAGCATCACAATTGGCACATCAGAAAATTCACGTACCTGCTGACACACCTGAAATCCATCCAGTTTAGGCAGCATCACATCCAAAAGAATAATGTTATACTTATTCTCACGGATCAGTTTCAATGCTTCCTCACCGTCATAGGCACAGTCCACATCCATACCATCTTGTTCCAGACTGAACCTTATTCCCTTCACAATCAGTTTTTCATCGTCTACTACTAATACTTTTCTGCTCATTGCCAGTCTCCCCTGTCAAATCTTAATCTGATCTTTTAATTTCTGAAAGGTCCCCTTTTTGATTCCTTCTACTTCCATAAGCTCTTCTATTGAGCGGAATTCGCCATGTTCTTCCCGGTATTTTAAAATTGCCTGTGCACGCACATCACCAATTCCATTTAATGTCAGCAATTCTTCTTTTGAAGCTGTATTCAAATTAACTTTTCCGTCATCCTGCCCGGATACATTTTCCACAGCCTGCACACTGAATGTCTCATCACTCTCAGATGCATTTCTGGTTGACGTAACTTTTCCGGAATCTACCTCTTCCTGTGACGGAACATAAATCTGCTGCCCGTCCTTTAGAAGCTCAGCCTGATTCAGATAAGAAAAAGCGGCAGTTGTAGTCATACCTCCTGCTGCCTCTATCGCTTCAAAAACTCTGCTATCCTGTTGTAATTCATAGACTCCTGGCTGATTTACATTGCCGCACACATGTACATACAGCTTCTCTGGTCTATCTTCTGTGTCAGGCACCGCATCATCTTTCTTCTTAGCAGTGTCTTCTTCCTTCACTTTTCCGACATCTTCTGTGGTATCTTCTCTTGAGTCTTCCGGTGTACTTTCCGGTTCTTCTTCCCTGACAGACACTGTCTTAAGATCTGTCTCCTGTGACTTTTTCTGGCAGCCCACACAAAATACCACGCACATAATTACAACTACGCTTCTGATAAAATACCTGTAATTCCACCTTGTCCTACTCATATGTCCTCCTTTGTAATTCTCATACAAAGTGGCTTGTACCCTCAAAATGTAAGACAGTTTTATTTTACTATCTCCATTCCAAAATTGCAACTGCGATCCACCGAAGAGACGTAAAATCACTTCTATTATTTCCACTGAAAAATTGCAATTCCAATCAGTGCTATCCCCATGCCGATTACTTTTCTCCATTCCAGAGGTTCTTTATCAACCCCAAACAATCCGAGAAGTTCAATCCCATAAGCTACGATCAACTGTGCGATAACGATCAGTAATGCTGCTTTTGCCGGGCCAAGCTGGTTCATTGCCCGAATTACTGTAAGTGTAATTCCAGCCCCGATCACTCCTCCTAAAAGCAGATATCTGGGCTCTACTTTCATAAGTACCATCGGATTATCTCTACCTGCAATCAGCCAGGCAATCAGACAGACGGCAAATGCAGTAAGCTGCACCCATGCATTGCCAACCCACATACCTGTCGTCTTGGTAACTTCTGTATTAAAAACACCTTGTATACTCATCAATGCCCCTGATAAAAGAGCAATAAAAAAACCGACCATTGTGATACCTCCTTACCTGTCGTAATTAGTATATCCGTGCGTCGGTTTTTATATTCCTTTTTATAAATGCCAGATACATTTCATGATACCTGCGGATTGCTCCACATTTTTTCACTCTGCTATTATTACAGAACCTTTTTCAAAATCTCCAGCATCTCATCTACATGCTCTTTTTCAATCACAAGTGGCGGAACCAGGCGAAGTACATTCCCCTTTGCACTGATAATAAGAAGTCCTTCTTTCAGTGCCTCCGAGCTAATCTCTCCTACCGGCTTCTTAACCTTAATCCCCTGGATAAGTCCAATTCCTCGTCTCTCCAGAACTGCGTCATTTGCTGCAACAAGTTCATCCAGCTTTTCTGTCAGATACGCGCCAATCTCACGCACATGAGCTGTGAGATCATATTTTTCAAATAACTCCAGCGTCTTGGCAACTGCTGCACACGCCAGCGGATTTCCACCATAAGTTGTTCCGTGATCTCCCGGCTCAAGAGAATATTCTGCCACTTCTTTTGTCATGGCAAATGCTCCTACCGGAACTCCATTTCCAATTGCTTTTGCCATCGTCATGATGTCCGGTTTTACACCATATCCCTGCCATGCAAACATAGAACCTGTACGTCCCATACCACACTGAATCTCGTCACAAATCAGAAGAATTCCTTCTTCATCACAAATCTGGCGGAGTCCTTTCATAAATTCATCAGTAGCCGGAGTGATTCCGCCTTCCCCCTGAAGAGCTTCCAGAATAATTGCGCATGTCTTATCACTTACCAGTGCTTTTACACTGTCAAGGTCATTGTATTTTGCAAATTTCACGCCCGGTATCAGTGGCTCAAATGGCGTTCTGTAATGCTCTGTTCCGGTAACAGACAATGCTCCCATACTTCTTCCATGAAAAGAATCTTCCATAGCAATGAACTCATAACGTCCGGTACCTTTTTTGTAAGCATATTTTCTGGCAGCTTTTAATGCACCTTCAATTGCCTCCGTACCACTGTTAGTAAAAAATACTTTATCCATCTCACATGCTTTCAAAAGTGCTTTTGCTGCTTTTCCGCAAGTTGTATTATAGTACAAATTCGAAGTATGTGTCAGAAGATCGATCTGATTTTTTAATGCAGTCTTATACTCTTCATTACTGTATCCAAGTCCACATACCGCAATTCCTGCCGCAAAATCCAGATACTTCTTTCCTTCTGTATCATAAAGATAAACACCCTCACCATGATCTAAGACAACCGGAAAACGGTTATATGTATGGACCAGTTCTGAGTTTGTCTCTTCCATATATGTATTTGTCTGATTATTCTCCATCATAATACCTTCTCTCACTGTCATTTAAAATAGCTGTACCAATTCCTTTGTTTGTAAAGATTTCAAGCAGCAGGCAGTGTGGAATTCTTCCATCCAGAATATGAACCCTGGATACCCCACTCTCAATAGCCTCGATACAGTTGTTGATCTTCGGAAGCATTCCGCCACCGATATATCCATCTCCCACCAGCTTATGAGCCTCTGATACTGTCAGTTCAGAAATCAGTGTGGATGAATCCTGTGGATCCTTATAGACTCCTTCAATATCTGTCAGAAATGCAAGCTTCTCTGCTTTCATGGCTTTTGCAATCGCACATGCT
>ERZ773188.245-NODE-245-length-68652-cov-6.479715_pt1 | contig 68652 bp, 51 predicted proteins | sample MGYA00581011_ERZ773188 | MGnify/ENA primary metagenome ERZ773188 (study PRJEB29015, sample SAMEA2737798) | human gut metagenome | biome: human gut; feature: human-associated habitat; material: faeces | place: China | collected 2012 ...
GTATTCATCAGAGACTTAACAAAATAAGAAATCACACAAAAACTCTGCGTTCTGCGGCAATTATCTTAGTTCACTGCCGACAGAGTAAGTTAACTTGTCGCCTGCAAAATATCACATTTATTGCAGACATAATAAGCAATATGTGAGCCGATAGCAGCTTCGGCTGTGCGAAGTTTTTCTTATGAATTGGTAAAATTAATATTACATTGAAGGGGAAGGTGGATAAAAGTGAATAAGAGGATTGTTCGCAGATATATTTCAGAGATTAAAGCAATCTATCCATTTCGTGGTCGGGGTGAACGTAAATATTTATCTTGGTTTTCGAATAATGTATGGGTATATTGTGAGGAGAATGATATTCAGGATATTAATGAACTATACCGACAATTCGGTAAACCAAATGATGTTGTCAATAATTATTTGACTGGTATGGATATTGATGAAATTTCAAATAAGATCGTAAAATCAAGATGGATAAAACGTATTCTTGCAGGTATATTGATCGTAATTATTGTTACGTCATTGACATTAGTGGGCATTATATATCGAGAGTATAAGGTTTAAGAATCCGAACAGATTTATTTTGAAGAAGAGGTTATTGAGTGAGCAGAGGATATTTACATTAAGTATTTAAATATCCTAGTGTTTTAGAGAGGTATACCATGAATTCAAATTTTGAATATTATCGCATTTTTTATTATGTGGCAAAATATGGCAACTTGACAAAAGCAGCAGCCGCTTTGCAGACTAGCCAACCGGCGGTAACAAGAACGATTCATAAGCTGGAGGATATGTTGGGATGCAGATTGTTCGTTCGTAGTAAATCGGGGATGGAATTAACTTCCGAAGGAAATACCTTTTATCAATATATATCTGCAGGCTGTGCGCAGTTTTTTAAGGGAGAGCAGAATCTTAGCAATTTACGGTCATTAGATGGCGGTTCCATTACGATCAGTGCAACAGAGACGGCGTTACACTGCTGCCTGCTTCAGGCGATGGAAGCATTTAGTGAACTTCATCCAAAAGTTACATTTCGTATATTAAACAATAGTTCCAGAGAATCTGTCATCTCGTTAAAACAGGGACAGGTTGATATGGCAATGATCTCGTCAATACCGTTTGCCATGGAGGATCCGTTGATCGTACATACGGTGCATTCCTATACAGATATTTTGATCGGCGGTACAAAGTACAGCCATCTGAAAGGAAAGACAACTTCTTTGCCGGAATTATGTCGTTATCCGTGGGTAAGCTTAATGACGGGGACGATTACCCGGAACTTTTTGAATACATATTTTGCGGAGCGTGGGCTGCCATTTGCGCCTGCGATCGAGCTGGCTACGACAGATTTGATCCTGCCTGCGATTGAACACAATTTGGGTATTGGCTTTTTGCCACCGGAGTTTGTGCGAGGAGCATTGGATATGGGAAGCGTCTTTCAGATTCACTTTCCGGATGAAATGCCGCATCGTCGTATTTCCCTTGTATATGATACAGAGTATCCTCAAAGTATTGCGGCAACGACATTTCGAAAATTTATGTTGGAACATTTCAGTCAATTATAAAACAGCATTTTCTTATTCCATAAGAAAACGCCCTTGCAAGAGCAAAACTCCTGCAGGGGCGTTGTTTTCTTAACGAAATTGGCTGCGTATCGCAAAGGATTATTTATCCTCTGGAGTGTGCCATTCCCAATCGCGAACTTCTTCAAGATCCTGACCATACTCAGCGATATACTGCTTATGTTCAACAAGCTTGTCGTTCATCTTCTGGATGAGGTAGGAACCACGGTTTGCTAACTGTGGTAAATGCATGATCGCATCTTTTACCAAGTTGAAACGATCGATCTCGTTCTGGACTCTCATATCGAATGGAGTAGTGATCGTACCCTCTTCCTGATAACCATGAACAGATACGTTCTGGTTGTCACGACGATAAGTAAGCTCGTGGATCAATGTTGGGTAACCATGGAATGCAAAGATTACCGGCTTGTCTGTTGTAAAGATTGCATTGTACTCACTGTCGCTAAGACCGTGTGGATGTTTGTGGTTAGACTCAAGTTTGAACAAGTCAACGACATTGACAACACGAATCTTAAGTTCTGGAAGCTCATCACGAAGGATGGTAACTGCTGCCATTGTCTCAAGTGTTGGAGTATCACCACAGCATGCCATAACGATATCCGGCTCTTCGCCTTCGTCGTTACTTGCCCACTCCCAGATGCCAACACCCTGTGTGCAGTGCTTAACAGCCTGTTCCATGCTTAACCACTGATAACTTGGGTGCTTAGAAGCAACGATTGCGTTTACATAGTTTTTGCTCTTTACGCAGTGATCGAAGCAGGAAAGCAAGCAGTTAGTATCTGGTGGGAGATACATACGAACAACGTCTGCTTTCTTGTTGGCAATATGATCTAAGAATCCCGGATCCTGATGTGTAAATCCGTTGTGATCCTGCTGCCATACGTTAGAAGTCAGGATGAAGTTCAAGGAAGCGATAGGACGTCTCCATGTAAGCTGGTTACATACTTTCAACCATTTTGCATGCTGTGCAGCCATGGAATCTACGACACGGATAAAAGCTTCGTAACTAGCGAAGAAACCGTGACGACCCGTGAGAAGGTAACCCTCGAGCCATCCCTCGCACATATGCTCACTCAACATACCGTCCATGATACGTCCGCCTCTGGATAAGCAGTCATCTGTGTCCAGTAATTCAGCGTTCCAATCTCTGTTCTCTGCTTCAAATACTTTGTATAAACGGTTGGACATACTCTCGTCCGGTCCGAAGATACGGAAGTTCTGATTTTCTTTATTTAATACAAAAATGTCACGGATATATCCACCAAGTTCGATCATATCCTGTGCTTTTGTCTTACCAGGATCAACTTCGATACCATAAGTACGGAAGTCTGGAAGACGAAGGTCTTTTAATAACAATCCACCATTTGCGTGAGGGTTTGCACCAAGACGTGCATCTCCCTTTGGAGCAAGTTCTGCGAGCTCTGGGATCAAGCGACCCTTCTCGTCGAACAACTCCTCTGCATGGTAGCTTTCTAACCAAGCCTGAAGAAGTGGTAAATGCTCTTCTGGTTTTTCCATTGTGATCGGCACCTGATGCGCACGGAAAGATCCCTCGATCTGCTGTCCGTCTACAACCTTAGGACCAGTCCATCCCTTTGGAGTACGAAGAACGATCATTGGCCACTTAGGACGCTCCGGATCATTATTCTTACGTGCATTTTCCTGGATAGCTTTGATCTTTTCGATTGCCTCATCCATAGCCTCAGCCATTAATTTGTGCATTGTCATTGGATCGTCACCTTCAACGAAGATTGGCTCCCAACCACAACCAACGAAATAGCTCTCGATCTCTTCACGAGGAATACGTGAGAAGATAGTAGGGTTGCTGATCTTATAACCGTTCAAGTTCAAAACAGGAAGAACAGCACCATCGGTAATAGGATTTAAGAACTTGTTGGACTGCCAAGAAGTAGCAAGTGGTCCGGTCTCTGCCTCACCGTCACCAACGATAACAGTAGCAATCAAGTCCGGGTTATCAAATACAGCACCGAAAGCATGAGCGATAGAATAACCAAGCTCACCACCCTCGTTGATAGAACCAGGAGTCTCTGGTGCACAGTGACTAGGTACTCCACATGGGAATGAGAACTGTTTGAACATTTTCTTCATACCCTCTTCGTCCTGGCTGATATTAGGATAGATCTCGCTGTAGGATCCCTCGAGATATGTGTTAGCGATCATGAAGTTTCCACCGTGTCCCGGACCGGAAAGTAAGATCATATCAAGATCATAACGTTTGATAACACGGTTGCAGTGTACATATACGAAGTTCTGTCCTGGAACAGTTCCCCAGTGACCTACGATTTTTTTCTTAATTTGATCCATGGTCAAAGGCTCTTTTAACAATGGGTTGTCCAAAAGATAGAGCTGACCGGCAGATAAATAGTTTGCGGCACGCCAATATGCGTCCATTTTGTCAAGCATTTCCTGAGAAAGCGGCTGCTTCTCGAGACAAGTATTCTCTGACATTTGTAACCTCCTAAATTCGTTTGTAATGAATAATTTATTTTCCAACGATACTATATTAACACAATTCATACCATCTGTTCAATCAATTCTTTCGATTCTATTCATATCAAAAATTGATGGATAAAAATGCTGTTAAATAATATCGTTATTTACTGATCGGCAGGTTTCGTGCCTTTTTTGCGGATATGAACTTCCGGAATCGCAACGCTGTCATAAGTGACGTCGCCCGGCTCCTCTGTCGAATCCATGATCTTCGGTTGTTCGTGTGTGTGTACCTCTGGAATGGCTAGATTGTCATAGGTTAATTTATAGCCTGCTTCTTTTGGCTTGCTGTCCTTCTTTCGGGTTCGATTCTTATGAAACATAGCTCCCTCTCTTTCTGCGGTTTTGACACCGCGCATGTCTAATAATCGTCCAAGTATCAATGTTTGATAGTATCCCTAAATTAGGTTGATGAAAAATGTGATGACCAAACTGTTAATAAAATCTGCAAATAAACTGCCGACGAGCGGAATCAGCAGATAAGCTTTTACCGAAGTGGTGTATTTTTCGCAGATCGCCTGCATATTGGCCATTGCATTTGGTGTTGCACCCATACCAAAACCACACGTTCCGGCTACCAGCACCGCTGCATCATAGTCTCTTCCCATGATATTAAATAGTAGGAAGTAGGTAAAACAGCAGATCAGAAGCACCTGCACCGCCAGAAGAATAAACAGCGGAAGCGCAAGGGATGCGAGCTGCCATAACTTTAAGGTGATCATGGCAATGCCCAAAAACAGCGACAAGGAGATTCCTCCCAAGTCGTTGATCTCACCCATATGAATAGTAAATTTACCGCTATATTCGCCAATGTTGCGAAAAAGCGCAGCAGCGATCATGGCTCCGATATATATTGGAAACGTCATGCCGGTCTTCGTCAGTAACCAAGAAAAAATGGTGCCGAGTCCGATGGCTAAGATGAGCTGAAAGACTGCGGCGGCGTACATGTTGGTATGTCGTTCATGCTTCTTTTCATCTTCGACCAACAATGTGTCATCCTCCGGAATGGCAGTATCCAATAAGCCGCGTTTTTCGATCAATCGTTTGCCAAGCGGCCCACCGACCAAACTGCCGGAGATCAATCCAAACGTAGCTGCAGCGGTACAGATCGTGGTTGCTCCTTTGATGTTAAAGTCTTCTAAGACAGGACCGAAAGCGCCTGCGGTACCATGACCGCCGACCATCGGGATGGAACCGGTGCACATACCGACCAGAGGGCTTAAGCCAAGCAGCTTAGCTATACCAACAGCAAGCAGATTTTGAGATACGATCAAGGCAATGACGAGAAACAAGAATAGGATCAACGATTTTCCGCCACTGCGCAGCACCTTGAGATTCGCCTGAAATCCTACGGAAGTAAAGAAAAATACCATGCATACTTCGCGCAAAATATCATCGAATGAAAATTCTGCCACTCCGGTGGTATAACAGATACAGGTAAAGATGGCGAATAACAGTCCGCCAATGACAGGTGCCGGAATACAAAACTTTTCTAAGAAATATATTTTGGATTTGAGGTAGGCGCCAAGCATCAGTACTAAGACGGCGACCGCCAGTGTCTGATACATATCAAGTTCTATTTTTATCATAATAAATAAATGCCTTTCTAAAAATGTGCATTCTAATATGAGAATGTGTTGAAGGAGTTATCTTGCCTCTGAAAATGGATCTCAGATCCATTAGAGGTTTATTCCGTTTTCACATTGATCCCTCGTTCGGAATAATAGGCAGCAGCGCCTGGATGAAAAGGAATCGGGACTCCTTTGATCGCAGAACTCTCATTTAACTGAAGGTCAACGGAAGTAGCATATTGCAATCCTTTTTGATGGGCAAAGATTGTTTTTGTCAGTTTTTTGACGGTGGCGTTGTCGAGTGCATCACTGGCGACCAATACGGATTGTACGCAAACAGTCTGGATATCCTCTTTCTGCCCGGTATAAGTGCCGGCGGGAATGGTATAATCGGAATAAAATGGATAGGCAGTGGTAAGTTTGCCGCGTAGTTTATCGTCCAAATTTAACAATCGGATATCACAGTGCTTTGCCAACTCTTCTACAACAGTAGTTTGTGCCCCGGCGGTGAAGAAAAATGCATCAATCTTTCCCGCTGCTAATTTGTCGGCAGCATCGGTATAATCTAAATGCTTCGTCTTGATCAGATCTTCCGGCAGTCCGGACATTTCTAATATTTGTCTGGCGTTTAGTTCACTCCCGGATTCTTCCTCGCCAACGCTGACCTTTTTGCCTTGCAGATCATCAATGGTTTCGATATCGGAATCCTTACGCACAACAATTTGGCATGCTTCCGGATACAGGCTTGCGACTGCTTTGAAGTTTTGGCATTTTTTGCCGGTAAAAACGCCGGTGCCCTGATATGCCGCGTCGATCAGATCTGCCTGTGCAATACCAAGTTCGATGTAATTGCTGGATAGAAGACGCAGATTAGCGGCAGATCCTGCGGTCTTTTTCACTTCAAGTTCGAAACCGGTATCCTCTTTGGTGCATAGGCCTGCTAATGTATTGGCAAACGTATAGTACATACCTCCAATTCCGGCAGCACCGATACGGATATTGCCGTTTCCGATAGTACAGCCTGTTAATAGTAATGTTAGGCTTAATATGGTACATAGTAATTTTTTCAAAATACGATACTCCTTTCTGCAATTTAGCCTTGACTTTTTATTTGCAGGCTATTTAAATGGTGATTCTTATCACGACACGAAATAGTACAGCGAATATTTTACATGAAATGACACGAAATGGAAATAGTTTTTTGACAACACGGGGAAATGAGAGTATATTGTTGCCGAGTGCGTTTTAAGGAAGAATCCTATTGGATTATTTATTTGCAATCGTTTTCATATAAAGCATTTGCAGAATGGAGATTTAGTATGCTGACACAATTTTCGAGAACCGAGCTGTTGCTTGGCAAAGAAACGATGGAAAAATTAAAGCAGTCGCGTGTGGCTGTGTTTGGCGTTGGGGGAGTAGGTGGCTATGTTTGTGAGGCATTAGTACGAAGTGGAGTAGGTGCCTTTGATCTGATCGATGATGACAAGGTGTGCCTGACCAATCTCAATCGACAGATTATTGCAACGCGAAATACAGTCGGGCAGTATAAGGTGGATGTAATGAAGGATCGCATTTTGTCGATCAATCCGGATGCACAGGTGCGCACGCACAAGTGTTTTTTTCTGCCGGAAAATGCAGACGAATTTCCTTTTGAAGAGTATGATTATATTGTGGATGCGGTCGACACGGTGACTGCAAAGATCACGCTCATTATGAAAGCGGAAGAGAAGCATGTCCCGGTTATTAGCAGTATGGGGGCCGGCAATAAATTGGATGCCAGTGCTTTTCGAGTTGCCGATATCTATAAAACGAAAGTATGTCCTTTGGCACGTGTTATGCGCCGGGAATTAAAGAAGCGTGGGATCAAAAAGCTGAAAGTCGTATATTCCGAGGAGAAACCTACAAGACCAATGGAAGATATGGCGATCAGTTGCCGTAATCACTGTATTTGTCCGCCGGGAGCACAGCATAAGTGCACGGAGAGACGCGATATTCCGGGAAGTGTGGCGTATGTGCCATCAGTTGCCGGTTTGATCTTAGCCGGTGAAGTGATCAAGGACTTAAGCGTACCGAGAGAGACGATTCAGTAAGCAGGTGAGAGATAAGGAGTGCAAAATGAACAGTATTACTATAGAAGAAGTAAAGGAGCTTCCTAAGGATTCGTATCAGTTGATCGATATACGTGATGCAGAAAGTATTGCTCATGGTGCCATTCCGGGAGCAATCGCAGCACCTCAGGAAGACATATTATCTTGTGAAGAAGTAGACCCGTCCAAGAAGTTGGTAATTTGTTGCAGCAGAGGTAAATTTAGCGTCGAAGCAGCCGACAAGCTTCGTGAGAAGGGAATCGATGCCGTTAGTCTGGAAGGTGGCTATGTAGCGTGGCTTATGGATTTTATGAGCGCACCGGAAGAAAAAGATGTGGCAGCAGAAGCAGAACAAAGCCTGCGTAAGAAGTTTAAGAAAACAATCTGGTCCAAATTTGCCAAAGCGATCAACACATATGAGCTTGTCAAACCGGGAGATCGGATAGCGGTGTGCATTTCCGGGGGAAAAGACTCTATGCTTATGGCAAAGTGTTTTCAGGAGTTAAAACGTCACAATAAGTTTGATTTTGAGGTTAAATTTCTCGTGATGGATCCGGGTTACAGCCCGGCGAATCGCCAGGTGATCGAGGAAAATGCCAAAAGACTGCAGATCCCGATCGAGATTTTTGAATCGGATATTTTTGAATCTGTATACCATGTGGAAAAATCACCATGTTATTTGTGTGCGCGTATGCGGCGTGGACATCTGTACACGTATGCCAAAAGTATGGGATGTAACAAGATTGCGCTTGGCCATCATTATGATGATGTGATCGAGACGATTTTGATGGGAATGCTGTACGGAGCGCAGATCCAGACGATGATGCCGAAACTGCACAGCACGAATTTCGAGGGGATGGAGCTGATCCGTCCGTTATATTTGGTGCGTGAGGATGATATTAAAGCTTGGCGGGATTATAATGATCTGCACTTTATCCAGTGCGCCTGCAAGTTTACCGACACCTGTACAACTTGTAATAATGAGGAAAATCAGTCTAAGCGTGTTGAGATCAAGGAACTGATCAAGCGATTGAAACGGGTGAATCCATATGTGGAAGGTAATATTTTTAAGAGTATTGAAAATGTAAATCTTTCTACGGTCATTGCATACAAAAAAGATGGCGTCAAACATTCTTTCCTGGAGGAGTATGATGACTAAATGCGGGAGTTTGCTAAGTGCATTGAGCACCGCAAAGATTTGAAAGCGTGCATGATACAAAATACTTTATATTATTAATTAAAAATGATGCTGACTTCTTAAAATTAGCTGTAAATGATTAAAAAAATTAAATGGAACGGACTTTCATGGGAAGTATTGACCTTTGGTGAAGATAGGAATATGATGCGTTCATGCAAGAGCAAAGAAACAGGATCAAAGCTATTTGGTTTCTTTTCTCTTGTATGTAAGCTTACGAACCCTGGGGAATGACACAATTATTTTAGCACCAAAGGAGAGAGCCCATGTCAAAAGCATACGATCCATATGAGAATGTTATTGATGTCATGACGGAAGCGATGGAAGTCGGACACATCGATAAAAAAATGTTTGAAATCATTAAAAATCCACAGAGAGAAACAAAAGTATATTTGCCGGTTGAAATGGATGATGGCACGATCAAAGTGTTTGAAGGATATCGTGTACAGCATTCTAATATTCGTGGTCCTTTTAAGGGAGGTATTCGTTACCATCAGGACTGCACGTTATCGGAAGTGAAAGCGTTAGCAACTTGGATGTCCTTAAAATGCGCGGTAGCCAATATTCCTTACGGCGGGGCGAAAGGTGGCATCAAAGTAGATCCGTCTAAGTTATCGGAACGTGAACTGCGCAATCTGACACGAAGATATACCTTTGCTATTGCGCCGATCATTGGTGCGGATACAGATATTCCGGCACCGGATGTCAATACCAATGCACAGACGATGGCATGGGTGTTGGACACCTACAGTCAGTTAAAGGGAAAGCCTTGCCCGGGTGTAGTTACAGGTAAACCTGTAGAACTCGGCGGTTCACGAGGGAGAAATTCAGCAACCGGCCGTGGTGTAGTGATCAGTACAAAATTGCTGCTTGCCAAAGAAAATAAAGAGCTTGCCGGAACAAAGGTTGCCATTCAGGGAATGGGTAATGTCGGAAGTAATGCGGCAAAGATTTTTTATCATCGCGATGCGAAAGTGACTGCGATTAGTGATGTGTCAGGCGGCTTGTATTGTGAGGAAGGGTTGGATATTGACACGATCTGCACCTTTTTGGAATCTACCGGTAAACTGCTCAAAGATTACGAGGCGGATGGTGTCAGTCATATCAGCAATGCAGAAGTTCTTACTTGTGAATGTGATGTGCTTGTTCCGGCAGCACTGGAGAATCAGATCACGGCAGACAATGCCTCTGAGCTGCGCTGTAAATACATTGTAGAGGCTGCGAATGGACCAACCACGGAAGAGGCAGATAAAATATTAGAGAAGCGTGGCATCACGGTTGTACCGGATATTTTTGCAAATAGTGGTGGCGTGATCGTATCTTATTTCGAGTGGGTACAGAATATTCAGGAATTAACCTGGGAGCGTAATCAGGTAAATGAAATGTTAGAATCACTGATGACGAAATCCTTTACTGCAATCATGGATGTCGTAGAAGAGTGTAAATGTACGGTGCGCATGGCGGCCTATATTGTGGCACTGCGCAAGCTTATTTTCGCAGAAAACATGAAAGGAATATTCCCGTGATGTTATAACCTGCAAAATGCTATATAGTCATTGGCATAATAAGCAATATGTGGTTGTGGAGGATTTGAGGTATGGGAAGTTTGAGTAACTAAAATTTCATCTTAAGAATTTCTTAAGAATTTGTTCATATTCTCTTCTTAAAAATATGTATAATAAATATCGTAGCAGGAATTAGAGGGACTTCCTGCTACAAGGTACATGATTTGATGTTCACGGAATATCAGATGAGAGGGAACCATAAATTTGAGGGACAATGAGGAGAGGATAATGAAGGGTATATTAAGAGGGGCATATTGTGTTGCTTTGAGCATTAGTATTTTTTTGTGTGGTGTAATATTGGCGCTATCTTGCAGAGGTATTACACTGTACAAAAAGGAATTACTGCAAAATGGAATGACAGTTGCAATTACACTATTTATGGCGGCTTGTATAGTAATGTTATGTGTTTATGGGAAGGACAAGCTGCAGACAACGAGACGTAAATTTTCCGTATTCATGTTTTTATTGATCGGTTTGGCGCAGATCGCATTCTTATTATTGGTATCCAGACCAATGACGATCGCAGATCCGGCACGTGTTCAGAACGAGGCACTTGCCATGTTAAAATATCATCACGGTCAGATGGATCCAACGAATTCTTATATGCAGAATTATGGCAACAATCATTTTATTACCATTTGTTTTTATTACTTTTATAAATTTTTGACGGATGTTGGCATTACAAAGGTATGGGTGCCTACGGTAGTGCTAAATGTTTTGGCAATTGATCTGGGTATTTTACTGATGTTCCTGTCTGTAAAAAAAATGCGCGGGATCGGTACGGCAAACTTTGCATTAGTATTATTTTTCTTGTGTCCGACAACCTATTTATGGCTGACTTCTGTGTATACCAATACGTTATCTTTTCCTTTTATTATGGGTGTTTTGTATCTGGGACTCATTGACAAGCCGGCAAAAAGATGGCGGATGGCGGTACACGATGTGTTATTGGCAGTCGTTATGGCGGTTGGTTACCGTGTGCGTCCGACAACGATCATTCCAATCATTGCGCTGGGGTTATATTTGACGGTGCGTCTCATCGCAGGCTGGCAGAATCGCCGTGCTTTAAGGGCATCAGAGACAATGGAAACGGAGAATGCTTCGGAAGAACAGCAGCATAGCAGACAAAGGGTATTGGAGGGTGCAGTTCGTGTCGGACTCGTTGTCTGCGTGAGTATGGCAGTGTTATTTTCCAGCAGCAATTTGGTAGCAAAGCATGTTGATGCGAAGAAGTTTAACCAGCAGTTTCCTGTTGTACACTGGGTCATGATGGGAATGAATGAAAAGAGCAAGGGCGGTTTTAATCGTAACGACCGGAGATACACCTCTTCGTTCCCGACCAAGGAACAAAAGCGGAAAGCAGATATCGCTCGCTTGAAACAACGTGTCAAAAAGATGGGACCGGTTGGTCTTGCCAAGCATTTTGGTAATAAAATGATGCGTGTATGGGCAATGGGCGATGATGATGGAATAACGAATGCGCAGTATGCATATCAATATCCACCGTTCTTTCGTTATTTTGCAGGAAAGCAAAATGCATGGTTTATGATCTATATGCAGGCCTTTCGTATTGCGATGTTATTTTTGATGTTGTGCGCAATGTGCAGACAGTTTCTGCAGAGAGAAGCAGCACTGGGGGCAATGTATACGCTTACGTTTGCGGGCGCAGTTATGTTTTTTATGCTGTGGGAAGCCGGCAAGCGATACAATATATGCTTTACCGGAGTGTGTCTTTTACTCATGGCAGAAGGGGCTGATGGATTTACAAATACTGTTTTTAACAAAGGGGATGCGTGGCTTAAAGCACATTTCAACGGAATGCGGCTGCACGCTGCCAGATTGGTGGTGCTTGCGGTTGGTCTGTTCTGCTTTGCCGGAAGTTTTGCGGCGGCGAACCAGCTTAGTCATCCTAGAACATACGTAGAGATTCCGTATTTTAATTCCAAACGCGGAAAGGATGAAGAGCCGATTCGTTGGCGGTATCATAAGAATCCAAAAGTTTTGGAACAGACGATTGAACAAGGGCAGTTGGAATGGCGTAATCGTTGGAACCGTATTCGACTGTATTTCTGGAATCTTGCACCAAACGAATCGGGTGATGAGTATCGTATTCAAGTGCTTGCACTGGACGATAAAGAGGTTTTATATGATAAGACGATTGCACCAAATCAGGTGAAGAGGGAAGGCTATACGATCGCAATTGCAAAGAATAAGCTCAAACAGAGAGATTCGCAGATCGGTTATTTGATCCGTTTGACACACGTAGGTGCAAGCGACCGCCTGATACCGATGGTATGCAGATTTCCATTGTTAGATCCTTATCCATACGGCGAATTAAAGGTGGATGGACAGTATAAAGATTGGGATCTATCGATGAAAATTTTTCGCAAGAAAAATGCATAACATATAGAACACAGAATTTTCACAAAATTTATTAGCACTCGCTATTGACGAGTGCTAATAATGGTGGTATAACATAATCAGAACAAGGAAAAGGAAATGCTTAGAAGAGTTTCTGAGTATTTCAGTAGTGACAGACTATATAGTCTGTACAGAGTTGGAAGGAGCGATGACTTATGTTAATGCCAAGTATTTTTAGTAGAGATTTTATGGATGACCTTTTTGATATGCCACAGAGAACTTACGCCAAGAGCTATTCAGCGAATGGATTAATGAAAACGGATATCAAGGAGTCCGAGGAAGGATTTACGGTAGAGATGGATCTGCCGGGCTTTTGCCGAGAAGATATCAGCGCAGAGCTGAAGGATGGTTATCTGACCGTTACAGCAACTGCTAAGAAAGCAGAGGAGAATACTTCGGACAAGAAAGAGAAGTATGTTCAGAAGGAACGTTTCCATGCAACTTGCAACCGCAGCTTTTATGTTGGTGACAATATGAAACAAGAAGATATTAAGGCGAAGTTTGAAAACGGTGTTTTGACATTACAGGTGCCAAAGAAGGAAGAGATTCCGGAGGAGCAGACCAAGAAGTTTATTACGATTGGTTGATCATCAATGCAAACTTCCCATACGAAAGGCTACAGGGAGGTGGAGTGAATGAAGACGAAGCAGGATTATTATGACACCTTAGGGATATCAAAGGATGCGGATGATGCGTCGATCAAGCGAGCCTACCGTAAAATGGCCAAGAAATATCACCCGGATATGAATCAGGGTGATCCGAATGCTGAGCAAAAATTTAAGGAAGTTACGGAAGCTTACAATGTGTTAAGTGATAAGGAAAAGAAGAAACTTTACGATCAATTTGGTTCTGCAGCATTTGAGGAAGGTTTTGATCCGACCGGCGGCACGGAATTTCACTATTCCGGTGGCGATGCATCGGGGATGTATGGTGATATTTTTGATAATCTTTTTGGTGGCAAAGGCGGTTTTAGCGGACACTTTGGTTTTGGTGACGGTACATCGTGGCACAGTAGCGATGGAAAAACTTGGACTACAGGTGATGGTGGATCATGGCATGTGGGCGGCGATTATGGCAGATCGAGCTTTTTTGACACCTATGAAGATGCCGGTCGGAAATCAGGTCAGGATGCGAGGGCGCACATTTCGATCACTTTTGACGAAGCAGTGTATGGATGTGACAAGGTCATTACTTTGCAAGATGGAGAGCGCGGTCAGAGCAGAACGCTGCATGTGCACATACCGGCAGGTATTGACGATGGCAATCGCATTCGCTTAAAAGGTGAGGGACATCCGGGAGTTTATGGTGCACCCAAAGGTGACCTTTATCTGCAGGTATCTGTCGGCACAAAACCGGGTTTTGAGCGTAAGGGCTTGGATATTTATACGAAAGTTAATGTACCATATACGACAGCAGTGCTTGGGGGCAATGCCCGCGTGCACACGCTATATGGAGATGTTGACTGTAAGATCCGGGAAGGAACGCAGAGCGGTACCAAGATACGACTAAAAGGAAAAGGTGTTGTATCCAAAAAGAATGCATCTGTGCATGGGGATCAGTATGTTGAAATCGGAATTGAAGTTCCGAAACATTTGTCGTCACAGGCAAGGCAGAAATTGCGCGAATATGCGGAGGCAAGCTAATCCTATAATGTAGCCAGATCATATCAACAAAGAGAATAATTCTTGATAAACTGTTCATAATTAAGATAGAAACTGTAGGTTATTGAGAGCAGAAACGAGGAGAATTATGATCTTAAAACAAAATGAAATTGATGTGATCACAGAATTGCAGACACAGGAAAAGAATTGTGTGGAAAAGTACCGCCGTTACAAAGAGCAGGCAAGAGATGAGGAATTGAAAAATCTGTTTGGTGAGATCGAGCAGCTCGAACAAAAACATTACGATACACTGGGGCAGGTACTGAATGGTGATGTGCCATGTTGTGACTGCAATGATTCCAGAGGAAAAGACTATGCGCCAACTGCAACGTATAGTACAGCCGGAGATAGTGAGGATAAGCAGGCGGATAATTTCTTGGTTACTGATTGTATCGGCACGGAAAAGATGGTTTCTTCGGAGTATAATACAAATGTGTTTCGCTTTGGAGAACCTTCAGTTCGTAAATTGCTTGCAGATATTCAGGTCGAGGAACAGAATCATGCAGAGATGTTATATAAATACAAAACAGTAAATGGAATGTCATAAAGTATAAAGATATTTCCTAACAGATAAGTAAAGGGGCAAGGCTTGTGTCTTGCCTTTTTTAATTAATAGGAAACTGCTGTTGTGTAGCGTGGCATCACCAAGAATTGCTTTAGTTTTTTTGATGGCAGGATAATTTACTATGTCGGCTGCAACATACTCATTGATTTACTGAAATAATAAGCAATATGTGGTTGTGAGAAACGGTGGGGTGTGGGAAGTTTGAATATCTTGTTCGAAAAATGGAGCTTGACGAGGAAGAGGAAAACACGTAATATAGTATCCGATACTACGTACAGAAGTAAACGGTGCCGCAATGGCATATGAAGTGACGAAATGTCGGAAAGGAATGAAGTATGAAATCATTACGTATAGGAGATATTACGCTAGAGAAGCCAATTATTCAGGGAGGTATGGGAGTTGGAGTCAGTCGAGGCAGATTGGCAGGCGCTGTATCTGCCTGTGGAGGCCTTGGTGTGATCTCCTCGGCACAGATCGGATACGATGAACCGGAATTTGCAACGGATCAAGTACTTGCGAATGAAAAAGCAATACGTAAGCATATCGCACTGGCAAAGCAAATATCCGGGGATAAGCCGGTCGGTATAAATATCATGGTGGCATTGAAGCATTACGAAGATCATGTGCGAACGGCAGTTGATGCCGGAGTAGACGTCATTATATCAGGAGCCGGATTACCGATGCGGTTACCGGAATATGTCGGGGATTCCGGCTGCAAGATCGCACCGATCGTTTCATCTGTCAAAGCGGCGCAGATCATACTTCGCCAGTGGAAAAAGAAGTACTGCAGGACAGCCGACTTTATTGTTATAGAAGGTCCTAAGGCGGGAGGACATCTTGGATTCAAAAAAGAGGACATTGCGACAATTACGGCAGAACAGTATGAGCAGGAGATAAAAAATATTATTCAAGTCGTACGAGAGTACGAACAGGAATTTGCTTGTAAAATCCCGGTTATAGTTGCCGGTGGCATTTTTGATCATAAAGATATAGAACATGCTTTGGAAATCGGGGCTGACGGTGTTCAGATCGCATCACGTTTTGTTGCAACAGAGGAGTGTGATGCTTCGGATACGTATAAGCAGGCATATATTAATGCAAAAGCAGAGGACATTACTATTGTCATGAGCCCGGTTGGGATGCCGGGACGTGCGCTCAACAATGTATTTGTTCAGCGTGTGAGCCGACAGCGGGAAGAGATCAAAAAATGCTACAATTGTTTGGCTAAATGCAATCCTGTTGAAGTGCCGTACTGCATCACCAAAGCACTTATATCAGCAGTGCAGGGAGATTTGGATCATGGTCTGATATTTGTGGGAGCGAATGTTGATAGAATTGATCGAATGACCTCCGTGCAGGAGCTGATGGCGGAACTTACAAACTGAAACTTCCCGCACCTCATTATCTTACGCAACCACATATTGCTTATTATGTCAAAGCATGCTAAGTGTTTTGCAGCCACAATATAGCGGCTTCTGCCGACAGAGAACTATAGTAATTGCCTTGCTTCCGGTATGGGAAGTTTTAGTTACAAATTAATAAAATTTGCGTTTTTTTGACTTGTGATTTGCCTTGTAACCATAGAGGAATATCGTTATAATGTAATAAATATATAATGACAGGGGAGCAGGTGAGCATATGAAAAAGGCGATTAGTATAGGAATACAAGGTTTTTCTGATCTGAGAGAGCAGGATTGCTTTTTTGTGGATAAAACAAATTTTATAAAAGAATGGTGGGGAAAACGGGATGTTGTAACATTGATCACGCGTCCACGCCGTTTTGGTAAGACATTAAATATGAGTATGCTGGACTGCTTCTTTTCTAATAAATATGCGAACAGGGCGGATCTGTTTGAGGGGCTTTCTATATGGCAGGATGAAACGTATCGGAAACTGCAGGGAACATATCCTGTGATCTTTTTGAGTTTTGCTGCTGTGAAAGCAGGCAATCTGGAGGATGCAAAAACCCAGATCAAGCAGGAGATTGCAAGGCTGTATGAAGAAAACAGATATTTGTTAGAGGGTAATGTATTAAGTGATAATGAAAGAAAAATATACAATAGTACCACGATCCAGATGGATGATACAATGGCACAGAATGCATTGAAGACTTTGTCTGTCTGGATGGAACGTTATTATGGCAAAAAGGTCATTATTCTTTTGGATGAATATGATACTCCAATGCAGGAGGCGTATGTTCAGGGATACTGGGATGAATTTACGTCTTTTGTGAGAAGTCTGTTTAATGCGTCTTTTAAGACAAATCCTTATCTGGAGCGAGCAATTATGACGGGAATTACCAGAGTATCCAAGGAGAGTATTTTTTCCGATTTAAATAATTTACGTGTCGTAACGACGACTTCCAATCTGTATGCAGATTGTTTCGGTTTTACGGAGGAGGAAGTTTTTGCTGCACTGGATGAGTATGGAATGGGAGATAAAAAGGATGAAGTGAAACAGTGGTATGATGGTTTTACTTTTGGAGAACACAGAGACATTTACAATCCGTGGTCCATTACGAATTATCTGGATGAACATAGATTATATCCATACTGGGCATCCACAAGCTCCAATGGGCTTGTGAGCAGGTTGATCCGGACGGCATCTGCAGATGTGAAGGAGAAGATGGAGGATCTGCTGCGGGGACAGGCGATCACTGTAAATTTTGACGAGCAGATCGTATATAACCAGTTGGATGACAATGAAGAAGCGATCTGGAGTCTTCTGCTTGCCAGTGGTTATCTGAAAGTACAGAATATAGACTACCGTGGGATTACTTTGGAACCATGGTACACGTTGGATATTACAAATATTGAGACACTGAGCATGTTCATGACAATGTTCCGGGGATGGTTTAAAAATAAAGATGCGAACTATAATGATTTTGTGAAGGCACTGTTAAAGGGAAGTCTCAAGGAAATGAATATTTATATGAATGATGTTGCACTTGCAACCTTCAGCAGCTTTGATACAGGAAAGAAACTTTCTGAGAAAAGCCAGCCGGAGCGGTTCTATCATGGGTTTGTTCTGGGACTTTTGGTGGAATTGCGGGACAGGTATCAGATCCGTTCCAATCGGGAGAGTGGATATGGACGATATGATGTGATGCTTACACCGGTGACAGAGGTGGATGATGCCATTGTGATCGAGTTTAAAGTGCATGAACCGGATGAGGAGAAATCTTTACAGGATACGGTTCGGACGGCTTTAGATCAGATCAAAGAGAAGAACTATGATGCCGAACTGCTATTACAGGGAATACCGGCAGACAGGATCCGTCATTACGGCTTTGCCTTTGAAGGAAAAAAGGTTTTGATCGGACAGGACGAAATTCAGAATGTAGCAGTGAGGAGGTGATTTTGTGTCAGAAACACAAAAACCATTTATTTTACACAGCGAATACAAACCTACCGGTGATCAGCCCCAGGCGATCGACGCTTTGGTCAAAGGTTTTGAAGAGGGCGATCAGTTCCAGACTTTGCTTGGTGTGACGGGTTCCGGTAAGACCTTTACGATGGCAAATGTCATTGCGAAGCTGAACAGACCGACTTTGGTCATTGCGCACAATAAGACATTGGCGGCACAGCTCTACGGCGAGTTCAAGGAATTCTTCCCGGAGAATGCGGTGGAGTATTTTGTATCCTATTACGATTATTATCAACCGGAGGCATATGTGCCATCTTCCGATACGTATATTGAAAAAGATTCTTCGATCAATGATGAAATTGACAAATTACGTCATTCTGCAACAGCAGCACTGACGGAGCGGCGGGACGTGATCATTGTAGCCAGTGTATCTTGTATTTATGGTTTGGGAAGCCCTATTGATTATCAGAACATGACGGTGTCTTTGCGTCCGGGTATGTGCAAAGACCGTGATGAAGTCATCCAAAAATTAATAGAGATTCAGTATAACCGTAATGATATGGATTTTCAGCGTGGAACATTTCGTGTGCGTGGCGATGTTTTGGAGGTATTTCCGATTTCAGAAGCGGATCAGGCGGTTCGCATTGAATTTTTTGGTGATGAGGTGGATCGCATTGTTCAAATTGATGTACTGACCGGAGAGATTAAAGCAGAATTGGAACACATTGTTATTTTTCCGGCATCGCATTATGTTGTTGATAAAGATGCGATGGAGCGTGCGATCCGAACAATCGAGGCAGAGTTGGAAGATCGTGTGAAATATTTTAAAAGCGAAGATAAACTACTGGAGGCGCAGCGTATTGCTGAGCGAACCAATTTTGATATTGAGATGCTCCGGGAAACCGGTTTTTGTTCAGGTATCGAAAATTATTCGAGGCATTTATCGGGATTAAAGCCGGGAGAAACGCCACATACATTGATGGACTATTTTCCGGAAGATTTTTTGATCATGGTAGATGAGTCTCATATTACGATACCACAGATACGAGGCATGTATGCGGGAGATCGATCCAGGAAGACTACACTTGTAGACTATGGATTCCGTCTGCCATCTGCATTAGATAACCGTCCGCTTAATTTTGATGAATTCGAGTCGCATATCAATCAGATGTTATTTGTATCGGCGACACCGAATGTATATGAGCAGGAACATGAGCTGGCGCGTGTTGAGCAGATCATACGGCCTACCGGACTGTTGGATCCGGAGATTTCTGTTCGTCCGGTGGAGGGGCAGATTGATGATCTGGTAGGTGAGATCCGAAAGACGATCGATGCAGGAAATAAGGTTATGGTAAATACGTTGACAAAACGTATGGCGGAAGATCTGACGGACTATTTGAAGGAAATTGGGATTCGGGTGCGTTATCTGCATTCAGATATTGATACGCTGGAACGTTCGGAGATTATTCGTAATATGCGGTTGGATGGATTTGATGTATTAGTCGGTATTAATTTGCTGCGAGAGGGACTGGACATTCCGGAGATAGCACTGGTTGCTATTTTGGATGCTGATAAGGAAGGATTTCTTCGCTCAGAGATTTCTCTTGTTCAGACGATTGGCAGGGCCGCACGTAATGCAGAGGGACGGGTTATTATGTATGGTGATGTTATGACAGACTCGATGCGCCATGCCATTGATGAGACGAATCGAAGACGAAAGATTCAGATGCAGTACAATGAGGAGCACGGTATTACGCCACAGACGATCAAGAAGGCGGTACGTGATCTGATCAGTATATCGAAGAAAGCCGATGGCAACTCAGGCGATATTGAGAAAGATCTGGAATCTATGAGCAAGAAAGACTTGCAGCAGTTACGTAAGAAATTGACGAAACAGATGCATGCGGCCGCAGCAGAGTTAAACTTTGAACTGGCAGCAACGTTGAGAGATCAAATGATGAAAGTTGTACAGCAGTTGAATGAGTAAAATTCTGCCGTCAAAGGTTATATAAATCAGTGTTGGCGAATAATCGCAGATAGGGTATAATGATTGGGTAATGTAATGGTGAACGTAAGGATTCGACAGATATTCTAGAGAGAAGGGCAATAAAATTTTAGAGTATGCCTTATGTTTATTTCAAGAAGGGAGAAAAAGAATGACAAAGAAATGGCGGCGCGTATATGCGTGGGTGCTGACCGTGGCAATGGTCTTATCTATGGCAAATCTGCCGATTACCATTGCTAAGGCAGCATCGACACAGAATCTTACCGTGAAGAGCGGAGCAACCAGTGTAACGATTGCTAAGAATGAGTATGGCGATGATTATATTGGCGATATGTTTTTTAACATACCGGATGCCTTGAAAACGAAGAGTGCAATCTCTTCGAACAAGGTGACTTCCATGACGGTAAAGATCACGATCAAAAGTTTTACACAGGGAAGTGGCGCAAAAGCGCAAGCATTTATTTTTGCGCAACCGGATGCATCGGGTGATTGGAATTGGAATCAGTCTTCGACTGCAGAGCTGGTTACCGGCAGTCAGTTGACGCTCACCTATTCCTTTGCGGATATGGATTGGAAAGGTGGAACAACGCTGGGAAATCTTGGCGTGCGTTTTGCCAATGCAGCCGAGGGGAGTACCGTGTCCTATTCTGTTGACTCTGCGGTGATCAATATGGCGGACAGCGGCAGCAGTGCGACAAGTAAGCCAAGCAGCGCGACAAGTAAGCCAAGCAGCACAGCAAGTGCCGGTGGCAATGTTTCGACAGACCAGATTGCGATCACGAGAAGTGTTGGCAGTGGATCAAATGATTATTATGCAGAATACAGTTTTTCTATCACAAATAACAGTAGCGAAACGGTTAGAGGTATTCAGATTTTAATACCGACATCGGGATCGGTTGACGTTGGCTATGTTGAGGGATTTTCTGCAGTGTATGATGCGGCGCTGGGAGGCGTTGTGGCATATTATTCGACAGAGATTGCAGCGGGAGCAACGGTTAGCAGCTCTTCTAATAAAGTTGGTTTTGGAAAACAGCCGTCTATTTCCGTTGGAGAATCTAATGTCATTGCTGTAAATTGTGCAGGTCCAAGTACCGGTGATGAACTGAATTATGAATTAACCGGACGTAAAGATGTTGCATATGCGGACACTCCGGTCGGCAGACACGGTAAACTGTCAGTACAGAAGGTTGACGGCTATGCGGCACCGATCATGGTGGATCAGAATGGTGTGCCGACACAGCTTCGTGGAGCCAGTACACACGGTATGCATTGGTTTCCGCAGTATGTCAATCAGAATGCGTTCCAGACATTGCGTGATGATTGGGGAATCAATATGGTTCGATTGGTCTGTTATCCACGCGACGTTGGATCGGTTGGATATTTGACGGGTGGAGACAGTACCAAACAGCAGCTTGATACATTGATTCAAAATGGTGTCGATTATGCAACCAAGCTCGGAATGTATGCGTTGGTAGACTGGCATGTGCATGCTTACAATCCAAATGAGTATTTGAAAGAGGCAAAGATATTCTTTACAAAGTACGCAACAATGTACAAGGATCATGATAATGTGTTATATGAGATTTGCAATGAGCCGACAGGCACAAACTGGTATAGTGGTAATGGCAAAGATCTTTATACATATTGTAGTGAAGTCATTAAGACAATACGTGCCATTGATCCGGATGCGATCATTATATGCGGAACGAATACTTGGTCACAGGATGTCGATCAGGTAGCGGCTAAGCCGATGAAAGCACTTGGTTATGAAAACATCATGTATACGTTCCATTTTTATTCTGCATCGCACAAAGAGAATTTAATGGAAAAAGTACGTCTGGCAACCAAGGATGGAACACCGATCTTTGTTACCGAATTTGGTGTATGTTCAGCAGATGGTAATGGAAGTTATGACACGGAAAGTGCGGATCGGTGGATTGCGTTGTTGGACGAATTAAATATTAGTTTTGCATGCTGGAGTTATAGTAATTGTAATGAAAAATCGGCGTATTTTAAGAGCAGCTGCAGCAATGCCGGGGGCGATTGGACAGCAGATGATCTGACAACAACCGGTAAGTGGCTGATCAATACCTGTCGAGCACACGAGGAGAAAGAAAATGCATCCTATCCGGCAGTATCACCGTCAGCAGAACCGACGAAAGCACCGACGGTAACCGAAAAGCCAACGACAGAACCGACGAAAGCACCAACTGTAACCGTAAAACCAACGGCAGAACCGACGAAAGCACCGACAGTAACCGTAAAACCAACGGCAAAACCGACGAAAGCACCGACAGTAACCGTAAAACCAACGGCAGAACCGACGAAAGCACCGACGGTAACCGTAAAACCAACGGCAGAACCGACGAAAGCACCGACGGTAACCGAAAAGCCAACGGCAAAACCGATAAAAACGCCGACACCAACGGCAGAGCCAACAAAAGCGCCGGAACCAACGGCAGCACCGATAAAAACGCCGGCACCAACGGCAGAGCTAACGAAAGCACCGGAACCAACGGCAGCACCGATAAAAACGCCGACACCAACGGCGGAACCGACGAAAGCACCGGAACCAACGGCAGCACCGATAAAAACGCCGACACCAACGGCAGCACCGACGATAACATCGGTACCTAGTGATGATCCGACTGAAAGTGCTGCTCCAAGTGAGAAACCAACGATCACACCAACGCAGAAGCCGGGAATTCAGGCGACCGGAATGCGCGTTATTGTCAGTGTGAAAAAGGTAAGTAATCTTCCGGTAAAACAGAAATTGCAGCTTGCAGCAGGAAAGAGCATGCAGCTTACGGTGACTTTGTTGCCGACAGGAGCTAAGCCTCAGAAACTAACGTATACCAGCAGTAAACCATCAATAGCAAAAGTAAGCGGTAGTGGTAAGATTGTTGCTGGTAAGAAAGCCGGAACGACAGTGATCACGATTCGTACAGCGAATGGATTGCAAAAGAAAATTACCATTCGCGTTATGAAAAAAGCGGTGAAGAAGATCAAACTGTCTGGCGTTAAGAAGTTAAAGGTGGGTAAGAAACTCAAACTGAAAGCCAAGATCACGCCTAAGAAAAAGTATGCGTCTGCTGCAGTATTCTGGGTATCTGGTAATACTAAAATTGCAACAGTGACACAGAGCGGTGTTGTAAAAGCGAAGAAGAAAGGCAAAGTTAAGATTACTGCAATTGCAACGGATGGCAGTGGTAAGAAGAAAGTGATCAAACTTACCATTAAATAAATTTTAACAGATCGACTTAGAAATAAGTGGTAAATATGCCTTTTGAAAATTTAGAAAAAGAACAACCAAGTATTGGTTGTTCTTTTTTGCTTTATAGGAAACTTGTCGTTTCCTATAAAGCGAAAAACGTTCCGCGAGGATGCGCATCTCGCAGAGAAGAAGTTAGCTGTAAACAGCACCGCTCGAGCGCGAAAGAGTCGCAGGCGACTCTTTGTTCTTTAATCGGAAATTGCTGTCTGGCAATCTTAATTTTTTCTTAAGGAAACGGACATATATTACAGCCATAAATGTTGTAATATATAACCAAGGAGAAAATTATAAGCTCCATCGTAATATTACTATTGTAGCAAAACGGACAGCGCGATCAATTGTCCAATATAGAAAGGAGAGAGTAATATGAGGATGAAAAAATATGTAATGACGCTGGCATTATGTATCGCTGCAGGAGTTATGCTGACTTTACCGGTGCAGGCAGATGCAAAGTCAACCGGGAAGTTGAGCAAAAACATCAAATGGTCTTTGAACTCTGATGAGACAGTATTGACAATCACAGGAAAAGGAACGGTGGATATCCGTAAATTTCGTAAAGAGGGAAGATACAAATGGCCTGGTTCAGAAGCGGGACAGCCGGCAATTTTTGACAAGCTGGTGTTTGGAGAGGGGATCACAACAATTTCATCTGGCTTTTTTTGTATTGCCGGTGTTTACGAAGATTAAATTTGGAGAGGGGATTACGCAGGTCGATTATCGATATTTTGCAATGGAGGGCATCAAGCAGATATCGTTGCCAAAATCTTTTAAAAAGATTAAGTATGCAAGCCCAGTTCGTGTCAATGGAGCTTATGAAGGCTGGAGTACAACCTTAAAAAAGATTTCTGTAAATAAAAAGAATCGTAACTTTTCATCATCAAAAGGTGTATTGTATTCGAAAGACAAAAAGACAATTTACATATATCCTTCGGGCAAAAGTGTCACCAATTATAAGTTATCCGATAAGGTGACGACGATCGCACCGTATGCATTTTATGCAGCGGATATGAAATCAATTCAGCTTTCTTCAAAGCTAACAACTATTGGAGAGTGCGCATTTCAGTATTCAACAGTCAAGACAGTTACTGGCGGCAAAAAACTTCGAGTGATAGGACAGATGGCTTTTTATGAAGCCGATGGATTGACCAACTTTGCCTTTGACAGTGCACTTAGAAAAATAGGCAGCAATGCGTTTTATGCCTGCAGGCTGCAAAGTGTAACTCTTCCGGAAAAACTGGTATCTGTAGGAAGTTGTGCGTTTATGGCAAACGAAGAATTGCGTTCTTTGACGATATTATGCAGATTAAATCTGGGAGAAATCTTTCTGCATTGTACGAAAAAAATGAATTATAGCAAGTCGGAATATGATTACCGACCAATTACGGTAAAGCTTGGGAAGAATGCTACCGGACCGCTAACGACACTCATAGACGATTTGGGGCAGCAGATCACTTTTGAGGTGGATAATGCCAATCCGATATATTACGTGAAAGCCGGGGTGCTTTATAAGAGAAAGGGAAACGAAGTATGCTATCCCCAAAAAGCATCTTAATATCTTGCAATATGCATAATAAAATATATAATTAAAATATATTTTTGTAAAAATTGTACATAAAATTTTAAAAATCATGTTGCAATACGACTACGAAAATGTTAAGATAGTTTTCGTAGCAAAAGAAATAACTCATGGGGGAGTTATTTCGATAATGTATTGGGCGTGATTGGGATGTAGAAAGACATTTTTTGTGGGGACAAAGGATGTCTTTTTATTGTACGTGATGGTGACGGATATCGTTAATGTGTTTGCTTCTTTTTTCATGAATTAATATCAAAAATATGTGGATTTTTTGGGATTTATCGGTATAAATATTGGGAAATTATCGGTATTTCTTATGGATTTCTATTCATATTTTTTGGTGATGATTTGTGTTATTTTGTCACAAAAAACGCACAAGTTTCTCAATCTGCCGGGAAGGAGAAGGATTATGGCTTTTCGTAAAAAAGCACTTGCTATTGTCATGAGTATGGCAATGGTAGCAACTTCGCTGTCAATTCCAACAACGACAGCCAAAATGGCGGAAGCCGCCGGCACAACATTTAACAACCTTAATCAATCGCAGATTACAGAGGCGATGGGTGTAGGTTACAACCTTGGTAACTCATTGGAGGCTGCAAGTTCCGGAACACCGAATGAAACAGCATATGGCAATCCAAAATTAACAGAAGACTTAGTTTTGGCAGCCAAAGACGCAGGATTTAAATCTATCCGTATTCCGGTATCCTATCTTAGCATGATTGACGACAACAATGGATACAAGATCGACTCTTCTTGGTTAGATCGAGTACAGCAGGTTGTTGATTATTGCGTTGACAATGATATGTATGCAATTGTCAACATGCATGGAGACGGTTATACGACAGTAACAGGTGGCTGGTTATTATGCGGCAGTTCTGATCAGACCAAGATCAAAGCAAAATATAAAGCGTGCTGGGAGCAGATTGCAGATCGTTTCAAAAACTATGATGAGCATCTGATCTTTGAGTCCATGAATGAAGAATTTGATGGAACTTATGGAACACCTAGCAGAACGGCTTATGCAAATATAAATGCCTACAATCAGATTTTTGTGGACACCGTAAGAAAAACCGGTGGAAACAATGATCAGAGATGGTTATTGATTCCGGGATGGAATACCAATATTGATTACACGGCGGATGATTACGGATTTGCACTTCCTACCGATGATTATCTGTCTTCTAAGATTGCATCAGGCGAAAAAAGAATTATGATCTCTGTACATTATTATGATCCATGGGATTTCTGTGGAACAGAGTCCGGTGCAACCACACAGTGGGGAGACAGTATTACGGATTATTCGAAGAGAGCAAGCTGGGGTGATGAGTCCTATATGGCATCTCAGTTCAAAAAGATGTCCAGCAAATTCGTTTCACAGGGATATCCTGTGGTGATCGGTGAATTTGGTGCCATCAATAAAGCAAGTTATGACAGCCAGAATAAAGTTTGCCGTGCAGAGTATTATCAGAAAGTCTGCTATTATGCAAAGCAGTATGGATTGATTCCGGTAGCTTGGGACAATGGATACAACGGAGACTATGGTTTTGCGATCATTGACCGTTATTCCAACAAGGTTGTTCATCAGGAATTGATGGACGCTATGATGGAAGTGTATGGTGGTAATGAGTCCGCAACGGCAACAGGCATTCGGTTAAACAAGAGCGAGTTGACAATTCACATTGGTGATGAAAAACAGCAGCTTACAGCAGCATTAACACCATCGGACAGCAAGGATAAAGTTCTTTGGAGCTCCAGTGATGAGTCAGTAGCTGCCGTTAATTCCAAAGGTCAGGTAAGTGCAGTAGGAGCAGGAACTTGTACGATCACGGCATCTGTTCCATTAGGATACAAAGCAACCTGTAAGGTGACGGTACCACAGGCCAACTATGTACGTGCAAAATTATATTTATTAGAGACAGCAAGCTGGCAGTCAGTCATCAGTGATGAATATGTTGATATTTATTCAGAAGGAGGAAAATTCTCCTTGTCCTTAGATGCGACTAAGAGTCAGTTGCAGAATATTGGTTCTTTGTATATCAAAGATATCAATGTTGCTGATGATGAGGCATCTGTATTTGACAAAGCAACTTTGAAAGTAACATCATTTGAAATTAACGGACAGAAATATACCATGAAAAATGGAAAATTTACGTATGATGTTTCACAGAAAGCATCAGATGATGGATTGATCTGTCCAGTCTTTAATTTTTCATTTATCAATGTGTGGGCGAATACACATGTAAACAACGTAACTGTGGAAAATGCAAATTACAAGGCATATTTCAATAATGTAAATTACCAGACGACGAATAAGGTAACCATGAACTTTGAGGTGTCCGGTATTAATGGTGGCAGTGATGTTCAGCCAACAGCAGCACCAACAAAGGCACCAACAGCAGCACCAACAAAGGCACCAACAGCAGCACCAACAAAGGCACCAACGGTAGCACCAACAAAGGCACCAACGGCAGCGCCAACAAAGGCACCAACAGTGGCGCCAACAAAGGCACCAACGGTAGCGCCAACAAAGGCACCAACGGTAGCACCGACGAAGGCTCCGACAGTAGCACCAACCACAGCTCCGACACAGTCACCGGTTATTTCAGATACGACGGAGATTGTATCTAACTTAGAGTCTACATATGCAACGAACGATCCACAGTGGTTGTTAAATGCATCTGACGATGATATTGTTACTGTAGTTTATACTTGTACAGATCCTTCCCATGGTAACTGGGGCATTTTAGGATGGGGTGCATCTGTAGACAATGTATGGCAGAGTGGTGATAATTATTCTGCGGCAAGTAATGCAACGGATAAAGTAACGAAGACATATACAGTCAAAGAATTAAAGGCAACCATGAACATTAAGAGCACATCAAAGGTTACCTATTTGTGCTTGTCTGCTTGGAACGGTGGCAAGATCGTAAGTCTTACACTTTCTAAAGTAGGTGGGGAGACTCCACAGCCAACCGTAACGCCAACAGTAGCACCGACAGCTACACCGACAGTAGCACCAACAGTAGCACCGACAGCTACACCGACAGTAGCACCAACAGTGGCACCGACAGCAGCACCAACCACAGAGCCTTCCGGGGACAGCAAAGTAACAGGCTCGGTAAAACTTACCAGTAATTGGGGCAGTGGCGGAATTGCAGAGATCACTCTTACCAACAATACAGGTGTCAGCTATACCGATGGATGGACGGTAGAGTTTACCTTAGACCGCGAGATTACTTCTATGTGGAGCGGTACTTGTGAGAGCCTTGGCAATAATCGTTACCGCGTAAGCAATCCAGGCTGGGATGGCAATTGGGCAAATGGTAAAACAATCACATTAAATTGTGGTGTTGGTGGAGGCAGCAACGTACCAGCGATCACAGATATCGTGATAAAATAATGAGCACATAGTGCTCATCTTGGGAGTTTCTCTGAAACTCCATTATGCGCAGAAGTCGTGCGCAGTTATTATGATATAATTGTTACAGATAAAGGAAGCCCTTACATTAGAGGTTCCGAGAACTCTTGCAACTGTTTTCAATATTAAGGAAAGCAGAAAAAGATGTATCGGAGCCTCTTTTTAATTGATAGGAAAATGCTCGTAACGTAGGGGGAAGCCAAAGCAAAGCGCTGGCTTTGCTTTTTTATTGAAGATTATTTAGGTTGGCTTGATATTCGCGTGGTGATATACCCTCGTTTTTTTTGAAAACTTTACTAAAATAAAAACCATTACAAAAACCCAATTGATCAGCAATCTGCGTTACAGTAAACTGCTTGCTGGATAGTAAGATTTTGGCCTGCTCAATGCGATATTTTTCAAGAAAAGCAAAAATAGTCTCACCAGTTACTTCCTTAAATTTACGGTTCATGTAATCAAAATTATGATGAAATTGTTTTTCTAAAAGGACACTTGTGATTTTTGTTTTGTAATTACTTTTCAGATAAGAAAGTAATGGGAGCGCGGAAAATGTGCCAATGTTATTTGGTGGAAATAACGCATTAATATGTGCACGACATATTTTTAACAGCAGCATTGCAAAATTACAATTTATCATGCTTTGATGATAAGGGCTACCCGGTACTGCATTGTTTGTGGCAGATATAATTTCATTAAGGACTTCATAATAAGAAGATCCTGAAAGTGTTGCATTCTTTGGAATAAGTATTTGTTCGCATGGTTTGTACTGTAATGGGGAAGCATTAAGTTCACTATGCATTGAAAGAAATTGGTGATAAACTTCTTCTTCGGACAGCAACAGTTCTTTTTGTGGGTTCCATTGAAAATGAATATAGTAATAACTTACCGGAGAATTACTTTGGACACCAAAGTGGCATTTATCAGGACATAATAGCAGGGTCTGTCCGGCACTTAAGTGGTAAATAGTATCTTCTTCCTGCAAAAGCATACTGCCATTTGTGATGAAATATAGAATCCAGTCAGAGGGGGTGCGGCGAAAATGCTTGTTAGGAGCAGGAACAGAAACTGATCCGGACAATGTGACGTGTGGAAGAGATTGTAAATTGGTTATAAAATATGTTTGTTTCATAAACTACTCCTTAAAAGTCGCTATTATATATGCTTGCGTCGCTATAAATCATGGAATACCAGTTGCGAAAATGGTAACATAGGAAGAGCAATAAGTCAATTACGATTAAAGGAGGGAATGAAAATGCTGAAAAATAATAAAAGAAGTTTACAAGTGACAGCAATTGCTATAACCGCCACATTATTGCTTGTCGGAGCCTCTGGGCATGTGGCTGCAAAAGCGAAAAAAATAACGATCAATCATAAGAAAATGACACTCGCGATTGGTCAAAAACGAGCACTAAAAGTAAAAAATACAAAAAAGAAAGTGAAATGGATCAGTAAAAATAAAAAAGTTGCTATTGTTAATAAAAAAGGGATTGTTACAGCGAAGAAAAAGGGATCAGCAAAGATTGTTGCACGTATCGGAAAGAAAAAATATACTTGCAGAGTAACGGTTAAGCCTAAAAAAAAGAGAGCAAAAATAAAGAGTACTAAGAAACCGACTTATACAATGCGTCCAATTGCATCAAAAGTACCGGCAGTGTCTCAAAAGCCGACGATTGTACCAACAGCAACGGTTAATCCAACGCCAACACCGATACCATTACCGACAGTGAAGCCGACACCTGTTCCGGATGAGGGGTGGCAGACCGGGAAGGTCAGCGGATCAGAAGAAGATTATAATAAATATTTTGCATTAAATATGAAACACTATACAAAGAAACAGGAAGGAACGGTGTTTGGAGCGATTGAAAGCATTACGTATCCATCCAAAGTTGTTGGAGCAGAACGCGAAGCATATGTGTATTTGCCACCACAGTACGATAGCAGCAAAAAATATCCGGTATTATACATGATTCACGGAATTGGCTGTGAGAGAGGACAGTGGGTTGGCATGTCCTTAAAAAATATATTAAGCAATATGATTTGCAGAGGTGAGGTTGCACCATTTGTAGCTGTTATACCAAGTGTTGTTCCAAAAGATGGAGTGTCGTCAAATACGCTGGGACCAGAGAATATTGGCGCATTCACCATGTTTGAACAGGAATTTTTACAGGATCTAGAGCCATATATTCTTGAAAATTTTGCCGTGTCATCCGACAGAAAAGATACCGGAGTATGTGGTCTGTCTATGGGAGGCATGGAGGCATTACATTTAGGATTTGCCATTAAAGATCATTTTAATTATATTGGATCTTTTTCAGCGGCACCGACATTGGATCAAAGTATATTAAATACGAATGGCTGGAAAAATGTACCGGAAACCGTACTCCTTTGTAGCGGGACAGCAGACACAACAATAGGAGATAATCCTTATAATTATCATAAAACATTGGAAGAGAACAAGGTGGATCATATTTGGTATATGTATCCGAACGGTACACATGAAGCAAAAGTATGGCAAAACGGATTGGTAAACTTTTTGCTTAGAAGTTATCGGTAACAAGAGAAAGTTTTCGTATGTAATTACGGAGACTTCGTAGATTATGCTTTCAAAATAACCTTTTATATTAAGGAACCGACATATGTAGTAGGATAATGAAAATGTATAATGCATTTCTGAATAATTCCTATATATATGTCGGTTCTTGCATGTTATGGGGAAAGGGAGTGCTCGTAGAGAACAACATTCATTGAAACAAAATAGGACAATATGTTATGATATGTTTTAGCAATGATTGAGAGATCAATGCGGATGGCGGTCTGGCATCAAGATCCGGTGGTGTACTTTATGTATGGCCAATTGGTAAGATCGTGCTGATAGCGGTTGTGATCTATGTATTTTGTATGCTTGCAGGACATGTCAAAAAGAAAATGATAAAAAATTAGCACTCACTCTTGACGAGTGCTAATAAAAGTGATATAACAATCATCAGAGGGACCAAAATAGTCAGATAGTGTACTACATAGTTCAGCATTAGCAGGCTATGTAGGCATATGGATTTGTTTGAGACAGAAAGGATTGGTGATTGTATGAATATCAGTAAATTTACACAAAAATCACAGGAAGTAGTACAAGGCTGTGAGAAAATCGCCATGGATCATGGTCACCAGGAAATCGGTCAGGAGCATATGCTATCCGCTATGATGACAGTAGATGATAGCTTGATCCGCAAACTGATCGAGAAAATGGGAATTGCACCGGAAGCATTTCAGGCGCAGATAGAAGGACTTTTACAAAAACGTCCAAAGGTTGTCGGCGGCGATCTTCGGATTGACAAATATTTAAATGAAGCATTGATTTATGCGGAAGATGAAGCAAAACGGATGGGAGATGAATATGTTTCCGTAGAGCATCTGTTTTTGAGTGTATTAGCGCATCCGAGCAAAGAGATCAAGCAGTTGTTTAAGCAGTGTCAGATCGATCGAGAGCGATTTTTGCAGGTGCTTTCTGAGGTGCGTGGTAATCAGAGGGTTACCAGTGACAATCCGGAAGCAACATATGATACGTTGGAAAAATATGGTACAGATCTGGTAGAACGTGCTAAAGATGGCAAGCTGGATCCGGTGATCGGACGAGATGCGGAAATTCGTAATGTTGTGCGTATTCTTTCACGTAAGACGAAAAATAATCCGGTCTTGATCGGTGAACCCGGTGTTGGTAAGACTGCCGCTGTTGAGGGCTTGGCACAGCGTATTGTTCGCGGAGATGTGCCGGAAGGACTCAAAGACAAGAAGATCTTTGCGTTGGATATGGGTGCCTTGGTAGCGGGTGCGAAATACCGTGGCGAATTTGAGGAGCGTTTGAAAGCGGTTCTTGAAGAAGTGAAGAAGAGTGAAGGACAGATCATTCTGTTTATTGATGAGCTGCATACGATTGTCGGTGCCGGCAAGACCGATGGCGCTATGGACGCCGGCAATATGCTCAAACCAATGCTTGCCAGAGGTGAATTACATTGTATTGGTGCTACGACATTGGATGAGTATCGTATGTATATTGAAAAAGATCCGGCATTGGAACGTCGTTTCCAGCCGGTTATGGTCAATGAACCAACAGTGGAAGATACAATTTCAATACTGCGTGGTCTGAAAGAACGCTATGAAGTATTCCATGGTGTCAAGATTACGGATTCTTCGCTGGTGGCAGCCGCAACGTTGTCCAACCGATATATTTCGGATCGTTTCCTGCCTGATAAGGCGATCGACTTGATCGATGAGGCCTGTGCCATGATCAAGACAGAGTTAAATAGTATGCCGGCAGAACTCGATGAAGAGCGCAGACGTATTATGCAGATGGAAATTGAGGAGGCAGCACTTAAGAAAGAGACCGATCATTTGTCTGTGGAACGTTTGGAAGAACTGCAAAAAGAAATGGCAGAACTTCGTGATGATTTCAATGCCAAGAAAGCAAAGTGGGATAGCGAAAAGGCATCTGTCGATATGGTAAATAAGTTGAAAGAGCAGAGAGATGCGCTTCGTACAGAGATTGAAACGGCAAAGCGCAACTATGATCTGAACCGTGCTGCAGAGATCCAGTATGGACAATTGCCAGAGTTAGAGCGACAGCTTGAGGCAGCAGAAGAAAAGGCAAAAGCAGAAGATCGTACTTTGGTGCAGGAATGTGTTACCGAGGAAGAGATTGCCAAAATTATTTCTCGCTGGACAGGAATTCCGATCGCCAAACTTACGGAAGGCGAACGAGAAAAAACACTGCATTTGGAGGATGAATTGCATAAACGTGTCATTGGACAGGAAGAGGGCGTCCGTTTGGTTGCAGAAGCAATCTTACGTTCTAAGGCAGGTATCAAAGATCCTACGAAACCAATTGGTTCTTTCTTGTTCTTAGGACCGACAGGTGTTGGTAAAACGGAACTTGCTAAGAGCTTGGCGGCATATTTGTTTGACGACGAGACGAATATGGTTCGTATCGACATGAGTGAATATATGGAGAAACATTCCGTGGCTCGTCTGATCGGAGCGCCTCCGGGATATGTCGGATATGAAGAAGGTGGACAGCTCACCGAAGCAGTACGCCGTAAACCGTATTCTGTAGTACTGTTTGATGAGATTGAAAAAGCACATCCGGATGTGTTTAATGTATTATTGCAAGTGTTGGACGATGGCCGAATTACCGATTCACAGGGTCGTACCGTTGATTTCAAAAATACAATATTAATATTAACTTCTAACATTGGTTCCTCATATTTGTTGGAAGGCATTGATGAAAATGGAGAGATCAGCGAAGAAGCACGTAAAGCGGTACTGGATCAACTGCACGCTTCTTTCCGTCCGGAATTTTTGAATCGTTTGGATGAAACGATCCTCTTTAAGCCGCTTCGTCCGCAGGATATTACCGGTATTATCGATATCTTGCTTGCAGAGCTGAATGAACGTTTAGCAGAAAAAGAATTGCATGTATCTTTGACAGATGCTGCCAAAGCGTTTGTTACAGAGCAGGCATATGATCCATCCTTTGGTGCACGTCCGTTGAAACGGTACTTGCAGAAGAATGTAGAGACACTGTTAGCCAAAAAGATTCTTCGTGGCGATGTGCATATGGGCGAGGAGATTGTGCTGGATGTTAAAGATGACGCATTGTATATACAGTAACTAAAACTTCCCATACCGGAAGTTATTGCCCGAACCACATATTGCTTATTATGTTGATGGCCTAATTATATTTTGCAGTCACTATGTAGTGAGTCCTGCCATCAAGAAACTATAGCAATTGCCTTGCCGCAATTAGTTTTCACGGTGATTTCTATATTTTGTTGTCTCTGATGTATGATTTACATGCCTTTCGGGAACTCGAAGTCCCGGAAGCAAGGTAATCATAATTTTTGAAAGGGACTTTGCGCTCGTCGTTACTTATGTCTCGTACTTCAGAGACATTAAGTAACGTGACGTAGCGCATCGTAGCGAAAGCGTCCCGTCCAAAAATGGATGATACCTTGCTAAACCGGGACATCTCAGACACTCCTTCAGGCATGTATTCATCAGAGACTTAACAAAATAAGAAATCACGTAAAAACTCTGCGTTCTGCTGCAATTGTCTTAGTTTGTTGATGGCAGGATTATTTACTTTACCGGCTGCAAAATAGACATTATTTTACTGACATAATAAGCAATATGTGGTTGTGTGAGATAATGAGGTATGGGAAGTTTGAAACAGTAAATAGTATGTATGATCTGTGCTCACGATGAAGTACGAAAGTACGCATAAATATGTGGCTTTTGAAAGAAGCATAAGGTATAAAAGGACTGTTCTATTCGCAATGTTATTTCGTGGATAGACAGTCCTTTTTTCTTATAGGAAATCGCAGTTGTGCAGCGTGATTTTTTGTGGCTTTTATTGATAAAATTCTGTGTATATGGTATATTGATTTCAAGTAATTTAAGGGACGGATTTATACAGTTAAGAACAAGGTTGTTTTTACGGATAAGAGTAAAAATAACAGCGTAAGATATTTATACGAAGGAGGGGGTTAGTATGAAAAAAGCAGGGGCAAAATTAACGAGGAAGGCAGCAGTATGTTTGTTAGCCGTACCAATGATCGTAGGACTTTCCGGCTGCTCACAAAAATCTACTGACACGACATCAACGAAACAGGCAAAGGAAGCACAGGCAACGCCGACCAGTACACCGTTCCAGTATTATGCTTCCGTCGATGACGAGCCACGGACGATTTCGGGCAAATGTGGGGACAATGCAGAATGGTCGTACAATACAGGTACGAAAGTATTGACAATTAGTGGTTCCGGTGCTGTGGATCGCGCTGTGGATTCAGATACTACCAAGCAAAAGATTGAGGGACTTGCAGAGCCATATGAAGTCAAGGAAAGAATAACCTGTTCGGTAAAAGAGATTAAGATTGAAGAAGGAATTACTGCATTAGCGGTGAGCAATTTATTTGGAAATGTTTCCAAGGACGAAGATGCTGAGGAAATTAAGCTTTCTTTACCGGATTCTCTAGAAAGAATTAATGCAAATACATTTGCGCCAACGAAAGATGCAGCTTATATCCGCACGATTCATCTGCCACGCAATGTACGATATATTGAAGGTGGTGCATTTTGGGGACTTGGTGCCACGGATACGTCAGATACGTTCAAAGAAAATTTAACGATAACGGTAGACAGTAAGAATCCATATTATATGACAGAAAATAATGTACTTTTTACCAAGGATAAAAAAACACTTGTCTATTATCCGGTTGAAAAGACAGAACAGTCATATCGTATACCGAAGTCTGTAACCAAAGTGGAAGCACTCGCATTTTCGCGCAATCCATCCTTAAAGAAAGTTGTATTGCCAACAGGAATTACAGATATCGGTGCCGGGGCGTTTTACGGTGACAGTAAGCTTAGCGATATTAATTTAGCGCAGGCTGTGAACGTGAAAAAATTAAGTGACTTTGACGGAGTCAAAGCAAAGCTATCTTATTATGATGTTGGTGCGCCGGCTGATGCAGGAGAAGTCTCTGATGAAGGGGACGAAGATGTCATAAATGATGAAAAAGATCTCGTGAGCGAGCCGGATGGATCCGCAAAGTATTTGAAAGAAATTGCTATGTTAGGTACGTTTGCCGGTACGAATCTAAAAGAGATTCAATTGCCGGATTCCTTAAAATATGCCGGTTACAGCACTTTTTATAAATGTCTTTGCTTAAAAAAGATCACGCTTGGAACCGGATTTGCGGGACAGATCAATCCGGTCAACTACTGTGATGAAAATGGATTTTTGCTGCCGGATAACAAGTCAACGGATTGCTTTGATATTCGAATCCCTGCGGGAAATAAAAATTATAAAGTCCGTGACAATGTGATTTACAGCGGAGACGGCAAGACGGTGTATGGTGTGAGCAAAGATTATAAAAAATCTACACTGACATTGGATAAAAATGTGAAAGTCATTACACGCAATGCTTTTAGAAATACCAAATTAAAGAAAGTAACGGCACTTGGTAATCTTACAACCATTGGAAACGGCGTGTTTATGAATAACTGGCATTGTAAGAACTTTGAAGTCAAAGGAAACATTGACACGATCGATGCACAAGCTTTCTATAAGTGTCATAAATTAGAAAAATTTGTTTGTGGTGGAACCATCAAAAAGATTGGCACACAGGCATTTCGTGGTGCGATCAAAAAGGATGGCATTGTCTTAGACGGTTCGTTCGATGACGTTGAAGTTGGCAAGGAGGCATTCTAGTCATAAATCCATCGAAGGCCCATTGCCAGATCATAAACAGTGCGCCGGTCATCAATAGAGAGAGATCCATAGGGGCAGCTATCAAAACTTGGATAGCTGCCCACTTTTGGTATCAGAGATCTTTTGCCAGAGCCAACATCTAATGCAATGCCGATGTTGCTCATGCCCCGAGAATCTGCTATAATAGGAAAGTTGCATTAATACAGCGAAAGATTTTGCAGGGAATCTGTGCTGCAAAATAAAGCAGATTAGAAATGGAGATATAAATGACGTTTGAAGAAATGTGTTTGGATACAAGAATAATGCGTGCAATTGCGGAAATGGGTTTTGAGCAGCCAAGTCCGATTCAGGCGCAGTCGATACCGATTGCGGTAGAGGGAAAGGACATGATTGGACAAGCGCGTACCGGAACGGGTAAGACGGCTTCGTTTGGAATACCGATGTTGCAGCGAATTAATCCGAAAGACAAAAATCTGCAGGCAATTGTCTTGTGCCCAACGCGAGAACTTGCAATTCAGTCCGCCAATGAAATTCGCAAATTGGCAAAGTTTTTGCATGGGATCAAAGTGCTTCCGATATACGGAGGACAGGAGATCAGCAAACAGATCCGTTCCTTAAAAGGTGGTGTACAGATCGTGATTGGTACACCGGGACGAGTGATGGATCATTTGCGCCGTCATACATTAAAACCACAAACGGTAGATATTGTGGTTTTGGATGAAGCGGATGAAATGTTAAATATGGGATTTCGAGAGGATATAGAAACTATTTTGGGACAACTGCCTGAGGAGCGTCAAACAATGCTTTTTTCGGCAACAATGCCAAAGCCAATCTTGGAAATTGCGAAGCGTTACCTGCATGAGCCGGAGATTGTGAAAGTGATTCAGAAAGAACTTACTGTCCCAAAAATCGAACAGTATTATTATGAAGTTAATCCGCGCAAAAAGAATGAGGTGCTGTCCCGATTGTTGGATATGTATGATCCGAGTTTGTCGTTGGTATTTTGCAATACGAAGCGAAAAGTGGATGAGTTAGTTGCAGACTTAAAGGGTAGAGGATATTTTGCAGAGGGACTGCATGGTGATATGAAACAGAGCCAGAGAGACCGCGTGATGAATGGCTTTCGCAATGGACGTACCGATATTTTGGTTGCCACAGACGTGGCGGCGCGTGGTATTGACGTTGATGATGTGGAAGCGGTTTTTAATTATGATGTTCCACAGGACGATGAGTACTATGTGCATCGTATCGGAAGAACGGGACGTGCCGGACGTGAAGGAAGAGCATTTACGCTGGTCGTTGGCAAGGAAATATACAAGCTAAAAGATATTCAGAGATATTGCAAGACAAAGATCCGCAGACAGCCGATCCCTTCGGTGAATGATGTGGCTGCCATTAAAGTGGAGAAACTATTGGAGCAGGCAGGAGAGTTGATCGCTACAGATGGTTTAGGCAGAATGATGGATCTGTTAGAGGAATATTTGGATGGCAGTGATTATTCGGCAACGGAAATGGCAGCAGCTTTGCTGGCAATGCAGTTAGGAGAGACAAGCACACAGACGCTTCCAAAAGAAGAGTTTGGAGATACCGGTGCAGAGCCGGGTATGGTGCGTATGTTTATGAATATCGGCAAAAAAGATCGTGTACGCATTGGTGATATTTTGGGTGCGGTTGCCGGGGAGAGCGGAATGGAAGGTGCTCTCGTAGGAACAATCGATATGTACGATAATTTTTCGTTTGTAGAGGTTCCGCAGGAATATGCGGCGGCTGTATTAGAAGCAATGAATCACAGTAAGATCAAGGGACGCAGGGTGAATATGGAGCCGGCTAAAAATGTGAGGAACTGATCGAATCACCAATGGAATTGTGAGAAATCTGTGTCATTGCCTATCTCTTCTTACAGCATTATTGGATGAAGCGGGAAAGTATTGATTTAAACCGGACAAGTTGTTAAAATAAAAAGCAAAATGAGGCGATGGCGAGGGGGTGCATTCGATGAACGTGATACAGGGGAAAACGATAGCCGTTCGTGAGGTTGAAACCTATGGAGCGAATGCGAAACCATTGTCCCCGAGAGAGATTGAGACTTGTGGAGTGAATGCGAAGCCACTGTCACCGAGAGAGATTGAGACTTGTGGAGCAAATGCGAAGCCACTGTCACCGAGAGAGATTGAGACTTGTGGAGCGAATGCGAAGCCGCTGTCGCCAAAGAAGATAGACTTTTGCGAGATGAATGTGAAGTCGCCTGCTAATGTGAGGGCGGTGGTATCGAATGCCAGAGAGCCGAGATTACAGCAGATTGTGCCAATAGAGCCTGAGGAAAAAGCTGTAAATCAAGCTGCAGCAGAGATGGCTGTCACGCTTTCGGAAGTGTCTGTGGCGAATCCGAGACAGGGGAAGTTGGATATGACATTGCAGGAGATGTTTGCAGAAAGGAGAGGTATATGACGGCGAATAATATTACGGATGGGAAAGTACAGGCTTTGCCGATCAAACCGTTGAAGACGCATGCGGGTGAAGCTGGCCGCAGGAGTTCTATTACCAGTTTTGACGATATGCTGAAAGCACAGGGACGCACGAAGTCTACGAAGACGAGTGCGGTGAAACATCTGGACTATTCTGCGGACACGTCAAAGTTAGACCGCACGGGAAGTTCCAGAACAACCTCATCTGCGTCTGGGACATCGACCGGTCAGAGTCAGAAAACGAATCGTACGGTGTCAACCGGAAGTAAAAGCACTAAGAGAACGACATCAGCATCGTCTATGAAGACAACGCCTTATGACAGCTATTTTAAGAAAGCAGCCAAAAAATACAGAGTATCCGAAAGTTTGCTTAAGGCAATTGCCAAAGCAGAATCTAATTTCAATGAGAGGGATGTGTCTAGTTCGGGGGCAATGGGCGTTATGCAGTTGATGCCGGATACGGCGCGTGGACTTGGCGTAGAGGATCCCTTTGATCCGGAGCAAAATATTATGGGTGGAGCGAAGTGCATCGCCAGCAAGTTAAAGGAATATAACGGAGATGTAAAGTTAGCGCTGGCGGCGTATAATGCCGGAAGTGGAACGGTACGGCGTGTGGGCGGTATACCATCACAGTGTCGTTCTTACATAAAGAAAGTATTGAGTTATCAGAAAGCGTTTGAAACGGCGAAGAAGGTCTGAGCGAGCTGCTTTAACAAGGGGGAGCTCATAGAGGGCATGACGTTAAACGGACTGAATTTATAGGGTAAAGAAATTAGCCCTTTTGGTCGAATATATTTATAGGATGTGAGTGTCAAAGTTCATGTTTGGCACTCTTTTTTTACTTTATAGGATTCAGGTGCCAAAAAGGTTTGAATTTCTTTAATAAGGATTTCATGATCTTTCGGCACTGATAAAGAGAGGTAGCTAATGAATATAAATGATATCATGTTACAGGGAGATGCGGGATCCGGAACGACGGAAGCATCCTCTAAGTACTATAACGTTGGGAAAAATAATGCGGCAACTGCTGATGCGGGTTATTTGGGGATTCGTAGTAAAGCCGTTCAGACTGATTTTATGATGCCACAGCTACAGGGACTTCGTGAGTCCGGTTCGGAGAATTATACGGGTAGACAGGCAACGGAGATCGCAGCGGATCGTGTGCAAAATGATAATGCTGCCAGTCGCAATCTTAAGGTTGTGACCGGAGAGGATTGTGCCGCACTTGAGGATGAGGATAGTGCTTTGGAAGAATACCAAAAATCCAGTTTGGAGCGCGCCGTTAAGCGCATCCGTGAGGAGCGTGAGTGGAAAGCAGACCGGATGGAAGAAAATAAAGAACTTCGCGAGCAGTTGGCGAACGATTTGGAAAAAATGCAGCAGCAGGGATTTTTGGCGCAAAAGAGCGAGGCACAGATCCGTGACGCACTGCAGGAAGCAAATCTGCCTGCAACCAAAGAATTTGTGGATAAGGTAGCGGGAACGCTGCAGATGAGTATGTCGATCAATGAAATGACAGATGCGGCGAAAGTTTACGTCATACAAAATGGAACCAAGCCGACGATAGAAGCGGTATATCAAGGAATGCATTCCGGTAGTACGGCAGTTGACAACGCATCGATCACTGAGAAAGATATGGTGGCGTATGCACCACAGATCGAACATATCTTGCAGCAGATCGGACGAGGGGGAGCTTCGGATCAAGCGATGGCAAAGTGGCTGTTTGCAAATGAACTGCCGATCACGGCTGAGAATATGCAGACATTAGAGATGTTAGATCAGATGCAGCAGAGTACCTGTTTGGAGATAACGCTGCAGCAGATCGTTCAGACGATGGCAATGGGATTGCCGGCAGAGCAGACAGTTCCGGGGGACAAAGGAATTTGGCTTGCCGGGGATTTGATACAGCAGGTAAAAGAGATCACGGCGCAGGATGTGGAACAGGTAACAACAGAAAAGGCAGATCCGGTGCTGCAGGATTATCTTGACGCACATCAGACAGAGCAAGGCGCTTCTGACCATGAAGTGGGACAGACCGCAGGAACATCATTTAGCCGTGAAGTAAGACAGAGTGCAGGAGTGCCATCTGACCGCAAAATAGGACAGGGAGCGATGGATGTATCTGACCGTAAAGTTGGACAAGAAGCAGCGAACACATCTGACCGAAAAGCTGAACAGGAAACAACCGTAATGGCTGGCGAACTGTCGGGACAGGAGACGGCAGAAGTCATGCCTTTGCCGCAGGTTACAGCTTGGCGACAACTTGAGGAAATACGATTAAAAATGACAATTCCGGCAGTGATGTCTATGCGTGCGCAGGGGATATCTGTGGAGACAGAGAGCTTGGCTGAACTTGTGGATCGTTTGCGGGAAATAGAGATGAGTTATTATCGGACGGATCAGACGGGCGAGGCGGCAGTTACAGAAGACGCACAGATTCATGCGATGCAGGATGCCGTAACGGCAGTGCGTGAGATTGCCGAAGCCCCGGCAGAACTTTTGGGCAGTAGTCTGCGTCAGCATGAATTAATGACGGTGCGTGAACTGCATGGAGCTGCGATCAGTGCGACCAAGAGCGCATGGCAGTATCAACAGGATTATGAGGCGGTTGGTACACAGGTGCGCACGGATCTGGGAGATAGTATTAAGAAAGCGTTTGCGGGTATTCCGACTATGCTGCAGGAGATGGGGCTGGAGAGCACACCGGAGAATGAAAGAGCAGTACGCATTCTTGGTTATAACCGCATGGAAATCACAGAGGAGAGTATTGCGCAGATCAAAGATTGGGATGCAGAAGTGAATACTTTGATCGACCGGATGAAACCTGCCACAGTACTTGGAATGATTCGAGATGGTATTAATCCATTAGAACATACCGTAACGGAATTGAATGAAATGCTTGCCGATCGTGGAATGACTGCGGCGCAGGAAGAGGAAAGTTACAGTAAGTTTTTGTGGCGATTAGATAAGACGAACGGCATTACTGCGGAAGAAAGACAAAGTTATATTGGAATTTATCGTCTGTTGCATCAAGTGCAGAAAGAAGATCATGCGGCGGTTGGTGCGGTGGTTCAATCCGGTCAGCAGATGGATCTGTCTAATTTGCTGACGGCGGTTCGTTCCAGAAATGCACAGGGGATGGATCATACTGTGGATGACACTGAAAATATTATTCAGGCGGCAGCCGGCAATCAGACGATCACGGATCAGATCATGACAGCTTATTATGAGGAGCGTGCCGGGGAACTAAGAGATATGGCGAAACAGTCACAGAAAGCAGATGGATTTTTGGAGGAGGCAGGGCTGCCGGACACAGTTGGCAACATGCAGGCGGCGCTGAGATTACTGGATGGAGAGACTGCTTTAGATACGGTATTGGAACTTGCTAGAGAGTCACAGTCGGAGCAGGATGTGGTTGGACAGTTGGCATCGGAGACAGCCAATGCAGCGGTTTTGGAGACTGCCATGGATCATGTGGTTCCGCAGGGAGTGGCTGCAAGTGAGGCGTCATCCGAGAAAGAGACGTTTGCAGAGCGTAGACGAAATTTGACGGAACTAACGGATGGATTAAAGGATGTTATGGAAGCCATTGCAGATGGTGAGGAAGATGAGGCAGCACTTGCAGAATATTGTGCCGGAATAGATCATTTTTTGGAAAATATTCTTGAGAAAACAAAGCAGCGTGCCGATATTACATATAGTGAATTTCAAGAGATCAGAGCAACGCGTGGTTTGATGCGGTTACAGCAGGGACTTAGAAATAATCGCAGTTATGCAGTACCGATTCAAACGGCAGACGGCGTTACGCAGATGAATCTTACATTCCGTGAGGATGAAGAACAGGCGGGCAAGGTACAGGTAACCATTTGGCAGCCGTATCGCATTTCTATGGAGATGCAGATTTCCGGGGGCAGTCTTAAGGGACTGGTACTCTGTGATGACAGGGCCGGATACGAGAAATTGAAGCAGCAGGCAGGGGCCTTGCAGGAAACTTTGGAGCAGAATGTGTGTCCGGTGAAAACGATCTCTTATGGAATGGATTTTCGTGCGCAGAATGATTATTCTGCTGCATCGGAGAACGATAATGCAGTTGATACAAAAGCTCTGTATCAGACAGCAAAAGTGCTGGTACAGTATATTTCAGAGGTAGTAGCAACAGAGAATGGAGGATTACAATGAGAATTAACCACAATATTTCAGCGCAGCTTACAAATGTCAGTTTGAAAAAGGTTGACAATAAAGTTTCGGCCAGTTTGGAAAGATTAAGTACAGGCTATAAGATCAACAAAGCAGCAGATGATTCTGCAGGTATGGCGATTTCTAATAAGATGCGAACCCAGATCCGTGCGTTGGATCAGGCGTCCCGCAATTCTGCTGATGGAGATTCGATCATTCAGACGGCAGAGGGTGCGATGTCGGAGATTGAGAATATTTTGCAGAGAATCCGTGAATTGGGTGTACAGGCAGCCAATGGAACGCTTGCTTTGGAAGACCGTAAGGCCGTGCAGGATGAGGTTGATGAGCTGATGGACGAGGTTGATCGTATTGCAGACACAACCCAGTTTAATGGTAAGGGACTGCTTGATGGTTCCGCATCACGTACCGTAATGACGAATACGTTATCCATTCATGCAATTTCGGCGTCTATGGATGTACCAAGAAATGATTATGAGATCACGATCGATGCTATGCCGGAAGCTGCAAAAGCACAGCTTGACTATACGATCCCATCCACGATCAGTATTAATGGGTATAGTTTAGAGATTACGGATGAGTACGATGATACCAGTGTTAGAAAGAAGATTATAGATATGTGTGACGCCATGAATATTGATGTTTCCGGTCCGGATGGATCACTGACACTGACGACACGTGCAACCGGTGCAAACCAGAAGATTTCAGTACGCTCTGCCGGTGCCAATGATGAGACGGTTATTTACGGCAAAGATGCAAAAATCACCTTGGGAACACAGTTTACCCCGGCCGATGGTTTTAGCTATAAAGCAAATGGTGCCGGTATTGTGATCATTGGAAATGATGGATTTGAAATGCAGATCGATGTTACGGATGCTAAAGCGGGTGATAGTGGTATTGTTCGCGTAGAAGATGCCGGCTATATGGTGCTTCAGATTGGTGCCAACGAGCATCAGACGTTGGAGATGGACTTTAAGGAAGTATCTTGCCAAAGCCTGTTCTTACGCAATAAAGAAGGTGTTAATCAGATTAACGCATGTACACAGGAAGGTGCTACGGAACTTCTCAAAGTGTTGGATGATGCTATTGATAAGATTTCTGCAGCAAGATCCACGCTTGGTGCATATCAGAACCGTTTGGATGCAACAAGAGAGAGTTTGGATGTAAGTGAAGAGAATCTTACGGATGCAATGTCCAGAATTATGGACACAGATATGGCTTCTGAAATGACAGAATATACATCCAACAATGTATTATCACAGGCAGCAACATCAATGCTGTCACAAGCCAATAACCGTCCACAGCAGATTATGAGTTTGCTGCAGAGCTAATTATAGGTATCGCAGAATTGCTAAAGCTGATTGGAGTGTGACGATCAAGTATGGGCATGGAGGTTAAGCATGACGAAGGAACAGATTAAGGAGTATACCGCACGGGTTGCACAGGCAAACCGGACAGAATTAGTCGTTATTATATATGAACTTTTGCTGGATGAAATACAAGAGGGTAACAAACAATATCAGGCGGGAAATACGGATGCGGGGGAAAAACAGATCCGCAAAGCGCAGGGATATTTACAAGAACTTCTCGGAAGTCTGGACTTTCGCTATGAAATTGCGCTGCAATTACGACAGTTGTATCGTTATGTCAACGAACAGTTGATCGCAACTTTGGTACAACGCAGACCGGTTCATTTAGATGCGGCGTGTGAAGTGATCCGTGGATTGATGGAGAGCTTTGAACAAGTGGCCAAAGAGGATCATTCAGGACCGGTTATGGAGCATTCACAGCAGCTTTATGCCGGATTAACCTATGGAAAAGGTACACTTAATGAAGTATCCCTCGGAGAGGGCAGTACCTATGGAGGAAAAATATGAAAAAGAAACGTGGAGCGGGGATTTTACTGCCAATCAGCAGCCTGCCGTCACCGTATGGAATTGGAACATTAGGAGCAGAGGCGTATGCCTTCGTTGATCAGTTGGCAGAGGCAAAGCAGAGCTATTGGCAAGTGCTTCCGGTAGGACCGACAAGCTTTGGTGATAGTCCCTACCAGTCATTTTCAGCATTTGCGGGAAACCCTTATTTTATTGATCTTGACACGTTGAAAGAGGATGGGCTTCTTCTTTCGGAAGAGATTGAGGAGCAGTATTGGGGAGATGATGTGTCAGAGGTGGATTATGCAGCGTTATACGAGGCTCGTTTTGAGGTATTACATAAGGCATATGCGCGAAGTGATCATAAAATGCAGGAAGATTATCAGGCATTTTTGGCGAAGAGCAGCTATTGGCTGGAAGACTATAGTTTTTATATGGCACTTAAATTTCACTTTCATGGACAGGAGTGGTCGTTGTGGGAGGATGGTCTGAAATTCCGTCACAAAGAAACCCTCCGCAAATTTGAAGATCTGCTGGCAGAAGAAATTGATTTTTGGAAGTTTTGTCAGTATCAGTTTTTCATGCAATGGAGTCGGTTGAAACGGTATGCTAATAGCAAAGGCATCCGTATTATTGGAGATATTCCGTTATACGTTGCCATGGATAGTGCAGATGTATGGACACATTCAGATCTGTTTGAGCTGGATGAGCGTAAGAAACCGATTCACGTTGCAGGGGTACCGCCGGATTGTTTTTCGGAGGATGGACAGCGCTGGGGTAACCCATTATATCGTTGGAAACGAATGAAAAGAGATCATTATGCATGGTGGTATCAGCGAATGAAAGCCAATGCAGCCTTGTATGATGTGATTCGTATTGATCATTTTATTGGTATTGTTAATTACTGGTCAATACCTGCTTCTTGTCCTACTGCTGTAGAAGGTGAGTGGCGCAAGGGACCGGGCAGACATTTGACGAAAGTGATTCGTAAGGCAACGAAAGGTTCGGATATTATTGCAGAAGATCTTGGAATTGTCAGTGATAAGGTTCGTGCTTTGATCAATGAAACCGGTTGGCCGGGAATGAAGATTTTAGAGTTTGCGTTTGATGGAGATGCTTCTAATGAGTATCTGCCACATCAATATAAGAACACAAATTGTCTCGTATATGGTGGTACGCATGATAATCAGACATTGCTTGGTTATTATGGAAACAAATCGGACAAAGAATTAAAATTTATGATGAATTATCTGCATATTAAGCGGGTTTCACAGATTCCAAAGGCGATGTTGCGTGCAGCGTACGCAAGCATTGCGGATACTGTTATATTCCAGATGCAGGATATTTTGGAATTGGACGATACGGCAAGAATGAATGAACCGTCCACAGTAGGAACCAATTGGCGCTGGCGTATGCAGCCGGGAGCCTTTGATGGGAAAAAGATTAAGATGCTTCGCAAAATGTGCAAATTGTATGCTCGATAACCGACATCTATTGCATTGTAAACAGGGGTCAAGCTGCGTCTGGGGACTTTGATTATAATGGTGGAACAGTAGCAAACACATTATACTTTAGATGGATAGGGAGTGTCATTTGTATAAAAATGATACTCCCTATCTATTTTACTTCACAACGTGGTGTTATGCCACCAAGAATTGCTTTAGCAATTCTTGCAAAGCAAAGCGCTGGCGTTGCTTTTGTAGGGGGTACTCCATGAAATATATTTGGTGCAACATAAAGAACTTTTTTAAACATAAAAAACTCATATTTATTTTGACGGTTTTTTCTGTCATTTGTTCTTGTATTATGATTCATTTTTCGTATGGATTATATCAGAACTATCAGTTAAAGAAAGAATATGATCTGTCAGATGAGAGAGAAATTGCATTGAGTTTGCAAGGGGATTTTGATGAAGAATCCGATAAGGAATTAAATGATGATGAAAGTTATTTCAAACCGGTTGATTCTGTAGACAATTATATAACAATGAATTTGTTAAAGAAATATGTGGCTGAATTTAATAATTCTTTTACAGATAAATTGAAATATATTGAAGCAACAGCGATCGTAGATCAATTACCGTTTCGTATGAACTTTTCGGTGAAGGATGGGACGATCATTAATAGTGATGAATATGAAAAAGAAATAGAGAATAACGCCATGCTGGAAAGTGGGAGGTATTTTACAGACAAAGAATATCGGAACGGGGAGAAAGTTGCTATTTGTTGGGATTATCTTCATTGGAATACGATGTCATCTCCTGTCAGTAGTCGGATGGCAGTCGATAAAAATACGCTGCATATTCAGGGGAAGGATTATAAAATTATTGCCTATGGCATTATTGATGTTGATAGACCTACTATACCGGTCACATCTTTAGAGGATACAACCCTTTTTCACCAGAGATTAGTATTCCATTTTAAGAAACCAATTCGACAGGAACAGTACAATCTTGTAGTAGAAAAAACAAATAAAATTTTGGGAGACAGGGCAGTAGTTGAGCCGGCAAATCTTCCGGATGATGATGCAGTGTATCTTTATAATACGATTATTATGGTGACGATTTTTATTACCATTGTCTCGGCAATAAATTTTGCGATTTTGTATCGTTATATTCTTTCCAGCAGAAAACAGTCACTTATGGTTTACCGGATTTGCGGAATGAGTTTTGCGAGAGTAGTATTATTGTATTTGGGAGAATGTGTGGTTTTGACGGTACCAGCTTATGTTATCGGTGTTTTGTTGTTTGAGCATGTAATTTTGAAAAAAGTATCAAAATATTATGACTATATGAGTAATAGCTATAGCAGTTATGTTTATATGGTTTTATTTGCTATTTATTTTATACTGTCTTTGTTAATATTACTTTTTATGATCATATATGCATTAAAAACAGACAAAGAGTTAGATGTGAAAGGAGGGGCCCGATGAAATTGAAATATGCAATGTTTGAACAGAAAAAAAATAAACTTATGACGGTGCTGATTTTTTTCCAAATAGTAATTGTGTTCATCATGCTCGTCAGCATTATCTCTGCAATTACATCGAGGTATGAAAAATATAAGCCGTTGGAATGCTTCTTTCAGGGCGATGGTTTGAATATGCATATAAATGATCTGCTAGGCAGAAACGGGCAGCGGTATCTTCCGTTTACAGAATCTTCTGATGTAGAAAAAAGCTTAAAAAAAGCACATATGGTAAGCTCCTATGATGTACAGATGACATTTGACATTGACAATAAAAAGGAAGAATTGGGAACATGGTCTCCGGTTATTGGTTATGATGATGAGTTGATCGCAGCATATACTCCTGAGATAGAATCAGGACGCTGGCTTAGAACAGAGGATGCAGATACGGATATGATCGAGATTGTGTTGGTGCAAAAGGATGACACTCATAAAGTGGGAGAGGTCATAACTTTGACAACTTCTGATGTGGTAAAAGATTCGAGAGAATACAAGTTATCACAACCGGTTCAGGCTAAGATAGTGGGGATTCTTGCAGATGGAGCCAGTCCGATCATGCGTACGATGCATTATGGTGAATATTCTGATTTCAGAGATTATTATTATCCGTTTAACAGGGATGAAGAGGAAAGGGCAATTGTCTTTGTATCCAAGAGAGACATTGAACATAATAATAAGATCCATGCGAAAACGGAACAAGAAAATTTAATAGAGGGTGAAACCTGTATATGGCCATATATCATTTCAGGCCCATGTTTTATACAATATGAGAAAGGAATTACACAGAAGGAAAAAGATTATAATTCAAAATATCTTGCAGTGAATGGAAGATATGAATTTCGTCATACATCCGCAGAAATGCGGGAAAACAGTATGGAATATATTATGAATCAGATGAATATGTTAATTCCTATTTTGATTGCGATGATCATTCTTACGTTGATGTCTATCATTAGCAGTACCGTTATTATGATACGACAAAACATGCACAATTATTCCATTTATTATATGATGGGTTTCACTTGGAAAAGATGCGTGTTGATTCATGTGGAAAGCGTGATTATGATGCAAATGGGGATATTTTTATTTACCATGTTATGTATTGCTATTTGCGAGAAAATTGGTGCGTTAGATCGAATGGTCTTTTCTTTAGGAAAATGGCAGTTGTTGGGTTGTTTCGCTATGATGGTGCTTTTTATTGTATTTAGTATTTTGCTGTCTTTTCTGTTAATTGGGAAGAAATCGGCAAAGGACATTTTAAGGGAGGTAGAATAAAATGGTTCAACTTGATAATATTGTAAAGACCTATAACAAAGGAAAGAGTAACGCTTTTGAGGCACTCCACGGAATATCGCTGACGATAGAGGATGGAGAAATGGTTGCCATTATTGGAACCTCAGGAGCTGGAAAATCCACCTTATTACATATACTTGCTTGTATTGATGGATACGATTCGGGAGAGTATCGTATTGATGACATGACAATTGGCAAAATTTCTGAAAGAAAGATGGCGGCAATTCGTAATGAGAAGATTGGCATGGTAATGCAGGACTTTGCGTTAATAGAAGAATTTACGGCATTGGATAATGTCATGATTCCGTTGGATTTTGCAGCAAGAGGTAAGAAAAAACGGAAAAAAGACAGGAAAGAAATCGCGCGCAAAATGCTTGAAATGGTGCAGATGCAAGATTTTGTCGATAAGCCTGTGAGTAATCTTTCCGGGGGTCAGAAGCAGCGCGTTGCAATTGCTAGAGCGATTGCAAATGAACCTGCGTTGATCTTGGCAGATGAGCCAACAGGAGCGCTGGATACGGAGACAACAAAAGAAATTATGAAAGTATTTATGGATCTGAACAAACAGGGAAAAACAATTGTTATTGTTACCCATGATTTGGCTGTAGCGGAGCAATGCGGCAGAGTGATAAAGATCGAAGATGGGAAGATGATAGAGTGAGAGCTGCTTTGCATCATGCCTCCGTCATGGTTGTTAATGGTGTGAGATGTCGTTATACAAGGAATAGTGAAAATATACAATACTGTGCTGATTCAGTTGTGTAAATTATACAAAAAATGGTTAATCTTTTTTATGTTATTGCGAGTAAAACAGGGAAATGATAAAATAAATTAATTCAGAAAAATTATGTTGTTGCTATTGTTGTATTGATTGTAAATTTTATAAGTAACTTTAAGAGAGGGAGAAGATACGTTATGAAAAAATATGTAAATCCAATTGTTATGGTATTGATCGGTGTTCTTATTTGCGTGTTGGCCGAGGGAATGGATCAGCGGACGGTTGTCAAAAAGAAGAATGTAAAGATTGATCAATCGAAGCTTACTTATGATGAAGCGGAACAGTACAGAAGGAGTTTGCCTGACCGAGAACCGGATAACAATAATCTTGTTGCATTAAAGACAAACTTGTTGCCATACGGATTACCGGGAAGACAAAAAGGATGGTATGGAGACTTGCTGGCGGAAAAACTGGGGATTGAAGTGCATTATGTTCAGCCTTCATATTTTGCGGAGCGAGATAGCGATATGGATATATATTTATTTTTTATGGGAGATGTGACTTATTATGATGCGGTTAAGGCGGGAGAATTGTTGGATCTGGAACCGACCTTAAAGAAAAATCCTAAGATATATAAGCGCTACAAAAATGCTTTTCAATATATCAAGAAATATACTTATAAAAAAACAGGGAAAAAAGGAATTTACGGTTTCCCGGTCAACCTAAAATCATTTGATGATAAAGGAAGAAAACTTGATTGCGTATCCGTTTTGTCGGAATCCAACAACAAGAACAAGGCGATGGATCTTTTGCTGTATTCTGCCTCAGATGAAGGGATTATGAATTGGACGTATGGACCGGAAGGAGAAATGTGGGAACGCAAAAACGGCAAGTATGTCGTATTAAAAGACTGGTCAGCAGAGGAGGGGACTGACGAAGATGAGGAATATGTGGAATATTCTGATTATTCTTCAGATTATATCTGCCCGAGGACGTTGATATATTTAATCCCCAATACTTCTCTGGGAGCAGAATTAACCGGGGTGAAGATTTCTAGGATGTGAGAATGCTTTTTACAACATAAGATTTATCGACTCGATATAGAAATTAATATGTCTTAGACTGAACTGACTATAATGTAACACCCCCGGCAGACGTTTTTGTCTGCCGGGGGTGTTTGTTGTTATCCTTAAATACGGTTATGTAATATGATGCTATCGTAAGGCATTGGATTACCTCATGTTTTGTCGGATTATTCGAATCCTTTTTTGATCTGTTCTGCGATCGCACCCATATCTTCTTCCGGTTCACCGGGTTTCCAAGTAATATTTACCTGATCATCTTTATAACGAGGAATCAAATGTACATGCAGATGAAATACTGTTTGACCAGCGGCCTCACCATTATTTTGCAAAACATTTAGGCCATCGCAGTTTAAGCTTTTCTTCATAGCAGCAGCACATTTCTTGGCAACTCCCATAATCTTGCTGCAATAATCATCTGGCAGTTCATAGAGATTTGCAGCGTGCGTTTTAGGAAGGATGATGGAATGACCGCGGGAAGCAGGCCCAAGATCCATGATTACATTGAAATCCTCATCTTCGTAAATCGATGTTGTCGGAATCTCTCCATTTGCCAATTTGCAAAAAATACAATCCTTGTCAATATGTTTCTCCATAATATTCCTCCATTCTGCCGTCCTTACAGCGGCACTAATACTATTTGTGTTTGTCTATTCGAAGCGGAAAAGTTCATCGAAGCTGCGCAGGATCTTGAAATCACCTTTGGCAATCACATTGCCGGTACGAAAAGCACTTTGTAATGTAGTTTCGCCGTGTATGATCTGTGTCAGCAACTCCGCTTTGAGCTTCATAGTCACGTGTGGTTCGAAATTTTTCGGCTGCTTGTAGGTACAATGCAAAATATCACCGTCAGCCGTGATATAAAGACAGCGGTCTTCATCTGTGATCTCAAGGGTAAACCGTACGGAAATGTCCGGAATACCGTGGAAATGTGATGAAAACGCACGGATATAGGGGTCGGAGCTTGACATAGGATCTTCATCATCCCCTAGTAATGTGCGGAAAATTTCAGACAATTCCTGAATGTCCTCTTTTTGCTTCTGCACGTATTGGTCATTAGAAACATATTCCGACAACTGTTCACTTTCCTGTGGTGTCAAATCAATGCTTAACGGACGCGATAATGTGTCCGGTGACAGGGAATTACTGGAAGGCAATGTCTCCAGCTTGCCGGTAAAGGTGCGGTAAAATAGCTCCACTCTTTTCTCTACAAATGTAGTATACCCATCATTAGCTTTGAAATCTTCCGGATCTGTTATATATGCCTCAATGCCATCGCAAGGTTTGCCACCAAGCAGTTCCCAAGCTTTTGTAAGCTGTAGGGAGGCCTCTTTCTCCCCATATGTGGTCGATAGAACGACGGGCATCATGCATAGAGATTGAATGGTTTCTTTGTCACCGTACAACCAGCAGGCATCCAAAAACTGCTGTAACAACCCTCCATAGCTAAACCATTCTACAGAGGCAGCTAGAATAACGGCATCCGCTTCTTTGAGCGTTTTCGGTAAAACGGAGATGCCTTTTTTATCTTCGTATAGATTGTAGCGTCGAACGACAACGTTGAGCTCGTTCAATACTTCTGTTATTTTGTCCATAACATAGATGGTAGGATCTTCGATCAATCCTCTGCCACCATAATAAATATTAACTTTCGTCATGAGTCTATATTCCTTTCTCTTTGGACAGAGTCAATAAAGTGTACATAGCAAATCCGCTGATCAAACCACCGATATGTGCTGCGAAATCGACATTTGGTATTGCAAAACTTCCATAAACAATCCAAAAGATCATAAAAATGATCTGACGCAGATCCGGGGATTCTTGACGGTCATGATGAAAAATTAATGCAAGGATTAAAGCACCCATAAGACCGTAGATCGCACCGGAAGCACCCACCGAGGTACTTGCGGAATGTATAACAACATTATAAACGATTGAGGTGCAGCCTGCAAGAAGACCGCTGACCAGATAAAGGATCAGATAACGGATATGACCCAAACGTCGTTCCAAGTAAGCGCCGATAAAGATCAAAGTGATCATATTGTTAAAAATATGTTCTCCAGATATATGTAGGAACATCGAAGTAAATAATCGATACCATTCCTGCTTGTCAAAGACGAGTTCTGCGCTTAGTGCTCCCATAGAAAACAGAGTGTCTCTTTTGCCTGGGATCAGATCTCCATATACAAAAAGCAGGATGTTGACAGCAACCAGTAAGAGTGTCACAAAAACGCTGCGCATGGCAGGCAGAACGGATCGAAGGTCAGAAGTTCGTTCCGGTCCCTCCTGCAGGAATTGCTCTAAGTCTTTCTGCAAAGGGGAAAATAAAGTATCTACGTCTTCATAGGCCTGTAATATGCCCTGCGATGGAATGATCTGCCAATAGTTCTTGCGATCCGGAAATAATTTTCTGCCGAGAGAATTATCTTCCGTCATCAAAATATAGAGATATTCACAGTTGTCAAAATTGTTATCTATTAGCATTTGCTGAAGTTGGTCAGAGATCATCGCTATATTTTCGGCGTTCAGTGTGTATGGTTCTCTGGCCCGGATACGGTCTTTTTCTTCGTATCGTGTATCTGCAGCTTTGACAGCGGCGGCGGCCTCTGCGTCGATGATCACGACTACAGGGGTGCAGACAGGATCCTTTGTATGGAGATAGATGTCGAGAAATGGGCAATCCGTTTCGACAACACCGTAATTATATTTTGCAAAAAGGTGATCCAAAGTTGTATCGTGCATAGTAATCTTACATTCCTTTCCAAATTTGCTAAGTTACCGTGTGTTCGCACTTTGCCAAACGCACAAAAGGTGGTCTGTCAATACCTTTGTGCATATGAAGTATGAGTTACAGATGTATATTGTAACAAAAAAGAAAACGTCGAACAAGGGCGTAAAATGATATTCGATGGGCACTGTTTTCACAGGATAGGACATAGTATGATGAAACTGCAGGAAACAAAAGCCATGAAATTAACGGAAGGTGGAGAGGCAGATGCAGCAATTATATGCAAATTACAGCTTACTAATGATAATGCTCGGTGCAGGGATTATCACACTGCTCCTGCAAAGTATAGCGGGTCATGTTATGAACGATCTGTTAGAGGAGTGTTCTAAAATTGCCGGGACGAAAAATCCGTGGATCCGCAATTTGATCAAAAAATTTCAAGTGTGTTACGAACTACATATTCCGGCAAAAGATGTGGGCGGTTTTGTGGACAGGTACCTGTTAGAATACCGGGCATATCAAATACGATTATCTACTTGGGAAAATGTTGGACTGTATGGGGCATGGTTTGTGGGAATGTATTTTGGAGTGTGTACGATTTATGGGATATATATTCAGACATCACTTCAAGTTTATGGTATGTATTGTATCTACACCGTTATCATATTAGCACTTATTTTTGGAGGCGAATTATTGATGCAGGTGCATGCACATAAAAAAATGATCCGTATTTATTTGTTGGATTATTTGGAAAACAGTTTGCAGCCACGATTGGAAAATCAATATTTGTATCCGGAAGAGCAGGCAAAATATCAACAAGCTTATTTCGAGGAGCCGGAGCAGCAAACGCTTGCATTAGCTGCCGGTAATGAGGAAACAGAGCATCAAACGCTTGCATTAGCTGCCGGTAATGAGGAAACAGAACAGGAAAAGGAGGCTGTCTGGTCGATTGCCGGGAGATGGCAGGACGGTATGGAATATGCGGTTCATGAGGAATGGCAGAATGAACATGGACATGCATGCAAGCAGACTTTGGCACCGACTTGGCCAGAGGGGGATATGTGCAAGCAGACTTCAGCACCGGCTTGGCCAGAGGGGGATATGTGCAAGCAGACTTCGGCACCGGCTTGGTTGGAGAAAGGCATACGTGGGCAGAAAGAGCAAAGAGCAGAAGAAAAACTAACGCTGCTCGGAGAAATTATGGAAGAGTATTTCTAGAAATGGAGGATGACACAATGGAAAAGAGATTTGGCATTTCAGATGCGGCGAGACAGGTTGGTGTGGAGGCACATGTACTGCGTTATTGGGAGGATGAACTTGGGTTAGCGATTCCACGTAATGGGCAGGGACATCGATACTATAGAGAGCAGGACATTCATATTTTGCATAAGATCAGAGATTGGAAAGAGCAGGGCTTTCAACTTCGTGCTATTAAGCTGCTTTTGCCGGATCGAAGACGAGTCGAGGCGATGACGCCGCAGGAATTGTATCATCTGCGTGAAGAGTTAAATCAAAAGGTGCAAATGGAAGAAGATCGATCGCCAAAGCATGTAAGAATGGGGCAGGTGACTCCGCTGCCGTCAGCAATGGAAGTGGCGGAACCGGTGAGCAGCATCAGCAAAGAGCAAAAATTGCAGCAGTTTGAGCAGATGATGCGTGATATGATCACAAGTGTTGTGGAACAGCAGACGCAACAATCTGAAGAGCGGATCGCAGAGGCTGTAACAGAAAAGGTGAGTAAGCAAATGGATTATTTGATGCGGGAAAAGGAAGAGTTACAACAAAAACAAATAGAAATATTAGAAAAAATATTAATTGAAATGCGTCCGGCGGCAAAAGAAGCGGCAGCCACCGAAGAGCTGCCGCAGGTTACAACGATCAGATCCCGCAAGAAAGAGCGGGAGGCAAAACGCAGTGTAGGATGGCTGCATCTGCCATTCTGATCCATGAATTATTTTTGACGGGTTATTTGTCTGCACTTTTGACAACGATTTTACATTTAGCGCGAACCCCATTCGCAAGTGTTGCGGTTACGTAAGTCGTTCCGGGTCTTTTGCCTCGAAGGACACCCTTTTTATTAATAGTAGCGATACGTGTATTGATTACGGTGTATACCGGTTTTTCCTTCGTAATGCTTGGACGAAGCGTAATCCGCACTTTCCTCGTCTTGGATTTTGTTATCTTATATTTGGAATGCTTAAATTTGATGCTGACAGCATGTGGTGATACAGATACCTTGGCTTTCAGTGTGGTTGGACGATTCATAAAGAAAAGTCCTGACGTTGATCGGATGCGGATCTGAATGGTTGCTGTACCGGCCGCCATACCATAGTAATCGCAAGTATTTTCGGATACTTTTGTTACCTTGAGAATGGAAGGATTGGAACTTTTAAATGTCGTTTCATATCCATCCAGATCGTCTAGTAACGTGAGACTGGAGGAGTCGCCGATAAATATTTTTTTTTGAAAATTTTTCTTTGTTCCCGGTTTTTTGGAACGCTGTAAAGCGCCAGAGGCATCTAAAGCCTGTTTGCCGTTGATCTCAGTTGCAACGACGGGGATCTTCGGTGCCTTAGCGGCGGCCGGTTTACCTTGTGTGCACAAGATCAAGACCAGTGCGATCAGCGCCAGTTTTATTTGTTTTCTATAGTTCATAATTATCCTCATTTCTACACACGTGTTCCATGCATAAGACAATTCGTGTCCGGTGTGTATCAACACAAATAGCATGTATTATTATTTTCCACCTATATCAGGTTCGCATTTATCATAGAATAAGATAATGGCAGAAAGGTGTCAAATATTTGCCATCTTTTTCAAATACTATTATACTTATTACAGGAAGTGGTCAGATTCGACGAAGGAGGAACTCATGGAATACATATTGATTGCAGATGATAATAAAGATATTACGGATATTTTAGAAAAATATGTCAAAAAAGAAGGTTATGGAGCGTTGATCGCCACAGATGGCATTCAGACGGAAGAGCTGTTTCACACATATCATCCGGCGGCCATACTGCTGGATGTGATGATGCCGGGGAAGGATGGCTATGAGGTGTGCCGCACGATCCGACAGGAATCCGCCGTACCGATCATTTTAATTACGGCACGAGGCGAAGACTATGATAAGATCATGGGATTAGACATTGGTGCAGATGATTATATCGTGAAACCGTTTAGCCCGAGTGAGGTTATGGCGAGACTGCGTGCGGTGCTTCGTCGGATAAGCCGTCAGAGTGTGGAGACGCAGTCCGGACAGATCTTACGTGTCAGCAATATGGAAGTGAATTTAGATGAATATACATTTTGCATTGATGGCAAAAAGATCCCAATGACGAAAAAAGAAATTGAAACCATGTGGACGTTAGCAAGTACACCGGGCAAAGTATTTACCAGAGATAATCTGCTTGACAGTTTATGGGGCTACGATTATTACGGAGACAGCCGCACGGTAGATTCGCATATCAAAAGACTGCGTGCGAAACTTGATTCTGTGCCGCATCCGGATTGGACGATCAAGACGATCTGGGGCGTCGGCTACAAGCTAGAGATTGCCGGAGGACAGTAAGACATGAAAGGGCTGCATAAGATCAGACAAAAATGGAATGATTCCAAGCTTGGCAGAAATGATATATCTGTACGCATTTATCTGTCTTTTGTTGTGGTGCTTGCTGTTTCGCTGTTGTTGACCGGGGCAATCTTTAATTATTTATATCAGCGCAATTACACGCGCTCCTACACGGAACTTTTGACCAAACAGGGCAAAAAGATAGCACGCCGGGTGTCCAAGTTTCAGTACAAGAAGAATGTCGGACAGTATGAAAAATATTCCGTTTATATTGATGAGATTGAGAGTGCAGAGAACACAGATGTATGGATCCTCAGCAATCATAAGGCGAAAAATGCCTTGAAAGATGATTTTACGAATGCAGAAATGAACGATGACAATCTGACCGATGAAATGTATGCGGTGCTTCGCCAGGCGTTTGGGGGACAGACAGGAGCGTCATCAAGCTATGATAAAGCATATGGTATGATGATCCTTCGTGTGGCGATCCCGGTGCACGATTACAAAACCGATCAGGTGATCGGAGCGGTTATGATGGTTTCTATGATCGACCGCCAGACGATGGGACTACGAGAGGGAAAATATCTGATTTCTCTCAGTGCAGTGGTAGCGGTAGTTATTTCGTATTTGATCGCTTTAATCTTTACAAAATATCTGTCTCTGCCGATCAACAAGATCGGTAAGACGATCCGAAGAATTGCGGGAGGCGATTATTCTCCGGTTGAGAAGTACAGTCACAGCAGGCAGTTATCACAGTTGGAGGAGCAATTAGATGTTCTTGCAGAGCGTTTGACAAAAGCGGAGCAGGAACGTGCGAATTTAGAGCAGGTAAGAAGAGACTTTTTTGCAAATGTTTCTCATGAATTGCGGACACCGATCACAGTAGTGCGCGGATATGCGGAAATGCTTCACGATGGTGTGCTTTCGGAGGAGGAAGATGTCCGCGGCGTATATGACCGGATCTTATTAGAGTGTCAGGGGATGGAACGTCTGGTGCAGGATCTGTTTTTACTCTCTAAAATGCAGAATCCGGATTTTCAGATGGACAAAGAACCTGTCAGCTTGGCACAGATCTTTGCGGACGTAATGCGTAGTGCACGCGTGATCGGCGAGGACAAAGAGATTCATTTTGTGGTTGATATACCGGAAGAGCAGCCGTTTATGATCGAGGGCGATTATGGAAGATTACGGCAAATGTTTTTGATCGTGTTAGATAATGCCGTAAAGTTTTCTGAACGAGGGGGCAAGGTGCACTTGACTCTTGTCAGCCGGGACGGTCTGATCAAGGCACAGATCGCTGATCAGGGCATTGGGATCGCACCGGAAGAGCTGCCATATATTTTTGAAAAGTTTTATAAATCAAAGCTGACACAAAATGAAAAAGGAACCGGGCTTGGACTAATGATCGCTAAGCAGATCATATTACGTCATGGAGGTGACGTTGAGGTGCAGAGTGTGCCGGGAGAAGGTACGACCTTTACCTTTACGTTTATGGAGCTGACTTCGCTGGAAGAATATGAGTAAATTCATTTGACAGTTGTATTTTTCAAGAAAATTGTATATACTTATAGTACCTGGAATGTACGACAACTTCTGATATTTTGAACCTACACTTTTTGAATGGGATTCCTATATATATGAAAGAATGTCATGCCTTCATTGCAGAGGAAGATTGCATTTCATATGCGGTTGCCCACCTAGCTGATCGCTAGGACTCAAAATTCAGGAACCGGCATTTTGGGTATATTTTTTTGTCCAATCTTAAGAACCGTTCGGATCGAATACACATGGAAGATCGCGTGGCAGAAGGTGTGGACAAGTGGAACCGGAAGAAATATACGAAATATTTGGAGGAAGAAAAAGTGGCACAGAAGGGTGATTTATTATCTTTTCGTCCGGACATTAAAGTGTTGGACGCAACAATTCGTGATGGTGGTTTGGTAAATGATTTTTATTTTACAGATGAATTTATCCATAATCTGTACGAGGCAAATGTAAAAGCAGGCGTAGACTATATGGAGTTTGGTTATCGCGCTGATAAAGAGATGTTTGACGTGGATGCTTATGGTCCATGGAAGTTTGCTGAGGATGACAAGATTCGCGAAGTCGTTGGTGATAATGACACCGATCTGAAGATTTCCATTATGGCAGATGTAGGACGCTGCAATTATAAAGAAGATATTCATGACCGCAGCGACAGTCCGGTAGATCTTATCCGTGTGGCAACTTATGTGAATACAATGCCGGCGGCGATCGATATGATCGAAGATGCACACCGCAAAGGGTACGAAACGACTTGTAATATCATGGCGATTTCCAATGCGAAAGAGTCCGACATTAATAAAGCGTTAGAAATGCTTGGTAAATCTTGTGTTGATGGCATTTACATCGTGGACAGTTTTGGTTCATTGTTCCCGGAGCAGATCCGCACTATTTCAGATCAGTATATGGAAGTGGGCGAGAAGTACGGCAAATACATAGGAATGCACGCACATAACAATCAGCAGCTTGCTTTTGCAAATACGATCGAGTCCTGTGCAAGAGGTGTGTCTTATTTGGATGCAACGATGAGCGGAATGGGACGTGGAGCAGGAAACTGCTGCATGGAATTATTGCTTGGATTTTTGAAGAATCCAAAGTACAAGCTTTTCCCGATCATTAAATTCATCGAGCAGAATATTGTACCATTAAAAGAGCAGGGAGTTGAATGGGGATTTGATATTCCATATCTGTTGACAGGTCATTTGAATCAGCATCCACGTGCAGCAATTGCCGCAATGAAAGAGGGACGCAAGGATTACTCCGGATTTTACAAAGAAATTATTGATAAAGATTGATCCGATTCAAAATAAACGGGTGATCAGGAGTATGTAGGAAAGGAATGTAGGGAAAGTATGGTCGAAGCAATATTTAACACGCCGATCGGAGTGTTTGATTCCGGTTTGGGCGGTGTCAGTGTTTTGCGACAGATGCGTTATTTGATGCCTGCAGAGCAATTCTTATATTATGGGGATTGTGCAAATGCACCATATGGTACAAGGACTGTCGAAGAGGTAAGAGATCTGACGATCAAGCATGTTAGCCGGCTGCTCGATCAGGGCTGCAAGGCGATTGTTGTTGCCTGCAATACGGCGACCAGCTGTGCGATCAAAGAGCTTCGGGAAATGTATTCAGATATTCCGATTGTTGGCATAGAACCTGCGATCAAGCCGGCAGTAACAGAACACCCGGGCGGCAATATACTTGTGATGGCAACACCGATGACGTTGAAGCAGCAAAAATTCAATAAACTGATGCATAAATATGAAGATCAGGCAAATATCATCCCGGTGCCATGCCCCGGCTTGATGGAATTCATCGAGAGCGGAGATTTTGACGGCGAAGAAGTTTATATTTACCTGCATGAACTTTTTGAGGGGATCAAAGAAAGACCGTTGGATGGAATTGTTCTCGGATGCACTCACTATCCATTCGTACAGGATACGATCTTGGAGATGGTTGGAGAACATGTGGATCTGTATGATGGCGCAATTGGCACGGCAAAGGAAATGCAGCGGCGGTTACGCGAGATCAAGTTACTGGCAACGAAAGAAGAGCTTGGACATGTTCATTTTGAATGCAGCGGTAACCGTGGGGAGAAAACAAAGTTGTTTCAGCGATTGATGGCACTTCCGGTTGTGTCAGCAAAACCGATGACGCAAGATCAGTTTAAGGATTATTTTACAATTGATTAATTAAGGAGAGATATGATGAACGAATATACAATGGGAACAAAGTGTGTACAGGCAGGATATACTCCGGGTAATGGCGAACCGCGTCAGATCCCGATCGTGCAGTCTACTACATTTAAGTATGACACCAGTGAGGATATGGGGAAATTATTTGATCTGGAAGCAAGCGGATATTTTTACACACGTTTGCAGAATCCAACCAACGATCATGTAGCAGCTAAGATTGCAGCAATGGAGGGTGGTACGGCAGCAATGCTGACTTCTTCCGGTCAGGCAGCCAATTTTTTTGCTTTGTTTAATATTTGTGAGTGCGGCAGTCATATTGTGGCATCTTCATCAATCTATGGTGGTACATTTAATTTGATACAGGTCACCATGGCAAAGATGGGTATTACTGTTACATTTGTATCCCCGGATTGTACAGAAGAAGAGTTAAATGCAGCATTTCAGGATAATACGCGTGCGGTTTTTGGTGAGACGATTGCTAATCCTGCATTGACGGTATTGGATATTGAAAAGTTTGCGAAGGCTGCGCACGCGCATGGTGTGCCGTTGATCGTGGATAATACATTCCCAACGCCGGTGAATTGCCGGCCGATCGAGTGGGGGGCAGATATTGTGACGCACTCTACGACAAAATATATGGATGGACACGGAGCAGCAGTCGGTGGTGCAATCGTTGATTCCGGTAAGTTTGACTGGATGGCACATGCGGATAAGTTCCCGGGACTTTGCACACCGGATGAATCTTATCATGGTATTACTTATGCTGAAAAGTTTGGCAAAGAGGGGGCATTTATTACAAAATGTACAGCACAGTTGATGCGTGATTTTGGATGCATTCAGTCTCCACAGCATGCATTTCTCTTGAATTTAGGATTAGAATCTCTTCATGTTCGTATGCCTCGACACGTTGAGAATGGACAGGCTGTAGCAGAATTTTTACAGGAACAGCCACAGGTATCTTATGTTAATTATTCCGGTCTGCCAACAGATCGTTACTATACATTAGCACAGAAATATCTGCCGAATGGCGGATGTGGTGTCGTTTCATTCGAATTAAAGGGTGGACGTGCTGCGGCTGAGAAGTTTATGAAGAATCTGAAGTTGGCGGCGATCGAGACACATGTAGCAGATGCAAGAACCTGCTGCTTGAACCCGGCTACTTCGACACATCGTCAGATGACAGATGAACAATTAGAGGCAGCAGGTGTACCTGCCGGCTTGGTTCGTATTTCATGTGGTTTGGAAGATAAAGCAGATCTGATCGCAGATCTGAAACAGGCATTAGAAGCGATTGACTGATTGCCACTGTATGCAGGATACAATAAAAGCAAAGCCAGCGCTTTGCCTTTGTCTCGCTATACAACAGCAATTTCCGATTAATCAAGAAAGACCTCTCTGTATAGATCTCGTTTGGGAAATATGCAGGGGGGTTTTGACGTAATAGAGGAGGATGACAGAGCGATGATTCGACTATTGTGGAAAAAGACCTCTGATGGGGCAAAGATATACCGGGTTTATGGCACCAATGGCTGTCTGACTGTGCCACAGAAAATAGAGGGCATGCCTGTATATGCGATTGGAGCATACTGTTTCTCGGCATCCAATAAACTAGACGGCTTGGAGGGGATTCGCGAAACGAAATGGCAGGAGTCATTAGAGCTCTATTGCGAGAAACAGTATGACGGTATGGTCGAAGCACAGCCTGGTACTAGAGATGGAGTGCAGCCCAATACAAGGGAAGTGGCACAGCCTGCCGCTGCTTATTTGGGGGAGATAGCGGGTAATGAAGTCCTACAGGTTGTCTTGCCGGACACAGTTGTAGAAATAGAAGAACTTGCATTCTACAACTGTAGAAAATTATCTGTGATAGAATTTGGCAGTGCACTGGAAACTATTGGCAGTGATGTATTTATGAATTGTCGCAGCCTGAAGCAGCTTAGGGTTCGGGCAGATATACGTGGCAAAACCGGTGTGAAAGCGGTTTTGTCACGCATTCCATGGGAGATACAGGTTGATTTTGCGGGGGAGGAGACAGCGTCGTTATTGTATCCGGAATATACGGAGAGTTATGATGAAATTGCGCCGGCGCATATTTTTGGGCGTAATATTACCGGAGAAGGATTTCGGGCAAGACAGCAATTTCAAGATGGTATTGTACAGTTTGCCGGATATGATGCGATCTATCCGAAGGTGATCGCAGAAGAATCGCCGCTTACGATCGCGAAGATGGCATATTTACGGTTACAGACGCCGATCGGTGTACAGGAAGATGCGAGGAAACGTTATGAGGAGCAGCTTCATCAAGAGGCAGAGGTGCTGGCGCTGCATTACATTGATCGGAAACAATTGGAACCATTGCATTATTTGTGCGAGCATCGTTATCTGACGGGAAACGCCTTGGAACATGCCACACAGAAAGCGTTAGAAGATCAGTGGTCAGAGGGAGCTTCCCGGCTTATGGAATGGAATTATCAGTACGGGCGTAACAGGCGTAGGGAACGCTACGCATTTTGAAAGGAATTAGGAAGTTATGACCAATATAGAACAGTCGAATGAGAAAAGGCAGCGTTCGCAGGCGATAACGCAGACAGAGTGGGAGCAGTATATGGCAGAAAAGATATTACGTCTGATCCGTCACGAATTGTATATGGACTTCCGCTATATGGATGTTGCATTGTCGGCATTGAGCTATCAGCCCAAAGAGGGCATTGATACGTTGGGAACGGAAGGCGATCATCTGTTTTATTCTGCGGATCATTTGCTTCGCGTGTATCCTAAAAATCCGGTGTATTTAAACCGCTGTTATCTTCATATGATCCTGCATTTGATCTTTTGTCATCCGTGGCTGCAGGGCAGCAGAAATGCAGCAGATTGGGATCTGGCGTGTGATATTATGATCGAGTATTTGATCGATCATATGGAGCAGACGAGTGTACAGCGCATTACCGGTCTGCTCCGCAGAAAAGTATATAAACGGCTGGAGTCCGTAGGACAGGCATTATCAGCGGCAATTATTTATGAACAGATCCGTTTGTGGTATGAATTCGATCTGGCGGAACTTAGTAAAGAATTTTATACGGATACGCATGCGTTTTGGCCACGACCACAGCCGGAGCAGGCCATTCCTGTGCAGATTCCGCCGAAATGGGACAAATTGGCACGACAGACACAGATGCAGATGGAACGGCAGGGCAGAAACGATGGCGATGAAGAAAGATTGATGCTGAAACAGATCCGAGTGTTGCAGCAACGGCGCAGTTATCGGGATTTTTTGCGTAAATTTGCATCGCTTCGGGAGACGCTGCAGATAGACCCCGAAGAATTTGATCTTAGTTATTATACCTATGGGTTACGCATATATGGCAATCTGCCGTTGATCGAGCCGATGGAAACTAAGGAGACATTGCAGGTAGAGACGTTTGTCGTTGTTATTGATACCAGTTATTCTACAAATGGCGAATTGGTAAAAAAGTTTTTACAGCTTACCGCAGATCTGCTGCTGGAAAGTGTTGAGCTTTCCGGCAAATGCAAGATTCATATTTTGCAATGTGATGATAAGGTTAGGCAGGATGATGTCGTTACCAGTAAAGAGGAGCTGGCACAGACGCTGCAGCGGTTTACCTTGACAGAAGGTGGGAGTACGGATTTTCGGCCTGCTTTTCGCTACGTGGATCAGTTGATGCAATCCGGGCAGATCCGCCATTTGCAAGGGCTTTTGTACTTTACGGACGGCAAGGGAATATATCCGGCAAAACGACCGGAATATAAGACAGCGTTTATCTTTGCGCAGGATTATGAGGAAGAGGCAGTGCCACCGTGGGCGATGCGGATCCGCATTGATCACGAAGAAATCATGGAAGGAAAGTAATTTATTATGAATATTAAACAGGCAAAAAACGAAGTGATCCGCACAGTTCGTGCGTATTTAGAGAAAAGGGACAACGGTGAGTATGTGATCCCGGTGATCCGACAGCGCCCGCTATTGCTTCTGGGAGCACCGGGTATCGGCAAGACGCAGATCATGGAGCAGGTGGCAAATGAGTGTGGAATTGGGCTTGTATCGTACACGATCACTCATCACACCAGACAAAGTGCAGTCGGGCTCCCATTTATTCGTGAGAAGACTTACGGAGAGCAGACATATTCTGTGACAGAATATACGATGAGTGAGATCATTGCCAGTGTATATGAGAAGATAGAAAAGGGAAAGAAGGAGGGCATACTTTTTATCGATGAGATCAATTGCGTGTCCGAAACGCTTGCACCGACGATGCTGCAATTTTTGCAGTGTAAGACGTTCGGTAATCAGGCGATCCCGGAGGGCTGGATCATTGTGGCAGCCGGAAATCCGCCGGAGTACAATAAATCCGTCCGGGATTTTGATATGGTGACACTTGATCGTGTACGACGCATCATGGTCGAGCCGGATTATCCGGCGTGGAAAGAATATGCCCGCAGGCAAAGGATTCACAGCGGAATCCTAAGTTATTTGGAACTGCGCCCACAGAATTTTTATCGTGTACAAACGGATGTGGATGGAATGCTTTTTGTGACAGCGCGTGGCTGGGAGGATCTGAGCACGCTGATCCAAGTGTACGAAACGCTGGGACAGCCGGTGGATGAAGATTTGATCAGCGAATTTATACAACATCCGGAAGTGGCAAAAGATGTGGCGGTCTACTTGGATCTGTACCGCAAGTATGAAGATGATTATGGCATTGAAGATATTTTACAGGGAAAAGAAGATGTTGCAGTATATCAACGGCTGCAAAATGCATCGTTTGACGAGCGGTTGAGCGTTGTCAATCTGTTGCTGTCGGGGCTTAACAGGCATTTTGCGAAGGTGGCAGATTACAAAAAGACAATGGATGCGTGGTATGCATCACTGAAGCAAATGCAGCAGGAGGCAGAGGCTGGCAGTGAGGAAGCAGCAAAAACGTTTGCCGCGCAAAAACCGGAGTTTGAACAAAAGCAGGAACAACTGATCCGAGAGGAAGATGCAGCATTAGAGGAATTGGAGAATGCCTTTTCTTTTATGGAAAATGCATTTCCGGAAGGGCAGGAAATGGTTGTTTTCGTCACAGAATTAACGATGGGTGGCGATTCAATGGCATTTTTGCAGGACAATCCTTGCGAGATCTATCAAAAATACAACCAGCAGTTTATGGTAGGGAGCAAACGTGTCGAGCTTTTGGCCGAGCTTGAGGAAGGTAAAATACGCAGCGAAGAGCATATCAGAGATTTTTAGGGTATAAGATGCCGAAATTGCCGGTAGATTTTTGAGGGGGATTTCTGTTATACTATCTTAAGCTGAGCATTTTGTGCTCCTAAATATGTAAAACATAGCAGAGGATATTTCTGCGGAACGGAGGAATATAATGAGCGAAGAGTTGAAAGTTAAGGCATTGCATATGGGACCGGCAGAGTGTGCCGTTGATCTGGGCGATGGCAGTGAGCGTGGAGAATATGTGGATCAGGATTACATCCTGCAGAAACTGGGACGTCCACATAGAGCTGTCAATCTGATGTACTGCTATTATCCAAATGACGATAAGTGGCCGGGACGTGCCAGTGTTGTGCATGCAGATCCGTCTGTACAGTTCGCATGGGATTTTCCATACGATGATTATTTCACCTATAAGGGTGGTTTGAACGGAACATTAGATGATGAACCGTTTACTTACATGAGAGATGTCCGTAAACATGGACAGGATGTACTGCTTACGATGACGATCGATCCGAAGCTTACCGATGATCATATTATTGCGATCGCAAAGGATCTTCGCACGTTTGGACGTGTGTTGCTTCGTATCAACCATGAGGCAACCGGTAATTGGTTCTCCTTTAATAAACGTGCTTCTTATGAGGAAGTTGCAGCATTCTTTACACATTGCTGTGAGATCATTCATCGTGAAGCTCCAAACGTTAAGACGATCATTTGTCTGGATGGCTGTAAGGAGTTAGAGGATGAGAAGATGGAAATGGAAGACATCTTCGCAGAGGCTTCCCGTGCAGCAGATATTGTGTCCGTTGACCGTTATATGGCACTTCATTGGGGATGGCCATATGATGTTGCAGAAGAGGGAGGAGATTCGTTTGCGCGTTATGCGGTAGACAAGATCTACAACCTGGCAAAGAAGAGCTATGAGCGTTACACATATGTAAATAATGGTGTTAAGAAGCCGATGGTATTGTCTGAGTTTAACGCCGATGGAGACGTAACCGGTGCCTATGATCAGGCAGACATGCTGAAAGAGTTTTGTGAGATGCTGAAAGCGGACAAGGAGAAATGGCTGTCAGGATTCACGTTATATCAGATGCGCGATAGAGGACGTCTGGGCTTGGAAATTGAGGATCCTAACAATGCGAATGTTGGTATCGAACAGCCAATTTTGAATACGTATCGTGAGATCATTCATGAGGATTTCTTTAGTCCGTCCATGGACGAAGGAAGTGAGATCACACTTCCGGCTACACTTCGCTGGGGCGGTTCTGAGGATGCAGAGGGTGTTGCAGTTCCTTTGCACTTCGAGAAAAATCCGGTATTCTGTGAAGTATATTTTGATGAACAGACAATTGACATGAACTTGATGATGGAATTGAATGGACACTGGTTCTACAAGGCTCCGGGTGTGAAGTGCATCGATATGATGAGTGCATTCTTTAAGAAGCCTTTGGAGAGTGAAGCAGATATGAGCCTGAAAATATTTGCGCCACCGGCATCCGGTGAGAATGATCCATCACAGGGCGAGGATTGGATGACAAATTATTATGCGGAATTAAAGGCATTGCCGGAGGTTCGCATTCGTTTTGCTCCGATCGTAAAATAATACAGGAGTCGTGTTAAGCTATTTGCACAGCAGATGAGGGGCTGCCACAAGCGATAAGATACTTGTGGCAGCCCTATGTTACTTTATAGGATTAGGGTGTCAAAAGGTCTGAATTTCCCTGACGGGCTATTTT
>ERZ773188.250-NODE-250-length-68258-cov-4.477120_pt1 | contig 68258 bp, 84 predicted proteins | sample MGYA00581011_ERZ773188 | MGnify/ENA primary metagenome ERZ773188 (study PRJEB29015, sample SAMEA2737798) | human gut metagenome | biome: human gut; feature: human-associated habitat; material: faeces | place: China | collected 2012 ...
CTAATTCAGCACCCCAGTTCTGAATAGCAGTAGAAATATCCTTATACATATTAATAACGGTTGTCATATTTGTAATAGGCATTTCTTTTAATTCTTTATTGAGGTTTGCTTGCTCTAGTTTAAGATCTTCAAGACTTACTCTTGCTGACTCGATCTCATTTTCCAATTCGAGATATTCTTCTGTATCTTCTTTTGGATCGAGTTCTTTAAGTTTAGCAATCTTACCATTAATCTGATTTTTCATATTATTCTGTTGAAGCTTATTGTTTGAAATCAGACTTTCATAAGAATCAGCACTAACAATATGACCAGAAGCTTTTGCTAAATCAATACCCTTTTGAGTAAGACTTGCTTGCGTTTGTAAAAGAGTATTTTCCTTTTCAAGCTTACCAATATAATTATTATGCTTTTCTTCAAGAATTTTATAATGTTCTTCTTGTGCGTCAAATAGACTACTTTCAGAGGATTTAACTTTGTCGTAGTATTCAATACCTTTCTGGATATTATCATATAAAGATGAACCTTGTTTAGCATTACTATCCTTAGAAGTTTCCTGTGCGAAATTCTCTAAGGTTAAAGCACCACTTTCAATTTTATCACGATACTCTTGTGGTATCTTAGCCATATATCCTTCATACTTGGCTTGATACTGTTCAATAGCATTTCTTAAAGTTTTGATTTTCTCATCGTTGATTTTTAACTGAGAAGCATTAGCACTAAGACGAGATTCTTCAAATTTACCACTTGTGATAGTAGCCTGAAGCTCATCCATAGATTTACCAGTATTCTTTGAAATCTCACCTAACTGTCGAATACCTTCTGTATAGTTTTCAACATTGGTAGGATCTGACATCAATTCACTGATAGACTTAAATTGCTCTTCAGTCATTCCAAAATAGGAGAGGTATGCACTAGATGATTTCTTGGATAGAAGAGATGCTTGATTGTCTAATAGGGTAATTCTACGTTCAATCCAATCTACTAGATTACCTTCTGCTTCTGTAGCGTCTTTAGTAGACTTGGCAAGTTTATCCGTAGCTTTGGAAGCTTTGTCAGCGGTCTTGCCAAGTTCTTTGGCTTTTTCATCAAATCTACTTTCTCCGTACACAGGAGCATTTACAAAAGAACCACTTACTGAATTTGGATTAGTATCAGTTTTCCCATAAGCTGTACCAGATGCATATGCAATTCCACGCCCATTAACAAATCCACGTTCAAGAAGTTCTTTCGATTTATTAGCATCAAAAACAATAGAACCTTTCGGAATAGAAGCAAATTCAGCACCATTATCACCATATGTACGCCAAGAGCCAGTCTTAGGATCAACAACAATTTCTGGACCAAGTTCACCAATTAAAGCTGTTTCTGTTTTAACCGTTTCCCCTTTTGTGCCAGATGCAGAGGCGGGACCATTTTTACTATAACTTTTAGTTCGACCATTGGTTTTCGTCTTTTTGGTTGTAGGTGAAGTAGAAGTTGAGTCAGATGGATTTGTAGACACTGGTAAAGGATCACCAATATTAAGATTAGTAGAAAGTCCATTTAATAAATCTTTTAATTCATTAATCTTTTCTATTGCCTGTTCTGTATTGGCTATTACAGTAAATTCTTGGTCTTTGCATAACGTATCTTTTTTATCTTGAGCTTCTTTTACACTCTCATCTAATTTGACTTTAAGTGTAGTAATCCAATCAATTTCTTCTTCTTTACCTTTAATTTGAGATTTCTTCTCAGCGATTTGTTTTTCTAGTTGTTCTTTTTCTGATAATAAACTCAAACGCTTGTCGCCGTCAGCAGATGATAAAGAATTTTCAACTTTTTTAAGTTTATTTTCTAATTCTTGAAGATCGTTCTGTAAATCTTGGAGTTCTTGTTTTGCCTGATCTGCAATAATATTAACGTTAAAAGAACTCAAACCAGAAAGGGTAATCATTTGCTGCTGAAGATCCTGTAATACTTGTGCTGCATTATCAGCACTGATATCAATTCCGTATGTTTTCGAAAGTTCATCTCTTAATGTCTCATACTGTTTAGTAAGATTTTCAAAAGATTTTGTATCTCCGCCTACAGAACCCTTACTAATCAGATTTTGTAATTGAGATGCTTGTTTCACTAAATCATATTCATCTTTTAAACTTTTAAAGTCATCACCAGAATATGATTCAGAGAACATATCTGCACGTTGTTTTGCCAAATCTTTAAACTGTTTACTGGTTTGACCATATTCATCATTTAACTTTTGTAAATCCTGATCTACAAGATTATAAAATGTTGCTTGATACTCATGGACTTTCTCATCCCAAGAATTACCTTGTTGAACGATACGATTCATTGCTGATGACATTTCTCCAGTCTTATCATAATTGACTGAATCTTCATGGGAAATACCGTCATCAACTTTCATGATGATTTTGTTTTTACTAGCATCAGCGGATAAAATATCATCAGTATCTTTAGATATATCTTCAATATACTTTGACAGCTCATCAGGTGATAAAACTTTTCCATTATCAAGAATAGGAGTATAATGTACGTATACATATTTACCCGTATCTTTATCACCTTGCCAAACAAGTTTTGACATTGTGTGAGTAGTGGAAAAATCATTTTCGTTTACATCTGTCCAACCACTTTCTTGCATGGTTTTTCCAGAAACCTTTTGACGATTTGTTAAATTAACATTTCCGTACTTACTTAACTGTTCAAGAGCTTTTTCAGCTTTATCAATATCATCTTGGTTTACTTCTATTGTTAAACCATTTTTCTCGAAGTCATTTCTTAACTCATCATATTTGGTTTGTGCTTCAAAAAGGGCATCATCCAAACTGTTTAGACCATCTAAATTCCAATTGAATTTTGAACCATATGTTTCTGCTTCTCCGAAGATTGCGCGAACTGCTTCTTCTGTAAGATTTAATTTCTCTACAAAATCATCAATCCTTGTACCTTTGACAATATCAGCACCATCTTCGGTCTTTGTCATTAATCCTTTCTGAATAGCATCAGAAATAAAATTATTAACACCAGAACCATTATCGGCAAAATATCTCTGTAGCGTTTTGAGATATTTTGAAATGGCTTCTTTGTCTTCTGAATCTATGGAATCAGGAACTAAAAATCCTAATGCAGATTTATATGCATCTGTACCAACTTTACCATTCTTTAATGACTCCATGATGAGTTCAATAGCATTTCCAGCATCAGTAAACATTGTTCCTTGAGTAGGAGCATTTTGAGCATCTAACCAAGCCTGATATGTACCTGTGGCTTCTCTAATCTGAGAAGTCATCAGCTGATAATTCTTAGCATTTAAAACGATTTGTTCATTATCTTGTTTTAATGCCTGAACCATTTCAGAAGTAATTTCTTTTCCGTTAAGAACAACTTTATTTTTTCCATCGAGAGCAGCGGTGTATTCATCAATCTTGGAAGCGTTAATAGAATACTGATAACGTTCTTGCGCTTCCGTGGCTTCGATAGTTGCAATCTGTTCTTCAGCTTTAGACTGAGCTAACGCTTTAGCCTTTTCTGAATTAAGTTGCATCACTCCATTTGTATATTCCAAACAACTAGCATAAGCAGATAAATCATCTGTTAGATTAATAGATTGACCTGTTTGTTGAGCTAGGAGAGCAGCATCTAATGATTTATAAGAAGAAACAACATCATCGACAGTCTCTTTTAGCGTTTTTATTTGTTCTGTACTATTGGTAAATGAATTTGCGACAGCAGAAGAACCATTAGCTGCATTTTGTTCTGCATCTGTAGCCTCGTTAAGAGATTTAGCCCATGCAGCATAAGCCTCTACGCTTCCAGAAATAGCGTTATACATTTGCTGTTGAGAATCATTTAAGGCATAACCAGCAGATGTATAATCATCCATGCCTACTTTAATATCGTTGATTGAATTATGTAAATCTACAATATTTTTTTGTGATTTTGTTAATTCTTTTTCATTTTTGGTAATTTCCTGATTTACCTTGCTTTGCTGAACAATAAGCTTCTTATACTCTCTGGAAGAGGTATCGGTTGTATTATTGATTTTTTCGGAAACAGATACAAGCTCTTCTTTTAAAGATTTATTTTTTGCTAATTTCTGATTATAATCATCAATAGCATCTGACATGGCTATATCAGGTGTAACCTGTTTATTATGTACATAACCCATGTCAGTTTTTTCGGTCTTAACAGTTTTGAAACCAGAATTATATAACTTAGCAGCATTATCCATCTGCTCTCTAGCTTCAATTTTCTGTTCAGCCTGTTTAATTTGAAGCATAGTTTCTAATTCAGAACGAGTATCTTTTAATTTATTGTATTCTGCATTATCAATAAGACTAATACCTTGTGTACTCTCTAGCTCTTGAATTTGCTTATTGCAGTCTTGAAGCTGAGTATTAAGATCGTCAATTTCTTTTCCTGCATTATCATATGCAGCCTTCGATTCCTCAAGAGCTTCTTTTGCATATTTAATTCTATTGATATAGTTATCAAACTGTTTTACAACAAAAGAAATAGCCATTGTAACACCAGCTATGAGAGCCGCATTACCAACCATTTTTAAAGCACCTAACGCAACTTTACTTGCTTTTGCACCAATGGTCATTTGCTCTAATCCATTATTATAAGCAATGGCAGACTGCTTTGCTGCATCCTGAGCATTTTTTACATCATCAAGAGATATTTTGGTCAAGTCGTTTTCTTGAACAAATCTAGCTTGCCATTTTTCACCTTCTTTAAGTTCACTGAAATAATCTTGCCAAGTTTTTTCTCCAGCCTCTACTTGTTCTTTTGTTTTTAATAATTTTTCTAAAATATTAGAACTATCTTTTTCATACACAGAAAAATCCGTAATTTTAAATGGTTTAACATCATTTTTGGTTATAAATAATTTACTATATAAATCAGATACTTTATCAACTTGTGTAGTTAAATTATTTTTTAAATTTTTGAAAAACCCTTGATCTCCAATAGTATCATCAAAAATACCCTCAATTGATAGATTAATAGCATTTCCGAATGCTTTACCAATTTCTGCAAAAGATTTATTGAGTACACCAATTTTAGATAAAAATCCATTATTACCGTCAAATGTTTTGAATATCATACTAATTTAATTTAACAAGTTGTTTGAATGCTTGTTACTTGTTTATGTTTATGGTATTATTTAACTAAAATTGGAGGTGTGTTATTATGCTTATGTATTGCAAGAAATGTGGAAGAATTATAATGGATGCAAAAAAATGTGATATTTGCAATTCAATTACTTATCCAGTCCCAGAAAAATATTTATTAATTTGGAAAGGTGAAATAGACTATGACACTATTGATAAATCTAAAAAAGACCATTTTATAGAAGAATGTATTAAATCATCACCAGAGTATGATCAACAACTTTTTGATAATCGGGATGCGATTAGAGCACAACAATCTGCCAAATATGAGCAAGCTATGGCTATCGGCAACGCTATTCGTCAAGGAGCAGATGTTAAAACTGCTTTTCGTAATGGTGGTCAAAACATGCCTAAATGTCCTACCTGTGGTTCAACAAATATTAAACGCATCTCAGGAACAAAACGTTGGCTTACTACAGGTTTATTTGGATTAGCAAGCAGTGATATTGGGAAAACTATGGTTTGCAAGAATTGTGGTTTTAAGTTTTGATATATTTTTTCAAACGAAACAGTAAGATCGTCTTTGTATGATATCCTATATAAGGATATATTATGATCGAGACAATATTTATTATCCAATTTATCATATCCTTTAAATGGAGGTATAATAATGAAGCTTAATCCTGATTATAGCAGAGTCTGCGAAGTAAACTGGAACTATTACAATGATGCAAAAATAGGAGAGCACACTAATATGTCAAAACTAATCGACAAAATATTTTTAATGCGAGATATGAATAACAAAGAACTAAAAAAGTATATCAAAACACTCACTGATAACGAAAAAATTTAATAATATATTCCGCAATGAAGCTAATTATGGGTGATGGAGAGTTGGATAAGAAATAATATCGTGAATGATAGAATAGAAGAATAATGAAAAATTGCTACTCTGTATTGTTTTTAACAAAAATAATACAGAGTCATAAAATATGACTCTGTATTACCTTGTGTGTTAAACGCATGTCAAAAGACAATTGTTTAAATTCCTCCTGATGTCACATATCTATCAGCTAATGGACACCCATTTCTGTTTGATATGGTACAAGTCAAGGCTAATGGACACCCATTTCCTTGTTTGTAAGAAGTATTATATCAAATAATACACTTGTTGTCAATATTAAAATAATTTTACTAACCCATATGAATTAACATTATCTTTATAGCCATCATATATTTTTGGCTCTAAAGCATTCCACATAGAATGTTGAATTTTATACCCATTGATATGTCTTATGCAATTATATGCAACGATGTCTGCCATTTGTAACCCAATACTGTTTTCTTCTTTTACTGTAAAACTCGTTGTAGTTATATATTTATCAATTGCTTCTGGAATGTAAATATTAGTGCCATTTTGTAAAATATTAAAATAATGTTTTTGTATTTTTCTATTCTGTGTTTCTTCTCTTGATTCAAATACTATACTTCCACGAGCCTTATTTTTTATTAAAAAGTGTATATAGCTATTTATTATAGAAGAGAAAAGTATTTCATATATATCATGAGAAAATTCAGGATATTCATTAAGATACTCCTTTACATTAGTATATGCAGTTATTACTTTAAAATCTGTCTTATCAATACTTTTTCTTAATGAAGTCCAAAATTTAATTTGCATGTCGGTATTTGAGCATAAGATTTTAAAATCTTTTTGTTTTTTAAGAATATCAGTATAATGAAATACAATATTGGAATTTCCTAAAATAGATTTTGTGTTCTGCATAGATGGTATCAAAAATTTTTTATAATCATTTCTTGATATTATAATACCACCAAGTAACAAATATGGATTTGTTTTTGTTTCTGCGCTTTCATCTAAAAATAATATATAATCTGAGTTTGCCATAGTATTCCCCAATCATTAATATTTAATATTACTATTATATACCAATAATCGACAGAATACTATTCAGAACATATGTTCAAAATTCCCAATAAATCAATTAATAACAATTCTTGTTAAAGAAATCGGTTACATTGGTTATACGTGGTAGCAACTTCTAATCATTAACATACCATTGTTTACGTTTTCTTATTGTCATTTTGTCAGCATTACAAACTTTTTCTTTTTTAAAATAGTGGTTTAAATCTTGATATTCAACCTGTTCACGATCATCATCGATATATATTTTAAGTAGCTCTAATAGTTTGTCCGCTGCTTCAAAAGTAAATTCACGTTCACCTAACATATAAAGGATATCGTCAACGGTCTTCATAACAAGAATACCACTGTGAGCGTAATCAAAAGTATCATCTAAAACATTATTATAACTCATTGGAACACCTACTTTCTACAGAGGATAAAAAATATGACATTAAATTACGATTGCATAAGAGATATTTTGATATTTATAGAAGAGAATTTGGGTTATGAAGAATCTGAATCTGGAATACCCACAAATCATCAAAGTATTACTCGTAAAAAATTGATAGATAATTCAAAGTTTTTAATCTATAACAGAGAAGAAGTTTCTTATGCTTTTGAACAATTAGTAAGAGAAGAGCTTTTATTAACCAAAGATAAACCTGTATATATAAATGGCAATCTAATAAGAGTGGAGATTATTGGTTTAACATTTAAGGGACATAAACTACTTACTGCTATTGAAAATGAAGAAGTTTGGAAAACTGCCAAAGAAGCATCAAAGAAAAAGGGTGGACTTCCGTTAGGTGCAATGGTATTTGGAATCAAAACAGCAGTTAATGCTATAATGGTCAATCCTAATGTTTCTGGTAATATCACGAGTAATATAGGGATTATTAGAAAAGCTTTGGGATTATAAAATAGAACGTGCTGCGTCAGTTAGCTTCTTTGGGCTGTTCAGTAAGAAAATTAATAAAACATTCAAATGTGAGAACTGTGGTTACACGTGGTGACTCTGATATCAAAACATATGTTTAGGCTGTATCTTTCATTTAGTGTATGATAAAATATACCTATCAAATATAATATTTAGAAGGAGAATGACAATATGAAGAGTTATTCAGAAGAAGAGATTTCTAAAATAGTGTCAGACTGTTCCAACACCATTTTAGAAACTAATATGCAATCATTTATTGATGAAGCTTTAGATATTGCAAAAAAGGGTAAAAGCAACAATGAGACAATTCTGGAAATGTTTGTGCTTATTTATCATAAGACTCAACAAAATTGTTGCGATACGATCACAGAAGTATTAAATAAAATACTCAATGATTAATTCTTTTCATTAAACATTTTTCGAGATTATTTTGAATAACATCAGATAAAGAATTATTTTCTTTTAACTTCTGGTCAACGATATTTGAAATAATCTCATTTATTTTTTCTTTTATAATATTGTTCATAATTATTTTACCTCATAATAAATTGTAAAGTGTGTACTAAAGCAGAATAACAGGAGAAAACTTATGGAGAAATATACGAAAGAACAGATTACAGAAATTGTACATGAATGCAGTGAATATATAATTCAAAAAAATAAAGACAAATTCATAAACAATGTTACCGAGATCGTTAAATATAAATCGGAACCAGAAGCATTATTCGATATATTGACTTTATTTTATTGTGAAATTCAACAGAATTGTAATGAAGTTCTGATAGAAACTCTGGATGAATTACTAAACTAAAACAGGAGAGTAGTGGTTGCTACTCTCCATAAATATTACTGAATCTCTCTAATAATATTTCTCCAATAATCAAATCTATATCTTACACTAGCAGAAGAGTTTGTTCCGCTTTTAACATTATTTTTATATTCCGTATTCTCATCATAATTTGATAAGAATTCTTTTACTGTTTCAATGAACTTATCAAAATCTTTATTATCTTTTTTAACTCTATATGCTGCGTAAAGTATTACAGAAAAACTTGTTTTTGGAATTTTTGTTCCCTCTTCAAGACCTTTGTCAAGTTCCTGCATTCCACTTTCCAGTAATGCAATCTTGTCTGGATCAATATTTTCATTATAGTAATGAATAAATTTCTTTTTATCTGCACCACTAAATGATGTAAAATCATGTTCATCATCTGTAGAACAAAGCATCAATGTTTCAATGGCAACGGCAATATCTACAGCCTGTTTTAACTGAGCCTCAGTCAATCTAAATCTTAATAAGTTCATATTTTTAAGATCCATGACTACATCGATCATATCATCTGACATAATAACTGGAAGCTTCTGAACTACATTTAAAGGTTTACCAGAATTAAGTCTTCCAAACATTTCCCTAACTTCAAGATCTGTATATTTACTAATTTCATAAATCACAAGTGATGCACCATCCAGTGTATCTTTTACTATCTGATCTAGTTTGCTGTATTTCTTTCCTGCAATTTCGTATTCAGTTCCTTCAATTGTTACAGGTTTTAAATCTTTAGATAAAGCAAATTCATCTGCATAGAAACTGTTTAATGTACTTAATCTCTGAACCCCATCAATTACATACTGACCATTTTCATCGACAATAGTATAAATTGGTGGAACAACATATCCTCTAAGAAGAGAATCAATCAAAAGAGACTTTTCTTTTGTTTTCCAAACAGATTCTTTTCTCTGTAATTTATGCTCTAACAGAATTACTTTGCGTTTTACTTTACTAACTGTTGGCTTTATAAGTTTATTTCCACCATGTACTTCCATATTGTGTTACCTCCTAAAATAATTTTCGAAATTTGATATTTTCAGATTAGCACAATATGAAATAAATGTAAATATATTTGTTTAAAATATTAAAATTTATTTGTTTTTAAAATGTGATAATTTTCAACAAAGAACAGAAGTTCCGACTGTTGAAAAATGTTAAATTATGGTAAAATGTATAATGTAGATGAACCGTGAACGCAACCACGGCTGTTGCGTCATCTACATTGTACCTTGTCAATTTCACATCCCTAGATATATTAGGGGAAAGTGAGTCTGAAGTTCTATGAAGAAACGACATCATGTGGGTTCTCCACGTTTTAATTTCCAGACTGTGAATGTAGTATCTTACAGAAAGGAGGTGAAAAACATGGTTGACCAAATACTAAATTTTGGATTGAAATTCGCAAAACTTGGAGCAGTAGTAATAATCACTCTTTCTCTACTATCCAAAAGCGTAGAAACTTTTCAAATCTCTTTGAGTGACGGAGATTATGAAATAAGTGCTACATTTTACGAAAAGTAAATAGTCTTCAACGCATAGTTTTTACTTCCTTTGTGCAAGAACTTCCTAAGTCACATCTATTGAAGGGCTGGTATTTCTTACCAGTCCTTTCGTATATATATTCTCCCATTTGGGAGAACAAAATATAAAAGTAGTTTACCACCTTTATATTCCTGATTGATTATGGTAAAATAATACCAGAGTCTTTGTAACTACATTACCACAGTGTAGTTCGATGCACGACAAGATTCTTGGTATGATTTTACCATGTGGTAGTGTCATATGACACGTATTGAAGAAAAGTGAATAAATTCTGTCCGTTCTGGACAACAAAATTCCCTTTCTTATATTATTGCAATTCTAACTAAGAAAGGAGGCGAGTTTCAAATGGATCTATTTCTACAGAGTATCAACAGTGTAGGAGCATTATGGACTGATTTGTATTTTGCAAATTATATTGGAAAGATATTAGTCGTATTAATAATTGCTTTCAATAAAAATTTGTCAGATGAAAAAGTCAAATGTCTGTCTCAAATGTTCTCTACTGACATAAATCTTCCAAAACTCCATTAATTTTGCTACTTATTTATTCTTTAGTTTTGTTCTTCAATATATTCTCCTTTAGGGACTGGTACTTTGTTATCAGTCCCTTCATTTATATATTCTCCGTTTTTGTTGAACGAAGAGGGTATGTTTCATTCTTATCTACCTTTTGAAACGAAAGGTCAAACATAGAAGACAAGTTCTACATTTTTATAATCCATCACAGATTATCCTGTTTTGTCAGGTAGTACCGAGCGCATATTCACCAAGCATCGTTGCATATAACTTGATGTGGAAGTTGTCGCTACTGTGAGGGCTTATCTCAGAAAGATCTATCCCATCGGATTCCTTGAGCGTCACGCTTTTACGAACCTAATTATGTCGCCATAATAGGAGAGTGGTGATACGTCTGCATTACTAGACCGTTGTACGCAGTTCCCGATTATTGTTCCAATTGTTTATTTATCACCGTGTATCTCACGGATAACATACTTTAAACCTCTGTATCCAGAGTAAATTATGTATGTTGTCGGCATATTCAAAACTGAGGGAATACATTTTATCCCTACCGACATTATTTAAAGAAAAGAATGTTGATATACCAGCAAATAAGGTCGGAACCGCACCAATAGTATCAACAAACTTTGTTGCTAAATTTATTAAGTTAGTTAATAGGCTAATTCCATTTTTAATAGCATCACTATCGATAAGTTTAAACCAGAATTCCTGTCCACGGTTCTCTAGTTGTGCCATTTTACCATCAATACTATCTAAATAGGAATTTAATTCATTAGCCGCTGAACCCTGAGCATTTTCAGATGATTTCTTAACAGCTTCAAGCTGTGTCGGATCTTGCAATATCGCTGAAGCAATGTTGGATCTGTTTTTCTTTTAAGTAAATAAGATTCGCAATATCTTATCAATTAATTATGCTAATTTTTCTTTTAATATTAAATCAATATTTTTAAACTCCCAATAAGGAATTCTAATTAAATTTATGCCATTATTTTTACAATATTCATTTTTAAGTTCATCATGATATTTTATAGTTTTATGATTTTTTAAAGCTTCTTCGTTCGATATGCCATTAAATGTCACTGGCTTAAAATGGTGTTGACCATCATATTCAATTATTATGTTTTTATTTGGAAGATAAAAATCGAATGGAAGATATGTTTTATCTCTACAATCAGAAGACGTGTATTGATCTATATGTACATAATTATTGGCATCTAAATAATCTTTTATTTTCTTTTCACCTTTTGAATATTTATATTTCTTTTTATCTAAACAATATTTACAGCCAATAATATTTTCACGTTTCATATTTCCACGTGTCATATATTGAATACCAACTTTAGAATGGTTTGGACAAATAAAACCTATATTCGCTTTTCCATCGATCATTTTGCTATCAATATATTTAAATCCTTTTCTTTCACATAGAATTTTATCTTCTTTAATCTTGCAATCATCTAACGCATTTTTATGTGCGTTTTCTGTTACTTCTCGACCACACCAATAACAACCACGACCACTTTCGAGATGCCCCAAACTAATTGTTTGAACACCTTTATCTTTATGTTTTGGACAAATATATCTCAATGTATTTGCCGCCATATCTTTAAAATCTGACTCATCCGATAATAAAATATAATTTGTTTTTTGAAATGCTAATAATACATCATTAAAAGAATGTTTTAATTTAGGTTTAACCAATCCCAATCTTCTTCTTTTAACAGCAATACTATCTGGTGTATGATTAGTAATGTAGCTAGATAATTCGTTATCATTCATATTTTTATAATTATCTTTTATAAAATCTAATTCTTCTTTTGTCCATTTATTTCTCATAAAACTCCTTATTTTAGCATAATTAAATTCTTCATTTTTCAATAAAGTATAGATCATGTTTTAAACCCTCGACTTTACGTTAGGGTTCATACCTTTTCGATTTAATGGATTTTCACCAACGTCATTTGCGATTACGTCCTACTCCTAATGATTTGGATATTCGGGATTTCCACCCTTATTTATATATTCTCCGTTGCCTTGAAAAATATTTCCAAATCCCGACATGGGGATGATCGTTGAGCGTTCACCCTCGGCTAAAGTACCGTATGATCTACGGGGTACGTTAGGGTGCTTCGTTGCAAACAAGCCATTGTTACATTTTCAACTTTTTAATCCTTCATATAGTGGTTTCCCCTATATTGTGGCATGAAATTTTAGGCTGCCCTTGCAGTTAAATATGTTCTATAAGAAATGCTTTCGCATTCTTCAGGCAAAAGTTCACCTGCTAATTCCTCGACTAAAGCCACAGCATGATTTGTACCAAGCTTTTTGTCTTGCTCCTGAATTTCTTTGTAGATTTTGGATATACCGAGGAGGATTTGATATGTATTTTTATAATTTCCATTACTATCAAGAATATCAAAACCTTGATAATTGTTAGAAGCTACAGTAGTGTAGTCTTTAATGATTTGTTGCTTTTTAGAATTTGTAGATTTAACAAATGCGTCAACTTCTTCGTTCATAGCAGAAAGTTCTTTTTCTGATTCTTCTGTACCAACTAAACGAAGAGAAATCGTTCTTAAACCTGCTGAGACACTATCCGAATCTTGAATTACACTATTGGCTGTTGTAATCAATGCAGCAGCTTCATCAATTGTATTTCCCATAAGTGAGAGAGTAGCAGCAGATTTTTGAAGACCAGATGCTAATTCATCGGTCGAGATGCTATAGTTGTTGCCGATCTCATTTAGCCTGTCTACAATACTCATTTTATCTAAATCTTTGTATGCCTGACCCATAGAAACAAGAGATTTAGTTGCATCTTCGATGTTGTCAAATTCAGACACATTTAATAATACATTTGCTGTTTTAGCACTTTCAGCAGCGTCTTGTAATGATTCTCCTAAACGCATGTAATCAGCCGTGGAATCTTGGATTTGTTTTGCTGTTGTACCGACATCATTTGCAGTATCAAATGTAGTTGACTGGTATTCTTTTAATGTTCCTAGAGATTCGTTAGAAACTTTTCTCATCTCTGTGAGAGCAGTATTGAGTTCACGTACAGTCTCAATACCTTGTTTACCATACTGAATTAAATCATTAATACCAAAATAAGAAGCAATAGAACCCGCAGCTCCATAGAAAACTTTTTCTTTGATAACACTAAAGAAACTTTTACCCTCTCTACCAGCCTCTCGTTCAGCTTGTGCAATTTTTAAGAACTCTGTATGAATATGCTCAATATTAGTGGAAGCACTTCCACTCTTTAATTCAGTCATGTAAGCTTTTAATTTTGCTTTGGCTTCTTCTGAAATCTTAGTATTTCTCTGAAGATAATCTCCAATTTTTTGAAGTTCCTTCTGTCGAGAAATTTCAGTAGAACCCTTATTAGCAGCAGACATATTTTTTAAAGCATCTGAATATTTTTCGATTTCCTTAGTTAATTCTTCTACTCTGGTTTTATCTTCCTCAGTAGCTAAACCTTTGTTATTTCTAATTTTGGTTTGAATAGCTTCTAATTCTTTGAGTTTAGAAGAGAATTCATTAAGTGCATCTTTATAAGGTTTTCCTTGATTTTGATTTTCTGGCTTATTTTGTCTTTTATCAAGTTCTTTCTGATATTTCTCAACGGATTTATCTAAGTTATCAGTGAAATTCTTATTGATATCAGCCTTCATATCTTCAAGATGTTGTTTGATACCATTTATCTTGTTAGTAGCATCTGTAAACTGTTTTTCACTAATAATTCCTTGAGTATGAAAATCTTCTAATTCCTTTTCTAACTGCTCAATAGATTTCGCTTGCTTGTTAATGGATTTTCCCTGAAGTTTTCGCTCTTCTGATTTCTTGGTTTTATTTAAATCATTATTGAACGTACTCCATTTAGCAGCATTTTCATCAGAAATTTTCTTCTTTTTTTCGGACTCTTTCTTCTTTTTAGATTTATCTTCATTCTTGATCTCATCATTTAATTTTTTTAAATTAGAAGTATGATCAGTCTTGAGCTTAGAAATAATAGAAGCAATAGTCTTATCAATTTCTTTCATTCGAGCTTCAACTTGCTCTAATGTTGGATTAGGATTATCTTTTGTAGCAAAGTTAGCCCATGCCTTACCTAGCTTTTCTAACTCGGCAGAAGCTTCAGAAGTGTCACCATAATCATATTTAGAAATAGCATCTTTTAATTTCTTTTGTGCTGATTCTATATATTTAAAAGCTTTATTTCTGGCTTGTTCTTCATTTTTATTTTGAGGTTCAGCAATTCTCTTATTTGTATCAGTCTTAATCTGTTGAAGTTTAGAACGCTGTAATTCCTTATCATATAAATCAGAATTAGCTTTTAATACCTTATTAGCTTCAACATATTGTTCTTGATATCCTTTTTTAATTTGTTGAAGATTTTCGATTTCCGCAGAATCAGATGTTTTAGAAATTTTCTCACGAATGGATTGAATATTTTTCCAAGCACTTTCCTGATCTTTTAATGCTTTTTCGACAGAAGATTTTTGTGAATATCTAGCATCTTGTCTTGACTTTCTTTTGGATTCAGCTAATTTTTGTTCTGCTTCGATTTCTTTTTGTCTTTCTTTACTTTCTTTTGAAATATTCGTTTTATTACCAAGTTTACCCTGAGCATCTGCAAGTTTATCTACTTGTTTTACAGCATCAGCCGCAGTATTACCAATATTCTCTACTTGCTTAACAGCACTACTTGTATTATTCCCCATATTACCCATGTTTTTATTAACATTGAGAATATGTTGACTCAATTCTGAAAGTGACCTATCAATACTCTGAATGGAAGAAAGTAGTGTCTTAGCACCTGAATCATCTAATTTACCAAATGCCTTGCTAAAATCTTTTACTTCAAATGTAATTTCCGATAATTCTTTTGATAAATTCTCAAACTGTTTAAAATCTCCAGTACCTTTACCAAGAGAATCAAGCATCTTATCCAGCTTCTTAATAGCTGAATCTAATGTTTTTGTATCTATATCTAATTTTACTTTATGTTCTTTTTCGGTGACTTCCCCAAGCTCTTTTTCAGCTTCAGAAAGTCTTTTCTTTAAATCATTAATATCAAGCTTAATTTCCGCTTGCCATGATGCTATTCCTGACATATGTATAAATCACCTCACTATTTTTTTGTTAAAAGACTTCCCATAGTTGCACTAATAATATCCTGTACTCGGTTTCCAAAACCATCATCTACATCACGATCTACTGTCATAAATGGTGGAATTGATCTATGCATCATCCAATTACCATGACCGTGTTCACCATTAATAAAAAAGAAATCAAATGCCAAACTCGCAGGTAATGGTTCTTTTTCATATCCTCTATATGGTGGTTCATCAAAACCTTGATAATCAGACATAGAAGAGGAATCAGCTTGCATAGTAATAGTTGTTCCAGAACCAGTTGTCTTTGCGGTATTTAAAACTTTCATAAAGTTATAAGTTCTATTGTACTTTTTTGGATCGTAATCGTTATACCAATCCAACATCGCAAAATTTAGTGATTCCTTAAAAAGTTTATTAATTTTTGGCGCACATTCTTTTGCTAAATTCTTTTCTAATTTGTTTATATCTTTTAAAACCATAGCGGATAATTTACCATTTGCCATAACATCCTCCAAAATTCTCAATAATAAAATAAATAAAAAATAGTCTCATAAGGTTTGACACTTATGAGACTCAAATAATATGTTTCTTCAACGAACATTTGTTCTGAAATATAACTTTAATTTTCTCCTCACGTATGTTATAATATTAGTATCTGTGGTAAATATAGGTAGATAAGGACATAACTGTAATGGAAACCATTTATTCAATTGTTTCTGCCTGTGTTGCAGTCTTGGGATTTATATACACAGTCTACAGAGATAATAAAAAAATAGTATAATCTAGTTTTACAGACGTGAGTATCTACTTAAAATGATTAATTAGATAGAACAGTAGGAGAATAGCCAACTTCTACTACACAAAACCTATAATTCAAATCCTATGTTTACGAGTTCTTGAGATATAAATTATTTTAAATAGAGAAAGCGTCTACTTGACAAATTGTAATTCAATGATATAATTGTCAATAGAACATAGAACAAATGACCATTACAAATGTATTTTCCTTATCTTGAGCTTACAATATGGCTAATTGTAATGCCTAAGACTTATTACAAAGGAGAAGTACAACAGGAGGCAGGAAAACAGCACCGTAGAAATACGGTGCTGTTTTTCTATTCAAAGTTATATATTTATGTTATAATACAATCATCTGATAACAGATTACATTCGAAAGTGGTGTAATCGCTGCACGCTATTATCAGATGAGAAATCCAAATTTCTCCACAAAGCTTTACAACACACTTGTGTTAGAAAGGAGCATATAGGTGATGACAAGTATTTTTATCATCATCGGGCTTTTAATAATCTTAGTTGCATTTTGTCTTTATGTACGAAACCACCGTATAAAAGACATATATGTAAAGTTAAGCTTTCTTAAAGGCTTCGAATTTAGCTGCTCTTTCTATAAGAATTAGAAAGACACAAGGAATAAAAGGAGAAACAAGGAATAACAGGAGATTTACAGAAGACCACGGCAAACCAGTCGTGGCTTTTCTGCATTTATATATATAATTATTTAGCTTTCTTCATTACTTTTTCCATCACTTTTGAAAATCTATCAGAAAGTTTCATAATCTTATCATCATCCATATTCTGAAGTTCAGTAGCAATTTTCTCCATTGCTGGTTTAAGAACAGTAGAGCTAATCATGGAAATTCTCTCAACTTTATCACTGATGAATCCCTTTACTGTGCCATGATTATATAAAATATCTTCGCGTTTCATATTTACAATAGCTTCAAAATTCTTCAGTTCATCGTTTGGAATAGTGCAAAGAATTTTATCCATGATACAATTTTCCTGAAGTAGATCAAATTCCTTGTAAAAAGAAGTATCTTCAATTTCAAGATCTGTATAATTTTCTACAATAGCTCTACAAGTAAGAAGATACTGAACAGGAGTATTTACCTGTACATTCATAGTAGATCTACTTTTTTCTTCTCCAGATTCAGTGATGTATTTTTCATGTTCAAAACATACCACATCAGCAATTCTTTCAGCGATAGTAATTTTATTTAGAATTGGAAGATATGTTTTAATATTCACATTCTTCTTAAAATAATTTTCTTTTGCTTTATCTGTTGTAATTTCTTTATATCCGTTCACAAATTCTAAAATCTTCATATTCCATGTATCTCCTTTAATCTAATATATTTACTGTTATTTCTGTGCGTGGATTCTCTTTGTCCACGTAGCATCCCATAGTAAGTTTTGTAATATGTTTACTGTCATCATCAACAATGAAACCACTCTCGGAAAGTCCATCTAGGAGAAATTTTGGAGTACCATTGTCAATATCATGTCTACGATTAGTTTTATAATATGTAATAAATTCCATTTCGCATTTCTCAATGTGTAGGTTAGAATAACCTTGGTTGTTAATAAACCAACATATGAAATCTTTCCATCTTTGTTTAAGTGCATTCATCATAGGTCTTTTCATTATCATCCACTGATTTATAGTAGGATGGTATGGGTTTTCTATTGGTTTCTTACTCGCCCTTGGATGTTTTTTAAAATAATATTTCTCATATTCTTCAAGTGTTGAATTATCAATCACTAATTTTATATTCTCCGTTTATTTCACTCCTTTACATAACACAAAAGAGCAACTTCCGAAGAAACTGCTCTTTCATATTTAATATATTGTTGTATGTAATGATCTTAATTATTGATCGCCATAGGATATAATTCCCATTTAGCATTTGGATATTTGCTGATATTTGCACAGACAAGTTTATGGACATCATTCATATTCCCTAAATTCTTGTCAATATGAATTACTTTTCCACCTGTTATTTCGATTTCTTCACAAATTACATTATAATACATTCCCATAAGCATACATCTCCTTTATCTCTTTATACAAAATAATTCATATAAGTCTACATGTAACGCAAAAGATAAAGCGACTGCATGAGATAATAAAATATCAGAAGTATATCCATTTTCTAAATTAGAAATAGCAGTAGAAGAAAGTCCACATCTCTTGGACAATTCTGATATTGATATATTCTGTTTATACCTATATTCACCAACTTTATTCTTCATGTAATGTAGTATGCTTAGAATTATTTCGTATATTCATATAATACATAAGAAAATATTAACCAGAATTGGTAATTTTTGTGGTATAATGAACTTTAATCGTATTTTAATTTAACCTCTACTGGTATAATCGGTAAATGTTCCATACAATAATTGAATTTTGCATCTCCATGATGATTCCCACCAACTCCGTTATATGCCTGGTGAAGCGATACAAATTCGTCAACCTCATCTTCAGGAATACCGTTAATAGCAATATAATGTTTATATTTCTGATTTATTTTATCAGCAAGAGATTCTTTTTGTGCCCACATTATATTATTTATTTGCTCATCACGAGATGAATCTGATTTAGCTAATTTTGCAATGCTAGTTGTTAATTCTTTCTGAATCGTAAAACTTTGCTCTCTATCGTGAACTCTATTTTCTGCAAATTGAGTAATGGCATCTTGCGTTTTTTTAAGAGATTCCCTGATCTCATTTATACACGAATCTAAATTCTCTTGAATTTTTTCGTCGTGTTTTATTGATTGATTCACATCTTCTAAATGACGTGCAGATAAATCTTTTAAATCATTTGCAGTTTTTAATAACAATTCATGTTCTTCTCGTTTCATTCTCATAGCTTTTGTTTCTATACCTAAAAAGTCAAATAATAACCATTTAAATATTTCAACAATAGCTTTGAATGCAAAAAGAGCAGTAATAACTCCAAGTATTACAACTTGCCATTCAATATTAAATAAATTTTCTATTGTATCCATTCATACGCCCACCTTCTTATTTCTTGATGAGCTGCTTGAATACTTCGTATAAGCCTGTACTGGATAAGCCACTAAACATACCGCCCAATAAAATCTCAGGAGTAAATGACATATTGATCCAAATATTCAATACAACACCTAAAACTGCCATAATTAATGGAATATATTTATTAATAGCATCAGTAGTGATTACATTCTTAATCACATATCCAACGCATAAACATACACCAACAATAATCGGAACAGCAAATTCTGTTAAAAATGTTAAATCGTTCATATATAATTTCCCCTTAATTTAACTCATAATTACACCATTTCTTATATACTTCAGAAGTATCTTCTTTTAAGAAAATCATAGCTAAAATTGTATTGTCTGTCTTTTCGTCAATACTGGCGTACATATCAATAGGATAAACACCATTTTTAATATAGGTTAGATATTGCTTCTGATTTACAATTCTAACCACTTCATTCTGAGTATAACTTCGTGGCTTTAAATTTGATTTTACTTTCATGTTTTATTATTCCTTTTTATCCTGTGTGATTTTGAAAATCGTAAAAAATAGGGAATATATTTCATCGAATCGTGATGTTATATATTCCCTTTCAGAATTTAAAAAAATCACTATTCAACGTCTTCAGCCTCAATTTCCTTTGGCTTCTTTACAACCTTTTTCTCTTTTTATCATCTACATTTTCAGTAGGTGTTTTACTTACTGACTTAATCTTAATCATTGGTTTCTTTGCTTCATTAATTTCAGCAATTGAGAGTTTATAACTCTGACCAAAGTTTTCTAATTTAGATAAATCTAGTTTTTGTAATTTTGCTTTTGCGTCAATATCTTTAATTCTTCCATCTTCATATCCAGATGTAAGAGCATAAATATCATGACAATTCTCAGAACAGAATGTAAAATACCAAGTTGGTTTTTTTGCATCATCTGGAGAACATTGAGGACAGAATTGATATTGACTTTTACATAAAGCACAAATTCTTGTTTTTCTGTCAGACATTTAATTTCACTCCTTTAGTAAATATAAAGAGGTAGGAGAGTACCTACCTCTAAGAATCTAAAATTAGATGTCTTCCTCTTCCTCATCAATATAGTAGATAGAGAAGAGTTCCTGATCTGGAGAACAAGCGTTAAGCATCATAGCTCCCTTGTAATCCATCGTCTGAGAGTCACCACCCTGAAGAGCAAGAGTAAATTCTGGAGATGGCATAAATGATGGAATATGAATAATAACACCCTTTAATGTCTCAGTATCACACTTGTCAACAACAAGTGCCTTGAAGAATAGTTCATGAGCCTTCGGGAATTTCTTGCCAGTATTGGTAATCTTTGCACCATTATGGATTGTTTTCTTGTATTTAACAATATACTGAGTTTCCCCTTCTGCTGTTGGTGGTGTCAGAATGTCACTAGCTGGTGTAGTTACATGCTGATCTCCCTGATCTTTTACTTCATCTGTATGTTTAATGTAAAACTCTGTTGCAGATTCCTTACCAGAACCAAGAGTATAAGTTTCCTTACCCATAGAACCCTTTGGAGATAGAGAACTTACAACTACAGAACCTTCAACATAATCAGTAATGTCAAGAGTTTCACCAGCCTTAACAATCTGAATCATTGGCATTACAACGCCATGATCATCAGTTGCAATCTCAGCGTCATTTGCTGCTAGAGTCTCAGCAACAGCGAGGTTAATAAACGCATTAGTAGTCGTTACCTCACCCTTCTTACCTGTATACTTACGATAAATCAGGTTGCCATCCTTATCATTAATATCAGTAGAATCTGCTGTAATTTCAATAGAAGCTTCTGTTAGCTGAGTAAGAGCATACAGTGGTGTACCATTAGATTTTGCGCCATAACCAAACTGTAGTCTGTCTACGATTACGTCACCTAGCTTAAAAGCCATATGTATTTCCTCCTTATAAAATAAAAATTTTCAATAAAAAATGAGTAAGCATTAAAGCTCACTCATATAATTGATTAGGTCTTGTGGAAGATCCTTCATAGATATCATTCCACCAAACGCGCCATGTAGCGCAGCGTTACTTTGTTCATATTTTTGAATACGTGCAACTGCGTCCATAAAAAAGTAAAAATTTATATTTTCTATTTCTTCCAATTTATATTTAAAGCCGGGATGATTTACACAAGAAGATACTAATGATAGAAGAGTAGAAGAATTCTCTTTCTTCTTATTTATCTCTTCCACAGCTTTCATCCTGTCTTCTTGTAGCATCCATAACTTAGTTGTCTTTCCTTTGCCCTTTTCTGTTTTAGGATGGACATGAAACATTTCTCTGATGTATTCAGCAATCTCAGCATAATCATCTTCGTAAATTGTCAATTTTTGTTTTGGATCAACTAGAACAAAACAATTTGTATCTTGTCCATCTATATTTTTTGTACCATGTACAAGTTTTAAATTATCAAAATCTAAATCTTTGAATAATAATTTTAGAGGTGCTTTATTTTTTACCGTTTGAAGTAAAATATAAAACACCTCTATATCCTTCGTCTTGGTCCAATCTTTATGGAAAGCATCATAAAGAAGAACACGAATTGACGTAGGATTATTAAGAAAAGGAGAGGCGCAGGAATAGAATTCAGATTCCCCAATATCAATAATATCTTTCATATTAGGGATGGAAATTTTTACATTATGAAGCGTAATGTCTCGACCAAAATACATTTTTAGTTTATCAAAATGATATTTTGGTTTTTTACTTTTTTCTGCCTTTTTAACCTCGTCAGCAACTACCGCCGCTTGGAGACTATCAAGGCTTTCTAAAACATCCAAACAATCACCGCCTTACTTGGTAATTATTGATTGATGTTTTACCTTTTGTAGTTTTATAAATTCCATTAGTCTCAACAACTTGGAATATAATTGTTCTGACTACATAATGGTTGTCCGTTACAGATTCTTTTGATGAAATTAATTTAGCTTGTGCGCCAAATAAATTTGACCAGTTAATTCGTTCTCTAATAATAGAGGCAATTAAGTCATGTCGTGGAATACCTGTGAGTTCATCTAGGATATCCCCTTCCTTACAAAAAATATTAAATTTAATCTCCATATATTTTTGTGTAGAATTATATTTTGGCATATCATCAAAACTGACCTGATAGCAAATAAAATGTTTAATATTTGTTTGTGTTTCGGGAATAAATAATTCTGGACGAATATTAGAATTTTCCCCAAAATAAGCACTCCATTCACCATATGGTTCATGTGTTTCTGGATTCCAGTTAATGTTTCCATCATCGTCAAACAACTCGTCTTCATATTTTTCTTCATGAAGAGCATAGAGTAGTTCAGGACAGGTAAGCAGAGCATTTTTGATTTTCTGCTTATAATAAATATTTTCATCATCAGGAGATGTTCTATATTCTCTGAGCTTTTCGAGAAGATCATCTTTTTTAACAAGCCGTTCCATAAAACATCACCTCTTATTCAATTAATTGTAATTCTAAAATCTTTGCTTTAATAACTTTATCATCTTTTTCGACAGCACATTCTACTTGAATTTTTTTACCCAACATTGAAGAATCTGGAGGTAACTTTAATTTTATTTGATTAAATTTTGTCGCTTCTCTCCATATAACTTTATCTGTATAGTCTTCATCATCTATTTTACAAGACCATGTGAAAGTAGCGTCAGAATATTGAGATGTAATTACAGATGACTCTTTTGTAATCTCTGTTGTGAGTGTTTTATAACTTCCGCCAACTTTAAGAGAATAACTAGAAGCTGAGATTTCAGCGATAGGAGCGGATAACTCATGTCTTATATCTACATCTGGGACTGGTTCAATTTTACTATCGTAATAATCAGCCCACATTCCGATAATATTACCATCAGAATCCTTTTCAATATAATCAGTGAATTGATTATAAAATGTTTGATAAAGCGTAAGTTTTTGGATGCCTAATGGTTGAGAATTTTCACATTTACTAATTTTCCATGCAATAGGATGATCTGTTGGAGCAGAAACTAAAAGCCTCATATTTTTATCTTGATCATCTGTATACCAAAATTTGTCAGTGATTGAATTTAATGGCATCCAAACTTTATCTTGGTTCTCTTGTGAAGTAAATCTAAGATCGGTCCAAAGTCCACTGTTGTAAGAATTTTGACTTCTCAAGCAACACCACATTTTTCGTTTAATACGTCTTGAACTATCTCTTTCAATCCATGATAATTCATAATTAGCTGGCAAAATAAGATATTTAGGAAATTGATTAGCTATCTCTTTTTCAATAATTATCCATTTATGATAAACTCCTGCATCATCAGGAATATCTATGAAGCAACCAATGAATATATCTGAACCATATTTTTGTTTGTAATTTTTCTCAAGATAATATAATTCATCGTCTTGTGAAAATTTTGTTTTCTGCGATGGTTTAAATTGAAGATAATAATCTATACGATCTTTATCAATAGATTGATATGATTTAATAATAAATTTTGCATCAATTGGGGTTTTATTTGTTTTTTCATAGGTCATATCTTCTTTGAGAATTTTACGATTACCTTTTTCATCAATTACATAATCATCATGAAAATAATCGTAAATAAAACACCTCTTGCTCTGAATGTCGTTGTCCCATGTAAGCTCCATTAATTTATCAGAATCAGCTTTTAATTGTTCTCCAAGAGTAGGATAATTCTTACCAGTAGAGTTAGTATTGATATGCATTTTACGTTGGTAAAATTCATAAACTGACACTAAGCATCACCAACTTTCAAACGCTTTAATCCCGCTCCAGCATCAAACACAAGTTTCTTATATCGTCTGAAATTAAAATGATTTGATTTTAGAATCTCCAGAGCAGATTTTAAAGAGTTAATAATTTCAGCAAAATTGTCTGGATAAAGTAGAAGAGAATTGTAAGAGGAAATTTCAAACAAGAGTTCTTCATGATATTTTGCAACATCAACACTCTTAAAGTCTTCTTTTGTCTCTTCATCAGTATATAGGATTAACCAGAAAAGTTTCTTTCGTAGTTTTTCCTGATAGTATTCAAGTTGATTTGGAGTAAATTCTCCATATTTATGTGGAACTAAATTATCCATTGGATGTTCCACCACTCTCACTAAAATAATAACTATGACGAGTAAGTTCAAGTTCCCATTCACGTTTTAATTCAGTAAGCCTTTCCATATTTTTAGAATAATTATCTATGAGTTTCTTTTCTTCTTTTCCACCGATCATAGTAGCAAGATTCTTTGTAGTCTCAAGTTTAGATGGAAAGTAATGAATAATAATCCCTTTTGCTAAAATTGTTTTTACAAACTCTATATCATAATCATCATCTACACTATTATTAAGAGTAAATGTTAATTTCATAATAGAATCATTCAGAGAAAAACTTTCAAATTTCTTTCTGAATAGTGGAAGAGAAGCAGCAGTACGTAACCATTCTCTTAAAACATCATAAAAATCATTCTGTGTATAAGTCGCTAAGTCCAAATCATTAATCATCGTTAGCGCTCTTTTATAAATAGATTCATATTCTAGGGAGGGCATAATCTACCTCCTTTGATTAAATAAATTCCTTGATGCATGTTCCTAGCATATCATCAATAATTTTAATTTTACCAATTGACGGATAGTTCTCATTCTTAATCATAGATATTGCGGTGGATTTAATGATCTCACTTAGCCATGATGGAGCAGTTTTTAGAAGATTAATAAACTCATCATCTGGTACATCAAAAAATTCTTCTGGGTAATCAATATTTTCAAAATATTTATAAACTCCATCAAGTTCACGTTTCCACTGTTCTCTAAGATTTTCATCCATAATTAAAAATTTAGGCTTAGTAACATATTCGGTTTTTCTAAGAGCCTGTAAGTCACGAAACTTTAAATACTCAATATCACCAAAATTATTCCAAGAATAAATTGTATTTTTATCAACGCCCGGAGCAATTAATTTCCACGGCGTTACACTTTTACATGGAATTTCTTCATCTGGAGCAAATGCTTTATGTAAGATGGTTTTTTCTACAGCCTTCTTTACATCTACAGTTTCTTCCGTCTTATCTTCTTCTTTTACCTGATTAGATGGTTCAAAATTCTTTTTTGCAAAAGCATACATCTCATCAGTTACTTTCTGCATATGGCTAGATACTTTAAAACCATTTTCCTTGAAGAAAGTAATTAATTCTTTGGTTGTTACATCAAATTCTTTTGCTAAATCTAATACCTTCATTTATCCATTTATCTCCTTAAAAATAGAAGAGTAGTACAAACTACTCTTCTAAATATTTACATTAGTTAGGCAGTAATTTTAATTTCACCAAACAGTTCATCGATTACAACACCAATACCCTCTTTGTAAACGATTTCTGCATCAATGGTCATATCTTTCTTTAGACCATCCATGCCAGTCTCGTAGTAAGCTACATCACCTTCGTTTACTCTCTTAATTGGTTTGAACTCTGGGTCAATTGGAAGAATATAAATCTTCTTTAAATCTTCTGCTGTGAATACACTGTCTCTAGTACCCGGAATATTTACGCGGTTAAGAGCAAGACACTCATAACCTTCCCAAGAACCAAGAATACCATTCTGGAATCTTTCATTCTTCATATCATCAGAGAACAGGTTATAATTAATTGTGCTCTGAAGTTTCTGAATGGCGGATCTAGCACCAACTAGCATTACATTCTTACCAGTTGCAGCTACTACCTTTTCAATATGATCAATAATTGCACTCTTTGTAGCCTCAGATACCGCTGTATCAAGAACCATGTCAGTTGGAAGAGAAGCATCCATAGACATAAATGCAGTATTAAGAGCAGCATATCTATACTGTTCAATAGCTGTATACATTCTTGCTACTAAATCAGCAAAATCAATTCTACCTGTCTGGAATAGAACGAAATCCGTGTATACCTTAATGGTATAGAAAGATGTATCAATAGAGAATGCCTTACCAGGCTTAACAGCTTGACGTAGCACGTTATGATGATCTCCAGAGAATTTAGATACAGTCAGTAGAGAATTGTCATTTACAAAGAATTCATTAGCATCACCATCTGCGAGGTTTACTTCCTGAACAAACTGCATAAAACGAGCATTAGACTCATTCCATCCAGATGTCATTCTATCAACAAGCACATCCTCAAACAGAGTTGCCATCTCTTTATTATGATCTCTCCAAGCCTGTCTACGCTTCATTGGAGTAGCTTCTTTAAAATTAATACCCAGAATACGATCACACTGGTTTCTAATGATTACATCCGTCTCTTCTTTAGAATACTGAGAATATACAGAATGAGCTGCATCCATCATTAGACCATTAAATTTAAGTACATTATTATAATCATTTTCAAACTGTGCTAAAAAATTAGCAGAAAAACATGTAATATCTCTCATAGTTTATTAATTCCTCCCTTCTTACGCAATCGTCTTATTCTGAAGGGACTGAATACGAACAATGTTGTAATATGTACCAACAGAAATACTATGGATTTTACCCACAAAACCATTAGTTCCCTTTAGAGTTTCAAGCTCACTAACATCATGTGCTTCCCACATACCCTTACCATCAACTACAACCAAAGCATTCTGCTTAACTTTAGATGCAGTATCGTCAGTAAATTGATAAGCCGCTACGCCAAAGATATCAGTGTGTACAGATGGCTCCTGAATCTGATATGCCTTGACAGGTTTACCTGCTGGATTGGTGTAGTTATAGCTCTGTGCCTCTTCTGTAGTAAGAGCAGTTTTTACATTAGCTGGTGCGCCAGTAACAGCGATCTTATCTTTAACACCTGCAATCTTTGCATATCTTTCCTGTAGACCATTGCCTGTATAATCACCAACTATAATTGCCACACCATTATCTACATCGATTTCCTTATCATATTCATCGCGGACTAAAGCGTCATAAAGATCTCCAACATCTGTAGCCAGAAGTAGAGAGGACTCAAAGATGCCATGAAGCTTACGCTCTTTAGCTTTTAGATTTGTATAAATCATTAAAATTTCCTCCTTATAAAAATTAAAGACCGCATTATGCGATCTCAAAATAGAATAATATTTTATTTTTTAAGTAATCCATCTAAGAAAGATGAATTTGTATCAGGTTTAGCAAAAGCTAGAAAAGATGGTCTTTTTTCTTCTTTCTGTTGAAATTTCATAGAGAATGTTTTATTTTCTTTTACTAATTTACCTAATGCTGCATCTGCTTTTTCAGAAAGCTCTTCTTTTGTGAATTTCTTTAAATTTTCTTTCTCCATTAGAGATTTAAACTCTTTTGTTTCAAGATAATTCTCATAAGCCTTATCATTAAAAACTGTCATTTTATCAGCCAGTTCTTCAGCTTCTTCATATGCGGCTAATTTCTCTGTAATTAAAGAATAATTCTTTCTCATATTATCAAGCTCATTAAGCTCTTCTTCGGTTAAGAACTCACTAAATACTTCCAAACGTTCTCCGTCAAGAGCGACTACATCACCTGTCTTTGTATATTTTTGTTTATAGAACTTACATCCATAACCACTGTAAATAAAATAATCATCATATACATTTACAATCCAATACCATTCATTTAAAGTATCTTCTAAAGGTTTTAGAAGCTCATATAAAGCACATTGAATATCTTCATGGGAGAGTTCAAACTGTTTCGTATATTTTTTTGGCTCATCATCTGGGTTCTTTTCAGGCTCATCTGGTTCGCCTTTATCATCTGGATTAGATTTTGGTTCAGGATCTTGGTCTGGATCATCAGGTTCTTTTTCAAATTTCTCAGAAAACATTTTTTCTAACTCTTCATCAGACATATTTTCATATTCGAAATCTACATCTTCGACAGTTTTATTATATTTTTTAAGTAACTCTTCAAATTTTGTCATGTCAGTTTTTGGTTGTCCTCCTTTCTCTGGTTCTCTGCTAAAATTAGATAAGGTATCATTTAATTTATTTAACATTTCTAATAATTTGGATTCTTCTATATCTGACAGATCATTTAAAACAGAATTTTTTGCCTGTGAAAAATCTTTTAATTTAATGTTAGAACCTGCCATACCAGGTTTTACCTTTTTTCCATTTTCGTCATATCCAAGAATCGTTACACCAGAGAAATATCCATCTTCAATATGCAATGTTTTATCCTTGGCATTCCATGTCATTGATAAAATAGAAATCTCTACAGAGCAAGGACATTCACCTTCTCTATTTACAATCTCTGCGGCTTTTGTATATTCATCATATAAATATCCATCGATCATCACATTGTAACGTTCATTTTCCTCATCATATTCAAGAGTAGCATTATTCGTCTCTGGAATGTTCCCAACGGCAATTTCATCATAAACAATGTCGCCATTTTCTTCATGAGCATTATGACCATAAAAACATGGTTCACCGTTTACTGTATGAATAAAACCTAAAATTGGACGATTCTTAAATGACGGAAGTAATTTTTGTTCCATTACTTCGTAACTGATAGTAGATTTATTAAGATTTGTTTCTGTATGACAAGCTTGTAAACGACACCGCGTAAGTCCTGCAATATATGATTCTTTTTCTTCTTCAAATTTTAAAGAACCACCAATTTGAACTACAACAGGTTCATCATTTTTATAAGCATTAAATTTCACAGACTTTTTATATTTGCTATAAAAGTTATATAAATCATCTAAAGTTAAAAGTCTATTGTTCAAGTTTGATTACATCCTCCTTTCTAAAAATAATAAAGCACTCAGAATAGGAGAGTGCTAAAGCATCAACTTATTAGTAAATCCTATTTTTGTCATATCAATAGAATTATCAAATTTTAAAGTTGAATCATTAATGAATATAAAAAAAGAATCCCCAGATGGAATTTCTGAGAATCCTAATTTTGTTAGATTATTTTTTGTTGCCTCATCTGAGGTATATATAAATTGTGATTTTTTGTTCATATAAAATACCTCGAATTAACTATTAGTATATTTCCATATATATCCTTTTGCTGTCTTCCCGTGTCCTTTACATACAGACGTAATTTGACTACCTTTTTTTTAAACCAACTGCAAGTGCTGCATTTTTTGCTGATGGATAAGATTTAATAAAATTTCCATCTAAAGAATATTGAGATACTGGTTTACTTGATCCACCTTTATTAATATAAAATAGTGGTAGTGGTTTGACCTATATAACACTTTCCATTTATTAAATTTTCTATTTTGTATATGTACCCAGTATAAGTACCATCTTTATTTAATGACATGTGAATACCTCCATACTAATATTCTCCAAAATAAAAGAGCAAAGATTAATGTTTTCTTAATCTCCACTCTTTAAGTAAATTATCTATTTTTTCACAGCTTTCAAAAACCCAATATTGCTTATAAGTTTTATTATGTGTTGCCTTTAATATGTATCCCAAACCATTTTTTAAAAAATAATCTTTTAATGGCTTAGAGTAACAATAAAAATATTTACCTTCCAAAATAAAAACTCCTCTATTTATTTCCTTTATCTTCATTTTTCCCAGAATTCCTTGTGGCTTGTCCCTCTGAACTCAAATCCTCTTCAGGAATAGTTGGTCTACCATTTATATCACCAGATGATTGTGTATATGAAGAATTAAAAGGAATAGCATATTGATTTATATTTAGTGCTAAAGCTTCAAAACGAAGTTTGTTATATGCAATATAAGGCGTATTGCCTAATGCGCACATATAATCCATTTTCCCAATACCGAATGAACTAGCATCTTTCATTCGGCTAATATATTCTTCTCGGTTATATTGAGTTTGATCAAAAATCTCCAAATGTATTCCATCGGTAATATGGTTTTTAATCCAATAATTTAGCCATGATTCAATGCGTCTTAGATAAACTGACATTTTACCTAAATCATTAGCGTTAGAATATTTAATACCATTCGCATTACTTGAATCACCAGAACTTATGATTAATCTGTTAATCCCCGCATTTGCGAATAAGTTATTCATTGCTTTATTTAGATTATCCGTATCAGTAGAAGATGTTGATTTTTCAAAATCTATAACTTGTGAGTCATCCTGATATGGTACAGTTCCATAACCAACTAAATCAGGAAGAATTTCTTTAATAAGTGCATCAAAATAATTTGCCAATTCCAGACTTATTGCAAAATCATCTACATTTTCAGAATTCAACAAAGGAATTTTATTTAAAATCAATTTATAATTCTGTAGTTTTTCTTTCGCAACAACAAGGCTTTCTGTATCAAGGAGATTTAATAAAGATTTGAATAATGGCAGGAAATAAGGTAATGGTACATAAAACTCATCATCTGTACTCGCAATGAGTGTTAATGTATTTTCTGGCGGAAGTCGAAAGAATTGATAATCTCTACCACCAGATTTATATTGATTATAGCCATCAATAAACACTTGATCCCAAACTCCTGTAGCATCATTATTGATACCCTCAATAAAGTCTTTATTATTAGATTTATCAAAAAACGAAGCATCAAAATAGGTTATCCATTCTCCTTCTTGTGTTTTACCATATATACGACAATATTGTACATCTAATGGCATCAAAAACATTCCATTTTCATCATCACCATTCATCCATCCAACATATAAACCATCGCGAATGGTGTTTGAAACTACATTCTGTAATTCTTTTGCCATATTAAAATGATGAAATATTTTTAAAACTTTTTCATAGTTTTTAAGTTGTTTATCTACATTAAAGTCTTTTGTGTAATCTGCAAGAGGTGTAATATTATATGTATATAGTGGCATAGTAGAAAAGTAAGATATCATCTGCTTATATAACATTGAAACTCTGGTTAAAAAACGAGATACTTCACGGATGTTATCGATATTATTAAGAGGTGATTGTGTATACTGATCTAATAAATCTCTAGTATATTGTGTATAACTCTTAGATATTGTTTTATTAACATTTCTTTGAAGTAATTCTTGAAATTTAGCGAAACTTATTTTTTGCGCTCTGTTACGAAGCAGAGAAAAATCTTGTTCTTCGGTTTTTGTAATTACTTCTGATTTATTTCTTTTGTTGTTTTCCTTATTCAAATTTTCTATATACCTCCTTTCTTATGAATTTTATATATTTATGTTTTGAATTTTTAAATTCTAATATTAGATTAAGATAGTTAAGATTATTATGAAAATAGAGTTGTTTTCTTTGGTGCGCGTACTGAGAAATATTTCATGATGTCTGTTGTGGCTGGACGTTTTCTCTGAGTAATAGTTTTTCTACGTTCATTCATTAAAGCATAACAGCATAAACAAGCTGTATAAGCTCTATCATCGTGGAGCTTATTAGCTTTCTCCGCTGTAAGTTCAAACGAGTCTTTACCAGAATCACGTTTTTTTCTTACCATGTTTACTAATTCTTCTTTTAATGCATCTATATTAGCCAAAGCCAATTTATCCATCCACTCAAGTTTAATTGATTTTGTATTTACAGACTGGATGTTATTCAACTCTTCGTTAAGCTTTTCTTCAAATTCGCGTTCGCTCAATTTCTCTTTTTTCAATTTTAAAGTTATTTCTTCCTTTGCTTTATTTAACTTTTCTTGATCAATATCAAACACTGTTAAATAATCCTTATTATCATATGGAGCTGTAAAGCTAACCTTATCCTGATTTATTAGTTCAATCATGGCTTCATACATCTCAGATTTATAAGCAGTAGGAGACATGAGATGAATTTTATCAACTGCATTCGGAAATTTTTTTACATATTCAGAAGAGTATTCTCTATCAATTAATCCTCGATGAGTAATACCAGCTTCATCTGTCCAGTCTGGCATTAGGTAGTCAGCAATATTTACACCACCACCACCTGAACCAGCATCTATGTATATACCAAGAATATTTTCATATCCATCAGCACCACCGTTATAATCTAAAATTACCTGTTTTAGATATTTTACTTGATCTGGAGTTTGCATAGGAGATTTAATTTTTTTTCCAACATCAATAAGATTAATACAATTAACCAATCGCATTCTTTTATCAATTGTACCATCTACCTGCTCAAAGTCATAAACCTCTCCAACTAAAATAACTGAGTTGTCTCGACTTCTAGCTGGATCATAGCCAATAACAAATTTTTTATTACCAGTGTCATTAAAAAGTAAAGGCTTACGAACTTCTTCATTTCTGGTAATAACACCTCTACGAATGATTGCATCTGTTCCAGCATCAGTAGTAAATTGACAATAATATTCTCTACGTGCTTTTTCTGGATTTGTTCTCATTTCTGTTTCAACCGTAGTACGAGATAGAAGCGGAGTAACCAACTCCCCTTTTAATGTTGGTTTAAAAGCCTGCTCACAATCAATATGTAAAACGCAATAATCAGGATTTCCCATAATTTGCTGTTTTGCAAAATCTCTATATAATCTCCAAAATTGTGTATCTCTTGAAGAAGCAGAACTAATGTAAAATTTCTGATATGGTAAATCTCTAGGAATACATCTTTGCCGAATTGGATCTATAGAATTTCCATCAGCGTCTTTACCAGTTTTTAAGCTTCTGTTTACTGCTGCAAAAGCTCCATAAACGTTCATCATTTCATCTGAAAGGAAACCACTTTCATCAAAAATTACTGATCCGCGACTTCCTCTTTTGGCGTCCACATTTGAGTTCAATGTCTTAGTCATGGAATTGTTATAACATGTATAAGAAAACCCATTACTAGAATGGCTGAATCCGTCCCCAATTACATTTTTTACTTCAACTTCATTTTTAAAAACTGAACCTGTCGAACCATAAAATGTATCAATATTATCATTTGCAAGTCTTTCTAGTGTAGTAAAAGTTTGTTCTGCCTGTCCTCCAGTACCGCTTGCAATATAAGTCCAAACATTACAGAAGCACATATCTTTAGCCATTATCTCTAAATCAATTACTGTACTTTTACCATAACCACGCGTACAAACAGCAAGTACATTTGGACAGATCCAACTTCTCTGTACAAGTAAAGATTGTCCGTCTAATAATTCAATATTAAAGAAAAGATCTATTGCACGAATGGGGTTACATTGTAGATATTTTTGAATATTTGCAATTTGAATATAAGATTCGATTTTTCTGGAAGAGACTGTATATCCATGTGGTTTAATATATATACCATATTGGTCATAAAAATCTTTATCATAATTCATTAACTCAGAATTATAATAATCCATCACATAAGTTTTATTTAGATTCATCTGTATTCTCCTTTTCTTTGACATTCTCTTCTCCGAATACAGAATATAAATCTCTTAAATCTTTTACATTATTTTCATCTAAAAGATTGTTCTCTTTCAATGTATCTCTTAAATCCAAATTTTCTCTAAGCAGGATGCGATTAATTTCTTTATATGCTTCTTTTTCTTTTCGTAAATCTTTATTAGTAACTCTCATTTCTGCAACCATATCAGACCATTCAGATTCATCCAATTCCAGTTGCTTCATTATAGACGCATCACTTATTTCTTGAACTTGTTGCATACCTCTACATGTATCAATATCAAATCCATTTACTTCAGCGTCTCTTAAATTTAGAGACTTAATCTTTTTAATCTTACCAGTCCAAGTATTTTCGCCCTTTTTAGCATTTTTATTATATCTTAATGAAATGCAATTATCTTGAGCTAAACTCGTAATTACAGAATTAATTTTATTTTTACTATCTTGCAAAGATTTTATAGTGGCAGAATTCTTTTCAATATTAGATATATCACACATTAATTTTGCTATAGTGTCATCTATTTTAGATTGCTGTAGAAAACCACGGACAATTGTAATAGCAGAAGATGTACGCATCATATCCTCATTGGCATCTTCACTAGAATCAAGAAGTCCTAATAGTTGAGAGTATAAAAATGGCTGATCATTTATATCCTCTTTTTCAAAAGGATCGTAACTTAATAATCGAATAACATCATTCTTATTTTTAATAAAATTATCATATGTATCTAATCCAGCATGGTTATCTATAGTTTTCTCAGTAGTAGAATCCTTATTATTCTCACTTAATGCTTTATTTACAAAATGATCGGAATCGGCATAAGTCATGCCAATATAATTTGGCATAGCAATTTGTCGAGAATATGCAGCCCATACATTTGATTTGACTTTACCAGAAGCAAGATTCTCAACTTCTTGAATACTTGAATCCCATACTTTCTCAAGGAACGGTTTATTCAGATATCTAAGTGCTAATTGAACAGAAGATTTATCTGGCTCCTGTTCTTCACCGTTTGTAACCTTTAATGCAATCTTTTTAGCACAATCTTTACAAATTGGTGCTAAACCACTTTTACTCATAGGGTCTGTATTTACATAAAATTTATCCTTAGATTTATGAACATCACATAAATAACACCATGCACCATCTTTTAATGTTTTTACTTTATTTTCTAGTGTTTCAATTTTCTTTTTAGCTTGAGCAACTGTTATTTTAGTTGCTGGTTCTTTGGCTACTGTCAATAACAGTCACTTCCTTCCTTTTATTCCAATAAAATAAACCTCTAAACTTAACTTATTATTTTGTGTAGAGTAACTACACTTCAGTAGTCACTCCAAAATTGAGAAAAATAATCATGAAAAAGTCAAAATTTTGAAAGGATAAAATATTATGAAAACAATATTTAATGAATTAGGGTAATTGCCCTACACAAAATAACGAGTTTATAGAAATAGGAGAGCAGCACTAGCCACTCTCCATTGTAAACAATTACTATTTGCGTTTAGCAACCAGCTCTGGATCTGTAGCTGGACCCATGCCCTCGCCACGGTCAGAACCATTAGCACCTTCGCAGGTACAGCTTGTATCCGGCTTCAGATGCTTGTAATCGTTTACGTCTTTAATTTTATGTTTCTTGCAGTCACTCATAACAAGTTCCTCCTTTAAGAAAATATATTTCAAAAGCTATTTCTAGCTTTATGAACAAAAATAATTCTTTGCCTTATACGGAGTAACTATGATAACAGTTACTCCTAGAAAGAAAAATATGATTAAAAAATAACAAGAGTACAGGAATAATCGCCCTATATAAGACAATGAACAGAAGCCGCCTATAGGACTCGAACCGATAACCTGCTGATTACAAATCAGATGCTCTACCAATTGAGCTAAGACGGCATAACAGAAGAGGTGCGACCTCTTCATTATTATGTAGATTGATGAGATTTACTGTCAATCAGTTATCGACTGACCGACAAAAAGAATATTGAAAATTCTCTGATATATAAAATCAGCATAAAGCATTAACTAGCTGATATTGGACTGTACACATCCAGTTATTTAGAATATGGTCGCTTGTCCGCAACCTAATTCATGCTTACCTATACACCTGTATTTTCTCGCTAACCAACGCACGAGAAGAGCAAGATGATAACTCGCACCAACCAAACTACATTGCGCTTATGTATTGATGCTCCATTAATTTATCCAGTTGCAACGCCATATCGGACTCGAACCGAAATCTTCTCTGATATGAGACGCATGTTCCAATTATGCTGATGACCTGGATAATATATTATTCTCCGCATATTTTCAGTCTTCGGAGCAAAGACCACTTGATAAGGTTTAATGACTCTTATCCGCCAATTAAGGTTCTTATTAACGCAGAGAAGCACGAACATCTTCTATGGTTGATAGTGAAAAATGATATTAGACGAAAGCTTCATTAGCATCCTCAGTATCTTCACGAATTACATATATCTGAGTGGTTTCGGAAGGATTATGTAAAAGCCTCGTCAGATTCGTCATTTTCATCAGATTTTATAATATAATGATTCTTTGTTGTAGATACATCATTATGTCCTAATAGTTTCTGTGCAACTTCTGCTGATTTATGTTCATATACAACAAGATTTGTTGCTCGTGATTCACGCATTAAATGTGGGTGAACTCTACGCCCAACAATTTGTGTGAATAATCCACTACACCAATCATTAAATATTCCTTCTCCAACTTGTCTTGTTTCAGAACCATCTTTATTTTTAACAACAAACATATAAGGACAGTCATCGTCTCCACGTACTTCAATCCATTTTTTTAGCCAATGCATTGCATCTTCCCCAAACTTGAGTTTTCTTTGTTTTCCTTGAATCGAAGCACCCTTACATCTTATGGTATGTGTTTGATATTGTCTTGAAATAGCTTCTACCTCTTTGCCATCTTCATCGAGAATTTTAATTTTCTTTTCTTTGGCAGGATAATCAACAACTTCTTTAAGAAGCTGTCTAGCTTCAGCTCTTCGACATCCTGTACTATAAGAAAATACAACGTATGCAAGTTTTTGCCATTCTTCACGTCTTTCTAATTCTTCGCATAATGCAACATATTCATCTGGCGTAAGAGGTACTTTTTCATGTACATATCCAGTTTTTACTACTTTTAACCCAATGGTGAAATTCCTGAAGGTCGGCATCTCATCCTCATACATCATCATTACATAATTACAAAATGCACTTACACATGATTTTTTAAATTTAATAGCAGAATCTGACAAGCCACGATTCGTTAGCCAATTCAGGTATTTCTGAAATTCTTTCTTTTTAATCTGTGTAAAATCCTTGTCCCCAAGATAATCATGCACATATTTGAAAAATATTCTCAAACCTGAACGATACGCTGGTCGAGTTTTTACAGAAAGATCGGATTGGTTGTCGAGATAGTCTTGAACCATATCTCTATTAGTTTTATTTATTTCCAACCATTCCTCTTCCGTAATCTCATCAGTTCTATTTGCTATCTTTCCATCCAATATAATCACTTCCTTTCAAACAAAAAGAAGTAGGATGGTGGTAAACTAAGCTACTTCTTGTAAAATCTCATTTATTTTGCAATATTTCTTTATAACTTCCATTTTTTATTTAAAAATAAGTGATTGTGGAATTACACCACAACCACTCAAATATTAATCAAATAAATTCTTCCAAACTTTACTATCTTCAATGAAGCCATTATACTCATCTAGTACAGCCTGAATATGCTTCTGAAACTTCTTATCCATCTCATTGAGCTTTTTGCGATAGTCCTCCTCAGAAACTTTCTTACCATTTACAGTGTAAGTAGCAGTAGTAGATTCCTTCCCAACTGATTTCTTATCTTCGATGCCATATTCACAGTTCTCACAATCACCATCACAGTCATCATCTGTAACGAATACTGTTACGTGTAAACCTTCATCAAGACAAAAATCAATAATCAAATCACTTATTCCTGTATCAAGATCAATATAAATCTTATCAGACTTTTCAATATCAAAATAATCTACAAGTGGACCAGCACAGAGCCAACCGTTCTTATCAATAGTTAGAAAATATTCTTCTTCATCAATTTCAGCAGTGAAATCAATATACTCAGCAGTGATATCCTCTACATCCTTCAAAAGAGTAGTAGCAACATACTCAACCAGTTCCATGTCAGAAACTAGAGAAATTTTCTTTCCATCTTGCCAACTATCTAAAATTTCAAAAAGAATATCATCTGATTCTCTTAGAGTAAGTCTACTAATTTCTACATTATCTGTTTTCTTTTTCTGATTCAATTTTCCTTTCCTCCGTAAATCTCCAAATAAAAAGAGAGGTTATCCAAACCTCTCCTCATCTTGTCAATATTCTGCTAAATTAAGCGTTCTTAACAGCTTCCTTGAGTCCTGTAAGAGCAGTAAACTTTGGTGCTCTTGTCTCTTTAATCATAATGGTTTCTCCAGTCTTAGGATTTCTACCATCATGAGCAGCACGTACAACTGTCTCAAATTTACCGAAGCCAGAGATGGAAACTACCTCACCAGCTACCATAGCTTTCTTCAGTTCCTCAATTACACCATCTACAAAAACAGTAGTATCCTTAATAGTAACACCCTCAAGTGTACCTGCTACGTTCTCTTTTACTTTTCTAATAAAATCCTGTCTATTCATTTTTAATTCCTCTTTCTTTCCTTAAATTTTTTATTATTTTGTATTTAGGGATGCTCTGCATTCCCTTACTATGATGAATTTAATCATCTCAGTGTTGGTTTGTTGCTATTTTAGTTTTAGTCTATGGTCACAAACCAGACCTCTTCCTTCCTCAAATTCAAATAAGGAAGCACCTGCATTGGCAGTAGTTAATAATGTCATAGCATATGGATTTACACCCATTATTGACCTTATAGAAAGTGCCTCTTGGTCGATTGCTGTCTCTTTCTGGGCTAAATGGTGGATATGCGCTCCAACCACATAACTAATATTAGTTTTATAAACTCTGGAGTAATCATCGATCGCTTTTCCTAAATCTTTCACTTCACCATGAATACCCAAAACTTTATATGAAGATAATTCTCCATAATTAAGACCAGTTGGATTTTTAATAATGGTAATATTAGGATTATGTAGAAGCTCTTTTTCGATAGCAAGCATAATAATTTTGCTTAAATTTTCTTCTGGAAAAGCATTCTTTGGCGCATTTAATAATCTTAACTGATTATGATTACTGTCCATTACCATCTGAAAATTAATATCAACATATTTACTTAATTCATTTAACCAATGTGCTAAAAAATCGCCGTAATGGATAGCAGAATCGATTGCACCATATCTTAATTTCATAAGCTGAGAATTCAATCTTAGCAATCCCTCACAGCTATCACCAAGTTCCCAGATATTAAGTTCAGTAATTCCCTGTTCTTTAACAATTTCTATGACTTGCGCTGCTAAATCCCACATGCGTTTTTCAAAAATCATTGGACTATATTCATTAATTGTATTTCCAAATAAATCTTTAATCTCAAACTCAATAGAATAATGAGCATCAGCTATACATAATAAATGTGACTTTTTAGAATGTTGTGGTGCAATATATTTTGGAATTTCTAGCGATGGAAGAGAAGCGACTGCATCAGAAATCTTTTCAATAATCAGTTCATCTCTGGCATTTTCTCTTAGCCATTTAGAATATTCCAACTTTTCAGTTTGAAGTTTAATTTTAGCCTTTTGAAGCTCTCTGATTTTTTCATCAATATCATTCGACGTTTCTGATCCTAATTTTTCGAAAACATTTGTCTTAAATTTTTTAGCATCAGCGTATCGTTTCCTATAAGATGATTCTTTTCTATATAGAGTCTCATCTTCACGAAACTCTTTATTAATAATATTTGTTAATTCCTCCCAAGTCATATCAAGAAGCCCGGAGTCTTTTGCCTCACCAAGTCTCCAAAGATATTCCTCTTCAGATTCATTTTGTTGTCGTTCTACATCGTACAAATAAGTACCAACTTCCTACACTTACTCATCATCAGATTCTTCATCATCAGATGCAGCCAGCTCTAAATCTTCATCAGTCTTTAATTGTACAGAGAATTTAATATGCTGATCTTCAAATGCTGTTAGCAGATCTGCAACTGCAACATCCTGTTCAAAACCATTCTCATCTTCATATGTGATATGAATTCCATCATTGGACAGAACGCCCTCAATATTTAATTTATCTGTGATACTTCTTTTAAAACTTAATTTACTTTTTCCCATGTTGGTTTTCTCCTTTTATCCATTTAATCCTTATATTTATCACTTAACATATGAGTTCTCGACATACCGTTTACCATTTCTGGTACGATAATAACCGATAGTCTCACCTGTTTTATTTACATATCCATATCTTGTGTTTCTGATTACACCAGACTCGATTAGAGCATCAAGCTCTTTTTTAGAAATTTCCTTCATATTTAATCCCTTATATCCTAATATATTTTATTTCTCCAATACTCTCAAAGAGAACGTTATATGCCACACTACAGAATATAATGCAGCATATAACAGGAGATGTGAAAATTAACAAATCTATAAATAAGAAAATTGAAAATCTCTCTTAACCTCAACTAATTTCCATTCATAATAAATGCAAATCAAAATTTACATTATGTAGAAAACGAATTTTCTACCCATCAAATTAATTGTTGTTCATCTATATATTTTCTGTTTGCGAAACGTAAGTATGAAAGTATGAGATTATGAAAGAACAAATTGTTGAAATGATGTGATAACGAAAGAGAGAATTTCTTGAAACGAATCATCATCCATTTGTAATATAGCTTAATCAGAGCTATCGTTGTAGTATTTGATTTTAAGTCAAAACCATACACTTGCTTTTATGTATTTACTTACAGTAAAATATTTGATATTTCAGCATATCTGCTATGCAGCATCACACTTTATCTGCACCTAAAGCAATTGACCATTAATCAATCATTCCAATTTTCCTATATACAAAATTATAGTAGAAGAGTAATGCTTATACCAGCACTACATCCTCTAATGTATCAGTAATATCCCACTTTGGTTCAAAATTAACCTCAGTAGTAGATTGAATAACATCTACCTTTAGAGATGTCTCTTCTGTTTCTCTTGATAGTTTCTTAATGATATTTCGAACATCATTACGATCATAATTAATCGTTGTGACACTCGTAACATCATAATAATACTGACTCTGAACTCCATCATTGTTAAATTTGTATCCAGTACCTCTGGTTACGTTTTCAGATGATTTAACTTTTGACATATTAGTTAAAACGCTAATATAAGCCTGTTTCATCTTATTTGTAGCGATGGCAGTATCAACATCAATTTCAGTAGTCATTTTGGCTTTAATAATGGCATTGGATAGCTTCTGTTTTTCATTAAGAGCTTTGTTGATAAAGTTTACAATATCCATTGGTTCAAAATCTACATTTAATGAAGATTTCTTTTCAATAATTTCATTTTCTGCATCTGGATTAGCTTTCTTACGATTGTGTGTTTCTACAGTCTTCGTAATAAAATCATCTCTAACCAGATATGTCTCAGCAGTAGAAATTAACTCATTCAAATGATTCTGATAACGGTAAGCTTCTTTTAATACCATATCGTTTTACTCCTTTTCTTCCTGAAAATATATCATCAGATATATTATAATTTTTAATTCGGGGTAGATAATAATACGTCTACCCCTAGTATACTTTTTAATTTGCAAATCCTTATTTGTTACACCCATTTGGAAATAGGGTGAGAGGTTACTAACAATAATAAAAATTGCTTTCTCCCTCCATATAGTACCTTTTCTTCACCTTTAAAAAACCCAATAAAATCAATGATTTTTAGGTGATAAAATTAATTAATCGTGCATTTTTTCATTATTCAACAACGAAATTTGATAAGAATTTATCTTTATTAACCCTGTATAAAAGATTTAAAATTTTCCTAGTGTATTTTTCTGGATTGTATAATCTTGATTTAGAAATACCAGTTTCTTTACTAATACCTAACGCAACTTCAATTAGTCTATTAATTGTGACTATATTTTTAACCTTAATCTTAGATAACTCTTCGACTATTTCTGAATGTTTTTCGTATAAAAATTTTAAATACTCCTCCGAATCATTCATATTAATCTTAGCAGCTTTAACAGATTTATCATAGTTCTCAATAATCTTCACCATTTTAGATATTTGTCTACGATTAGCTTCTCCAGACATTTTAATAAAAAACTCGGAGGTGGGTATGGTTTTAGCAGTAGAAGCATTCTGAATTTTATTTAACCAGTGTTGAAGATAATTCATAGGACAATTAAGATTTGGATTAATTCTTTGCTTTAATTTGCTTTTGGATTTATCAATATCTTCCTGTGGTAAATCTTTTCCATTTTTAGTATATTTGATTTCTCTTGTATACTTCATAAATTCTGGAAAATCATATTTAAAACTATTTATTACCTTACCTGTTTTTGGATCTTTTGTTTCTTTTTTTAAAATCATACAGCCCATTCTACTAATTCTATCAATCTCTTTATTCCCATCAATTTCATATTCTCTCTTACATCCATCAATTATTAACTGTGCTACTACAGACAAAATAACAAAATTATCATATAACTCTTTTATTATTTCTTTGTCTGGTTCATCTTTCTCTAATTCTGTCCAGTAATATGTCATTGCCAACTGAGCAAGATTACTAGAATATCCAATCCCCATCTGTGATTTGGAAAATTTATTATCCATAGCAGCATAATCTCTCTTAGTATTATTATATGTAATTCCAGACTCATTAAGTGCATTTACAATAGTAGGATAATTTTCATAACATTCTTTTGCACATCTAACCATCGTAGGCTGATTTGTGACAAGCATAAAATCCGCATTTGTTATATCCAAGGCTCTTTATCCTTGGCTTCTCCGATTTTCATCGAAGTGTCGGACTATCTCTTTGCCCTCGTTTAACGTTAGGTTTGCAGGTGATGAATCTGCTCATACATGACTATATCATGTAGCAATCGGCACTCGTGGAGAAAATTATTGTTTATACTAACTCATTTCTCTAGTCTCTAAACCTTTCCGTTACTTTTTGTACATTCACGGACTTGGTAATTGATTGGCATAGTATTAAAATTTATCAGCATGTTTTTATAATTTATAATATGAAAATTTATAATTTTGATATGGTTTATTTTGTTTAATGGAAGTAATTATTGAACATCTCACAGAAGAAACCTTACTAGAAGAATTTAATTGTTTAATAACCCATTCTGCACATTCACCAATATAATCAAACCTATTAATTAAATTACCAGATAAATCGTATACATATATTTCTCTTGCACGACCATTTTGTTCTTTTGGTCTTGAATAATATTGTATTCTAAGTTCTTGACTATCCTTTACCTTTTCATGTAATGTATTATTACCAAAATTTGGGTTATTAGATCCGTTAAACTCTCTTTTTCTAATATTCTCAAGCCACTTATTATACTTTTTAGGTGTCATCCTTTCTTTTGGAGATATACCATACATAGGATTATTTTTACCTGAATTTGCTTCACTACGATTCTTTCTAATTCGATTTTGTTCATCAATAGAGAGTTTGTGAAAAATATCAATTCCATACATAGGATTCCCACTACCAGACATTCTTTTTGAATGTGCTTCTTTCCATTCTTGGGTATGTGCTACTCCATTTGAACCTTGTCCACCAAATGTCGAATTTGTCAAATATGTATTATTACTTTCATTTCTATAACCATCTATATCAATACCGTATCCTAAATCAAAAACATAATAGCAAATTCTTTCATTTTCAATTTTTAAGGCTTCATCCTCAGAAAGATGATCTTTATATATTTTTGTTATAAAACCATATTTATTTGCAATTCTATCATGATGAGAATTGCGACTTTTTTGTTTATATCTTCGACCTTTTCCTTTCCCAACATAAAAACATGTCATATTGTCTAATCTAAATCTTTCATAAACATAATATCCTTTATCTATTTTTATCACCTCTTATTCTGAGCTGATAAATTTTAATACCTTAGCGTTCCAATTTTCACCGATTAGTTTTTGAACTACATTTCTGTAGAACCGACCCAGTATCTCAAGTCTTCATCCATCCCATTTGCCCTGTCTTGTATATCAGTGTGAATACAATTAACTGCAAGAATATTTTTACTAAATGGGAAATATTCTTTCATCTCATTGGAATATACATTATGAAGATAACATACATTATTGGGAGAATTATGAGGATTTCTGAAAGCTGCTAAATATTCATCATTTTCAAATCTGGTAGTATAGCATTGAATAGCTCCATCTTCAGGTTTTAATGTAGTGTCATTATTAAAGTCTTCACCAACAGAATAGAGTAGTAGTGCGTATGGATTACCACATACCGTAAGATTATCACCATTTACTGTGATCTTACCTTTTCTCAATCTAAATACATATTGCTTAATAATTTCTTTTTTCTCATATCTAAAAAACTTACTATTAGCAAAGTTATGATTTTGATTATATAAATCTGCAAGCATTTCATAATGATTTACTTCTGTGGCATTCTTTCTAAGAAATTTTTCGAATAAATCATTGTCTGTTTTTAACGCTTCTACATAATCAATACTTGTTTTAGCAATATCTCTTACATCATCTAACGAACATGGAAGAGTATTAATCATCTGGTAGCTTAACTGCTGTAAATCTCCAAGTTTGCTAGGATGATCTGTTTTAACTATTCCCCAGATATTACCGTCTGCCCTAATACGTTCACACCAATATTCATATGCCTCAGTCATATTATTTCCCATCAGTGAAGCAAATTTCTTCCATTTAATCGCATTATCAGTAGTAATGATTTTAATATCTTTTAAATAATGCCACTTACCAAACATATCTTGGATTTGATATGTTTCATAATCATGATCATTATCTAAACACCATTTTTTGAAAAACTTCTGTAAATAAGATTTAAACGCACAGGCTTTAAATAAATGCATTCTAAGTAATGCCATACCATTAATATATGATGGTAGTTTTAAATATTCTGAATCTGCTTCAATTAGCGCCATGCCATCCCATAATGTATTTTTAACTTCGCATTCTTCTGTGTCAACAACGCATTTTTTTAACTTTTTCTTTTTAACCTCGTCCTCATTCGAGTTATCGTTGTCATCCTTATTTTTATTATTATTTTCGTCTGGGTCATATTCTTCACATCTGACGATGTTTGCAATGGTTCTAAAAAATGAATCCTGATCTTTTAAAATTAATACATCTTCGACAGGAATATGAATCGTTCCTACGATAGTAGAAGTGGTTAATGGAGCGTATGCTGACATTTCTACAATCTTAGCATTATCCTTTTCCATTTTCTTTCCAAGACCAATCGTGAGCCAATCATAAGCCATATCATAAAGCTTTTCATTTATAAAAATAACCTGTCCGACTTTTGCTTTAGCGCTAGTTCGAAAAAGCATTTCATATCTGATAGGTTCCTTTTTTACAGTTCCATCCTTCATCTTTTTGGTGTATGTGATTGTTACACCATTTTCGTAAAAATATTCCCTAATTTCATCCTTGCTTTTTTCATCATATAATTCTCGCCTAGCATCTACTTTTTTGATAGCTTTTTCAAGTCTATCTTTTAATTCTCCATCTGCTTCAGAATGAAGTTTTACCAATCTAGCATGTTCATCCTCATATGATCTACTCCCGTAATCATAATTCAAACACACAATATCTCTAGTAGATTCATTTTTATATACATTTAATCCATTCTTTTGAAGAAAGAAGCTGAATAAACTATTGTTAAACATTGCATCTGTGTATGTAAAATAATCTCTTGTTCCAAGATTAACATCATATAACATACCAGCATTTATATTCTTGATTTTAATTCCAAATTCACTCATATAATATTACTAACACCACCTAATCCTTTCATACTTCGAGGAACTCAACAAACACTCCTCATATCTATATTCGCCACACACTCATAAACAAAACCATCATTTGTTGTATAGTAAATATCTTTAATCCCCAAATCTTTAATCGCAGCCATACAAGAAGGGCATGGTCTACCAATCCCAAAAGGTCGATCATTTCTCATTCTGTAAATATATAATTTCACTTTTGAAAAATTGATTTCAAGATTTTTGATTTGATTAAGACAGTTAATTTCTGCATGAAGTTTCGGAAGCATTGAATCAGAATGTGTACGATATTTATTATAGAACTGCTGCGTAGGATGGGTTTTATTAGAATTGCATCCTAAACCAATTATTTGTCCCTGATAGACAGCTACACATCCTATATGAGGATTTTTATAATCAGATATATTTGCAACATCCCTAGCTTTCTTAAAAAACTTATAATCTGAATTATATAACATTATGCATTCGTCCTGATTAGTCTCTCTTTAAATTTCGTAGTAACCTTTTTATAATTTTGACACCATGAATCGAAAGAGTGGTCACGGGATATTCTATCAGCTCTACGACTTCTGATTTCGTACTTACCAGTTGGGTGACAAGTGTAAAAATCTGATTCTAAAATAATTCCTCCATACGTTCTATGATCTAAGTATGTAATAGTCTTTGTTGTCTGCATTTTATGTATTATGTCTCCTTTTAATGTAAGTGGAAGAGTAGAAGATGATAATATTTTCTACTCTTCATATAAAAATATTAAGCTACAGTAATATTAAAATATCTTTCGTAAGCATGTACTAATTTATTATTCGCAAACTCATTATTCTGATAAGTTTTATGTAATGCCTCTACACACCAAGATGTATCAATAATATTGAAATTTCGAATATACTCTAATGCTTCTGGAAGTTTATCTGGTTCAATATCAGCGTATCTCATTACATCAAATTTCTTTAAATATCCTTTTCTCATAGAACCCTGATAGAATGAAATAAATAATTTGTATTTATCTTCTTTAGAGTCACCTAATAATTCGCGCATTCTTCTATAACGTGCTTTTGTTAATCTATCAGCATCTGTTTTACTAAGTCCGCGTTCATCTAATTTTTCTTTAATTGTTGACTCAATTTTACTTGAAATATTACTTGTAACAGCGGTGGTGACATTAGCTTCAATTTCTTTACCAGTAGCAACCATTTCTATTTTCACCTGATTGCTAATTTGATTTTGAAGTCCATTAATAATTTTCCCAAGAACTCCATTCGTGATTTGAAGTGATTCATTTGTTCCACGAAGAGACCTAGCAATATCTCCTGTTAGTTCTTCCAAATTTAATACTTTTGTTTCTAATACTGTGTTCATAATAATTTTCTCCTTTACATTTCAATAATTTCTTTTTCCGTGTTAATAGTTTTCAAAATTCTATCAGCCCATTTTTTCACTGAATTAATACATCTTTCATACTCAATGCGAGTTGCATTTGGAATATCATTAAAGCTTTCAGCCATATAATCGTATTTTGACATTTCTTTTACAAAATCTAACATCTTCAATGTAATTTCACTACAATGAGAAACCAATTCATAATTTGTACTTGTTCCAAGTGCTGTGCTAATCATTTTTTCCTTCTCAATTAGGTTAGCTGACATATTAATATTCTCTTTTGTCTTTTCTTCAAGTTTCTCTTGAAGAGTTTTGATTTTGTCTAAAGTCTCTGGACGATCGATTTCTTTGGTAACAATTTCCGTTTTTGTTCCCTGCTGGACTAGCTCACTGATACGAAGCTTATATTGTCTTGCAGCTTCATCCATCTCTTTCTGAGTATATTTTTTGCCCGAAAGTTTTAAATTCTCACATTCTTTTTTTAATTCTTCATTTTCAGAAATATACTTTTGAATCTCTTTACTTGTATATTTTTTAGTAACATCTAGCTTTTCAATTAATCTTTCCTGTTCTTCTTCAGATAAAGAAGAAATAATATCCGCTGCAACTGTCTTGGAAAACACACCTTTATCCAGACAATCCTTCATGTCCTCTGTAAGATTACGTTCTATGGAAAGAGCGCGTTTTAAGTTTGTTTTTGATGTGCCAAGCTGGGATGCTATTTCTGAGAGAGACATTTGAGCAGAGAGTCCATTATGGACTCTCTGGTGTCCACCACCAATTTCTCCATGCTTAAACCCACACAATCTCACATACTCATCAGCGACTTTTCTCTGTTTTCTATCATCATTTTTGCTTCTACCAAAATTGGCTGCGAGAAGAACTTTGAGTTTCTTATCTTCATCAATTAAATCTTCTCTAATTCTAATAGGAACCAATTTTATCCCTAACTCTTTAGCTGCTTTATATCGCTGATGTCCAGATATAATAGTCATATCTGGAGCAACGATAATTTCTGAAATAATTCCTTCTTCTTTAATGGAATTTTTAAATTCTTCATATTCTTTTCCAGAGATATCATCAAAAAATTCTGTATTTCTTGGATGAACTTTTAATACATCTATGGAAATATTAGTTATTTCTTTACTCATGTAAATATGATCCTTTCATAATTTTTACTACACTCTCTATTCCTTATCAGCATCCTCACTTATATATTCACTCTTTTTCACGACACAAATCGTTGGTTTGATTACATCAATAAATTTACTTGGGATATTATCCTTAGAATTATAAGAATCAGTAGAAGATATGTAGAGTTCTTTTTCAGCTCTGGTAATAGCTACATAAAACAATCGCTTTTCATCGTTAATACTATCATTCTTAGCATGTGGTAATAATCCCTCGTTGCATCCAATAATGAAAACTACCGGGTATTCCAAACCTTTTGCACGATGAATAGTAGTGAGATTTACCTTGTTCTTACTATTGTTCTTATTGGTATTATTAAGATTACTCAGATAAAAAATGAATCTTTCCAGAGAATCAAACTTCTCAGCAATATTCTCAAAAGCATTCATATTCTCAATCTGTTCAGTAGAACTACCATCATCCGCAGCTTTGCCCTTAGAAACAAACATATCAATATTCAATGACTTTCTGATATATTTAATTTTCTCAACAATACTTTTGATTTTCTTTACATGTTCTACAACAGACTGAATCTCATTGATACCATTCTTAAATTTCCAATTTCTCCGAGCAATAATAAACATAGCATCATAATAGGGTATCCCCTTATCCAGCGCCATTTGTTCTACTTCCTCGAAGAATTTCTTGTCCAACCAACGATTAGGTTTGTTATATACATATGAGAATGCTTCGTTATCATCTTTATTAACTGACAGTTTGAGATAGGAGAGTAATAGCTTGATCTCCGGCAAATCCGTAAATACTTTACCATCTACAACAGTAAAAGGAATGCTATTATCATGTAAAATAGACTGTACCTTAGTCAACTGTGCGTTTGTTCGCGCCAGAACAGCAAAATCATGATATTTATAATCGGAACTCATCTCTTTGATTTTCTCAGCAATCCATTTAGCTTCGGCATATTCATTTGGAAAATTCCTGTACTCTGGAACTTTATAACTATCATTCGATGCAATGCTTTCTATATAGTATCTATGTTTTGAATCTGGAATATCCCTAGCTAGAGCATTAGCAGTAGTAACAATATCCTTACTGCATCTATAATTTGTATTTAGATTAATAATCTTAGACTCAGCATAGTTCTCATCAAAATTTAAAATATATTTACTATCACCACCTCGGAATGAATAAATAGCCTGAAGTGGATCTCCTACAATCATTGTATTTTTGAAATTTAATTTCTTGAGAAGAAGAGACTGGGACATTGAAATATCTTGAAATTCATCAGATAAGATAAATTTATATTTCTTTTGAAACTGTGATTTCAGTGATTCATTATTATCCAAAATATCATTTGCAATATTTAAAAAGTCATCGAATTCAATATATGATCTGGCTTTTCTATATTCTTCAAATCGTGAGTAAATTTCTTTCATTTTGGTTTTATCAAACGGCTCATCCGCGCCATATACAAGATTATTCACATCAGATATCATATTGACTTTCTGATTAGCAATGAATCGTACAATCTCATTGTATGGAACCTTATCTTTTGAACAAAGTCGCATATTTACACAGGTATCTTGAATGATTTTTTCTTTCTCCCACTGAGCAGTCCAGACTTTGTATTTATCTGAACCATATTTTTGAATAATAATCTTGAGCGCAAGAGAGTGGAATGTTTCTACATTAACATTTGAAATACCAAGTTTATTTAATTTATCCTGAATACTCTCTTTTGCTTTCTTGCTAAATGTAATAGCAAGAATATTAATCGGTGAAATATTATGTTTTTTTACTAAGTTTTCAATTCTTTTAGTAAGCACAGTTGTTTTACCACTACCAGCAGTAGCAATAACAGCATAGTTACCATGTATAGAATTGATAGCCTCTTTCTGAGCTGTATTAAAATTCATATTTTATGTATCCTTTCGTTTGGTGTAATTTCTTGTCCCATTTATATATTCGCCTAAAAGATCCTAGAACAAAACAGATTTATGCTGCCTATCCAGAATGATCTATAAATTACTCTTCGAGATTGTGAGTAATCTGAAGGGTATAGTTATCATCGTTGGTTTTCTTCTGGATTCTTTTCCCAAGATATTCAGTTTCATTGTTAATAGTAATATCACAAAGCGAACCAAAAGCTAATTCATACTCTCCACGATTTTTATATAGACTTCTTAAAGTGGCTTTGGTATTTTTGTCAAACCTATTACCAGCGTTCTCAATAAGCATATCTGAAAACTCTTGATTAAATTTATCTAGGAATTTCTTAGCATTAAATCCTTCAAAATGATCTAAAAGAGCTTGGCAGCGATCCAGATGAACATAATATGCTTCATATGTAGAATATACAAATTTAATCTTTCTTTTATATAATTCTCTCTTTAAAGCATTCTGGAAGATAGGTGCTTTCTTACTGTAATATCTTTCTCCAGCACTATCAATCTTAGCTTCTTTATCTGCAATGGCAATGCACTGAGAGTAATAGTCCATTTCTTCTTTGGAAGCCTGATGAGTAGTGAGATTAATGTTTAGAGAAACCTTTCCATCATGATCAATAATTGTGGTTCCATCTGATTCTTCGACAGTAATACGGTTGACTTCGCGCCAGATGATGAGTCCAGCAGATTTCAGATAGTCGAGAGCATTTGAGATGTAGTAGTTGATTGCATGATCTGCCTTATCATAAAATTCATTGATTGTATCTAACTGAATCTGAGTCTCTGTACTGGTATCCTCTCTATTGAACTTAACCAGATTGTAATTCTGATTGACCATATTAATTTCCCTAGCCCATTTACCAACAGTGATCTCAATACTATTATTCTTATCATGACCATTGATTAGACTGTTTAGAATGAGAGGAACAATATATTGATATAGGGATTTATTCATTTTATCAAAGTTTGATGGAAGAGGAACATTATATACCTGAGTGATATTATATAAATTAGTTCCATCTTTTTTTTCATTAGTTTCTTCAATTTTGCAATATTTTGAAACCTTTTTTAAAAGATTAGATTTATACGAACTAACGAAATGTCCCTTCTCTTTATATGATTTCTTTTGAGCAGGTGATCCATATAATTCTACCAATTTAGCTTCTGTAATAAATCCCGTTTTAATACTATTTTTATCCATAGTGTAAAATCTCCTTTAGTTTATTAGAATTTTGAATATAGTGCAAAAAACCGTTGAAAAATATAGCTTTTTAAAGGGTGGTCTTAAAATACGTTGATTTTAAAGGAAATTTGAGGGGTAAAAGTTACCGCAAAAGTTCACTATATATATATATATTATAGTGAAAAACTGCGGTAACTTTTTTCGTCCAATTTTCTCAATAAAATCAACGTATTTTTAATGGTCGATTTTAAAATTCCCATAATCATTCGCCCTCCAGGGCGAAGGTTGTGCGATGCCATTGCATCGTGCAACCACTATAATTCACTGGTTATTCAATTATATATTCTCCTTGAGTATTACTTTTATTATTACATTTTAATTTTTCATGTTCATATGTATCTTCATCAGTATCTTTGGTGCCAATTCTAAGATCTTCAAGATGTCTGCTATCGCATCCATCTTTCAGCTATTAGAATTGCCTAACTTTTTATGCCCGTTCCGTGCATAAAAAGTATAGATCACTCAAAATAATAGAATTAATATTATGAATATATTTATTTTTCCATCTGACTATTATTTCTTTTATTCTGATCTACTCCAAATGCTCCAATCATTCTATCTATTGTTTTCTCATATGCAGCTTTTACAGTATCATTTTCTTCAATAGCATCTAACGGATAACATGTTTTTACATTATGCTTATTACAATATGAACAAATCACTTCATTCATTTTGATATTACGATTATTTTTTTCCAACCGTCTGATGGTTTCTTTCTGAACTACCCTATATGATACTCCAAGAGATTCAGCGATGATTTTATACTTTTGAAGAATCATACCTGTCCATTCAGAGGTTACAATATTTTCAGGATCATTTTCATTAGAATTATAAATAAGTTCTGTTTCCATAAACTTCTTTTCTAATGAGGACAATCTTTCATCAATAGAACAGAATGCTATATTAATCGATTCAGCTAGAAGTTTAATCGCTTCTAATGTCTCTGGGTTACTCACATGATCATCTTTTGCAGGACTAGAAAATTCGTCCATCAAAGCATCACTCAATTCATCTTGATAGATAAAGAGTTTGTTTCCAATCTTTTTATTATTCTGATTACTTCTAGGAGCAGATAATTTTGATAATGCTAACTGTAGTCTACTTAATGAGATACAGGTAATATCTTTTGAGTATAAGAGATTATAGTCTAATGGACTAAATTTTAATAAGTGTTCATTTAGAAGAGGATCTTTCTCAATTTTCTTCATTTGATACTCAGATTGTTTTGAACTAAATCCAATAGAATTAAAAATATATGGCAATGCAACATATGTTAGATCTGAAATAGTATCTTTCAAAATCGGTAATGTATCTTCATAAAAATTGAATTTAATAAGTTTAAAATCTGGATTGCTCATATAAAATCTCCTTAATATATGTAGTTTGTTTTATTGTCTCTGTTTTCTACATATATATTCTCCTACATGAGAGATTTGAATTAATATTATTGGAAATATGATGATTTTAGACAAAAAATAAGAGGTATTGAGAATAGGAACTCAATACCTCTTATTTGCTACTATACCTGTGTGGAATTACAAAGGAGAAAAGTATAGCAGCATTCCTACGACTTCTAATTTTGAAGTGTGTTATGGACAGGGCTATTATATCAAACGATAATGGATAATACAACTGAACGAACGTTCTGAAAATGATAAATATTATTCCATCTCTGGATATTCTCTTGCCAGATGAGATTCTTCCAGAGCTTTACTAATAATCTCAATTTCATCTTTCATTCTAAAGAGCCTATAGTTAATTTCAAGAATACCTTTAAAGCATTGATAAGGACTTACTAGAAAGCTCTGAGAAGCCATATAACGGTGAGAACAATACTCAATGGATAAATCATAAGCTTCTTCTTCAGAATGAGCGTAAACGGCTAAATAATGTGTTGGATGAGACAGTGGTAGGAATGTAATTGGAATTAAATATGTATCAAGATCTGAATCAGCGTGGAGATATTCAAATGCAATCTTTTTGTACAGTTTCCAGTCGAATTTTTCTTTCATGTGATAATATACCTCTTTTCTTTTTGATTTTAGTCTGAATGACTTTCAATATAATATTCTCTACTGATGAGAGAATGAAGTGCGATAGTTTGAGTGAGAGCGTGATGATTACAATATGAGATCTGTGGGCTAAAATGAACCAAATAGAGGTTAGAATCGATTCTATGGTATTGGATGGATACTTCTTAGGGTATGAAATAAAAATCGATTCTTGACGATTCTGATGCGTTTTTAACCCATAAGAAAAAATAAGACAGGAGATGAACTCCCCTGTCTTATATAGATGGTATTTAGTTTTGAGATAACCAATTAGATTCTGGTTTTGCAATCAGACGAGCATTGTTATATGCCATATCTAATGTAATACAAGTATGACCTTGATAGGAATTATCTTTCTTAGTTACTGCAATAGCTACATCTGGTTTGTCATCTGACATTAAACAGAGTGGTAATAATAACTGAATTTTACCTTCATAATATTGTGGTACAGCTAACTTATAATTTGCTGATACTCTTTTCTTCATAATGTCTAGTGAACCATTCATTATACTGATTTTGTTATTGCTATTCAGAAATTCTTTTGGCAAACGTTTTTTGTTCTTCTCATCATTTAGAATATGAGTATAGTGAACGTCGATGGGATAATGCCAGTCAAATAATAACAGTTCTGGTTCCTTAAAGTAATTTGCCCGTGCAGGACGTTCTTTTACTCCAAGTCTACCTAATTCATATCCAGTCAGAAAAGATATATCTGAAGCCGTCTGGTAGGCGTATAGGGTATCATAATATTCATTAAATAATCCTGTATTGAACAGAGCATAATCTTTTCCAATAGCAATTTTCTTTTCTGATGATAATTTTTCATATGTCTTGACTATATAGTTTGCAAGTATCCCATTATTAGGATAAGTAGAATTAGACCAATTTTCTTTGTTAGCTATAGCGGCTAGTTGAGTAGTATATTTGTTCCAGTTTACATTAAAGTATCCCATTTGTGCAAAACCTTTCTCTGATGATGAATTTTGTGTAGAGTCTTTATTTTTTAATGCAATGTTAATTATATCATTAATTTCAGAATTATGGTATACACGAAGTTTCACTTTGAGTTTACTAGGATAATAAGTATAGGTTGGTTTTTTTACTAATCTACCCTCAAAATGATAATTACTATCTTTTAAGGATAAAGTACGTTGATATGCTTCTTCCTGAGTATGTGCGTAAATTGGGATGAAATAATCAAAATCATAGTAGTATGGGCTTGAAACAGGCACTAAGTAAGTATTCATTGTTATTTCTTCTGATTTCATAATAATTCTCCTTGTGTTGAAATTTATATTTTAGAGTTTTCATATTTATATTCGCTTATTTTTACTGCTAGAGTAGTAATTATATGAAGTGATTTTGTTTTAGTTTTAACATACCCCCTCTTATGTTGAGAGATGTAGTGAGTGGATGAGATGATGTATTCAATAAGTAGATTCTCGTTTGAAATCAAGTGATTTTAATATATATCACGCGTTCTTGTGATTGAACATTATATTGTGTGACAATTTATGTAGATAAACCTATTTAAGGATTTTTTGAGAGTGAAAGGAGAGATTAAATTTTCAGAATAGTTTTGAATTGTTCGCATTGATATCGAGATTTTTAGTGAGTTTATTTAATCTGGATGAAATGGGGTGATGAGGTTTGAATTGAGTTGAGTTGTAAATTTGAGATAGATAATTCAGAAAATTCTTTTGGATATTGGGTTTTCTCGATAAGAGTGTCGATAAGGTATTTTGGAGTGAGAGAGGATGGAGAGGTTTATTTTGTTGAGTGAGAGGATGATTAGGACGGATTGAGAGAGGGCAGTTGAGATAGGAGATTTGGGATAAAAATGGGGTAAAAAGGTTGTGAAAATTTAGGCATATTGTGAGATAATTTAAAGAATTGTTTTAAATGAGATGATAATTTTATTGTAGATTGATTTTATTGGAGAATTGGGGGATTGAGGTGAAGTGAGCGTGAAGTGGGAATGTTGAGATGAGGGAGATTTGGGGAGATGATGATAGGAATGATATGTAATGGGAGTAGGGATAGCGATGGAACGTATTGAAAAGTATTGATTTTATTATGGTTTAAGGGTTAAGGTAAGGATTTAAGTGTAATGGGGTAGGGGAAAAATATATTGATTTTTATCTATTAGATAATCGATAGATAAGTGGTTTTTACTTGATTTTATTGGGAATTTTGGGAGTGTGAGATGAATTTGGAAGTGGATTTTTGACAGAGTGTGTGGGTGAACCAGCTTACGGGGCTGCTGCGAGATCGAACGCACGTTTAAGTTTTAAGTACCGCCGGATCTGGCTGATTCATGGTAGTATACTATACTATACCACTACGAAAATCTCGAACACTCGTTCTCTATAGACTGAGCAGAACAAAACGAACACACGTTCGAAATTTTGATCCTCCGCTGGACTCATTGACGGGAAGAATAAAATGTCAGATAATTTATATGAATTGTGATACTATTTTATATAATTATGAATTTATCGTAAAATAAGAAATATATGTTATATTATCAGATAAATATAAGTTACCGATCGGTTACTATTCCGGCGAAAAAATGATAAAAAAAATTTAAAAACATATTGACATATATGTAAAGCTATGTTATCATGTAGCTACAAGTTAAGAAACAAATAGCTACACAAAAAAGATTATAAAAAACCTTAAAAAGTAGTTGACAACTACAAGAAAGTGTAGTATAATCTAATTACAAGTTAAGAAACAACGAACTATAAACAGGAATAAGAGGTTAATTCCTTAAACTTCTTTGAAGAAATCTTATTTATAAAAGTAATATTTCGATTAATTCTTTCTGATACTTGTATCACTGATAAAATCTTTATTTTATTAGTTACAATTAAATACTTGACAAGGAAAAGTCATAAAAACCCCTTTATGTCATAACTAGAAAGTTGGTGGATTGCTATTATGATAAAAGGTTACATAACCCAATCTGGGTATATGGGCTATATTTCAGCCGAAAAAAGGTATCAACTTTTCCCGACTGAACAAGAATATTTAGATTTTCTTGAAGATATAGCCTAGTAGATCGACCGTGTTAGGATCGTCCGTGACAAGTCAATTCTAACACGGCTCTACAAAAAAATCCATAAAAAGTTTTAAACAATTTGATATTTCTAGCCTTGCTGATAATTTAAGTTAATTCTGAAAACGGCGATCGTGAGAAAGATAGTGAAAAAAAGCTATTAGCGGTCATAGTCCTAGACTATTTCCGGCGGAAAAATGGCAATATGATTTATTAAATTGCACAACTGAATACGCAGTAATTCTATGATAGCGGCAACTTTTTTAAAAGATCTTATTTGCAGGATCGAAAATGATGGTTTTTGAATGCTGAAGTAAAAACCTATGGGAACGGCGTTGACTCTATTTGAAACAATAGATAGCCTAAAGATTAACAATCTTTTTCTGCCCGTATCGCCTATGGCTCACGAGGTCATAAGTGGGTATGAGGTTAGAAGTCCTCACCCGATTTGAAAATCTACCCTTCGCGGTAGGGGGTCGGAAGATAGCGGAAGCGCTATAAAGTGATCGTGTTAAAGTTCAAGTCTATATTCTAGGTGTGGGCGATATAAAGAATAAAAATACGACAGAGTTTGACTCACACTTTTTACTTCCAGTCTTAACAATCATGACTGGTAAAATAAATAAAGTGCAATGTTTATTTTGACTTGACGGGTAAACGGGTAACACCGCCGGAATACTAATTGATAGAGTAATGTCTATATTTAGTGTTTTTTCATTTCAAATTAGACCGCTTGTATGGATTGTACACAGTTAGCAGAGCAGACTGTTTTTTGTCGGCTCTGCGATAGTGTGTAAACACGAAACTATTAATAAATCAAACAAATTTTAGGAGGTAACACTATGAAAAAAACTACTATGACATTATCTATTAATTTCTGGAATGAGAAGATCACGGACGAACTCAAGAATGAATTCATGCAGGCAGTAACATTCGAAGCTAATAGTATGAATATTCAGATGGTGGATGAGCAGATCGAAAAATTAGAGAAAAAGATTTCTAATGAAAAAGACACTTACTCCAAAGAGGAAGTCGCTGCGTTTAAAGTTCAGTTACAAGCATCTGAAGATTTCAGAAAAAAGTTAGAGGATGAGGACGTAACACTTTATGAAACTTATAACAAAGTTGTAAATGCTATGAGCCAGAAGAACAAAGACGGTTTCGGTAACAAGAAAGATGTCGTTAGAACCATTCTACGTGTTCTTGCTACTTGGAATAATTCCAAACTGACGAAGTACGCGATTATTCCGGCGTTTAGTTCTCCAGCTCTGTATGAGGCACTGGAAACTATTCATGTGACTTCTAAGGCTGGGGACGATGGAAATATTATCATGTCCAAGGAGGTCAAGGAAGCGTATAAACAGGCTTCACAGGAACTTGAAACTATTATCAAGACTACATTCAGTTTACCGTTTGAAACTGAATACACAGCGAAAACACGCGTTAAGATGACGGCAGAAGATAAGAAACTTCTGAATGAGGTTTATGTCTCCAACTTCAAAGATAAATGGGACGCGGACGAAGAGAAAGGAACGATTAGTTTTAAGTCTCGTTCTTATACTACGCTTGTACGTGCAACTAAGGACAAAAAGACAAACGAAATGCGCTATGATTATTCGAAACTTGGTAGTACAATCTCCAAGATCGTCATCAGACATTATTTCAAATAAGGAAGTGAGGTTGATTCTGTGAAAATAAAATAGTTTGTATCTAGTTTGAAAGCCTGTCTAATTCGGACGGGCTTTTTATAGTAGGTATAAACACTTACTCACATAAGGAAGTTCGACTCCTCCAGCACGTATTTTGTAATTTATGAAATTTGAACGGAAAGAGAGGTTATCATGAAAATTTATCATACGATGATGAACGGAGAAGTGATTCATGATCACGCATTTCCTATGAACTCCGTAATTTTAAGTCTGGATCATCATGTAAAGGTGATCTGTAAGGAATTTAAGTTCGATAGAGAAAAGAAATTGGAAGTTTATGTTTGGCTTCCAACGCCTAAAAAATGGGTTAGAACTAAAATCAGAAATGATTATTCTGAAGCTATGTATAACTATTTCTGCGCTCACATTCGAAAACGGAAGTCGAAAGCGAACTTCGAAGAATATATGAAACATGATCGTAGACATAAAGGTGGTGGAGGTGGTACACGAATTTTTAACGGAAGTATAACAGATTATGAATGTAGGAAAGATCCGTTTCATGATTTTAGACGGTGTTGGAATTGACTATTCTTTACAAAAGACTATATTTGTAGTAAAATGTAGTTACAAAGGAGGTGAAAACTTTGATAGTATATGATAAATTAAATAATTATCTTCAGTCTAAAGGACTAAAATTTATTGATTTGCAAAACGGAATTGGGTTAAGTCCAACAATCATTGCAAAGTTTCAAAAAAACCGAAATTGTAACACCGATACTATAAATAAAATCTGTGAATATCTTCATGTTCAACCGTCTGAAATTATGGAATGGATACCAGATGAAGAGTATGCAAAAGCAAATTCTGAAAAATTGGCTATTGAAGCACAGATCGCAGAACTTCAAGCAAAGTTAAAAAATCTATAACCATTAACGTAAACCACTAAAGCATCTATCAAAAGATAGGTGCTATTTTTATACCCAAAATTCGCCCAAACAAACGGAAACACAGCGAATATATAAGTACAAAATATAACCACAGGAGGTAACTCACATGAAAAAGAAACACATCATCCCAAAAACTTTTCTTTCTTATAAAACGCTCGATCGTTTTGAAGCTGAGTATATCACAGATCAGTATACCGCAAGCGAAATTGAGGCGATTGAACTCACTGCGTATACTGCAAACATGAATAAATGCGCTCATCTAGAATGGAAAGAAGATGATATTTTCAATGACTTTTTAAGAGTTCTTAAAAATCATAAGATCACAGTTGTTAAAAAGGAAACAGAAAATCCATGTTCAAACTGTAAATACTTCACAGTATGCGGAGATCCAGAACGTACAGAACCATGCAACGGAAAAGAAGTAGTAAAACCGTTCATATTGCGTATCTATAAATCATCTGGTTTAATAGATCATGAGGAGTTTTTCGCAACTAAAACGGAAATGGATGCTCGTTATAGAGAATTATTCATCTATGAAAAATTTGGATTGAATCCTACAGCATGGAAATTTGAAAATGGAAAATTAAACCTTTTATCAGGTTATTAATGCATAACTTATCAATCAATTAAAAATTAAAAAGGAGAATAAAATCATGACGAAAAAAGAATTTAAAACAACAAAGGCAGATGAACGTGCAGCTCTGGAACTCATCAGAGGCATTCTTGCAGAATTAGATCCGGCTGGATATGTAAACACAGCTTTTGAGGGATGTTGTGATATGGCAGAAGGTAACATTGATAATGACTTTGATAACTCATACAAAAAAAGTCTTATGTGTGTGAAAGAGAAATTAAAAGAATCTTTTGCAAAAGAGAGATGTTTACAAGCGCAGCTCAATGCATCCAATAAATCTCGTGATAACAGAAAAGAAATGCTTGATGTAATGTTTAAAAGGAATGGGCATTTGGAAAGCGAAAATAAAAAGCTTCAGATTGAAAATGAGTTATTACAATCACAGATTTACACGGCAAATAAAATAATTGACACTTATAAAACAGCATCAGTTATTGCCGATGAGATAATCAACGAACTGAAGAAGTCAAATGCGCTTCTGTTAGGCTTGACTGGCATCAATAAGTTAAAATAGATTTAATTATATCTAGTATGCAAAGTATATAATTGTATATGCAAAACAAAATAAAAAATGCAAATTATAGGAGGTTTAGTCATATGAAACTTTTAGGTATTGCTGCAATCGCTGGAACTGTTATTACAATCGCTGGATCTATGTTTTCTTCGCTTGCATCTGTTGATGGATTTTACAAGGCAGATTCAAAAGGTAAGTCTGTATGGGTGAATATTAGAGAAGAGGATGCAACCTATGTAGGAAATGGAACTTTTGAAACTATAGACGGAAATCTTTGGATGATTGATATTAAACCAGAGAAAAACGCAGAGTATGATAGTGAATATGATATTGACGGGCAGTATGTGCTTGTCATGAATGACAACGGAACTAAAAACTACATTTATGATGATGAAGTTATGGAGGTATATGAAAAGTGAAAATTGCTTACAGAGGTAAATGTGTAAGAATCATTGCACTCAATACGGAAAGAGAAATTTTTATGTTACAACGTATTGAGGATTATGTCAGAGTATATGATCCGCATAGAACAATTTTACAAGGTCGTTGTTTGTATGTTGGTGTATCTGATGAGGCAGAATTTGAGAAATTTAAACGTACAACATATTTTAAAGCGAAACACATGGCACAAGCAGAATCCAGGAAGAAATTTGAAAGTAAGATTCTTAAATATGTAATCTTGCAAGAATGTGACGCAGGTAAATGGATGGAAATTGACATTGCTCAATCACTGGACGAAGCAAAAGAGAAAATAGAGAAGTATAAAATTGAGAATGAGGGTTATTCATTTTCTATGAAGACGTATTACAAGCCAGCTTAGAATCAAACAGAAAGGAAAAGAGAAAACTGTGAAAAAATTAGTTAAATTATTATCAGTTATTACAATGTGTTTAGTATTTACTACTACAGCATACGCAAGTGACTGGATTGATGCAGAGAAAGTAGTTAGTTGGGAATCAACGGAAACAGGTTTGTATCTTTACTTTGAAGATGGGACAGGTTACTATTTTGAAATCAATAAATAAAGCGAAATAGAGAGGAGAAACGCAGATGAGAAAAGTAGAGAGATATTGGGATGCAATCGTTAATCTTATGGATGATGATATCCGTGAAGATGTACATAGTTTACTTGCACCATGTACGAAGAAAGAATTTCTGAGAGAGTATGTAAAGAGAGATACAGGATTCGCTGATTTACTTTACAATGAGTTCTCGATTGATTTCTTTGATATGCAGGATTAAAAAGGAGGTTGATGGTGTGATTGTAGAATATACGATTGTAAATACAGATAATCCGTTGCAATCATTTGATTATCTGGATTATGACAAGGTAAAATTAAAAGTAGATGCGTTACGTTTACAAGGTAAATCGGTTCTTATTGTGGGACTGGATGAATACGGAAACGAAAAAGAAATTGATATGTAATTAAGCACTCATAATTTCATGAGTGCTTTTTTAGTACACAAAATTAAGTGAAAACAAAATTTGAGAAGAGAAAAGGAGAATATATTATGTGTAGAATTAATGGACTGAAATTAGAGATGATTAGAAAGGCTGCTAAAATGTCACAGAAAGCACTTGCAAAAGAGCTTGGTGTGGCAGCTAGTACCATTAATAATTATGAAAGTGGAAAAAGTAATCCTTCGGATGAAGTAGTTGATAAGCTGTGCATGATTCTGAAGGTACATAAAGATGATATTGAAATTCAAAACATTGGATTTAACTTTTTAAACGCAAAAAGTAAATCAGCCAGAAAAATTGAAAGTCTAAAAGATGTTGTTAGAGTAATGACACCAGAAGAAACAGAAAATTGGATTGAAAGTAAACGAGTGTTATCTGAAACAGAAGAGAAAGAAGAAGTTGAGGTTGCAATGCAGTATCCACAAACAGTTGGGAATAAAAAATATATTGTAGTTGATGCAAGATTAATTCATATTCCAGAATGGCAGCGAGATACGAAAATGAGTAAATGTATGGGAATTGCCGGGGAATTCAATGAAAGTAAATTCGATCCAATTAAAGTTTATGTAGATAACGGAAAGTTGTATGTAGCTGATGGAGCGCATAGAGTCATTGCTTTTATCCTCTATAACGAAGGGCTTGAAAAGGGAATTATGAAAATTATTGTAGAGGTTCTTAATTGTACAAAAGAAGAGGCTATTTTTACATTTTTAAGTCAGGCAATTAACAGAAAACCTATGACTGTTGAAGATATGTATAGAGCTGGTATCAAGGCAAATTTACCAGAGTATGTAAATTTGAAATATTTCTGCGAAGAAAGAAACATTCAGATTACATCAGAAGATAACAGATTGGAAAATCCAATTGGCGTAATTAAGCCATCTCGATCAATACTTAGATATGCAACAAATGATAAAGAAATGCTTTCATATTCGGTTAGATTAATTCGAGCACTTGGATGGAGCGGATCGAGCAAAAATGCATTAACTCTTAGAATCTTTTATGTATTAAAAAAGTTATATGCTCATTATGGAGAAGATGCGGTGAAAGAGAAACTTACGAAGTATTGTAAGGGAGCTACTTACTACGAGAGTATCATTTATCCGATTAAGAGCAACGGGGAACTTTATGATTTACTTGAGCGCAAGATGAGAAGATAAAAGTTACATAAGCGAAATACAAATACATAGCTGTGCTAACGGCAAGACGGGCAGAATGGAAGTAATTAGACAATGTTCCTGATTTTCAAATCAGGAACATCAATGTGATTATTTCACAAATAAAATGGAAAGGAGAATATATGTATGAATAATATTCCATACAAAGATTTTAAACGGAAGTTGCAAGACAATGGCTTCAGAGAAGAGCGTTCAAAGGGTGGACACGTTATCTACAAGCGAACGCAGACGATCGCTGTACCAGCACACGGAGAAATTAATGGAGCATTGGCTTATGGATTAAGCAAAAAGTATAATTTAGGAATTTAGAAGGGAGAGTTGAGGTTATGGCTGATGTTAAATACGAAATCAAAAAGACAATCGGTATTATTTCTGAAGGAAAGAAAGGTTGGAAGAAAGAGTTAAACCTTATTTCGTGGAACGACAAAGAAGCGAAATATGATATGAGAGATTGGAATGAAGATCATTCCAAGATGGGTAAAGGAATCACATTCACTAAAGATGAAGCATTGAAACTGGTTGAGTTACTAGAGAGGGAAAAGTAATGAAAAATACAAAAGCAAATTATATTTGTAAATCTATTGCAGATTTTAGAAAATCTCATTCGGATTTTTTAGAGCATAAAGAATTCACAGGTAAAAAGAAACTTACTGTATTCATTGATCCGGGAATTTTAGCAGAAATTGGACTTCCAGAGGATGTAGTACAGAAAACTCTCAAAAAAGCAAATAGCGAAATAAGAAGAACAGAAACGACTTTATTTGCTATTACAGTTGTGAGTGAAAGTAATGGTTTACAGTATTCAGTTGATATTGGATGTAAACCATATAATGTGAGAGATTACAGAACGGATAAAATTCTTTATTCAGTATTAAGAATTGAAGAGTTAAGATTCGCGGCTTATGAGGCAAATGAATATGGAATTTATGATGGTTTCCCAGTTGACAGCGAAGAGATTGATTGGGATAGAGATATTTTGAGAATCGAAGATTTATATTATTTCAAGGAGGAAAGAGAAAATGAAATGGATTGAAATTTTACGGAAAGGCAACTATGCGTTATTGCAGAGTGAAAGTGATACACAGTATGTAGTTGCATCCGGTTACGATCCAATGCAGCCAGAAGATCAGAAGTGGTCAAGTGGAATATATTTTACTTATTGGGATGAAGCAAGAAAGGCAAGTTGTTTACAAGCAGCACTTGATTGTTTCAGAAGTAGAACAGAATCAGATTATATTCCACGTTGCAGATTAGAAGAACTTGCAACATTATTTAAAGACGAGCTTATCTCTAATGATAGAGAAAGTGCAATGGAATATTTTGATGAAGTCTGTGAAATGACAGATGAAGAAAAAACATATTTTGGAATAGAAGATGAGGAATAGTGGCAAGAGTAAATGGATATTTCTTTTGGAAAGGCAAGGTAGCGAATATGGAAATTAAAACATTAACAACATTAGAAGAATTAGAAAGTTTAGGTTCAGCTCTTACAATGGAGGGACTTGCAGAAGATTCAATATCTGAATTTATTGATTGGGTAAAACAGTATACACCAATGAAAAGTGAAACGGCTTATATTATCAAAGGAAAAACAATGAATGATGTGTATATGTTAACTGGAAATAATAAATATCCAGATGATTGCACGATTGTTTCAATTAAGCTTGAAGATATGGAAAATAGTATGGCTGTAGTTATACCACGATTCAGTATTGGTGCAAGATGGTTTGATGACATTGTTATGAATAATGCAGCAAGAGAGAAGTAGAAATGCGTGTTTCATTAGAAAGGGAAATGTGGATAAATATGGAAAGAGTAACATTAAAGCATCTTGTAGCAAGATATAAACAAGATAAAGAATTTTTACAAACACATCCTGAAAATAGAGAATTATTAGAAAAAAGAATAAGAAGACATGAAAAGGATATTGCAGAATATGTAAGTAGCGGTTCATTTCAGATGATATTAAATTATTATAATTTGTAAACAAGAAATTCGCATTTCGTTGGTTTAGAAAGGGATAGGTAAATATGTATAGAGTTGAATGGTTAGATATTGATGGAGAACAAAAAGTAATGAGGGGCTTTAAAACCAGTGAAGAAGCACATGAATGGATTAGAACACATCATTTTGATGATTCTGAGTTCCCTATGGTGTTTTATGATGAAGAATAATAAAAATTACTTTCATTGGAAGGAGTGATACAAAATGAAGAAAATTTTGGATACCAGATTTAAGGTGAACGGAAACTTATTTATCATACATCACAATGACAAGCGTAGTGAATACGAGGGAAAATACAAACTGATGATGTATAACGAGCAGGTTGACTCATGGATGATAAAAACAACAGATGATTCATTGCGATTCTTAAAGAAGTTTGCAGAAGAAAACGCAAAATTCTGGTAGTTAGAAATACGTGTTTCATAAGAAAGGAAGGTAAATAGTATGAAATATACAGTTAGTGCAGCAATAGACGGAAGAATAGATGTAAATGTTGAAGCTGATAGTTTTGAAGATGCAAAATCAAAAATATCGCTCATTGACATAGATTTAAGAAACATGGAATGCGTAGGATTCCGTGCGGTAAACGCTGAAGATGAAAACGGCGTATTTGAGGACTATTAAAGATGAAAGCACTAATTAGTTAGAATTAGGTGTTTCATAGAAAAAATGGAGGAAAACAATTATGGTAGAAATGAATGAGAAAATGCAGAAATGTTTCAATGAAATGAATGATGAACAGAAAATCAGAATGTTCTATGAACTCACAAAATATATGCATGAGAATATGGAATATGGAGAAGATGACGATATGAACAATCTGATGGATGATATTGCTAATGTAAAGAATGACATTGAAAACTTATGAAACTAAGATTTCTAAGGAAGGAGTAAAGGTAAATGTATAAATATTTATTAGAACACATAAGAGATGGCGTAGATTGGAAAAAAGGCATGAGAATATGGGCTGATGCCCCATGTGCAGGATGGAGAGTTATAAGAAAAGAAAGGGTTAAAAACTAGATTAAAGGCAGTCAGGAGAATAAATACCTAGCTGCCTATTTTATTACAAGGAGGAAACTAATTATGGAATTACGGAACAATTGGTACAAAGCAGACAAAGGAAAGCATTTTGTATTGACAGAAAAAGGCAAGGAAGAGTGTGCAAGCTACAAGCATAAAACAGTTGGTGAACCTGTAGACGAATATGATTATGAAGCAACTGAATGGTCAGTTGATAAAGGTTATGTAATCGAAACTGATATTCCAGGATGGACAAAGGGACTTAAGGGATATGAAGTTGTGTATTACAACGGAGAATATAGATTATCAGCAGGTAATCCGCAAATCTTTCCAACACGCAAAGCAGCAGAAGTTTATAAAAAGCATTATGAATCATATACATGGTTCAATGAAGATTTAGTGATTGAAGAAGTCGAATATGATGGTGTTCCATTAAGCGAACCGAAAATGTACAAGGGAAAGGAAGTTGTAGATAAAGAACACTATTTTGGACTTGATGCACATGAAGTTGGTGAGTATTTCACAGAAGATATGATTGACTTCTTCATGGATTTATTACCACCAGCTTGTATGAGAAGTGATTGCTCACAGATTGGTGAGCCATGTTTAAGCAGAATTGATGAAAATGGAGAAGGTAGAACAACATATTCCACATTTAAAAAGGTAGATGAAGGAATTTGGGAATACTGTGGTGATTGTTTTAGAGGTGAAAATTATATGCATGGAAAAGATATTCCATATGTGAGATAGGAAGGTAGGTTGATTAATATGAGAGAAATTAAAGTTCAGTTATATAGAGGCGAAGATGATAATTATGTCGAGCTTTGGAAAACAGTTGAAAAAATTGAAGGGAAGCATAGATATTACGGAAGATATACATATGGGAATGAGGGAACTTGGTATTCGGTATGTGATCCGCTTGGTTACTGTGAATTAAATGCACCAATGGCAGATGATGTAATGTTTATCTGTTGTGATGAAAATGGAAATGAAGCAATCAGATATTCAAATGCGGATGGAAATAAACTTCCAAAATTTGAAACAGTAATTAAAAGAGAGTGGAATAAGGCAAAGGAAAAGCTTCAGCATAATACGGAAGACTTGACTAAGAACTTTTGGGCTGAATGTTGGAACGGAGATACCACAATGAAAATAAATCAGTGGTTGTTATCTTATAAAGATCCAGACTTATATCCTGAAAAGGCAAATGATTATGACGAAAATTGGACAGGATGTTGGGCGGAAAAGGAAATTGGATATGAACCTATTCCAGATACAGAGTTTGAGTATTTAGGTCATAAATATCAATTCACAAAGGTAAAACATAAACATGAATATTGTGGTATTGAGTGGTACGAGTTTGTATGTACTGATTCACCTTATGTAATGCGGGATACACCTTGGGTAAATGATAGAGCATGGATTCAGTCTTATATGTATCTCGGAAATTGGTTTGATGACAAGACTTATGGAACGATGTACGACCAGAGATCAGCAAGAGAAAAGGTGGTTGCAGCACTTATTAAAAAGTTCCCTATGAAAAATAAATGGGATAAGTTGCTTTATGTAAAAAAGAAAACTGGAAATGAATTTTACAATTGTGATTGCTGTTATGAAAAGTCATATTCCGATATGGCAGATGTTCTTATTAACAGAAATTATCACAGAAAAGATGTTGATTATCTTTGCAAATTCATCAACAAGGAAACAGAAGGAATTGTATTTGCAAGTAACAGAGGCAATAAATACACAATCAGGCAGACATATCCAGATATTTATGATTATGATAATTGTCTGATATGAGAAATGGAGGTGAAGAATTATGCAGAAAACATTAATGGAAATGTTAATTGAAGCAGGTTATCCAAAAGAAGAAATGTATCATCCTTCGTATGGATCTGACTTATATGTATATGTAACACCGCTTACAACAAAGGTAATTGAAGAATGGTGTAAGGCACATGATTATAGAATGGCTTGGCATTGTCCTACATTTAAAGACCA